>Ga0190274_10002911_pt1 | contig 10163 bp, 9 predicted proteins | sample Popmic531T_FD_133002 | JGI IMG/M metagenome (GOLD analysis project Ga0190274, IMG submission 133002) | Populus adjacent soil microbial communities from riparian zone of Yellowstone River, Montana, USA - 531 T | ecosystem: Environmental > Terrestrial > Soil > Riparian zone | place: USA: Montana...
CGCGCTGCATCGCCATCAGCCGCGCAGCCACCACCAGCATGATGGCGGTGGCGGTGAGCACGGCACCGCGCAACGGCGTGCCGCCGATGCCCTGGACAAAGACGATCGGCCACCAGTTATTGGCGACCCCCAACAGGATGACCAGCACCACCCCGAAGGCGCCGGCCATGAAACCGGCCAATGCGCCGCCCGGCGCGGCGAATACCAGGTGTCGCCTTCCGGCCAGCGCGCCCAGCAGGTGGCACAGCGACGAGATTGCGAAGCCCATGTTGTGCACGAGGACGGTGATGTTACCGACCCCGCTCATCACCACCGCCAACAGCGAGGTGCAGCCCCAGATCACCATGGCGCAGGCCAGCATCAGCGAGGCCGCGTCACCATTGCCGAGGAAGGTCCTTGAGGCCAGCACCGCAATGAAGGCCGAGGTGCCGAACAGGAACACGCCGTTGAGCAGCAGCAGCGCCGCCGCTGATTCATGCGCCATCGGCGCCCCGAGCCGCCAGAAAATCAGTATGGCCAGCGCGAACACCACCGGTGGGAGCCAGGCGAAACGTATCAGCCTGGATTCAGGGCGCAGCGTCGTCACCACGGCAACCGGAAGTGCGCCGGGATCAGGTAAGCCAGCGCTGGATGCGGTCATGCAACGGACTGGAGCGCGGAAAATGCGCCAGCAGGTACTCCATCTGGTCGGCCAGCACGCGCCGGCCCTTGAGGAATATGTATTCGGCGTAGGTGGGCGTGAACGGCACTGCGATCAGTTGCATCTTGGCCTGCTCCGGCGTGCGCCAGGCCTTGGTATTGTTGCAGCGGCGGCAGGCGGCCACCACATTGGTCCACACATCGTGCCCACCCTGGCTGAACGGCCGCACATGATCGCGCGACAGCTCACGGCCGCCGAAGCGCCCGCCGCAGTACATGCACAGGTGCGCATCACGCCGGAACAGCGTTTCGTTGTTCAGTGGCGGCACATAGTCGTGATGGATGTTGCCGGGGTTGCCGGTATGGCCCACCGTCGCAACGATGGAGCTGACTTCCACCACCGTGCGTCGGCCGGTGAGCGCGTTGAAACCGCCATGCAGCCGGTACAGCAACGAACCGCAGGTATAGGCCACCTGCGCCTGGTGATAGAGTCGCGCCGCCTCGCGATAGTCGATCCATTCCAGCGGCATGCCCGAGATATCGGTCCGCAGCACCATTTGTCCCAGGCCGTGCGCAGCCGTGTGCACGACCAGACGACTGTCGTCCTCCGCAATGGTCCGAGTCGCGTTGGCGCTGGAACTCATCTGTGTAAGATAAGGCAGATATGTGCGAGACTTCAACGCACAACAAGTAACGTCCGTCGGGGGCCCTTGAATGCCAGTTACGGTCGGGGCGCTGAAAGAAATGCGCCCGGGGGAAACACGCGTCAGTCTCACTCCGGAGATTGCTGACAAGCTTGCCGCGGCCGGCGCGCGCGTATTGCTGGAACATGGCGCAGGCATCGCGGCGCAATTTCCCGATGCGCTGTATCGCAAGGTGGAATGGACCGACGCCGCCACTGTGCTGGCGCAGTCGGATGTGCTGTTGTCGGTCCAGCCGCTGGATGAGTCGCAGATCGCGCAATTGAAGCCGGGCGCCGCCGTGATCGGCTTCATGCAGGCGCATGCGCGTCGCGCCGAGGTGCGCGCGCTGCAGGCGCGCGGCCTGACCAGCTTCGCGATGGAGTTCGTACCGCGCATCTCGCGCGCGCAGTCGATGGATGCGTTGTCTTCGCAGGCGGCCATCGCCGGCTACAAGGCGGTGCTGATCGCCGCCGATACGCTGGATCGCTTCCTGCCCATGCTGACCACCGCCGCCGGCACCATCCGTCCGGCGCAGGTACTGATCGTGGGCGTGGGCGTCGCCGGCCTGCAGGCCATTGCCACCGCGCGCCGGCTGGGCGCCGTGGTCGAAGCCTACGACGTGCGCAGCGCAACGAAGGAACAGGTCAAGTCGCTGGGCGCCAAGTTCATCGACACCGGCGTCTCGGCCGAGGGCACCGGCGGCTATGCGCGCGAGCTGACGGCCGAGGAAAAAGCGCAGCAGCAGGAAGTGCTGGATGCACGCATCGCGGTGGCCGACGCCGTGATCACCACCGCATCGATTCCCGGTCGTCAGGCGCCGCGCATCGTGTCGCGCGCCGCGGTCGAACGCATGAAGGCGGGCGCGGTGATCGTCGACATCGCCGCCGAGTCCGGCGGCAACTGCGAACTGACACGTGCCGGCGAAACGGTGCAGCACAATGGCGTGCGCATCGTCGGGCCGGTGAATCTGCCGGCGCAGCTGGCCTATCACGCCAGCGAGATGTACGCGCGCAACCTCTACAACTTCCTGAAGCCGGCCATCGGCAAGGATGGCCAGCTGGCCATCGACTGGACCGACGAGGTGTTCGCGCAGGCGTGCCTGACCCATGCCGGCGCCATCAAGCACGAGTCGACGCGCAAAGCGATGGAGGGTTGAGCATGGTGGTCACCATCACGGGCATCGTCGCCCTGTACATTTTCATGCTCGCAGCCTTCACCGGTTACGAAATCATCGCCAAGGTGCCGGTGATCCTGCATACCCCGCTGATGTCGGGATCCAACTTCGTGCACGGCATCGTGCTGGTGGGCGCCATGGTGGCGCTGGGCAATGCCGACTCGACGCTCGAGAAAGTCATTGGGTTCATCGGCGTATTCATGGCGGCCGGCAACGCCGCCGGCGGGTACGTGGTCACCGAACGCATGCTCGAGATGTTCAAGAGCAGCGGCGCCAGGAAAAAGCCGGGTACGCACTGATGAACGCAACTGCCGCCAACTGGCTGATCCAGTGCAGCTATCTGCTGACTGCCTTCCTGTTCGTGATGGGCCTGAAGCGCATGAGTTCCCCGGTGACGGCGCGCAGCGGCATCGTCTGGGCCGGCGCCGGCATGCTGGTGGCGACGCTGTTCACCTTCCTCGAACCGGGGATGGACAACTACATCTGGATCATCACCGCCATCGTGGTCGGCACGGCAGTGGCGTGGATCAGCGGCAAGCGGGTCGCGATGACCAACATGCCGCAGATGATCGCGCTGTACAACGGTTTCGGCGGCGGTGCGGCGGCGGCCATCGCCGCGGTCGAACTCTACAAAGGTGAGCATCTGTCGCTGGTGGTCAGCACGCTGGCGGTGATCGGCGGCATCATCGGCGCGGTGTCGTTCAGCGGCTCGCTGATCGCCTTCGGCAAGCTGCAGGGATTGATCAGGAAGTCATTCCGCTTCGGCGGGCAGCAGGTTTTCAATCTGCTGTTGCTGGCTGCGGCGCTGGCGCTGGGCGCAATGATCGCCAGCGGCTACAACGTCAGCGCCAATGTGGTCACCGGCGTGTTTGTGCTGGCGCTGGTATTCGGCGTGATGATGACGTTGCCCATCGGTGGCGCCGACATGCCGGTCGTGATTTCGCTGTACAACGCCTTCACGGGTCTGGCCGTTGCCTTTGAAGGTTTCGTGATGCAGAACGCGGCGATGATCATCGCCGGCACCGTGGTGGGTTCAGCCGGCACGCTGCTGACGCAGCTGATGGCGCGCGCCATGAACCGTTCGCTGGGCAATGTGCTGTTCTCGGGCTTCGGCGATACCGGTGGCGCCGCGGCGACCGGCGAGGTCGCGGGCAGCATGAAGCCCATCGAGGCCTCGGACGTGGGCGTGATGATGGCCTTCGGCCAGAAAGTCATCGTGGTGCCGGGCTACGGCATGGCAGTGGCGCAGGCCCAGCACAAGGTGTGGGAGCTGTGCCAGCTGCTGATCGAGCGCGGCGTGCAGGTGCGCTTCGCCATCCATCCGGTGGCCGGCCGCATGCCCGGCCACATGAATGTGCTGCTGGCGGAAGCCGGCGTGCCCTATGACCTGATCGCCGATCTCGATGAAATCAACGCCGAGTTCGAGACCGCCGACGTGGCGCTGATCATCGGCGCCAACGACGTGGTGAATCCGGTGGCGCGCAACGACAAGTCCAGCCCCATCTACGGCATGCCCATCCTCAATGCCGACAAGGCGAAGAATGTCATCGTCATCAAGCGCGGCCAGGGCGCGGGTTTCTCGGGCATCGAGAACGCGCTGTTCTACCTCGACAACACGCGCATGCTGTACGGCGATGGCCAGGCCGCGGCCGCGCAGCTGATCCAGGCCGTCAAGGCGGTGTGAGGGGCTGAACCGCGTCACGCGGCGGCTGCCGCTGCTGACGCAGTTGCTGCAGCTGCCGGTTGCGTTCAGCCGGATCGGTCTGCTGCCACTGCTGGCGCAGCCGTTGTCGCTGATCGGGCGGCAGACGCGCAAAGGCGCGGTAATTCTGGCGGATCAGCGCGCGCTGCTCGGCGGGCAGCTGCTGCCAGTTGCGGAACTGGTTCTGTGCGCGACTGCGTTCGGCCGGCTCCATCTGCAGCCAGCGCTGCGCGCCACGCGCCAGCGCCCGCTGACGACCCGGCGGCAACGTCCCCCAGTTGGACTGGAACGGTTCCAGCAGCTGTTGCTGATCCGAACTCAGGCTGTCCCATGCCACCGCAGGCGCGGGTGCAGCCGCCCAGGACGGCAGCGGCGCGCAGCACAGCACCAGGACCACCAGCACACCAAGCGAAGGTCCTTTCATATGCCGGACCTGCCGCTGGCCACCGCCGCAGCCCACTCGTAGAAGTCGTAGTCGGCCGTGTCGCCATTCGGACCGACGTTCAGTTCCAGGGCCTCGGCGTCCCCCAGCAGTTCCAGGTCATCGAGGGCCGCGACCGGACCCGGCGGGGGTGCCGGCACGGCCGGCGGCCGCAGATACAGCAGTGTGACCAGCAGCGCCAGCGCCAGTGCGCCGGCCGGTGCCCAACTGCGCCAGTGAAAACGCGTCGCTGCGCGCGCCTGCTCCAGCGCGGCATGGCGCGCGCCTGTCAGTCGCGAGCGCGTGCGCGCATCGAGCTGCCCGACACTGTCGCGCAGCGCGGCGCCGGCACGTTGCTCGAAACCATCGCCCGCGTTGTCGCCCTCATTGTTCATCGACATGTTCTCCCAGCAGCGCGCGCAGCGCCCGCAGCGCGCGGAAGTAATGGGTTTTCACGCTCCCCTCGGAGCACTGCATCGCCATGGCTGTGCCGGCCACGTCCAGTCCTTCGAGGTTGCGCAGCAAAAATGCCTGACGCTGTCGCGCCGGCAGCACGCGCAGCGCCCGCTGCAATGCCTGCAGCAGCTGCTGATCCTGCAGCTGCGCCATCGGACCTGGCGCGGTATCGGGCGCCTGCATGATGGGATCGTCGTCGTACTCATCATTCGCACGCCACGGCATCCATGCCATGACCCGGGCACGCACCACGCGGCGCCGCTGCAGATCGCGGATGCGGTTCTCGAGGATGCGATAGAACAGCGGCTTCCACTCGGCCGGCGGACGCGCGCTGTAATGGCGCGCCAGCTGCAGCATGGCGTCCTGCACGGCGTCGAAGGCGTCCTCTTCGTGGCGCAGCGCAATCTGTGCGATCCTGAACGCCCTGCGCTCGATGTCGGCCAGAAAATGTTCCAGCGAGCGCAGATTGAGCTGCATCGACTCCGGCAAGTCGGTATTCCCGGTTGAACTGAGATCCGCGTCTTCCGGAAGCAGCGTAGCAAAGGCACTCATGGATGCACCGGGGCCGCGAGGCGCAACTGCCTCAGATGGGCAACGCGGCAGTTGCAATGAGGTTGACAGATGCAGCAGCAAAAGGAACGCCGGAAAAATCATCCACTTAGCGCAATTCGGGCCACCGCAGCGCCCGGTCGCGTCGGCGATGGGTTGTCCAGCGACTGATGGCCATGCAACATCATGTTTTAAAAGAAATTATTCAGTGCGTGGTGCGGGCGGGCACGGCCCCCCGCCAACCGCCAGCGGGCCCCGACCGTCGTCGCCGACACGCTCATCCACAGACATATCCACAGTGAGTGACGCCCCGTTGCCCTCTTCGCCGGCCATCGTGCAGGTGGTGCTCGATCGGCCACTGCGCACGCCGCTCGACTACCTGCCCCCCGCAGGCCGCAACGCCGCCGACGTGCCCGCCGGCGCCCGCGTGCGCGTACCGGTGGGTCGCGCGCTGGCCATCGGGATGGTGGTGGGGCATGCGGGCCAATCAGCGCTGGATGTGGCAAGGCTGAAGCCTGTCAGCGAGGTGCTGGACGCAGAGCCGCTGCTGCTGCCACCGCTGCTCGAGCTGCTGCGCTGGACCGCCGACTACTACCACCATCCGCCCGGCGAAGTGCTGCTGAGCGCGCTGCCGGCGCCGCTGCGTGAGGGCGCCAGCGCATTGCCGCTGGTGGAGCACCTGCAGCTGACGCCAGCCGGGGGCGCCGCGCTGGCTGCGGATGAAGCTCGCCGCGCTCCGCGTCAGCTAGCACTGCTGCAGACGCTGGCGCGCGCCGCGGGACCAGTGAGCGCCGGGGATCTGCAACAGATGTGGCCGGACTGGCGCCATGTGGCCCGCGCGCTGCGCGCGCGGGGCTGGGTGGAATTGCGGCAGCTCAGCGACGAGGCCGCGCCCGTCGCAGGCACGCTGCCCGCGCCGGGGGGTGCCGTGCCATCGTTGACGATGGAACAGGCGGCAGCGGTGGCGGCCATCGATGCCGCCGCCGGACGTTTCGAATGTCTGCTGCTGCAGGGCGCCACCGGCAGCGGCAAGACCGAGGTGTATCTGCGCGCCGTGGCCAGCACGCTGCAGCGCCATCAGGACGCGCTGGTGCTGGTGCCCGAGATCGGACTGACGCCGCAGCTGGTCGAGCGCTTCCGTGCGCGTTTTGCCGCGCCCATCGCCGTGATGCACTCGGGTCTCAGCGATGGCGAAAGGCTGGCCGCCTGGCGCGAGACCTGGCGCGGCAGGGCGCGCATTGTCATCGGCACGCGCTCCGCGGTATTCGCGCCGCTGGCGCGGCTCGGGCTCATCATCGTCGATGAAGAACACGACTCCTCGTTCAAGCAGCAGGACGGCGGCTGTCGCTACTCGGCGCGCGACCTCGCGGTGCGACGCGCGCAGCAGGGCGGCATACCCATCGTGCTGGGTTCGGCGACGCCGGCGCTGGAAACCCTGCACAACGTCGCGCAACGGCGCTACCAGCGCCTGCTGTTGCCGCGACGCGCCGATCAGGCGGCGGCGCCCACATTGTCGCTGATCGATCTGCGCAGCCAGCCGATGCAGGGCGGCCTTTCGCAGTTCGCCATCGAGGCCATGCGCCGCCACCTGGACAGCGATGGACAGGTGCTGGTGTTCATCAACCGGCGTGGCTATGCGCCCACGTTGCTGTGCACCGCCTGCGGCTGGATCGCGCCCTGCCACGCCTGCGATGCGCGCATGACCGTGCACCGTGGCGCCGACCGGCTGCGCTGTCATTACTGCGGCGCCGACGAGCCACTGCCGCAGCGCTGCGCGCGCTGCGGATTTGCCGTCAAGCCGGTAGGCCAGGGCACCGAGCGCATGGAGGAAACCGTGCGCGCACTGTTTCCCGACCAGGCGCTGGCGCGACTGGACCGCGACACGGCGCGCCGGCCCGCCGACGCGGCGGCCGTGATGCAATCCATGCTGGATGGACGCGCGCGCATCCTGATCGGCACCCAGATGGTTGCCAAGGGCCATCACTTTCCCGAGATCACACTGGCGGTGGTGCTGAATGCCGACCAGGGTCTGTTCAGCGGCGACTTCCGGGCGCCGGAGCGGCTGGCCCAGACCATCATCCAGGTGGCGGGCCGGGCCGGGCGAGCCGATCGTGCCGGCGAAGTGCTGCTGCAGAGCGAATATCCCGAGCATCCGCTGCTGCAGGGTCTGCTGACCGGTGGTTACGAGGCTTTTGCGGCCGATGCGCTCAAGGAGCGCGCCGCCGCGCACTGGCCGCCGTTCAGTCGCATCGCGCTGCTGCGCGCCTCGGCGTCCCAGCGCGCGCATGTCATTGATTTCCTCGACGCCGCCAGGCGCAGCGCCGGCCAGTCCGCGCGGCTGCGATTGCAGGGTCCGGTGGACGCGGCGATGGCGCGACGTGCCGGGCGTCATCATGCCCATCTGCTGATCGAGAGCGCCGAGCGCGGCGTGCTGCAACGGTTTCTGCAGCACTGGGTGCCGCAGCTCGAGGCGCTGCCCGCCGCGCGGCGGGTGCGCTGGGCGCTGGACGTCGATCCGCTGGATACGCAGTGAGGGACGGCTTTGGGTAGACTGCGCGCCCAATGAAATCCGATCTCGAGCGCCTGATCGGCGCTGCACTCGACCGGCTGCAAGGCAGCCTTCTGCCAGCGCCGGTGGACGCCGGCTGGATCAGTGTCGAACGCACGCGCGACGCGACGCATGGCGACTATGCCTGCAACATTGCGCTGCGCCTCGCGAAGGTCGCCGGCCGCAAACCGCGCGAACTGGCCGAGGCCATTGTCGCCGCATTGCCGGCCAGCAGCGCCGTGCTGCGCGCGGAAGTCGCGGGCGCCGGCTTCATCAATTTCTTCATTGCTGCCGATGCGCAATCGGACGCATTGCGACAGGCACTGACACAAGGCGCCCGTTACGGCGAGAGCCGCAGCGGCGCCGGCCAGCGCGTCATCCTCGAGTTCGTCTCGGCCAATCCCACCGGGCCGCTGCACGTGGGCCACGGCCGCCAGGCCGCCTGGGGCGCAACGCTGGCCAACCTGCTGCGCGCCACCGGCCATGCCGTGCACCGCGAGTACTACATCAATGATGCCGGCCGCCAGGTGGACATCCTCACTGCCAGCGTCTGGGTGCGTTACCTGCAGCAATGCGGCGAAGCGATTGCTTTCCCGGACAACGGCTATCGCGGCGACTATGTGCAGGCCATCGCCGCGAAACTGCAGGGCGTGCACGGCACTTCATTGCAGCGCGCGGCCGACGAGGTGCTCGCCAGCCTGCCGCCCGACGCGCCGGCCGGCGGCGACAAGGAGAAATATGTCGATGCGCTGATCGAGCGCATGAAGGCGCTGATCGGCAACGGCTACGACGCCGTGCTGGAGCTGTCGCTGGCAGCCATGCTGGCCGACATCCGCGCCGACCTGGCCGAGTTCGGGGTCGAATTTGAACAGTGGTATTCCGAGCGCGCGCTGGGCAGCAGCGGCGCCATCGACCGCGCGTTGGCGCAGCTGGAAGCGCAGGGCAACCTGTACCGCAAGGACGGCGCCACCTGGTTCCGCGCCAGCGCCTTCGGTGACGACGAGGATCGGGTGCTGACCCGCGCCAATGGCCAGCACACCTACTTCGCGCCCGATCTCGCCTATCACTTCGACAAGCGGCAGCGCGGCTTCGGCAGGATGATCGATGTGTGGGGCGCCGACCATCACGGCTACATCCCGCGCATGCGCGGGGGGATCGTGGCACTGGGCGAACCCGCTGAGTCGCTGGAGGTGTGCCTGATCCAGTTCGTCAGCCTGTTCCGCGGCGAGGAAAGGATTCCGATGGGCAAGCGTGACGGGCAGTTCGTCACGCTGCGGCAGCTGCGCGGCGAGGTGGGCAATGACGCCTGCCGGTTGTTCTACCTGATGCGCAGCCACGACCAGCACCTGGACTTCGATCTGGAGCTGGCCAAGTCGCGCAGCAACGAGAATCCGGTGTACTACATCCAGTACGCCCATGCGCGCGTGGCCAGCGTGATGAAGCAGCTGCAGGCGCGCGGCCTGCAGTACGACGGCACCGTGGCGCTCGCCAGTCTGTCAATGCTCGACGCGCCAGCCGAACAGGTCGTGCTGACCGCCATCGGTCGTTATCCGGAGGTGGTGGCGCAGGCGGCCGGCCATCGCACACCGCACGCGCTGGTGCACTACCTGCGCGATCTCGCCACGGCCTTCCACAGCTGGTACAACGCCTCCACTTTCATCGTCGAGGATCCGGCCTTGCGGAATGCGCGACTGGCGCTGGCGCTGGGTGTGCAGCAGGTGGTGCGCAACGGTCTGGTGCTGCTGGGCGTCAGCGCACCGGAGAGCATGTGAGCAACCGCCGACTGACCGCCCGCGATTACAAGACGGCCCGCCACGGCAGCCTCGATCTGCGCCGCTGGCGCGAGTTCGGCGCCGGTCTCGGCGTCGGCCTGGTGGTGGCGCTGGCCGTGTACATCAGCGATCGCCGCGACGAAGGCAGCGCCGAAGTCAGCGCGCCGGCACCCGACAAGACACGTACCTCGGCCGAGTCGGCGCCCACCGAGGCCACCG
>Ga0190274_10002912_pt1 | contig 10162 bp, 8 predicted proteins | sample Popmic531T_FD_133002 | JGI IMG/M metagenome (GOLD analysis project Ga0190274, IMG submission 133002) | Populus adjacent soil microbial communities from riparian zone of Yellowstone River, Montana, USA - 531 T | ecosystem: Environmental > Terrestrial > Soil > Riparian zone | place: USA: Montana...
CCAATGGGGGACTGGGGACTGGGGGGCTGGGCCGGGCCTTGCTAGTCCCCAGTCCCCAGTCCCCAGTCCCGAACTTCTTTATGCGACCGGCTCGGCCTTCTGGGTGCCGGCCGCCGCGGCGACTTCGGCGGCGAAGTCGCTTTCCTTCCTCTCGATGCCCTCGCCGAGCTGGAACCGGACATAGGCCTTGAGCGCGATCGGCGCGCCGGCTTCCTTGGCCGCGGCGGCGACGACGTCGGCGACCGGGGTCTTGTTGTCCATCACGAACAGCTGCGACAGCAGCGCATTCTCCTTGCGGAACTTGGCCATGGCGCCGTCGACCATGCGGGCGACGATGTCGGCCGGCTTGCCGGTCTCGGCCGCCTTCTCGGCGGCGATGGCGCGCTCGCGCTCGACCAGCCCGGAATCGAGATCCTCGCCGCGCAGCGCCAGCGGGTTGGCCGCGGCGATGTGCATGGCGAGCTGCTTGCCGAGCGCCGCGAGTCCGCCGCGTTCGGCGCCGCTCTCCAGCGCGACCAGAACGCCGATCTTGCCGAGGCCCGGCGCGACCGCATTGTGGACGTAGGAGGTGATCACGCCCTCTTCGACTTCGAGAACGATGCCGCGGCGGATCGACTGGTTCTCGCCGATCGTCGCGATGTTCGAGGTCAGCTTCTCCTCGACGGTGCCCCCGCCCGGCCAGCAGGCGTCCTTCAGCGCCTCGATGTCGCTGCCGGTGGCAAGCGTGATCGCCGCGGCGGTGCGCACGAATTCCTGGAACTGGTCGTTCTTGGCGACGAAGTCGGTCTCGGAATTGACCTCGATCATCGCGCCCTTGTTGCCGTCGACGGCGACCCCGACCAGCCCTTCGGCGGCGGTGCGGCCCGCCTTCTTGGCGGCGGCGGCGAGGCCCTTGGTGCGCAGCCAGTCGATCGCCGCTTCCATGTCGCCATTCACCTCGGCGAGAGCCTTCTTGCAATCCATCATGCCGGCGCCGGTGCGCTCGCGCAATTCCTTCACAGTCGCGGCCGTGATCTCAGCCATGTCTCATATCCTCTTGAATTTGCGCGCCCGTACATGGGCCGCAGCTTGAAGCGTAAATGGGTCCCGGCCGAAGCCGGGACAAGATCAGGCTTCGGCCAGCGCCGCTTCCGCGGGCGGCTCATCCATCGCGCCGAGATCCTCGCCGCGCTGCTGCGCGCCGCCGGACTTGCCGGCGAGCACCGCCTCGGCGATCGCGTCGCAATAGAGGCGGATCGCGCGGCTGGCGTCGTCATTGCCCGGAACCGGGAAGGCGATGCCCTGCGGGCTGACGTTCGAATCGAGGATGGCCACGACCGGGATGCCGAGCACATTGGCCTCCTTGATCGCGAGCTCTTCCTTGTTGGCGTCGATCACGAACATGACGTCGGGGATGCCGCCCATGTCGCGGATGCCGCCGAGCGAGAGCTCGAGCTTGTCCCGCTCGCGGGTGAGCTGAAGCACCTCCTTCTTGGTGAGGCCGGCGGTGTCGCCCGCAAGCTGCTCCTCGAGGCTCTTGAAGCGCTTGATCGAGTTGGAGATGGTCTTCCAGTTGGTGAGCATGCCGCCCAGCCAGCGATGGTTGACGAAATGCTGGTTGCAGCGCCGCGCCGTCTCGGCGATCGGCTCCTGCGCCTGGCGCTTGGTGCCGACCAGCAGCACCTTGCCGCCGGCGGCGACGGTCTGCCTGACGAAATCGAGCGCCCGCGCGAACAAGGGCACGGTCTGCGACAGATCGATGATGTGAACCCCGTTCCGCTCGCCGAAAATATACGGCTTCATCTTGGGGTTCCAGCGGTGGGTCTGGTGGCCGAAATGCGCTCCGGCCTCGAGCAATTGCTGCATGGTGACGTCGTTGGACGCCATGGTCTTTCTCCTTCCGGTTATGCCTCTGCAGGGCCGAGAAGCCGGAGCCAAAACGCTTGGCCCAGCCACCGGTATGATGGCCCTGCATGTGGAATGGGCGCGCAGTTAGCGAGAGCGGCCGTGGAAATCAAGTCGCCGGGATAGGCGCGATATCGCGGCCGGGGGCGCAAACTCGTCCCGCCCCCGCAACATTTCGCCGCTTGACAGGCGAACAAAACAGGAACATAGAGACGGTCCAAGGAGCCAAAGTGCCCCTTGGGATTTACGCTGTGGATAAGTCAGGGGAAAAGCTGTGGCTCACTTTCTCGCTATCATTTTCTTCTTCGGCCTCATCGCCGCTTTGGCCGTGGTCCTGGAAGTCACTCTGAAGGCGCACTGGCCGGCGGTCGTCGCCGCCTTGCGGGGCGTTCCGTCTCGAGCGCCGACACCGGCTCGCCGAGCGGCAGCGGCGGCGCCGCGCGCACGCGCTGCCGCTTGACCTTCGCGTAGCTCGCGATGCTGAACGGAATAAACGCGAGGTAGACGATCGCGGCGAAGCTCAAGGTCTCGAACGGGGCCGAGACCAGGGCCCCTCCCAGGATCGCGATGAAGACGATCGCCTCCAGCCTGATGTTGCGCCGAAGCCGGAGCGAGCCCCAGGAGAAAGTGGCGAGGTTGGAAATGGCGAGGAAGGCGCAGAGCGCCGCCCAGGCCGTGATCAGGCGATAATCCCGCAACCATTCCCAGCGTCCGTCGCTGGCCACCCAGAGGAAGATCGGCAGCAGCAGCAGCCCGGCCCCGGCGGGCGCCGGCACGCCGGTGAGGAAGCCGGCGGATTTGTGCGGCTGGTCCTCGACGTCGATCCGGGCGTTGAACCTGGCCAGCCGAAGCGCCATGCAGACCGCATAAGCCAGAGCGAACAGCCATCCGAAGCGCGGCCATTGCTGCAGCGACCACAGGTGCACGATGATCGCCGGCGAAACTCCGAAGGCGATCACGTCGGACAGCGAATCGAGCTCCGCCCCGAACCGGGTCTGGCCGCGCAGCGCCCGCGCGATTCGCCCGTCCATGCCGTCGAGCACCGCCGCGATCACCGTCATGGTGACGGCGAGGTCCCATTTGCCCGCAATCGCGAACCGAACGCCGCTGAGCCCGACGCACAAGGCCAGAGCGGTGATCGCGTTGGGCACGACCGCCCGCAGCGGAATGCCGCCGGCCCGCGGCCCCGCCCGCCTTTCCCTCACTGGGCGACGCCTTCGATCAGCTCCGAAACGCCGGCGCGGGCGACGATCGTCTCGCCGGCGACGGTACGCTGGCCGAGCAGGACCTGGCTCGAGGTGCCGGCCGGAAGATAGACGTCGACCCGGCTGCCGAAGCGGATCAGGCCGACGCGCTGCCCGGTGCCGACCCGGTCGCCGACCTTGACCCAGGGGACGATCCGCCGCGCCACCAGGCCGGCGATCTGGGTGAAGGCGACCTTGGTGCCGTCGTCGCCCTCGACGAGGATGTGCTGGCGCTCATTGTCCTCGCTCGCTTTGTCGAGATCGGCGTTGAGGAACTTGCCGGCGATATAGACGACGCGGGTGATCGTGCCGGCGATCGGGGTTCGGTTGATGTGGACGTCGAACACGCTCATGAAGATCGAGACCCGGACCACCGGCTCCTCGCTGAGCCCGCCGTCGCCCCACAGCTCCTTGGGCGGCGGCACGGTCGCGATCATCGTCACCAGCCCGTCGGCCGGCGCGATGATCAGCCCCTGCCCTTCCGGCGTGGTCCGGATCGGATCGCGGAAGAAAGCGGCGGTCCACAAGGTCAGGCCGAAGGCGATCCAGCCGATCCAGTCCCAGTCGATCACCCACCAGAACAGCAGGGCGACGGCGGCGGCGATGACGACGAACTTGCGCCCTTCCGGGTGAACGCTGGGCATCCGGTAGCGGACCGTGGTGGTGACCAGCTCGTTCTTGTCTTTATCGAGAGAGGGCATCGGCGCCCTTTAGGCGGTGCGGCCAAGCGAGACAATGCCAAGACCGGGCGGTTGACAGGTGGGCGGCACTGCTTAGGACGGCCCGCAATCCTTTTCCGAAGCACGAAAGCGCAGACCCCGGATGGCCAAGATCAAGGTGAAGAACCCCGTCGTCGAGCTCGACGGCGACGAGATGACCCGCATCATCTGGCAGTGGATCCGCGAGCGGCTGATCCTGCCCTATCTCGACGTCGAATTGCTCTATTACGACCTCGGCATCGAGAAGCGCGACGAGACCGACGACCAGATCACCGTCGACGCCGCCAATGCGATCAAGGAGCATGGCGTCGGCATCAAATGCGCGACGATCACACCCGACGAGGCGCGGGTCGAGGAATTCGGCCTCAAGAAGATGTGGCGTTCGCCGAACGGCACCATCCGCAACATCCTGGGCGGTGTCGTCTTCCGCGAACCGATCGTGATCGACAACGTGCCGCGGCTGATCCCGGGCTGGACCGACCCGATCGTCGTCGGCCGCCATGCCTTCGGCGACCAGTATAAGGCGACCGACTTCGTCGTCCCCGGCCCCGGCAAGCTCACCATGAAATGGGTCGGCGAGAATGGCGAGACGATCGAGCATGAGGTGTTCGACTATCCCGGCGCCGGAGTCGCCATGGGCATGTACAATCTCGACGAATCGATCCGCGATTTCGCCCATGCCTGCTTCAATTACGGTTTGAACCGCGAATGGCCGGTTTACCTCTCGACCAAGAACACCATCCTCAAGGCCTATGACGGCAGGTTCAAAGACATTTTCCAGGAAGTCTACGACAAGGAGTTCCGCGACCGGTTCGCCGCGAAGCGGATCGTCTACGAGCATCGGCTGATCGACGACATGGTCGCTTCGGCGCTCAAATGGAGCGGCAAGTTCGTCTGGGCCTGCAAGAATTACGACGGCGACGTCCAGTCGGACCAGGTCGCCCAGGGCTTCGGCTCGCTGGGCCTGATGACGTCGATCCTGATGACGCCGGACGGCAATACGGTCGAGGCCGAGGCCGCCCACGGCACCGTCACCCGCCATTACCGGATGCACCAGCAGGGCAAGGCGACCTCGACCAACCCGATCGCCTCGATCTTCGCCTGGACCGGCGGCCTCAAATATCGCGGCAAGTTCGACGGCACGCCAGAGGTCACCAAATTCGCGGAGACGCTCGAACGGGTCTGCATCGAGACCGTCGAGCAAGGCAAGATGACCAAGGACCTCGCCATCCTGATCGGCCCCGACCAGAGCTGGATGACCACCGAGCAGTTCTTCGAGGCGATCCGGCAATCTCGAGGCGGCGATGGCGGCGGAGGCTCAGCCCGCCTGAGGCCCGCATCGGGCGATCGGACATGCTCGCGGCGGATGCCGAGGCCGATCAGCCAGGCCGGGATCGACTGCAGGATCGGGTAGCGCTGCATCAGGCGGACGATCCGCGGCGGCCGCGTGACCGGCACGTTCCTCAGCACGATCCGGTCGATCAGGCGATTCTGCGCCCCGCGCTGCATCGCCTGGACGATCCGGGTCGGCAGCATCCGCCGGCGCTGAACCCGCCACAGCAGGTCGTCCACATCGCAACCGTCCGCCATCGGACCGGCGAGCAGGTTGGCGGCGGCGACCGCGTCCTGGACGGCGAGGTTGATGCCGACGCCGCCCATCGGCGACATGGCATGGGCGGCGTCGCCGATCGCCAATAGCCCCGGCCGGTGCCAGCGGGTCAGCCGGTCGAGCTCGACCGTCAGCAGCTTGACCTGGTCCCAAGCGGTCAGCGCGCCGACCGAGTCCGCGAGGAAGGGCGCGGCTCCGGCGACGTCGGCGCGGAAATTCCCGAGCCCGCGCGCCTGCAGCGCTTCCGCGCCCCCCTTGGCGAAGACGTAAGCGCACTGCCAATAGTCGCCGCGGTCGAGCAATGCGAGCAACCGGCCGGTGGTGATCACCCCGGTCGAGCGATTGTCGCCGGTGCGCGGCTTGGGCAGGCGGAACCAGAACACGTCCATCGGCGCCCCCAGATCCTCGAGTGGAAGCGCGGCGCGGTCGCGCAGGATCGAGCGACGCCCGTCGGCGGCGAGGACCAGATCCGCCGCGATCGGCGCACCGTCGCAGATCCCGCCGACGACCCGGTCGCCGTCCCAGATCAGGTCGGTCACCTCCGCGTTCATTCGGAGCGTGAAGCTCGGATAGCGGCGGGCAAGGTCGGCGACGCAGTCGAGGAAGTCCCATTGCGGCATCAGCGCGATGAAGCGCGCGACCGTCGGCAGGTAGCTGAAATCGGCGATATCGACCCGCTCGCCGCCGATCAGGCCGCCAAGCCCCTCGGCCTTGTCGTGCGGGCGCGCGAGCAGCTCGTCCAGCGCGCCCAGCTCGTGGAAGAGCTCGAGCGTCGACGGATGGACGGTGTCGCCGCGGAAATCGCGGAGGAAGTCGGCATGCTTCTCGAGCACGATCGTACGGACCCCGGCGCGAGCGAACAAAAGCCCCGCCATCATCCCCGCCGGGCCGCCGCCGACGATGAGAAGTTGGGTTCGCTCTGCCCCCATCGGGCTGACAATCGCGCCGGATGCTGCATAAAGGCAAGATGGCAACTCATATGGCAGCCGAGTTCAGTACCTCCGGCCTCAGCGACGCACTCGTGATTCTCGGCGCGGCCGGGATCGTCATCCCCGCTTTCGCCCGGATCCGGATCAGCCCGGTCATCGGCTTCATCCTGATCGGCGCGCTGATCGGTCCCGCGGGCCTCGGCGCGATGACCGGCCAGGCGCCCTGGCTCAACTATCTCACCATCACCAATGTCGAGGCGATCGAGCCGTTCGCCGAGTTCGGCATCACCCTTTTGCTGTTCTCGATCGGGCTGGAGCTGTCGTTCCGCAGGCTCTGGGGCATGCGCAAGCTGGTCTTCGGGGTGGGCGCGGCGCAATTGCTCGCCTCCGCGTTGCTGATCGGCGTCGGCATCCATTTCGGCGGCTATGCCTGGATTCCGGCGCTCGCGCTCGGCTTCGCGCTGGCTTTGTCGTCGACCGCCGTCGTGCTGCCTTTGGTCGGCACGACCAGCCCGGTCGGCCGCTCCGCCTTCGCCATGCTGCTTTTCGAGGATCTGGCGATCGTTCCGATCATCTTCACGCTCGGCGCGCTGGCGCCGCACGCCCAGGCCGAGGGGTTCGGCGGCCTGCTCAACACGCTCTGGCTCGGCGGCGTCGTCATCGTCGCCATGCTGGTGCTCGGCCGCTTCGTGCTGCCGCGGCTGTTCGCTCAGGCGGCTCGCACCAAGAGCCCGGAATTGTTCCTGTCGGTGAGCCTGCTGGTGGTGATCGCGGCGAGCCTCGCCACCGCGGCGGCCGGCCTGTCGCCGATCGTGGGCGCCCTGGTCGCCGGCATCCTCATCGCCGAGACGGAATATCATGGCGAGGTCGAGGCGATGACCGCGCCCTTCCGCGGCCTCGGCCTCGGCGTCTTCCTGATCACCATCGGCATGAGCCTGGAGCTCGACTTCATCCTGGCCAACTGGCCGCGGCTGCTGCTCGCTTTGGTCGGGGTTATGGTGATGAAGACGGTGGTCACGGCGCTGCTGCTTCGGCTCGGCGGCAAAAGGCGCGCCGTCGCCGCGGAAGCGAGCCTGCTCATGGCCTCCCCGTCGGAGACGACCCTGATCGTGCTCGGAAGCGCGGCCGCGGCCGGCCTGATCGGCCCCGCAGTCCGGGACTTCTGGACCATCGTCACCGCCATGGGGTTGACCCTGACGCCGCTGCTGGCCCGGCTCGGGCGCGACGCGGCGCGGCGGATCGAGGGGAGCGGCGACGGCGACGCCCAGGCGCTGGCCCCGACCCGCGAGGAGCCGCGCGCGGTGATCATCGGCTTCGGCCGGGTCGGGCGGCTGGTGGCGGAGATGCTGGCGGTGCACGATCGCACCTATGTCGCCGTCGATTCGGACATCGACCTGGTCAAGGCGGCGCGCGCCGACGGCTTCCCGCTGATCTTCGGCGACGCCTCGCGGCCGGAGTTCGTCGACCGGCTCAACCTCGGCCATGCCAGCGCGCTCATTCTCACCATGGACGATCCGGTGCAGGTGGTGCGGCTGGTGAAGAGGGTGCGGGCCTGGTGCCCCGATCTCACCATCGTCGCCCGCGCCCGCGATCCCGAGCATGCCGCCGAGCTGTACAAGGCCGGAGCGACCGACGCGGTGCCCGAAACGATCGAATCCTCGCTTCAGCTGTCCGAGGCGGTGCTCGTCGACCTCGGCATGGCGATGGGCCCGGTCATCGCCTCGATCCACGAGAAACGCGCCGAGCTCCGCCAGCAGATCATGGAGCAGGGCGAGATGACGGAGGCGCCGGCGGAACGCGGCAAGCGCCTCAGGGACGCGCTGCAGCCGCGATAAAAAGCTGGTCCGATCAGCCGGATACTGCTAGCCGTTCCTCGTCTGTTCTACGGAGCGAGCGATGGCGAAAAGATCCGGCAGCGCCGATCTGCCGCTTCACGGCGGGCGGGTGCCCGCCTGGCTGGGCGAGCGGATGACCCGGCTCGGGGCGATCATCGCGGAGGCGATCGTCCACCATTACGGCCGCGACGAGCTGCTGCGCCGGCTGGCCCATCCCTTCTGGTTCCAGTCCTTCGGCGCGGTGATGGGGATGGACTGGCATTCGTCGGGCATCACCACCAGCGTGATCGGCGCGCTCAAGCGCGGCCTCAACCCGCTCGCCGGCGAGCTCGGCGTGCACGTCTGCGGCGGGCGCGGCCGCCATTCGCGGGCAACGCCGGCGGAGCTGATCGCCGCGGGCGAGCGCGTCGGGTTCGACGGGACGGAGCTTGCCAGGACCAGTCGCCTCGTCGCCAAGGTGGACAGCGCCGCGGTTCAGGACGGCTTCGACCTCTATCTGCACGGCTTCATCGTCACCGACGACGGCCGCTGGGCGGTGATCCAGCAGGGCATGAACGACGTCAGCCGCACCGCGCGGCGCTATCACTGGCTGTCGGAAGGCCTCGAAAGCTTCGTCGACGCGCCGCACGCGGCGATCGAAGGGCAAGCGCAGGGCAATATCGTCAACCTTGCCGATCGCCGGGCTGAAGCCTCGCGAGCGGCGCAGCTCGATCTGCTCTCGGAGCTCGGGCCGGACCGCCTGGCGCGCGAGGCGGCCTTGCTGCAACCAGCCCGCCCCTCGATCCAGCCGGAATTGCCTCATCTGATCCTGCCGGGACATCATGACGTCAGAGTCGAGGACGTGATCATCCGCCGTCTTCACGGCACGCTCGCCGCCGCGGCCGAGGCCGGGCCGAAGGACTTTCCGGAATTGTTGCTGGTGGCGGGCGTCGGCGCGCGGACCGTCCGCTCGCTGGCGATGGTCGCCGAGGTGATCCACGGCGCGCCCTGTCGCTTCGCCGACCCCGCCCGCTTCTCACTCGCCCACGGCGGCAAGGATCGCCACCCCTTCCCGGTGCCGACCAGAGTTTACGACAAGACGATCGGCGTGCTGAAGGCCGCGGTCGAGAAGGCGAAGCTCGGCAATGACGAGAAGCTCGCCGCCATCCGCCGGCTCGACGAGCAGGCGCGGCGGCTCGAACGCCACGCCCGCGGCCCCTCGTTCGATGGCTTCCTGGCCGAAGAGCGCGCCCGCAGCCACGAACATGGCGGTCGCAGCGTCTTCGGCGTGGAGCCGCCTCAGGCGGGCACGGCCTCCAGGGCGTCGCGCACCGCTTGAACGGCGTCGGAGGCCCTGGCCCCGTCGGGTCCGCCGCCCTGGGCCATGTCCGGACGGCCGCCGCCGCCCTGCCCGCCGACGGCTTCGACCGCCTTGCGGACGAGATCGACGGCATTGCGGCTGCCGGCGAGATCGTCGGTCACGCCGACGGCGACGGTGGCGCGGCCCCCGTTGACCGCGACCAAAACGACGACGCCTGAGCCGACCCGCTGCTTGGCCTCGTCGACGAGCCCGCGCAGGCCCTTGGGATCCATGCCTTCGAGCACCTGGCCGATGAAGCCGTGGCCGCCGACTTGCTCGGGACCCGCCGCTTCCCGCTGGCCTCCGCCGAGCGCGAGCGCCTTCTTCGCCTCGGCGAGCTCGCGTTCGAGCCGGCGGCGGTCCTCGACCAGGGCGGCGACACGAGCAGGAACCTCCTCGGGCGACGCTTTGAGGCTGGCGGCGGCTTCTTTGAGGCGGTCTTCGCGGTCGGTGAGCCATTTGCGGGCGGCTTCGCCGGTCAGCGCCTCGATCCGGCGCACGCCCGCAGCGACCGCGCCTTCGGAGACGATCTTGAACAGGCCGATATCGCCGAGCGCGGCGACATGGGTGCCGCCGCACAGCTCTACCGAATAGCCGGTTTCA
>Ga0190274_10002914_pt1 | contig 10160 bp, 9 predicted proteins | sample Popmic531T_FD_133002 | JGI IMG/M metagenome (GOLD analysis project Ga0190274, IMG submission 133002) | Populus adjacent soil microbial communities from riparian zone of Yellowstone River, Montana, USA - 531 T | ecosystem: Environmental > Terrestrial > Soil > Riparian zone | place: USA: Montana...
ATCGCCTCTCCAATAGGCACCTGCGATATTTGTGAGCTTGACTGCTTTTATTTTTTCAGTATTGGGAATATGCGGGCCTTTGCACAGATCTACAAAATTTCCTTGCTGGTAAAATGTAATATCACCATCGGTGAGGTCCTGGAGCAATTCAAGTTTATATTCATCGCCTTTTTTCCCGAAAAAATCGAGTGCTTCTGCTTTGTTGACATTTCTTCTTTTGTATTCATTTTTTTGACGCGCCAGCTCAAGCATTTTCTCTTCGATCTTTGGCAATTCTTCCGGCGATAAGGCACGGTCACCAAGATCTATGTCATAATAAAATCCACTTTCAATCGCAGGGCCAATTCCAAATTTTACTCCGGGAAATAAGCTCTCAAGTGCTTCAGCCATGAGGTGTGCTGAACTATGCCAGAATGCGGCTTTTCCCCCGGTATCATTCCAGGTCAGTAATTGTAAACTGGAATCATTATTAATAGGACGAGAAGCATCCCAAATTTCTCCATTCACTTTAGCAGCTAATACATTTCGAGCCAGTCCTTCACTAATTGACCTGGCAATGTCCATGGAAGTGGTTCCCGCCTCGTACTCTCTAATCGAACCATCCGGTAGTGTAATTTTTATCATGGTGCGAAGATAGTGAGAACGTGAGAAGGTGAGAGCGTGAGTATCGTGAGAGATTCTAATAAATTAAAATCGAAAATCGAAAATTGTCAATCGAAAATGCTTTTTAAGCTTTCGACTTCACTCTGACTACATCACCTGTCATTGCATTTGCAGGAATGATAATTTGTGAAGCTTGAAGAGATGAATTCAAGGGTGATGAACTCAAAGCCTGCATCAGGCTCTGGCGTCTTTTCAGGACAAGAATGTTTGATGTTTGATCCTGTAAGCTGGGTTCAATGTTGAATTCTAAAGAAGCCATTTTTTTCTTATAAAACAGGCTTTCCATTCCTAAAGATGGGACAACAACTATGGACTGTTCGCTACGAACAGGAAGTGCCGGTGGAGCTTCTTCAACAATAAGAGGCATTAGCTCTGCCATTTCTTTCCTGATCTCAAGTTTTTGCCCGATGGCCAGGCGGCTGCTGTGCATTTTGTTCCATATCATGAGTTCGCTGACGGTACAATTATTTTTCTTAGCAAGGTCATATAAATTATCACCGGAGCGAACGATATAGGTTTTCCTGATCGTGCTTATTTTATAATTCTTACCATGTATAATTGCTGTCCTGGTATCGGCATTTGCGAATTCATTAACAAAAACCACAGGAGGTACGACGATTCTTCCGGAATTAAATAATTCAGCAGCTGAATCGGGTAGCCAAATCACATGTCCTGTTTGAGAAGATGGAATAATGTTGCGGACAAATGCAGGATTAAGTCCTTTGACCATTTCCACAGTCATGCCTGATTTTGTGGCGAGATCTGCTAATGACATGCTTTCATAAACCATGACACTTGTCAATTCTCCACATGCATGCTCAGGATATTCTGCGATGATATTGTGCTCGTAATGATAATTCATGATATAACTCGCGGCAATAAATCCCGGAACATAACTCCGTGTTTCTTCAGGAAGGAATCGGGCCAATTCCCAATAATTGCTTGTACCTGCTCTTTTTACCGCTGACCTTACGCGTCCTGGTCCTGCATTATATGCCGCCATGACTAGTTCCCAATTGCCAAACATGGCGTAGAGTTGCTTGAGATAAGTAGCAGCAGCTTTTGAAGATTTTTCAGGATCCATGCGCTCATCGATATAACTACCGCATTTCAGACCGCACTCCCTGGCTGTTGGTTTCATAAACTGCCAGAGACCACCTGCACCAGATCTTGATATGGCATTTGGATTTAATGCCGACTCGACGATGGCGAGATACTTGAGATCTGTAGGAAGGCCTTCCTCTTTCAGAACCTCTTCAAATTTTGGAAAATAATAAGCTGCCCATCCCAGCATCTCTGCAGTTTGTGCAGGTCTCCGATAGATATAAGTATTGAGGTAGGACCTTACGGCAGGATTGTAAATTGGACTTACAATGGTGACTACGTTTGGAATTCTTTCCCTGATGATTTCTTCTTGTTCGTCAAGATGGGAATTGAAAAATTCCATCTCGGCAGGTGCGGTCCAGGCAACAAGAGTCAAAAAGCCCAGGGCACAAACAAAAGAGCAACACAAGAATTTTAGGTTCATAGGCTTTTATCAGGAAAAAAAGGACTCTTGGTGTCTTTGGGATGCGTAAGATCGCAAAGGTCATCAATAAATCAAAAGGTTTGGCTCGATAAGGTCAAACATTAACGTCAAGCAACTATATGTAATATGTAAAGTATTAGTTAATAAAAAATTACGTAATGAATTGGAGGATTAATGGTTTGTTAACCGGGCTTGCTTACAAGCTAAAATCCCTTCTTTAGAAGGAGAACTTGGACTGTGTCGTTTGTATTGTGTGGGACGAAGTGTTAACAACCAATTTAAAAGACAGATGTGAGGAGAATTTTCAGCTGATCGTGTTGGGGATTCGATTTGGATTGAAATAAAATTGGTTTTGCATTAAATATTAAAATGTAATTTTAGACAAAGCCATAAATTTCAGATTAATACACATTAGTTAATAATTTAATTCTTACGTATATTTAAAATATACCAAGGGAGCATTTGCCTTCCCATCACTCAAAATCCAACGGCCTGGAATCTCCCCCCTTTTTATACTCCTCAGCAACCTCCCGAATCGTTTTTTCAATCGGCCGGTAATGAAAACCATCCTGGCCCAGACTTTTTGAAGCATCATAACTAAATGTTCCATAGACATGATTGAGAATATCAGTTCCCGGACTTTTTCCCGCGAATAAATTCGTCATCATCAAAATCGTCTTTGCCATCCACTTGGGGGCGGGACGATATTTTTTAGTTAAGGATAATTCCTTTGCAATGAGGTGATAGATGTCCTTATAACTTATGTTGGTTCCATTGAGTATCCAACGTTGACCTGAAATTGATTTTTCCAAAATATTTCCAACAAACCGCGCAACGTCCCTCACATCCACATAACCAGTCTGTCCGGCAGGATACCATGGACTATGTTTAGCCACTCTGTCAAAAAGCTGAAGGCTTGATTGATGCCAATGACCGGTTCCCAGGATTACCGATGGTAAGATGACCGAAACATTCAACCCTTCTGCTGCACCCCGCCATACCTCCAGTTCACCAAGATATTTTGAAAGACCATAGGCAGTACTAAATTGATTTTGAAGCCACACATTTGTTTCGTTGAGCGTCACATGATTTGATTCTTTTCCAAGAGCTCCAATGGAACCGATATAGATCAAATGATCAACCTGGTGCAACAAGCAAGCATTAGTGATATCTGCTGTTCCCACCGTATTCATTTCAAGAAGTCGATATTTGTCTGACTGGTGGTATGAAACTAAAGCTGCGGAATGAATCACCCAATTCTTGTCACGTGTGATTTCAATAGCTGCTTGTGTGTCCGGGAGTTTTAATGATTTCCATTCTATTCCTTCCCTGAGATCGGATGGAATTGAATCCGGATTTTGAAAGGTTGCCGTTAGCTGTTTATATCCAGCATGTTTAAACCATCTGAGGAGATATGATCCGAGTAACCCCGAGCCACCGGTTACAAGGATGCGGGGATTTATCATAAAGCTTTGTACAAAGCACCACCGCCCATATTGCGTGAGGCACCGGTAAGAGAATGCATGTTGTATGGTTTGCCTTGCATGGTCAGGTATCCAAGATAAGCAATGAGCAGACTTTCTTTGAAGTCAATCCATTTTGATGACGGGATCTCGTAAGTCAAGCCAAAGTCATTTCCATGTCTTTGCAATAAAGAGATGAGATGATCATTGTATGCTCCTCCACCGGTTACTAAAATAACAGCCGGCCTGACAATCAAAGAAGAAATATGTTGAGTGATCACATCCGCAATGGCTAAAGTGGTAGTGGCCAGGAGATCTGAATTATTTTCCTGGCGTGAACCCAGGTAATTGATCCATGTCGTTTCTACTTCAGCATTTGATAATCCACGAGGTTTGCCTCCTTGAAAAGGATACATGGCAATGAGATCATGCCTAATCGCATCTAGGATTGCACCTTCTGATGCCATTCGTCCTCCTTCATCATACCTAAGATCTAAACGTCTCGCAAGAAAATTTAAAGCCTGGTTGCAAGGACAGATATCCCATGCTGACCAATTGTTTTCAGCATTGATAAGGTTGATATTTGCAATGCCTCCGAGATTGAGATAACCCTGGTGCCCCGGAAATAATGCAAGATCTGCTACCGGAGCAAATGGAGCACCTTGTCCTCCTGCTGCCACATCTGCGTTGCGGAAGTTGGTGATGGTATCCAGGTTTGCTTGAAAAGAAATATGCGCACCACTGCCGATCTGTGATGTAAATCCAAGAGAAGGTTCGTGAAAAACTGTATGTCCATGCGAAGCGATTAAGTCCGCTTTCCAACCACGGTCATCAATCAATGCTTTGATTTGTTGTCCGATGAAATCTCCAAGCACTGCATCTAAATGCATCAAATCAAATCCGCTTAGAGATGACGCAGTGGAAAGTAAGTTGTACCATTCACTGTTATAAGGAATGGTGATCGCATCAAGTATCTCCCAATTTAACGAGCTGACGTTTTCATCAAATTGACACAATGCTACATCAAGCCCATCCAGTGAACTGCCGGACATAATGCCGATAATGCGAGTCGGCACCTGATAATTATTTTAAAGTCATTGAATAGGTTGCAGCAGCTTTCATCTGTTCTTCGGTAAGAATCCCTTCGAATGGAGTCATGGTGTTTTTGCCGGCTTTGATTTGAGCCACCCGCTCCTCAAAAGTCAATTTTGAAACCGTGATATCTTTTGCGCCGTTGACCCCGAGTTTTCCATCGGCTCCATGACAAATGATGCAATTTTTCTTATAGATCTTCTCGCCATCAACGACTTCGCCTGAGGAACTTGCAGGTGTTTTCTCTTTTCCGGCACAAGCCAGTATTAAAGCAAGGAAAAAGAAGGAGATTATTAATTTATTCATGGCCTTTAATATGAAAGTGAGTTATGCATTGGGCGGTAAATTTAATTGAATGAGGGGAATGTTTAATGTTAATATGATATTCACACTTTTCACTTCAACAAAATGGTGTTTCAACATTTTTATTTGAACTAATAAAACAGCCCTATGTTTACAAGGCATTATGCGAATTATATCTAAATCACAACAAGCAAAAGGTGCCTTCAATGGTGGCCAGATCTTAGAAAATAAGCCTATTGGATTCCCGCAGGACAGGGGATTTGTGAGGCCTTACTCATCATTATTTTATTGGGCGAGAGCGGAAGGTGTGGTGGACAGTACGATAGGCCTTCATCCTCACCAGGGCTTTGAAATCATGTCATTTGTACTGGAAGGAAAGATCCGTCACTTTGATACAAAAATGAATGCGTGGAAACCCCTTGAAGCCGGAGATGTGCAAATCATCCGTGCGGGGAATGGTATTTCACATGCCGAGCATATTGAAAAAGGCGGCGTTATATTCCAGATATGGGTGGACCCGGATCTTTCAAAGACACTTGAGAAAGAAGCTACCTATAATGATTACAAGGAGAGCGATTTTGAAAAGGAATCCATTAATGGCACTACCATTATTCATTATGCCGGTGATAAAGGCCTCATGGAGCTGGATACACCAAAAGTGGACATCAGGCGCCTGGTAGTGGATACTGAATCTTTTAGTTGGTCAGGAAATAAGGATGAGATCCGTTCCTTATACATCGTAGGCGGCTCAGGCACCATCAATGGAAAAACTGTGGAGCAGGATGATTTTATCATTGTCGATGATGGCGATGACATTTCTCTCCAATCGCATGAAAGCAAGATGGATGTTTTTGCTTTTACGGTTCCTGCTAAAACCTCATATGCGACCTACAGCCAACGAATGGCGGGCTAACCAATCATTCTAACGGTTCGAATAGGAACACTTTTGTTTTGGGATTCAACTGAAATTTTATCTTTGGCCGGGATTTCAGTTGAGTCTCATTGCATTAAATCTTTCCGTTTGATTTCCATTTATTAGCTGTAATTCTATGCGTTTTCATAAGCCTTTGGAAAGAATCATTATTTTTTCCCTGATGCTCTTTATACAAGAATCCTTCCTGATGGCTCAGGAGGTGATCAGGATTGGTATTACCAAGACGGATCTTTCTCAACTGGAATTAAAGAGAAGTGCATTATCGCAGATCATGTTTCCTGATATCACGATACCAAATGCTTTGCATACGATCAGTGATAAGCTGGTTTATACCTATACCAATGATCCCGGTTTCAAAGTGGTGGATTACCGTTCGTACGAATTGGTGAGCCAGGAGCGGGAACGACAGAAGGATGAAGCATTTATTGATGGTTATATTGTAGAACAGGGGAAGAACGAGGGAGTCCAGTTTATTTTATCACCCATCTACCTCGTCACAGAAAATGAATTAACTGTAAGGGTGATCGACATCGAAACAGGAATTGTAGTTTGCCAGGCTTCAACGCCATTGATCAAAAACAAAACCGGAACTGAATATTCAAGGTATTATTCGGCTCTCCTGACCCAACAACTCAATAACCGGTGTTTCAATCTTCAATACCCGGTCGTGAGAGTATTAAAAGAGAAAGGTGGCGACGCAAAAGAATTGTTAGTGGCCTTCGGTTCGATCCAGCATGCTAAAGAAAAACAAATTGTGGGTATTTTCAGAACAGTAATAGAAAATGTCGGTAGTGAGGAAATTGAAAGACAGGTTCAAATAGGTGAGGGTGAAGTTGCCATGGTGGAGGGTGATAATTTTTCTATTGTAGAGATTAAAAAAGGAGGTGAGGAAATCAGTAAAGCATTGGCAGCCTCGGTTGAATTGTTTTTACGCATTCTGTATATTTCAAAGAAAGAAAATTGAAGAGCTTCATTTTTATCATAGGATTCATGTTGTTGTATGGTTTGACAAATGCTCAAACCTTTGCCGTATATATTGATGCTCCCTCTGTCAAAGAGCCTGTCAATCAAAAGTCTTACAATGAAATAGTCGGAGCGATTAAAAATAAATTAAAGCTCAATGCATGGTTCTATAAACATAAGGACAAGGTTCTGACCCTGGATACAACATTCAGAAAAGGGGATGAAGAAGTGGCAGCAGATCTCTTGCTGAGCATTTACTTTAAGATCTATGAAGACACAGAACAGGAGCTCAAGTTTTCCAAAGACACAACAGGAAAAGTGATCGGAGCTTATTATACGATATACCCTTTAACCCAATACAGATTTGTATTGACGGATTTAAGTACAAGTGAAATATTGTATTACAAAGGAAAATATAGCCGCAGTCTTTCTGAACGTGAAGGAAAAAGGTTTGATGTTAACATGGAATCTTATTTTGGTGCTGCCGGACCTGTAGCCTTAAGCGCAAAATCCCCCAAAGATTACAAGGCAGCATTGAATAAAATTAAAAAAGATTACCAGCCAAAATTCCTGGAATATTATACACAAATGAGTTCCGGTTTTCAGAGCATGGTAAGTTCAGCAGCCAAGCCCAGGAGTGATGAAAAACCATACAAAATAGAATCGCCTGTAGTGACGAATGGGAAATTAAAAGAATTTAAGGCCGATTCGGTGACTGGGTTTTATACAGATATGTATGTCACAGTATTTTCCTTGGATACAATCGGAACATACATCATCCCACAGAATTATAAATATTGGCAGATTGAAAGGATAGATGGAGTTAAATGTAATATGGATACTTACTTCCCTCTTCCTTCTAAGAACAAAGAAGCCGGGGAAGCTATTGAGAATGGAAGACAACTTTATTTTTTGCCCGGAGATCATCCATATGCCGAGAACCTTGACAAGGGTGAGTCAATCATGATTGATGTCCAGGGAGTTGATTTGAGTAAAGCCGGGGAGATTTATAATTTTTTATTTAAAAGTCAACGGGTCAGGTTAATTAATAGTCTTGAAAAATCACTGATTACAGATTTTCATGAACGTTTCAAAGGAGACAGGTTTATTGAATCCGGATATTCACTTTCTACCCTGGGGGCCAGGTATATTTTTACAACATCGGATATCCAATATTCTATACAGGATGCCCAAACAGGTACCGTTCTTGGAGTTTGTCCTTTGAATTATGGAGATAAAGGTGTTTTCGATTTATTCCAGAAGGCATTAGATTTGAAGGTCATCATTATCAAGCCCACGGATACCAAAAAAGAGTCAATCAAGGAGGCATTGGTATATTCACCACTGGGTTTTTACGAGGATTTCTACTTTGATATTATGCTCCGCACTCCTGAAAATGTAGGAGGCAAAATATTGCATAGGGAAGTGGAAATAGGTAAGGGCCAGGTCCTGAATGAATCAAAATACGGTAACTTATTCGCGGAAGCCAAGTTTACAAAGGGGGAGAAAGAAATAGGGGCTGCATACTTTAATCAACAGGAAATATTATTCCTGAACCGTGAATTCAAATTTCTTACTATGACTTATAAATAATCAAGTATCATTGTTGAAATGGCATTTGAATAAATCAATAATTATTAGATCACATTTTAATTCTGACTCCATTGAAATTCATCATTAAGATCACTTGCTTTTTAGGTATTTCACTCGCGGCATGTTCTGCGCCAAAGCAATTTCAATATTTCCGCACCGGTGAAGTGACTTGCATCACACATGATAGCCGCTTGGTCAAGGTATCAAGTATTTATGCTGCGGGTAGTGCGGAGCAGGCACAATTATTTGCGGAGCGCAATGCCGTGGAGAATTTACTCTTTAGAGGAATACCAGGTTGTTATGATGTGCCAATCGTTGCTGATGAAACGGCATCTTTGAAATCGCACGACTCATTTTATGATTGGCTAATCGACGACCAGGAATATGAACGATATATGACTGAGAAAACTGCTGATGTATCAGCACCTTCTGGTGGAAGTACTCGTGTAAATATGAAGATCACCTTTGATGTTCCTGCTTTGCGAAAGGAAATGGAGAATCGTGGGGTCATTAAAAAATTTGGCATCTAATGAACATCAATATGAAACAAATATTCTTCCTTTTTTTTGTCCTTATTCCATTCATAGGTTTTGCCGGTGACTCCATTCCTGCTCAGCCGACTTTGATGCCCATTCCATTTACTCCCCAGGGAAAATCAAGCCGGGCTGCATTTGAAGAAAATGAATTGATGCGCATAGCGATCACCAAAGTGAAAGAAGCTTTTGACAATCGTGGTGTCAATACAATCGATTTCCGGGCAAAATTGAAACAAATCAATAACAATGAGTTGCTGGAGTCAGATCAGATGATGGACATGAAGGATGAACTAATTCGCATGTCTGGTGCTGATATTTACATTGAGGTTGAAGCAAATCCGAATTATGCTAACGATGGAAATAGTGTTACGGTGATCATGTCTGCTTATGATGCCTATTCGGGAGAATCCTTGGCCAATAAGGTTTCAACAAGTCCAAAATTCTACACTACCTCGTTTGAAAAATTAGTTGAGAAAGCAGTCGAAGAGAAAATTGAAGATTTCCTGAATACACTCAACAATAAATTCAGTGATATCCGTGAAAATGGAAGATCAATTACACTGACTGTAGGTGTGAAAACCGGATCTAAATTTGACATGGATACAGAACTTGCATCCGGTAGTCTTCTCTCGGAAGCTATAGAAGATTTTGTTGTTCGCAAATCCTATAAAGGAAAGTATCATCTCCAGGGCATGACGACGAATAAGATTGTTTTTGACCTTGTGAAAATGCCAATCTATGGTACTGATGGAAAGCCATACCGCTTGTCAAGTTATGGTGTTGATTTTAGAAATGAGGTGAAAAAGTACGGTTATGATGCCGAAAGAACTATCAATGGACAAAATATTGTCGTCACTTTATTTAAGCCGGAATGAAAACATTTTTAATCTCAATGTTATGTTGTTTTATCTTCAACCAGTACTGTATTGGACAGGATGAGACTACACCTAAAAGTGTAAACCCGATATTGGTAACCTTTACCATTCCGAGGCCGGGTACCAAGCTTGAATCACGAAAGATTGGAAATGAAATTCTGACAAGGACTCAGAAAATGATTGGCTCACAGTACCCTTCATCATTTTCAA
>Ga0190274_10002915_pt1 | contig 10159 bp, 8 predicted proteins | sample Popmic531T_FD_133002 | JGI IMG/M metagenome (GOLD analysis project Ga0190274, IMG submission 133002) | Populus adjacent soil microbial communities from riparian zone of Yellowstone River, Montana, USA - 531 T | ecosystem: Environmental > Terrestrial > Soil > Riparian zone | place: USA: Montana...
ACCGAGATCGGCTCCGGCGAGGCCATCATCATCCAGTCGCCGACGGCGGGCGGTTACGGCGCGCCGTGATCGTCATGAAGCGCTCCGCTGCGGAAAATGCCTCAGCGGAACGCGTTCATGAATCAGAAGCCGCGATAGGGTTTGCAGACGCCGTCCTGCACGGTGTAGCGCGGCGGGCAGGAACCACGCGGACCCGGAAAATATGTCGGCTGTCCCCAGCGGTCGGGACCGGCCGGAGCCCAAGCGCGCGGCGGCGGTGGGCGAAATCCCGGCGGGGGCGCTGCGCGCATTGGCACACAACGAACACCATTGAAAAAGAATCCTCCGCCGCAGCCGTCGCGGGCTTCCGCGGCGCTTGCCAGCGCCATCAGCGCAGCGAAGCCGATCAACACTAGACGCATTCCATTTACTCCGAGTATCCGACGACCCCGCGCATAGCCCTAATTCGACCAACATGAATGCAAACCCAACGGCCACTAGCCTTGATGTCGCGGCTTGGCTTCGGTCTCGATCTGCAACGTCGGATGATCGATGCCGAAGCGCTCGTGCAGGTCGTGTTCGGCCGTCTTGAAGAACCCATCACCGGGATGCCCGCCGGGCATGACGAGGTGAGCGGTAAGCGCGACCTCGTTCGTGCTCATCGCCCAGACATGCACATGATGGGCGCGCGTCACGCCGGGCAGATTTTCGAGACAGGCTTTCACCTCTGAAAGCTGGATATGCGGCGGCACCGCATCCAGTGCGAGCGTAATCGAGTCGCGAAGAAGCCCCCACGTCGACCACAGGATCACCGCGACGATGACAAGGCTGACCAGCGGATCGAGCCACAGCCAGCCGGTGAGCAGGATCGCGATACCCGCGATAACGACACCGAACGAAACGCCGGCATCGGCGACCATGTGCAAATAGGCGCCGCGGATGTTCAGATCGCTCTTGCGTCCGGCCACAAACAGCCATGCGGTGAAGCCGTTGACCAGAATTCCGATCGCCGCAACCACGATCACCGTCATGCCTTCGACCGGCTTCGGATGCGCGAAGCGTCCAACCGCCTCCCAGGCGATGCCGCCGCAGGCCAGCATGAGCAAAAGCGAATTGCCGAGCGCGGCGAGAATCGAGGTGCCGCGCAAGCCATAGGTGAAGCGCTCGCTCGCCGGCCGCTTCGCCAGCACTGCAGCGCCCCAGGCGATCAGGAGCCCGATCACGTCGCTTAGATTGTGACCGGCATCGGCAAGCAGGGCAGTGGAATTGGCGATGACGCCAAAGAACGCCTCAACTGCCACGAAGCCGAGATTGAGCGCCATGCCGAGCGCGAACGCGAAGCCGAAATCTTTTGGCGCATGTGCGTGCGAATGCGCACCGTGAGAATGATCGTGCATGTCGATGATTGTACTCTCGCTTGCTAATCCGAGGGCCTGGGGCCGTCGTCCTCGATCCAGTCGTCATCATCGTTGGAAAGAATATTCCGCACCTTCGATTTCGGCTTCGCTTTCACGGACCTTCCATTCAGCGAAGCGGTGCGCGCTCTGCCGGTATCCCTGCCGAGCGCGCCGGTAACGCCCGGCTCGGAACGCAAGGCATAGCCACGATCCTTGGCGGCACGCGCAGCCACCACATCACCCGGAATCTGATCGGGGTTGCAGATTTTGTGACCGCTGCCGCGGCGCATCAGATCGACATGGATATGGTCGTAGTGGAAACGGTTGGAGCCTGGCGCCAGCACGGTGTTGAACTGGTCGCAGGCCGCGCCCTGCACATCGCGCAGGAACCCCTGCTCTTCCGGCGAGCCGCGCCAGCCATCCTTCACGGTGACCCTGCGCCCATCCGCGAGCGTGAAAGAAGCGATATCGAGCGCATTGCCGAAGGCATGTTCGGAGATACGCGCGCCGGTTTGACCGTTCATGCCGCGACAGGAATAGGCCGAGATTTGCTTGATCTCGGTCACCGGTTGACGAAACCAGCGCTGCGCCGAAGGCTGCACAGATTCCGTGATCCAGCGGTCGAGCGCCGACACGATCGGACAGGCCAGCGTTGCCGGGGGCTTGATCTCAACCGGTCCCACCGCTGCGATGGCATTGCGCCCGAGCGGTACCGATACCGGTGCACGCGATGGCGCCGATCGCCAAGGTTGCGGCTCGGATTGCACGCGCTGTCGCAAGTGCGTCGGGAAAGCGCGCCCTGCGCCAGACGACGCCTCGTCATCCTCGTCGTCGGATGGAGGAGCTGACGGCGCGCCGTAGACCGATGGCCTTCGCGGCGCGGCCGCGCCTGCGCGCATGTAATCGCTCTGCGGCTCGCCCGCAGCCGCGCGTCCGTAATTGCCGCTGCCGGGCGGCGGAACCATCGGCATCGGCGCGGCACCGTCACGCACACCACCGGCCGAAGACGGAACAATGGCCTGGCGCCGCACGGGCGCATCGGGCTTTGAATTTTGCCGCATCGGGTTTGAATATTGCGGCTCGTTCTGGATCGTTTGCCGTTTCGGCGGCGGCGCGTAGACCGTATCGTCACGCGGCGGAGGTGGCGCGGGCACGAAGCCGGAATCGTTGGGCACCGGCCAGCGCTGAATCGGCGCATTCGGAACGCTTCCCGGCGGCCGCAGATCGCCCGAATAGCCGAGCATCGCGCTGTCGCCCAAGGCCGCGACCTTGAGCGGGAAATCCGCACCGCACATGCCCGGTCCGTTGATCGGCTCGATCCGAACGATGGTGCCGGTCTCTCTCACCGCACCCGATTTCATGCAGGCGATCTCGGCGTCCTTCCGCCACGGATCGCGCTGCACCAGGAAATGCCCCGCGCAGCCGGCGAGCACCACCAGCAGCGCAAGTACAGCGCCCGCACGCCATCGATTACGCAATACCCGCAGCATGAAGCAGACAATGCGAAGACGACCGTTAAGGGGTTATCAACCGGTGTCGAACGGTATTTGTTATCGTTACCAAATCATGACCCGGAACTCTTGATCGACGCGTCCGACTGCTGTCACATCGCGCGCTTTAACGGGAGGGGCATGATGGACTGGCGTGTGCGGGCGCTGACGGCAGCATTGATGACAATCGTGATGGTCGCGCTGGTGACGTTGATCGCGACCTGGCTTGCGGTCGGCTTGGATCCGCATTTCCTGCGCCAATGGGCCAAGGCTTTTGCGATCGCCTGGCCGGTCGCTGCGATCACGGCCTTTCTGGTGATGCCGACGGCGCGGGCATTGGCCGAGCGCATCGTCTCCGGAGCAAGATAATCGGGATGCGCTCGCGAATTTCCAAGGCTTTGCAACCTTTCCGCGAGTTGGGTTGCATTGCCACATGATGAAAAATCAAGGGCTTAGGAGGCGCAATCTCTTCTGTGCAAAAAAATATTATTTCGAAATATCAGATACTTGGTTCGGATTTGGCGACACTTTCACAGGGATTTACCGGCACCTTTCACGAGTTCGCGAGTTAGGCCTTCGAGCTACATTGGCCATCTGTTAACGTTGGAACATGACAGCAAAGGGAGGCCTTATGGACCTTGCCTTGAAACTCAACGTACTCGCTGTCCTCGCCGTGTTTGGGTTTGTCGGCGCGGTTCTGCTGGGAGCGTTCTGAGTTCCAGGAGTGAAGCTATAAGACCAAGAATTGCCGCTTTGCGTATCGGGGGCGGCCAGAGTTCATACAGGACACCGGAGCGGGATGACCCTCCGGTGTCTTTTTTTGTTTTGTTGCCGTCATGCGGAATTCGCGCTTCGCGCTTCGCGCGCCTCAGGCTCGCGAGGTTAAGCTGCCTTCGCCTTCGCTTTCGCCGCCGGATCGTAGTTGAGGATCGGCGCCAGCCAGCGTTCGCATTCGGCGACGCTCCAGCCTTTCCGGCGCGCATAATCCTCGACCTGGTCGCGCTCAATCTTGCCGACGCCAAAATAATGGCTCTGCGGATGGCTGAAATAGAGTCCGCAGACGGAGGCGCCAGGCCACATTGCAAAGCTCTCGGTCAGATTCACGCCGATGCGCTCACCCTGGATCAGCTTGAACAGGGTATCCTTCTCCGTGTGGTCGGGCTGCGCCGGATAGCCTGGCGCCGGCCGGATGCCCTGATAGCTTTCCGCAATCAGGTCGGCCGGAGTGAATTTCTCCTCAGGCGCAAAACCCCAGAACTCTTTCCGCACGCGCTCATGCAGATGCTCGGCGAAAGCTTCCGCCAGGCGATCCGCCAGTGCCTTGACCATGATCGCCGAGTAATCGTCATTGGCGTGCTTGAAGCGGTCGGCGACGGCGTCCTCGCCGATGCCTGCCGTCACCGCAAAGGCGCCGACATGATCGGTGGGCGCGCCCTGCCCCGGCAGGATGAAGTCGGCGATCGAGACATTGGGGCGGCCATCCCTGCGCGCGATCTGCTGGCGCAAGCCGTGCAGCGTTGCGATCTGCGCGCCGCCTGCCTGGTCAAACACGCGGATATCGTCGCCGTCGCGCGATGCCGGCCAGAAGCCGATCACCGCCGAGGCCTGCACCCATTTCCCGTCCACGATTTGCTTCAGCATGTTCTGCGCATCTTCGAACAGGCTGCGCGCCGCGGCGCCGTATTTCTCGTCATGCAGGATCGCCGGATAGCGGCCGGTCAATTCCCAGGTCGAAAAGAACGGCGTCCAGTCGATGTAAGGCACGAGTTTTTCGAGCGGATAATTCTCCAACACCTTGGTGCCGAGAAATTGCGGGCGCGGCGCCGGCATCTGCGCCGGATCGAGTTTAAACCCGTTAGCCCGCGCTTCGGCAAGCGATAGCCGCTTCTTGTCGTCCTGACCGCGCGCATGCGCAGCCGCGATCTGCCGGTAATCCTCCCGCACGCCTTCGACATACCGTCCGCGCGCTTCCTTCGACATCAGCGATTGCGCAACGCCGACGGCGCGGCTCGCATCGGTGACATAGACCGCCTGGCCTTTCCGATAATTCGGATGGATTTTCACCGCGGTATGCACGCGGCTGGTGGTGGCGCCGCCGATCAATAGCGGCAGCTCGAAATTCTGCCGCTCCATCTCGGCAGCGACATGGCACATCTCGTCAAGCGACGGCGTGATCAGCCCGGAAAGCCCGATAATGTCGACCTGAAGCTCGCGTGCGGTATCGAGAATCTTGGCCGCAGGCACCATCACGCCGAGATCGATGACTTCGTAATTGTTGCACTGGAGCACGACGCCGACGATGTTCTTGCCGATGTCATGCACGTCGCCCTTCACCGTCGCCATTAGGATCTTGCCGTTGGAGTTGCTCTGGCCCTTGTCGTTTCCGGCTTTGTCGGCCTCCATGAACGGCATCAGGTAGGCCACCGCCTGCTTCATCACGCGCGCGGATTTCACCACCTGCGGCAGGAACATCTTGCCGGAACCGAACAGGTCGCCGACCACGTTCATACCGTCCATCAGCGGGCCTTCGATCACGTCGAGCGGGCGCTTGGCGCCCTGCCGCGCTTCTTCGGTGTCCTCGGTGATGAAATCGGTGATGCCATGCACCAGCGCATGCGACAGCCGCTTGCCCACCGGCCATCCGCGCCAGGCGAGATCGGCCTCGGCCTTTTCGCGGGTTTGCCCGAAGAACCGCTTGGCGATATCGAGCAGCCGCTCGGCTGCATCTGCACGGCGGTTGAGCACAACGTCCTCGCACGCCGCGCGCAATTCCGGATCGAGATCGTCATAGACCGCCATCTGCCCGGCATTGACGATGCCCATATCCATGCCGGCTTTGATGGCGTGATACAGGAACACCGAATGCATTGCCTCGCGCACCGGCTCGTTGCCGCGGAACGAGAAGGAAAGGTTCGATACCCCGCCCGACACATGGGCATGCTGCAGATTTTCGCGGATGTAGCGTCCGGCCTCGATGAAGGCGACGCCGTAATCATTGTGCTCCTCGATGCCGGTCGCGATCGCGAAGATATTCGGGTCGATGATGACGTCTTCCGGCGGAAAGCCGACTTTATCGACCAGGATGTCATAGGCGCGCTTGCTGATATCGACTTTGCGCGCGAGCGTGTCGGCCTGGCCCTTCTCGTCGAAGGCCATCACGACGACCGCGGCGCCATAGCGTCGCACGATCTTCGCATGATGAATGAAAGCTTCCTCGCCCTCCTTCATCGAGATCGAGTTGACGACGCATTTGCCTTGCACGCATTTCAAGCCGGCCTCAATGACCGAGAATTTCGAGGAATCGATCATGATCGGCACGCGCGCGATGTCGGGCTCGGCTGCGATCAGATGCAGGAAGGTCACCATCGCCTTCTCGGAATCGAGCAGGCCCTCGTCCATGTTGACGTCGATGATCTGCGCGCCGTTCTCGACCTGGTCGCGTGCGATGGCGAGGCCGGCGGTGTAATCGCCGGCGGTGATCAGCTTGCGGAATTTCGCCGAGCCGGTGACGTTGGTTCGCTCGCCGACATTCACGAACGGGATTTCCGGCGTCAGCGTGAACGGCTCGAGGCCGGAGAGACGCAGCCGCCGTTCGATCACAGGAACCTGTCGCGGCTTCTTGTCGGCCACAGCCTGCGCGAGCGCACGCATGTGTTCGGGCGTCGTGCCGCAGCAGCCGCCGACGATATTGACGAGACCGGAGGCCGCAAATTCCGACAGCAGTCCCGCCATGTGTTCGGGGCTTTCGTCATAGAGACCGAATTCGTTCGGCAGGCCGGCATTCGGATAGGCGCAGGTCAGCGTGTCGGCGATGCGGCCGATCTCCGCCATATGTGCGCGCATTTCCTTGGCGCCGAGCGCGCAGTTCAAACCGACCGACAAGGGCGACGCGTGACGGATCGAATTCCAGAATGCCTCCGGTGTCTGGCCCGCCAGCATACGTCCCGACAGATCGGTGATCGTGCCGGACACCATGACCGGAATTTTCTCGCCGCGCGCATCCTCCAGCTCGGCGATGGCGTAGAGCGCTGCCTTGGCGTTCAACGTATCGAAAATGGTTTCGACCAGCAGGATGTCGACGCCGCCTTCGAGCAGGGCCGCCGCCTGCTCTGCATAAGCTGCCTTCAGGTCGTCGAAGCTGACCGCGCGAAAGCCCGGATTGTTGACGTCGGGCGACAGCGATGCGGTGCGGTTGGTCGGTCCGATCGCGCCGGCAACAAAGCGCGGGCGGCCGTCGCGCTTTTGCGCCTTTTCCGCCGCGTCGCGCACGAGTTGCGCGGAGACGCGATTGAGTTCCGGGACGAGGCTTTCCATGCCGTAATCGGCCTGCGCGATCACGGTCGATGAGAAGGTGTTGGTCGAAACGATATCGGCGCCGGCCTGAAAATAGGCGAGATGGATTTCGCGCACGGCGTCCGGCTGCGTAAGCGTGAGCAGGTCGTTGTTGCCGCGCACGTCGCGCTGCCAGTCCCTGAAGCGGGTATTGCGGAAGGCGGCTTCGTCGAACCGGCGCTGCTGCAGCATGGTGCCCATGCCGCCGTCGAGCAGCAAAATGCGCTCGGCAGCGAGAGAGCGCAGCGTCGTTTCGGTCGTGGACAAATTGATACTCACGCCGCCTCCTTTTCCGCCGGACGCAGGCCGAGCAGATGGCAAATTGCATAGACGAGATCGGCGCGGTTCATGGTGTAGAAATGGAAATCGGTGACGCCACGGTCGACCAGGTCGAGCACCTGTTCGGCGGCGACAGCCGCGGCGACGAGCTTTCGCGTCGCCACATCGTCATCGAGGCCATCGAAGCGCTCGGCCAGCCAGTTCGGAATGTAGGTACCGCAACGCTCGGCGAAATTCTTCACCTGCCTGAAATTCTGAACCGGCACGATGCCCGGCACGATCGGGATATCGATGCCGCGCGAGCGCACACGGTCGAGATAGCGGAAATAAAGATCGTTCTCGAAGAAGAACTGGGTGATCGCGCGAGTCGCCCCGGCATCGACCTTGGCCTGCAGCATGTCGAGGTCGACATTGGCGTGGCGTGAATCCGGATGCTTCTCGGGGTATGCCGAGACCGAGACCTCGAAATCGCCGATCCGCCTGATGCCGGCAACGAGGTCGGCGGCATTCTCGTATCCACCCGGATGCGGAATGTAGGGCGCGCCGACGCCGCCCGACGGATCGCCGCGCAAGGCCACGATGTGACGCACGCCAATGTCGCGATAATTGCGCACCACGGCATCGACATCCGCACGCGTGGCGTCGACGCAAGTGAGATGCGCCGCCGGCACAAGAGCGGTTTCGGTCAGCATGCGCTTGACGGTCGCGTGCGTGCGCTCGCGCGTGGAGCCTCCGGCGCCGTAGGTAACCGACACGAAATGCGGCGACAATGGCGAAAGCCGCTCGATTGCGTCCCAAAGCGAACGCTCCATCTCTTCGGTCTTCGGCGGAAAGAACTCGAACGAGACGCGCAGGCGTTTGCCGCGCCCGTTCACCAGCCTGCTGGTGCGTGGCGATAGAATGTCCATCATGCAACCTCCTGACGACCGGCGATCCGGATACGCTTGTCCTGTGCGAGCCAGAGCGAAACGGCGACCTTGCCTTCCGATCCCTTCTCCGGCGCGATGCTCTTGTGCATGGTGACATCGAGGCCCGCAGCGGCGAGCCATTGCGACACCATTTCGGGTGCAAAGCCGAGACGCCGATGCGCGTGCTCCTCGCGCAAGAATTCGAGATCGTGCGGGGCGAAATCAATCACCAGCAGCCGGCCGGAAGGCGCCACCACGCGCGCGGCTTCCTTGATCGCGCGCGCGCCATCGTCGAGATAATGCAGCACCTGATGGATGATGATGACATCGAACGAGTCGCGCGCGACCGACAGGTCGTATATGTCGCCCTGCCGCACGCTGCAATGTTTGAGGCCCGCGCGTTCGAGCCGCGCCCGCGCCAGCAGCAGCATATCGAGCGACAGATCGATGCCGAGCCCGCGTTCGATGGCAGGCCCGAACAATTCCAGCATTCGTCCGGTGCCGGTGCCGAGATCGAGCAGGGAATGGAACGGCTTGCCGGCGAGAGCCGCGACAATCGCTTTCTCCACCGCGTCGTCGGCGGCGTGCAGCTTGCGAAGACGATCCCATTCCGCCGCATGGGCACGGAAATAATTCTGCGCGGTCTCGGCGCGCGCTTCGCGCACAGCGGCCAGTCGTTCGCGGTCCCGGCTCACTACCGGATCGGCGGGATCGAGCCGCTCCACCAGAAGCCGCGCGATGCCCGCGCTGTCGCCGCTGTCGGACATCCGAAAGAAGGCCCAGGCGCCTTCGCGATGACGTTCGATAAGGCCGGCTTCCGACAGCAGCTTGAGATGGCGTGAGATACGCGGCTGTGACTGGCGCAGAATTTCGGTGAGATCGGAGACGGTCAGCTCGGTTTCTGCCAGCAGCGCGAGGATGCGAAGGCGCGTGCCCTCCGCCACGGCGCGGAGCGCGTCGTGCATAGCCTCAAACGCCAATGTTTCGGCTTCTTTGGGTCCGCGCATCACTGTAGCCTCTGGGCTCCCGCCCTAGATATAAGGATATCTTTATACGGTAATTCGATGGGCGCAAGCCCACAAATTGGGCCGAATGGGGGTTTTGCGCAGCTTGGCGGACGGATGGTTTCCATAGTGGAAATGCAAGCCGCAGGGCCGTGGCGGCCTCGCGCCATTTGCCCTAAACCATTCCGATGGAAACGAAATCCGCCAAATCCGTCGACTGGTTCGACATTCGTCCGGGCGAGGTCGCAACCGAACTACCCCCCGCCTTCGATGCCGGGCTCTATTACATCGGCCGCATTCGCACACCCTGGGCCCGCCGCGAGGACTGCCCGAAGAACGCCGCCGAATCCGACACGGTCTGCACGGTCGAACTCGACCCGCGCTACGCCAGAGCGCTCGACAAGGTTGAGACCTGCAGCCACCTGATCCTGCTTTACTGGATGGACCAGGCGCGGCGCGACCTTCTGATCCAGATGCCGCGTCACTACAGCGAGGGCCGCGGCACGTTTGCCTTGCGGTCGCCGGTGCGGCCGAATCCGATCGCACTCAGCGTGGTGACGCTGGTGAAGGTCGAAGACACGATTCTCCAGATCAAGAATATCGACTGCCTCGACAATACGCCGCTGCTCGACATCAAGCCCTATTTCGCTTCCGTCGATTCAAAACCGGATGCAAATGTCGGCTGGCATCGCGACCATCATCGCTAGGGAGAAACCTGGAATGCGTCTGCGTTCGTCCATCACGCGCGACGGCCTCGACCGGACCCCGCA
>Ga0190274_10002916_pt1 | contig 10157 bp, 12 predicted proteins | sample Popmic531T_FD_133002 | JGI IMG/M metagenome (GOLD analysis project Ga0190274, IMG submission 133002) | Populus adjacent soil microbial communities from riparian zone of Yellowstone River, Montana, USA - 531 T | ecosystem: Environmental > Terrestrial > Soil > Riparian zone | place: USA: Montana...
AGATCGCGCACGATGCGCGGCAGCTTCTGCCAGGCGTTGCCGATCGGCTGCATGCGCGTCTTCATGACGCCTTCCTGCAGCTCGGCGGTGACGTTGAAGAGGCGCTGCAACGGCACCTTGAAATCGGAATCGGCCTGCCGGCGCATGATGTCCAGAAGCTGATTGCGCGTCAGCACCAGCTCAGAAACCATCGTCATCAGGTATTCGAGCGTGTCGAGGTTGACGCGGATCGATTGGTGCGCGGTCTTGGCCTCCGGGCGCTCCTCGTCCTCGCTCTCGGCCTTGGCCAGGGCGGGCTTGGCAGGCGCAGTCTTGGCAGGCGCGACCGGCTTCGCCAGCGCGGGCCCCGGCGTTTCGCGAAACACGCGCTCCAGCTCTTCGAGCGACACTTCGCCGGGACGCAGCGGCCGTTCCAGAACCTGGGCAGGCATCGTGCCGGCGGCCTTCGCGACGGCCGGGTTCGGAGCAGCGCCCCTCAGCACCATCGCCTCAAACGCGCCGATCAGATCGTCGTCGGCCCCCGCGGGCTCGCGCTCGTTCTTGTCGAGCTCGGAGAGAATGTTCTTGATGCGGTCGATCGCGGAGAGCACCAGCGTCACGGCTTCGCCGGTGACCGGCATGCTGCCGTCGCGGAATTTGCCCATCAGGGTTTCGGCGGCGTGCGCCAGGATCTGCAGGCGCGGTAGACCGAGGAAGCCGCAGGTGCCTTTGATGGTGTGGACCAGACGGAAGATGTTTCCGAGGATCTCGGTGTTGTTGGGCTCCTGCTCGAAGCGCACCAACTCGACGTCGACCGTGTCGAGACTTTCGTTGGTCTCGGTCAGAAATTCCCGCAGCAGGTCGTCCATGAAACAGCCTTCGCCCGGCGGGCCCGCGCCATCGGGCCGCCCTGGGGAAGGTCAGTGTGTTGTGGAAGCGTTTAATTTCAGTTGCGAGCGGACCGGCCCGCAGGGACCGTTAATCGCTCGTTAACTGTTGGGCACCCGCGACCGCGCAGCCCGTTCTATTGGGCGCTGACGACGATCGCCTCGCCCTCGGCCGCTATCCCCGCCGTGAGACCGCAATTGCGCGCGAGGAGGCCAGTGTAGAACGGCTGGATGGCGTGGGCGTCGACCGCATGGTCGCCGGCCTCGCCCTTAAGCAGCGCCGGCACGGCCTGCGGCAGCTTGGCGTTGGTGCCGGAGGCCTTCACCTTGAAGCTCATCGCCTCGCCCTCGCCGATCGGATCGATGCTGATCATGCCGCCGCGCGGGATCGTCTGGGCCGCGATGAACACCATGTTGAGCAGCAGCTTGACGCGGTTCTTCGGCATCAGCACGCGCGGCAGGTTCCAGGTGATGCTGGTCTTGCCGTCCTCGATCAACCCGCGCGTCACCTTTTCGGCGTCGCCGGAGTCGATCTGCGCGCCGGCCGAGCCGGCCGCGCCGAACGCCAGCCGGCAGAACTGCAGCTTGGCGGAAGCCGTGCGCGCGCTCTTCTTGATGAGGTCCATCGCGAAGGTCTGGGTCTCGGTGTCGTTCTTGTCTTCTTCCATCACCTCGAGGCCGTTCATGATGGCGCCGACCGGGCTGATCAGATCGTGACAGACCCGCGAGCAAAGCAAGGCCGCGAGGTCGAGGCCTTCAAGGGCGATCAGGGCGGACATCGGTTGAGCCTCCGGTCGGATGATTTGCGAACCAAGCGTTTAAGCGATTCGAGCGGCCGGCGGCGGGAAATATCAGGGCGACAGCTTGCGCAGCACGGCAGGCCAGACCCGCTCCGCGGCACCTATCGCGGAGCCGGGATCGCCGGCAAAGGCGTCGCGCGCCGCCGCCGCGCTGTAGAACAGATAGAGCCGCTCTCCGGCGATGGCCCACAATTCGGCATGGCCGGGGGCGCTGGCGCCGCGCGCCACCGCGACCGGATCGTAGCCGCCGAACCGCGGCATATAGACGTCCGGGTTGGCGATGAAGGCCGCGCGGTTGCCCTCGTTGCGGAACCGCCAGACCACGCCGGCAAAGCTCAGCTCAAAGTCGGAATTGCCGAGCCTGGGTGCGGCATCGGTGAAATAGGCCACGGAATCGAACCCGCCGATGGCGAGGCCCGAGGCCGGGTCGGACACGACGCGTTCGGTGGTGGCGGCAAAAATCGGGCGGCCCGGCGCGGGCACCAGCCGACCGCCGCCAGCGCCAGGAAAAAAATCAATTCCCGCCGCGACTTCCGCTGCCGCCGCGCTGTGGTCATATTCAACGCCTCTGGTGGTCCGATTCGGGTGGTCTGCCGGACCCTACGGCAGTCGCGTGAGCAACGGGTTAAGCGCATCACCCTTGGGGAGCACATTCATGCGAGCAGTTATCCGCCTTGCCGCAGTGGCGCTGGTGCTGACCGGCCTCGGCTTCGGATCCGCGAGCGCACAAGGCGCCGCGCCGCCCCATGGCGGCGACCGCTTCACCGTCACCGAACTGGTCAACTCCGGCCACACGTTTTTCGGCAGCGTGTCGCGCGGCCTCGCCCAGGTGATCGAGAAGGCGGTCAGCCAATGGGGCCTGCCGAATGGATACGTGCTCGGCGAGGACGCCGGCGGCGCGATCGTCGCGGGCCTGCGTTACGGCGACGGCGTGCTCTACACCAAGAACGCCGGCGATCTGAAAGTGTACTGGCAGGGCCCGTCGGTCGGCTGGGATTTCGGCGGCGACGGCGCCCGCACCATGATGCTGATCTACAACCTGCCGGCGACCGAGGCGATCTATGAGCGGTTCGGCGGCGTCGCCGGCTCGGCCTATTTCGTGGCCGGGTTCGGCATGACGGCGCTCACCAACGCCAGCGTGGTGGTGGTTCCGATCCGCTCCGGCGTCGGACTGCGCCTCGGCGCCAACGTCGGTTATCTGAAATTCACCCCCAAGCCGACCTGGAACCCGCTTTAAGGCGCGCCTCCACGGCCGCCTGCCGGTTTAGGTTACCGATGGGTTGTTATGGCCGCGCCCGGCCGGGCGTGGCATGGTGGCATCTCGGCAGTCATTTGGGTGGGAGGCCCCCGGCATGATCGAGCCGATCATGTTCTTTGGCATTGGCTTTTTGGCGGCGGGCCTATTTGGGCTCGTGCTGCTTCCGCTCGTTCACAATCGCGCGGTTCGGCTCACCATGAAGCGCCTCGAAGCGGCGACCCCGCTGTCGATGGCTGAGATCCAGGCCGACAAGGACCAACTCCGCGCCGAATTCGCCATGTCGACGCGGCGGCTCGAGCTCTCCGTCGAGCAGATGAAGAGCAAGACCACCAGCCAGCTCGCGGAGCTCGGCAAGAAGACCGACGCCATCAACCGCCTCAAGCTGGAGCTTGGCGAGAAGACCGCAGCGATTTTCGCGCTCGAAGCGCGCGAGAAGTCGCTGCGCGATCAATTGCAGACCACCGAGAACGAATTTTCCGTCAAGATCGGCTCGCTGCGCGAGGCCGAGCGCTCGCTCGCCGACAAGCAGGCCGAGCTCGTCAAGCTCAGCACCGATCTCGACGAGCGCTCGGTCCATTCCGACAGCCAGCGCATCGAGGTCGTGGCGTTGCGCACTCAGGTGGACGCGCTCAAAAGCCGCATCGACGAATACGAAAAGGAAGCCCGCGAGATCGGCGACCGGCTCGACCGCGAGCGCAAGGACGCCAGCGATGCGACCACCGAGCTCAACGACGAGCGCACCAAGGTCGAGCAGCTTGGCGACCGCGTCGGCCTGCTCGAACGCGCGCTGATCGCGCAAACCACAGAAGCCGAAATCCTCGGCCGCCGCGTGCAGGAGCTCGAAGGCCGGCTGGCGGAGCAGATGAAGGTTCTCGCCGAGCGCGAATTCGAATGCAGCCAGTTGCGCGACAAGCTCGCCAATGCCGAGAAAACCGAGGCCGACCTGCGCGCCGATATCGCGTCGAGCGAGACGCGGCACCGCGACGCCACCGAAAGCCTGAAGGCAGAGCGCACGCAGGTCGCCGAACAGCTTTCCCGTTCGCAGAAAGACCACTCCGGTGCGCAGGAACAGCTTGCCGCCCTCAAGCGGGAGGCCGAGCAGACCTGGGCCGCCGAGCGCGTCGAGAACGCCCTGTTGCGCGAGCGCATCAACGACATCGCCGCCGAAATCGCGCGGCTCACCGCCACGCTCGAAGGCCAGGCCTCGCCGATCGAGGCGATGCTGGCTGGCGTGCCGGTCGATGCCAACGGCTTCGGCGAAGCCCCGACCGCGACGCCGGACAACGAGAACAAGGGCAATCTGGCGGACCGCATCCGCGCCCTGCAAACCCGGGCGTCGCGGGTTCAGCAGCCGAACTAGCTGCATCGCCGTTGCGCCCACGTGCGCGCCATCACATATGTGACGGAATGGCGCTTTCCCTCCATCGCTCGGCACGCATCTGCGGCATCGCCGCGGCGCTGCTTGCACTGACGTGCATCAGCGTTCCGGCCACCGCAGAGCATCCCGAGATCGCGAAGCGCCGCGCCGCCGAGCGCAAGGCCTTCACCGACACCGAGATCACGGAAGGGTTCTTCAAGTTGACGCTGGGCGCCGAGTTTCAGGTCGCGGGGCGAGCCGACCGGATCCGGAAATTCGACGGACCGGTGCGCGTCTTCATCGACAACAAGGCGAAGCCGGATCGCAGCCGCCAGGTCGCCGCAACTGTCGCGGACATCAAGCGGCGCATCGAGCATCTCGACATCGCCATGACCGAGGAGCGCGCGGAAGCCACCACAATCGTGAGCCTGGTGCGCGACCGCGACCTGGCTCAAACCATCCGCACCATCTACGGCGCCGATCGCGCACGCAGCATCCAGAAGTCGCTTGAGCCGCAATGCCTGTCGAGCTTCAAGCGCGACGACAGCTTCCGGATCGTGTCCGCCAGCGTCATCCTGGTGGCGGATGCCGGCGACTTCATCTTCTACGATTGCGCCTACGAAGAGCTGCTGCAGGCGCTTGGGCCGATCAACGACGATTCCACCGTGCGCTGGAGCATGTTCAACGACAAGGTCCACATGGGATTCTTCGGCGTGTATGACCAGTACGTCCTGAACATCCTGTACCACCCGAACATCAAAGCGGGCATGACGCGCGCCGATGTGCAGGCGGTACTGCCGCAGGTGCTGCCGGAGGTGCGGGCGTTTGTTACGAAGGCGAACGGCCTCACGCCATAGCCGTCTGGCTTTATTCCTTGCCGCATTCCTTCGCACGCCGCCGCTCCAATCAACAACCCGTGACGTCGGTACTCCGCATCCTTTATTGCGACAATCTGACACAGGGGCGATTCTGGGTTAAATGCCTGAATTCAGGGAGCTTCTACATGCGTTTCATGATCGCTGCTGCGGCATTGGTTGCCGCAAGCCTGATGACTGCGCCTCGCGCCGAGGCTGCTTCTTATTGCCACGACGGTGAACTCGGCCAGACCTGCGGCTTCGTCTCGCTGCAGCAATGCCTCGATGCCGTCTGGGGCACTGTGACCGGCACCTGTTACGCCGATCCGGCGATACCACAACAGGTCGTACGCACGCCGCCGCGCAAACGCGTTGCGCACTGAGCGAAAAAGATTTTTGACGGCGTCCGACTCGGTCGGACGCCGTCAATTTTTTCGCGCTGCCTAACGCGCGCCCAGCGGCTTGATCTTCAGACTCGCCGCCAGATCGTCGAGCTGCTTCACCAGACCCGCCGGCAGCGCAACACCGTTCCTGGTGCGATCGTCCCGGCGCTTGCGGCGATCCTCGCCCGGCAGCCGGATTGCGTCGACGCCGGGCAGCCGCGCCGACGAACGCAGATCGTTGAGATGGCGGTCCATCTCGGCCGCGAACATCCCGGGCGGAATGAAACGTTTCACGTCGATCGCCACCACGAACTGCCCGGTGTTGGTCTTCTCCGAGCCGGTGGCGGTGAAGTCGATCACGTCACGCCCGAACGCGGCGCCGTTGAGAACGCCGGCCAGCAGCCCAATGATCAGAGCGAGGCCGCTGCCCTTGTAGTCGCCGATCGGCAGCAGCACGCCCTCGCCGACCTGCTTCGGGTCGTTGATCGGCGTGCCTGTCTTGCTGTGCACGGCCCAGCCGTCCGGCATCGGTGTTCCCGACACCACATGCTGCCGGATGGTGCCGTAGGACGACACCGACGTGGCGATGTCGAGCACCACCGGCGGCTCCTTGCCGGCCGGAATGCCGATCGCGATCGGGTTGGTGCCGAGCAGCGCCTCGGCGGCGCCCCACACCGCCATGTGATTGGCGGTCGACACCGCGGCATAAATGCCGACCATGTTCTCCCTGGTCGGCATCTCGGCATAGATGCCCGCCGCGCCGGCATGGTTGCTGTTGCGCGCGCCGACCCAGCCGATGCCGCTCTCACGCGCCAATTCCATCGCGAGATTGGTCGCGTAGGTCATCACAAGATGGCCGATGCCGTCGTCGCCATCGACCAGCGCGGTCGCGGCCGAGCGCTGCAGCGTGCGGATGTTCGGCCTGGGATTGCAGCGGCCGGACTTCAGCGTGTTGCAATACATGCCGAGACGGAAGATGCCGTGCGCATCGAAGCCGGTGATGTCCGCCTCGATCATCTGCCTGGCGGCGACCCCCGCGTCGGCTTCGGGCACGCCATTGGCGACAAGCGCGTCGTAGGTGAACGCGGTCATTGCCGCGATCGAATACCGGGCGTTGGACATGAGTTACGCCGCGGCCGCGCGCGCTTGAACCGGGAAATACTTGTCCAGCCAGTCGTAGATCACCGTGCGCACCCGCGTGTTGCTCTCCGCGAACATGAAGTGGTCGGTCTCGGCGAACAGGTGCAGGTCGCACGGCTGCTTGGAGCGCTTGAACATCTCGACCGACTGCTCGGTCGGCGTGACCGAATCGAGCGACGAGTGCAGCAGCAGGATCGGCCGCCCCTCGGCGCCGGCGATCACGTCGTCGGCGCGGAAATCGTACATGCTCTGCGCCGTCTCGGCGGTGAACTCCAGGATGGAGCCCGGCGCCAGATGACTGCGCAGATGCTGCGGGATCGGCACAATGTCGTAGCGCGGCACCATCAGCGACTGGCCGGTCTTCTCGCGGTGACGCTTGCCTTCCGTCAGCATGTCGGTGAACTTCTTCCACGCCTCGGCGCCCGGATGCTGACCGCGGAACTTGCGCTCGCCGTCGCCCCAGCCGCCCGACGAGATTGCGGCGGCCACCCGCTTGTCCACGCCGATTGCATAGACCGCAATCGCCGCGCCGAAGCTCGACCCGATCATGCCGATGCGGTCGCCCTCGACGTTGGGGTGCTTGGCGAGGAAGCTCAGCGCATCACGCGCGCCCTGCACCTGCTCCAGGCAAATGAGGTTGCCGCGCGGGCCCTCGCTTTCGCCGCAGCCCGGCATGTCGAAGCGCAGCGTCACGTAGCCGAGCTTCTCGAACATCTTGCAGGGCTCGAGCACGGTGGTGGAACTCGAATTGCTGCCGAAGCCATGCATGACGACCCACGCAGGACGCCGCTCGCCTGGCTTGACGCCGTCCGGAACGCGCACGGTGCCGGCGAGCTTGCGGCCCTCGGAAACAAACGTGACTTTGGTGTCGGCCATTCCCATCACCCTGACTTTTCCGCCCCGGCGGCGTTAACCACGCCGAAGCTTAACGTTCAGCCTAAACGCCTCGAACCCCACTCTAGTATGTTTCGGTGCAGCGGCACGCTATCGAGGCTTGCGGCGGTAACACTTATCAATACAGATTAACGGGTACGAGGAGGCCACCTCAAGACCGACGCGAGAAATCGCGATGTGGAGGTGGATGTGTTGAACTTCAGCCTGGCGACCCTCAGCAACGAATTCATCGTTGGCGTCGCGGTCGCAGCCATCGTCATCAGCGCCCTGGTCGCATCGTCGTTGTTCCGCAACGTCGCGCTGGCGATCGCCGCCGGCGCGGTCGTGCTGCTCTACCTGCAGGGCGGGACCGCCGCGCTGATCGCAACGTCGAAGCTGGTCGAAACCGAGATCAAGGCGACGCCGGACTTCTCGCAAGGGCTGGTCGTCGGCCTCGCGATCGCGGCGGTGTTCCTGGTCGGAATGCGGCAGCGCTCGACGAGCTGAGTTTACACGGCCAGAGTGTAGAACTCTCCGGATGCAGCCCGTACTAGGCGGGCCGGTCGCATTCGACCATACTCCCTCCTTAAGGCCCCGGGTAGCGGAAAAAAGCGTGCCAAACGGAAGGGTGGTCAATGCCGACGTTCACTTACAACAACTCGAACAGCGTTTCTGACGGTGGAGGGTTCTTCGACGTCGATGTAGCCCAGACGGTCAACGTCACGGCTGCGGGCTTTGTCCTAAATTTCAACGCGAACGGTCCCAATCTCTACAAATCAGCGTTGGTTTTTTTGGCGCTGGGCCGTACGTCGTCAATGTACTTGGGATTGTCGGCACGAGCGTTGTCGATCCTGCCGGAAACGGCATCGAGTTCAGCAGCGAGATAGGACCCCGCAAAGCTGATGGTCGGTTCTAGCGGCCACGTCTTTGGCACGCAAACGGGCGTTGGGGCATTTCGGCCGGCCAACATCAAAACGCAGGCCGGGTCGAGGCGGAGACGGACGCGATCTATCAATGCGGCAACGGCAATTGGACGATAACCAACACTATCACCAGTGAAATCGTCGGTCTCGACACCAGCATATTTGCCAATAACAGCGGCATACATACCATCGTCAACAACGGGTTTTCTGTTCGGTGACGTTGACGCGATATTTGCCCAAGGCGGCAGTATTGAGCGCGTCACCAATAACAGCGAGATCGGTGGCGATATCCTCCTCAGCGACAACAACGATACGTTGACCAACGCCGCAGCTGGCTTTGTGACCGGTGACGTATTCACGGGATTGGGCAACGACGTTGTCACGAACAACGCTCGGTGTTCGGCGACGTCCTACTCGGCGATAACGACGACAAATTCACTAACGTCGGCACGGTGGACGGCTTCTCTATGGGATCCGCAACGACCTCTTTCACTGGCGGAAGCAGCTCTGAGGCCGTCGTGGACGACGCCGGCAACGACACCTACATGCTTGGTGGCGGTCACGACGACTTCTTTGCCGTCGGCGGCGCGACAGACGTTGATACCGTCAACGGCGGCGGCGGCATCGACTGGTACGACGTGTCCGATGCGACGGGCAACTTGCGCATCAATCTCGATACGGTGCAATAAAAGGATTTCATCTTCGGCCAGTTCAACCCTGCGAACAGGGCTATCGGAGACGCCGCGGACATCGGAACCGACAAGGTCTTCAACTTTGAGGATGTCGACGGCGGCTCCGGTCATGACAGCATCTTCGGCTCGGCCGCAGCCAACGAGCTCTGGGGCAACGATGGCGACGACAATCTTTTGGGCCTCGCCGGCAAGGATATTCTTCAAGGCGGCAATGGCATCGATGATCTTGTCGGCGGCGCGGGCAGCGACATTCTGGACGGCAACGATGGACTGGCCAACGACGGCGATACCGACACCTTCCATTACCGAAAGCTCAGCGACAGCACGCCTGGCGTTTCGGGCCGCGACATCATCGAAAACTTCGAGGACGGGGTCGCCCTGTTCGATTTCACCGCGATCAACGATACCATCGGGGGCACGATGTTCTTCATCGGCGTAAATTCGAAGTTCGGCCAAACCTTCCCAGGCGATCTTCGCGTCATGACAACCGGCGCCGGCTGGCTGGTGCAGCTCGACGCCGGCACAAACGGCAGCGTCGATCTGGCGATCGAGGTGATGGATATCGATCACTCGATCGTTTGGGACCCGGTGATTTTTTTGGTCTAGGCCTGCCGCCGGAAACCCGTGCTGGCGCGGGCTTTCAGGCGCAAACCAGACATGAGGCGGGAAAGCCGCGATGTCCGCTCATGACCCGAAATGGGCGCCGATTGCCTTCGCGCGGGAGAGACCGTAGATTCGATCCCTGCAGCGTCGCACCATTTCATGGATAGAGCTCGTGTTGACACGTCGTGTTGCCACCCTGGTTACCGTCGCCGCCCTGATTGGTCCCGTCAGTCTCGCGCAAGCCCAGTTCGACAACGAGCAGCAAGAGATGCTGCGGGGCGGCGCGACCAAGAAGGGCATCTACAACATCTTTGGCTACGACGGCACCGGCCTCGGCCGCACCACCGTGAGCTATCAAAGTAAATATGCGCCGGGCACCATCGTCGTCGATACGGCAGAGCGGCGGCT
>Ga0190274_10002917_pt1 | contig 10157 bp, 6 predicted proteins | sample Popmic531T_FD_133002 | JGI IMG/M metagenome (GOLD analysis project Ga0190274, IMG submission 133002) | Populus adjacent soil microbial communities from riparian zone of Yellowstone River, Montana, USA - 531 T | ecosystem: Environmental > Terrestrial > Soil > Riparian zone | place: USA: Montana...
ACAACACATACAACGGTGCATATGCTGGATTAAATGCTACAACCGGGCAACGAAATACTTTCTTAGGTAGTGTTGCAGGATACCAAACAACAACCGGATCATGGAATACATTTGTGGGTGTGGATGCAGGTAAAGGAAACTTAACCGGACACTCAAACATTTATATTGGATTCGAAGCCGGTTTATTGAGCACCACTACAAGTGACAATATTTTTATAGGTTTACGATCCGGAAGAACTAACACTACCGGAATCAACAATACTTTTCTTGGTACTAACAGTGGATATAATAACACCACAGGATATAACAATGCTTTTTTAGGGCGTGATGCAGGCAAGGACAATACCACAGGTTTTGAAAATGCATTCATTGGAAACTATGCAGGTTGGAAAAATACCACTGGAACCGACAATACATTTGTAGGAAGAGATGCCGGCTTGAACAACACCATCGGAAGCGGGAATGCATTCCTGGGAGAAGTTTCAGGATCCAATACGATTGATGGAAACCTGAACACTTTTCTTGGTCAGGCTGCAGGAGTTCAGAATACATCTGGAAGTAGTAACGTATTTGTAGGACAAAATGCAGGTGTAGGAAATACCACAGGTTCTTCAAACATTGCAATCGGTCAAAATGCTTCAGTAGGTGCAGCACTCACTAATGCATATGCAATTGGTACGGGAGCCAGTGCAACTACAAGCAATAGTTTTGTATTAGGAAATGCAACTTCTAATGTGGGAATAGGAATCAGCGCTCCAACTTCAAAACTACATGTGGTTACAAATTCTATGAGTGTTCCTGTACGTATCCAGAATCAGAATAATTCCAGTTTTTCCGGAATCCATTATCACAACAGCACCGGCACATTGATGGGTCATATGGGATACGCAAACACAGGTACCGGAGCAATAGCAAATACCATGTATATCGGCTCAATAACAGCGATCCCAACAGTAATAACAACAAGTGATATGGAACGTGTTCGTATAGACGCAGCAGGAAATGTTGGAATTGGAACAACAACTCCTACTACAGAACTTGAAGTAAATGGTTTTACCAAACTAGGTACGGATGCCCCTGCTATTAAAATGAAAAAAGTAATCGGAACAACCGCATCTACACAAGGAGCTACCGCATCAGTGGCACATGGAATTGCAGATATCAACAAAATACTTTCAGTAGTTGTTTTGGTAGATTATGGTAGTGGTAACATTGTGCACCACTCTTATACCCATGGGGCAGGATACGAATTTAATTTCTATGTCACACCTACACTCATTTTTATAGCAAATAAGATCGCAAATTCCAGCAATATTCTGTCACGTCCATATCGCATTATTATCACTTACGAAGAATAGTATCATAAATTAAAAATAAAATCATGAAAAATATAAAATCCATAATCCTGGTTGCACTTGCCATTTCCATAGAAATATTTTCATGTCAGCAAATTCCACAAACAGGTTTTATTAAAGACACATCAAATGGCATCTATACAATTTACAAAAACATAAAGCCCGAAGATGCAATTAAAGTCATGAATGGAGAGATCTTTCATCACAATCAGATTCCACTTGGAGAAGCTTTTGAAGTGATCAACCGGAACATACAAGGCCTCGTGGTGAAAGACGATAAAGTCAGTGTAGGCTGTGGATTAAAAGTCAGCGACAAAAAAGGAAACGTACTGCTCAATATGGCCGATATTTTTGAAGGTGCCGGCATTTTTAACAAAGATAGTGTGGAGTTTTTAAGATGCACAGTGAATACCGGAGCTCCCATGAAACCAATGGAATTTTACGATATCGAAATCACCTATTGGGACAAATTCGGCGATGGGGAACTGAAAAATAAGCTTGAAATCGAAATTATAGACGAACCTTAGCTACAAATAAGTGTAAAGTGTAAAGTGCAAAGTGACAAGTTATTGATTCCGGCAAAAAAAGTGACGAGTGGCGAGTAGCGAGTGACGAGTTTTGATACAAAGAGTGATCCGCCGGATGGCTGAACAAGTTGGAAGTGACAAGTTTTTGATTCTGGGGGTCAAAAGCTTGTCACTTTTGGCGTTTGACTGGTTTTTGATGCTTCGCACCCCTCCCACTTGTCACTTTACACTTTACCGCTTCGACTCAGGCTTCTTACCAATCACTAACCATTTCTGTCATTCACTAAGTTCCATAGACACCCCCCTTAAAAGCATGGTATTTTTGATCCAACAATTAACAATAGCACCAAAATGGCAACCATTCTTAAATATCAAAACGGCTTATTGATCCCGGTTCAACCAAAATTCACAACCTCAGAGAACGAAAAAGGACAGTCCAGGACAGGAAACGTGGTAGTCAAAATTTATGTGCCGGCTCCCAAAAAAATAATCAGCGTTTTAATCATACTCGTTGCAATCATCAATACCATTTTCACCATTGCATTCGTCACAAAGTAACCTACTAAAAACATTTCACTCATAAGCCAATGAACTCATCCACCTTTACTCAACAATCGCAAGAACAATCTTCATCAGAATTCAACCTGATTGAAAATGAATCAGGAATCGGTCAAACGATTTATGAAAGGAAATCGCAGCTAAAAGAGAAAACACAATTTTATCTGAAACTTGCGCTTATGTTGGCTGCGATCAATCTGCTGATCATAATCAATTCTTTCGGACAGTTAGTCACTTTTAATAATGTGACTATAACCAACACTTCCCAGGTAACTGTTAAAGGTGATATGTTGAACAATGCCGGAACGGTTATAACAAATAATGGCACTATCGACATGACAGGAAACCTCACCAACAACTCTGGAAGTAATTTGTTTGGTACCAGCAGTGGCAATGTTACACTGAATGGGGCCAATCAAAATATATGCGGTGTTGATGTCATCACTTTTAATAATTTATCGTTGGCAGGAACAGGAATCAAAACCATGCAACAGGATGTAATTACAGGAGGCACTTCCGCGACCGGAATACTAGCTTTGGATAACAAAATACTTGACCTAAACTCACATTTAATCACTGTAACAAATTCAAACCCTTCGGCAATCACTACAACCGGTGGTTACATTGTTTCAGAAACAAGTCCTGTTTCAGGATATGGAACTGTGAAATGGATGATTCAGAATAATACAGGTTTGTATGTGTATCCCTTCGGAAATGCTGTAACAAATTCATATGTGCCTGTATCAATCGAAGTGCATCAGGCCGGAACCGGATCCAATGGCTATATAAGTCTTGCAACTTACCCAACTCGTACAGATGTAGCACCAAACAACCGGCCCTTACCAACAGGTTTGACTTCTCTCATGGATATTTATGGAAACGATAACTCACAAAATGTGGTGGATCGCTTTTGGGAAATTGACGCTGCAAATTATACTGTGAAACCAATCAGCAGTATTGTTTTTTCATACCGTGAATCAGAATGGAATTCTACCGGTGGCAGCACGAATGTTATTACCGAATCATTACTGCAGGCACAGTCAAATGATGGTACAATGTGGTCTCCACAAAGTATTGGAAATGTGAATGTGAATACCAACACTGTTACTGTGTCCGGCATCAGCGCCTACAATCGTCACTGGACAATTGTAGGAAGCAGCAATCCATTACCGATGACGTTGCTTTCATTTGATGCGGTACTTAATAAAAAAGAAGAAGTAGAACTTGAATGGGCAACTGCTACGGAAATCAACAATGATTATTTCACAGTTGAAAAATCAAAAGATGGTGAAACGTTTGAACCACTTGCTGTAGTTGATGGCGCCGGCAATTCCACTAACGTACTCAACTATCAATCGAAAGACAGACATCCATTTGAAGGAGTTACATATTACAGATTAAGGCAAACTGATTTTGATGGTAACTATACCTATTCTGAAATCAAAACTGTAAATCTTAAAAAGGTTTCAATGGAAACTTTCCAGGTTTTTCCAAATCCAGCCACTGATCATTTCTTCGTGAAGTTTGAAGAAGAAACTCCTGAGCAGTCACTCTTTATCATGGACATCAATGGCAAAGTAATCCGTGAAATAAACATGAATGAAGTTGAATCAGTTGGTGCTTCTCTCATTAAAATTGACAGATTATCACTTGAGGCCGGAATGTATTTGATTACAACTTCGGAAGGAAATATGCAGAAACTTATACTTCAATAACAGGAAAAATTCTTCGTCAAAAAAAATCCCCGGCAATGATGCCGGGGATTTTTGTATTGAATGCATTTTCATGAATTACTCTTTTTGCAGAACCAGTTTGCGTGTTGCATTATAACCGGGAGCAGAAACATTTACCTGGTAAATTCCGGAATCAAAACTGCTCAGATCAATTCGCTCCTTGAAAGTACCCGCCGCATAAGTAGATTTACTTTCATAAACTACCTGACCAAGTGCGTTGACCACATGAATCATATAATCAGCAGATGCAGTAGTAGTGAAAGTGATGTCAAATAACCCGTTACCCGGATTTGGATTAATACCAATCTGATTGTTGTCATTCAATTCATTAACTCCAACGAAGCAGGTATCCTGACCTGTAACAGCTGAACGTCCGGTGTTACAGGTAATTTCAGTGTAAACCCAGTTGTAGAAGAAATAATAATATCCCGGGGACCCGGCGTTGCTGCCTGTAATATTTATCAGTGAGCTGTTGTATGGATAAACTGCTCCTGCAGAATTTCTGAATAAATCCACATTGCCACGGCATTTGATAAAATAGTTTGTACCGGGATAAAGAGTAAGGTTCAGGTTGAGTGTAATCGGAACGTTCGGACTTGCGGCAATAAACAATGTAGTATCAATTGCGGTGTTACCTTGCGAATCCAAAATTTCAATGGTTCTGTCTCCTGCAGAATTGGAATACACATCCACATTATTAAGAATGACAGGTTGCAACACATCGAAATACAATCCCCTGATATCATTCGCGGTAAAGAACATACCTGCGCCAATTGCATTGGAAAATTCTCCCGTGAAGTCTACTGTTCCATTTGGAAAATTCTCATCCACATAATAAGTAGTTGTTGCATTAATGAATGGCGAATAGGAGTTTCCTGTAGCTACTATGTTACCACCTCCCGGTGCATCCCACCATCTTAAACTGCCGGCACCTGATCCGGAAGCTGAAAGATTCACAACACCCGGTCCGCAACGCTGTGCTCCGGTAGTGTTCGGAGGATTCGTTTGGCTTGCAGTGATTGTAATGTAATTGGTTTGTGTATTTGTACTGGTTCCGTTAGCATTTGTAGTAACTAAAGTAACTTCGTATGTTCCAGGACTGTTATACACAACAAGAGGATTTTGTTGCGATGAAGACGATGGAGATCCTCCGTTGAAAGTCCAGCTCCATGAAGTAGGCGTGCCGGTAGAATAATCGGTGAATTGCAATGCAGAACCAGGACAAACCACACGTTTGTTTACTGTAAACGCTGAAGCAGGAGGATAACTTCCCGGAACATACAGATCAGATTCCCAGATACCTCTTCCATAAGTGGAAGCACGAATTTTTTGAGTAGGATAAAATACTTCGAGTTGTGTTACAATCACATTTGGAAGACCGTTGAAGAAAGGTTCCCAGACTGACATGCTTGCATCTTTGAAAAATATTCCCAGGTCAGTTCCAATATACAATCCATCATTTGAACTGTTAAGATAGGTAATGCAATTCACCGGAATGTTTGGAATGGATGCTGAAACGTTTGTCCATGTGGCACCCATATCCGTTGATTGAAAAACTTTATTGGTGTTGGAATATCCTGAATATGTAATCCAGACTTTGTTCGGATCCGTATCGCTGCAAGCAATACCTGTAATGGTACCCGAAGGAATATTTGCAACGGTCGCCCAGTTTGTTCCTCCATTGGAAGTTACATAAAGACCTGTTGCTTTAGCAGCCCAGATGATTTGATTGTTCGCAGGAGAAACAGCAAGCGTGTTCACATTTTGAGTGTTTGGGAATGCACTTATTTTTGTCCATGAAACACCCCCATTGAGACTTCTCCACACATTGATAAATCCTGCATACAATGTATTTGCTGTAACAGGATCCTGAATCCATGGAGTTACCCATGCACCTGCTTCGTTGATACCTGTGGTAGCATTTGTAAAATTACCACCACCGTTTGTTGAACGTACCAGTCCGCCATTTTGAGTAGACGCCCAGATATTCTGATCATTTGTTCTGTCGATGAAACACAACATACCATCACCACCCACAATATGAGACCAGCTGAACCCATTGAAACGGTTGGTACCATTGTCCTGCCAGCCCTGCACTAATAAATTCGCATTTGTGGCAGATTGTCCAAATCCATACATCTGCGCGATAGTAAGTCCATTGCTGATATCCGTCCAGTTAGCAGCATTGTCATAAGAAACGTATATGCCACCATCGTTGGTCATGTAACATGTGTTTCCATCCGCATAAACTATGTCATGGTAATCCACATGTGTATTTCCTCCACTCTGAAACCATGCTGAACCTCCGCCTGTTGATTTAAGAAAATCTGTTTGGCCTCCTAACAACACTTCATTTTTATTTGTGGGACAAGCTGCTATGCACAGGTCATACCACTGTTGATTTCCAAGGGCAGGAGTATTCGGATTCGTAAAACTCGTTCCGCTGTTTACTGATTTATAAAACCCTTCTGTCCCGTAGGGATCAGGTAAGCCTGCGATGAGATACACATAATTCGGATCATCAGGAGTAACAGCAATTGCCATCCTGCTCACATTTGCAATAGGAGGTAATCCGTTTGTGATTAAATTAAATGTTTGTCCGCCATCTGTCGATTTATAAAATTCCGCTCCGGCTACATACACTGTATTCGGATCACCCGGTTTGAATTCCATATCTTTAAAAGAACCTACCTGTACTTGTGTAAAGGTGGCGGCGGCATCATCACTGCGATACACTCCACTTGAAGTAGCAACTAAAATAATATTTGTGTTGTCGGGATTCACGAGCACCTTACTCATCTGGCGATAATTTGCAGTGAAAAAAGAAAGCCCGGTTGTATTCCAAGTGGTACCGTTGTCAGTTGTTTTCAGCAATCCCACCGTATAGGTATCACCAGCATCACCATCGCCTGTAGCCAAATACATGATATCGGTATTCGTAGGATCAATTGCAATATCAGTACAACCTATAACCTGGGCGAGTTGATCGGTGTTGGTTGACCAGTTAAAGCCACCGTCATCCGACCTCCACAAACCTCCCGCAGGCGATCCGGTGAAAAGAATATCAGGATTTGTTGGGTGTACTCTTACAAAATTCAATCTTCCTGAACCGTTTCCTGAAGGGGGACTTGTAGGTCCGATCAGCGTCCAGTTACCAGCGTTGAAAGTGCCGACCTGCTGACGATATTTTATACTTTCATTCCATGCCTGGGCTGGATTGTACCTGCTTCCATCCGCGCCTACCCTCGGTCCAACAATCCATTCCCAACGCTTGTAAATTTTGTAGCCTGGAACTTTGATTGGATCAGCACCGTTTGCCTGACGATAATTTGAAACATACCGGGAGTAGTAATCATTGAATGCATCCCTCACTTCAAAATAGTTGGTGTTGGGGTTTTGCATTTTGGATACCCAATCCTGAGCATTCAACAGCATTGGAAAGAACAAGGCTAATGTCAATATCAGCCGGTAATGAAATAGTGATTTCATAGGATTTGTTTAAGAAGTACTAAGTTGATTTGGACGAATTCTCCAAATGTACTGAAGAAAAGTCAATTCCCAAACAAAGGGTCCCATCGGAGGTAATTCTGAACACGAAACCTGAGATTTTACATAGCCGGGTTGCTATTTTGGTTTTTCCGGTGGTATTCCCGAAAATTTGGATTTTAAGTTATTCCATTGTAAATTGCCTCCTTAATCAGGGATACTACTTAAACAATTTCATTCCGGTTTTTGAAATTCATCCGGTTTTGTCATGTTGGAATTGATTAGCACATACACTTGAAACGGCTGAAATGCCCCTGTTACCACCAGCAAATTATCCTTAAACCAATACCACCCAATGAGCTACTTTAAAAATTTAATGCTGATTGCAACTGTTGTTACAGTGTCATTCAGTTCCTGCACCAAGCAAGATGATATGAATTCATCAGATGCTGCGAACAATGCAACCCAATCCGGTGAACGGAATTGCGGAACTATGGAAGCCTTCTACAAACAAATCCAGGACGATCCAGCAACACTGGCCCGCATGGAGGAAATTGAACAGTTCACTCAGAATTATGTTTCAAGTTCACGCCTGCTTCCTGATGGAACAATTCAGATTCCTGTTGTGGTGAATGTGCTTTATAAAACAAGTGCACAAAATATTTCTGCCGCTCAAATACAATCACAAATAGATGTGCTCAATGCCGATTTCGCTGCAACAAATGCCGATTACAACAGCACCCCTTCTATTTTTCAGGGTGTGCGTTCCGGAAATATCGGAGTTACTTTTGTGCTCGATGCGGTAGTTCGTAAAGCAACCAACAAATCGTCATGGACTACCAACAATGCCATGAAAAAAACTTCGCAGGGTGGAATCAGTCCTACCAGCCCCACTACTAAATTAAATATGTGGTGCTGTAACATGGGAGGTGGAATCCTGGGCTATGCGCAATTCCCCGGTGGTTCATCTGCTACTGATGGTGTGGTTGTCGATGACAATGCTTTTGGAAATACCGGCACCGTAACTTCTCCTTATCATAAAGGCCGTACCGCCACACATGAAGTGGGACATTGGATGAACCTTCGCCACATCTGGGGTGATGCTAATTGCGGAAGTGATTTGGTTGGTGATACTCCTGCTCACAATACTGCAAATTATGGTTGTCCTTCATACCCTCATCTTTCTACATGCAGCGGCACTCCTGTTGAAATGACTATGAACTATATGGATTATACTTACGATGCCTGTATGTATATGTTCTCAGCAGGACAAAAAACAAGAATGAAGGCAGTATTCGCAGCCGGTGGTCCAAGAAATTCTTTCTCTCAGCCATAGTCAGATTTATACTTCGGCTCTGCTCAGTATGACGGTTCGGGCTTAGCTCGGCTCCGCTCGCCCGACGAAGTAAAATATTTAAAACTCCACACACTGTCAAAAACCCTGCAACCAAACTTTGCAGGGTTTTGATTTTTCTATAGGTCAGAATGTAATTCACTCCCACAAATTCATTTTGAGGCAGATTTGACCGGCACCTGATAAAAGGGTACTTTTGCATTCGTTATGCTACTTCTCTCTCCTGTTAACTTTCCCGATTACGAACTCATCGACAGCGGTGATTTTGAAAAGCTTGAGCGGTTTGGAAATTATATCACCATCCGTCCAGAGCCGCAGGCTGTTTGGGGCAAAGCCCTTCCCGGGAAGGAATGGGAAAAGAAAGCACACGTGAAATTCATGCCTAAATCGAGTTCGGCAGGCACCTGGAAAAAAATTAAAGATATGCCTGATCAATGGCGCATTAATTATGACCTTGGTTCTGACTCAAACAAAAAACGAATGACTCTTCGTTTAGGACTCACTTCATTTAAGCATGTGGGAGTTTTTCCGGAACAGGCAGTTAACTGGGACTATATCAACAGCAGTGTAAAGAAATTAAAAACAGCTCAACCAAAAGTGCTGAACTTATTTGCATACACCGGAGGTTCCACTCTTGCTGCACGTGCTGCAGGAGCTGATACCACACATCTTGATTCCATTAAACAAGTGGTGACATGGGCAAAAGAAAATATGGAATTGTCGGATCTGAATAATGTAAGATGGATGGTTGAAGATGCCATGACGTATGTGAAACGGGAAGTGAAGCGTGGTAAAAAATACAACGGAATCATTCTCGATCCACCTGCGTATGGTCACGGTCCGAATGGCGAAAGCTGGAAACTTGAAGATCACATCCAGGAGATGACACAAATGGTTACTTCATTGCTTGATCCTGAAGATTGTTTTTTACTCCTGAACACATACTCACTTGGATTCTCATCGCTGATAATCGAAAACCTGCTCAACCAAACTTTTTTAAAAGGGCGTTTTGAAACCGGTGAAATTTTTCTGGATGCAACATCCGGAAGCAAATTGCCGCTCGGTGTTTTTGGAAGGACAATCTGAGTTTTATCCATGGAAATATTCAATAAACAACTCGGATTATAATGCATTAGGCAGTAAA
>Ga0190274_10002918_pt1 | contig 10154 bp, 9 predicted proteins | sample Popmic531T_FD_133002 | JGI IMG/M metagenome (GOLD analysis project Ga0190274, IMG submission 133002) | Populus adjacent soil microbial communities from riparian zone of Yellowstone River, Montana, USA - 531 T | ecosystem: Environmental > Terrestrial > Soil > Riparian zone | place: USA: Montana...
AGCCGAGTGGGCGTAGTGGGGACCGCGGGTTTGGGGTCACGCCGGGGTCACGGCGAGCGGGTAAAGTAGGGCTGGATCGCGCAGAGCCCCTGCTCCCTGGTGCCAGTCCATATGGAAAATCCTGTTGCTAGCCCTCGCTGCGATCGGATACTTGCCCCAGTTGCGGGCCATCCCTGCGGCTACCGACGCTCCGTGAGGCGGCTTCTGCTGAGCATGATCGCCCTCCTCGGCATGTCTGGCTGCAACGATTGCGATCACTTCGAGAGCCGGGGAGCGGAGCGGCAGGTTTCAGCGTGCAGGAGATCGCCAGCCTCGACTTCAAGTCAGTTCGATTCTCCGTCAGCGGCTCGAACCTGCGCTGGCACGTGCGAGGATTCCGACTGCTCGAATCCACCGGTGAGAAGAGGGTGCTCTTCGACATTCTCCTCGAAACGCCCGGGCCCGACCCAAACTCGGCGGCCTATGGGCAGGCCACTGGCGACGAGTTGCAGGTCGGTACCTGGGAGCAGTTTCTCGTGCTGCTGGAAACACACGGCGTCGCAATGGAATTGGTGACCGACGTCCCCGGGATGGAACAGCTTCTCTTCCCGGTCAACGTCGAGAATGCGACGGAGTGGATCAGGTCGCCTTGCCCGACAGATTGACGGCTCCAGCGACCCTTGCCACGAAGCGCCCTGCGCGGTCCGGTTCAGGCCGGAGCCCGACGTGATTCCAGCCACCGATCAACGCTCAGCGGGCCCGCGCCCCAGCAGGCGTACACCAGCCAGATGAAGCAGAAGAGCATCACCAGCTCGCCGCGATTCTCCCACCAGAAGATCTTGCCGCTGCCGCCGGCGTGCATCCACCAGTACGCGACTGCCATTTCGCCGGACGCGATGAAGGCGGCGAGCCGCGTTCCCAATCCAAGGACGAGGAGGGCGCCGCACGTAAATTCAATGACCCCGGCCGCCCCGAACTTGCTCATCAGCTCCACCGTGCCGCCGTCAGGCCCCATCCCGCCGAACCAGCCCAGGAGCTTCTGCGCCCCATGGGAGAAGAACGCCGCACCCGCGAAAATGCGAAGGGCGGCCTGAGCTGCAGGGAGATGCTTGCTGTTCAGCGGTCCGAACATGTGGTTCGCTCCTTGTGAATCTTTTCACGAGTACGCTGGATTGCGTTCGGCCGATTCGGCCGATACGTTGACCCTCGAGTTTACATAGACGCAGGCGGTGCTGCTGTAAGGAAGCCGGTATCAAGCCGGCGCGGCCCCGCCACTGTATGAGGCCCGCGAGATCACCCGCGGTCCGGTGTCGCCAACGACAAGCCACTGGGGACGGTCTGCTCCCTGGGAAGGCCGGCGACGCTGCCTCGAGCCAGGAGACTGGCCCGCCTGCGCCCGCATCATGTCTCTCCAGGGAGGGACGCGGGGGTGGGTGACGTCTCCGCACAGGAGACGAGCGCCGAGTTTGCACCCCTTCGTTCCAGGAGCCGGAACGAGTGGGTGTTTTGATTCATGTGCTGCTGCTGTTGCTCGCCGCCTGTCAGGGCGGCAAGGATGTGCCAGCCACCACCGCCGGCATCGCGCTGACCGATGATGCCGGGCACACGGTTCAACTGGCCGCCCCCGCCCAGCGCGTCATCTCCCTCGTTCCCAGCGTCACCGAAACGATCATCGCACTCGGTGCAGGCAACCGCATCGTGGCGCGCACCGAGTACGATCGCGACACCGCGCTCGCCGCCGTGCCGCTGGTGGGCCGCGGCCTGAGCCCGAGCGTCGAGGGGATCATCGCGCTCCGTCCCGACCTCGTGGTGGTGTGGGCCAGCGACAAGCGCGGGGATCTCCGGGGTCAGCTGGAGAAGGCGAAGATCCCGGTGCTCGCATTCGAGGTGCAGGACACGACGGATGCGTACCGAGTGGTGTCGGTGATGGGCAAGGCACTCGGGCGGCAGGCGGCAGGCGACCGGCTGATGGACTCGCTGCGGGCTTCCCTCAAGGAAACAGCGTCCATCGCCGCGAAGCGCTCGCGCCGGCGGGTCTTCTACGTGGTGTACAACGATCCGCCGATGACGGCGGGCCCGGGCACGTTCATCGACCAGCTGCTCGACATCGCCGGTGCCGACAACGTCTTCAGCGACGCGACGTCGAAGTGGCCCACGGTCTCGCTGGAAGAAGTGGTGAAGCGCGACCCCGACATCGTGGTGCTGCCGGTGGGCGAGATGTCGGCGCAGGTGGGCGACCGGCTCAAGGCCACCGCCGGATGGCGAGACCTCCGCGCGGTGAAGAACAATTGCCTGGCCCTCATCGACGCCGACCTGGTGAATCGCCCGGGCACAAACGTCGCCGTGGCCGCGCGGCGGCTCGAGGTGCTGCTGCACGACGAGACCTGCCCCGTCCCATGATCACCACCGCCGCGATCGTACGCCGCTATCTCCTGCTGTCCCTGCTGCTCGGGATCACGGGCGTGCTGGCCGTGCGTGTGGGCGCCGTCGGTCTCTCGCTGCACGACATCATCGCTGCCGTCCGCGGCACCGCCGACAGCGCCACACACACGATCGTGGTCGGGCTGCGGATTCCCCGCGTGGCACTGGCGGCCCTCTGCGGGGCGGCCCTGGCGATCAGTGGCGCCACCTATCAGGCGCTGCTCCGGAACACGCTCGCCGAGCCGTACATCCTGGGCGTGTCGAGTGGTGCCGCACTCGGCGCGGTCGCGGCGACGGTGTTCGGCCTCGACCGGCTGAGCCCGTGGATCATCCCGGCGTTCGCCTTTGCCGGTGCGCTCGCCGCGATCGTGCTGGTACTGCGCGTGGCCCTCGTCGCAGGCCGGGTGCTCGACCGCCGCACGCTGCTGCTGGCCGGGGTGGTGGTGGGAGCCTTCTGCAACGCGGCGGTGCTGCTCTTCCTCACCTTCGCGGACGCCGAGTCGTTCCGGTCGGCGGTGTTCTGGATGATGGGCAGCCTCGCCGGCGCCACCTGGCAGCACGTCCTGCTGGTCGCGGTGCCGCTGGTGAGCGGTGGTGTCGTGCTGTTCGGCCTGGCGCGTTCGCTCAACCTGCTGGCGGTGGGCGAGCCGACCGCGGCAGCGCTGGGCGTGCCGGTAGAACGGGTGAAGTACCTCTGCTTCGCGCTGGCGTCGGTGCTGGCCGCCGCGGCGGTCGCGGTGAGCGGTGTCATCGGGTTCGTGGGCCTCATCATTCCGCACGCGGTGCGGCTCATGTGGGGCAGCAACTACCGGCAGCTCCTCCCGGGCGCGGCGCTCCTGGGCGCCATCTTCCTCGTCCTGGCCGATGCGGCGGCGCGTACTGTCGCGGCCCCAACCGAACTTCCGATCGGCGTGCTCACGGCACTGGTGGGCGTGCCGATGTTCGTCGTGCTGCTCAGGCGCCGTGATGACTGAGATCGCCTGGAAGGCGGAGCGGGTGAGCTTCCGGCATCCCGGGGCATCGCGCGATGCCGTGCGCGATGTGACCTGTGATCTCACCGGTGAAGGTGTCACGGCGATCCTGGGACCCAATGGTGCCGGGAAGTCGACTTTCGTGCGCCTCCTCATCGGTCTCCTGGCGCCGACGCGCGGCATCGTGCAGTTCCGCGGGCGGGGCCTGGTCTCGTGGCCCCGCGACGCCATCGCGCGCGAGGTGGGATTCGTGCCGCAGGGTGAGGAATCGGTGTTCCCGATGACGGTGCGGGAGGTGGTGGCGATGGGCCGCTATCCGCACCTGGGCCCATGGCGCGCCGAGACGGAGGAGGATCGCCGGCTGGTGCGGCACGCGCTGGAGGACGTCGACGCGTTCCCCTTCGCCGACCGTCCGTTCTCGACCCTGAGTGGCGGGGAACAGCAGCGGGTGCGAATCGCGCGCGCCCTGGCGCAGCATGGGTCGGCGATCGTGCTCGACGAGCCGACGGCAGGACTCGACGTGCGGCACGAGATCGAGCTCTTCGCGCTCCTGCGCGGGCTGGCGTCGCAGGGTCGTACGGTAGTGCTGGTGACACACAACCTGTCTCTCGCGGCGCGCCTCGCCGACCAGGCGCTGCTCTTCTCGGAAGGGGCGCTGGTGGCGCAGGGCGATCCGCGCACGGTGCTCACCGGCGACACCCTGTCACGGGTATACCGCTGGCCGATCGACGTCGTCCAGAGTGTCGAGGCGGGCGGTCCGCTGGTGGTGCCGCGGCTCACCCGGCCGACGGGATCGCCGGCGTGATTCGCCGTACCGTCGCCCTCGTGGCGTGCCTGTGCGGCCTGCACACCGCGTCGCTGCGTGCGCAGCACGCGCCGGAGCTGCGCGGCCGGGTGCTCGACGCCGCGACGTCCACTCCGCTGCAGGACGCCGAGGTGCTGTCGAGCGACGGGGCGCGGGCGGTGACGGGTACCGACGGCGCGTTCGTGCTGCGCGCGCTCAAGCCGGGCCAGGCGCAGGTGACGGTACGGCGGGTGGGCTATTCGCCGGCGGTGCGCGAGGTGGACCTCGCCAACGGGAGCGGGTCGTCGCTCACGGTGATGCTGTCGCCCTCGCCGGTGCAGCTGGCGGAGCTGAGCGCCACTGCGGCCCCGGTGGCGAGCGGCGGGGTCACGTCGATCGATCGCGCGGCCATCGAGCAGAGCGGTGCCAGCGACCTGGGCGACATCCTGCAGCAGCAAGGTGGCGTGGTGGTGACGCGTGCCGGCGGGCCGGGATCACCGGCCACGGCGTCGATCCGCGGGTCGAGTGCCAACCAGGTGCTGGTGCTGGTGGATGGCGTATCGCAGAACCAGGCGGTGAGCGGCAGTGCCGACCTCTCGCTCGTGCGGCTCGACAATGTCGAGAGGATTTCGGTGGTGCGGGGTGCGCAGTCGGCCCGCTACGGACAGCAGGCGCTGGGCGGAGCCATCGTGATCGAGACGCGCCGCCCCTTGGGCGTGGAGGCGCAGGCCGACGTGGGCGCCGGGACCTACGGTGCGCGTGCCCTGGCGGGGCGTGTCAGTGTGGGGCGCAGCACTCTGGGCGGGGTCGCGGCATCGCTCAGCGCCGCGTACAACGATTTCGCCGGTGATTTCCTCTATGACATTCCTCCGGAGCGCGGGGGCGGCACGGGTGTGCGCCTCAACTCCGCCGTGCGCGACGTTGCCCTCAACGGGTCAGCAGCGTGGACCGGTGCGACCGCCGAGGCGCGGGTACGGGGCGAATACTTCGATGTGGACCGCGGAATGCCGGGCACCGTGGTGCAGCCGTCGGTCACCGGTCACCAGACGCAGCTGCGATACGGCGCCGGCATCGATGGCTCCGTGCGGTTCGGCCGCACCGTGGCAACGGCCAACGTGGCGCTGCAGCGGCAGGACGCAACCTTCGCCGACAGCGCGCCGCCGTTCACTGCGCCGTACGACGACCAGAACCGGGCCGATGTCCTCCTCGCCGACGCCGGGGTGACTCGCGCGGTGGGACGATGGGAGCTGAGTGCCGGGGCGCAGTTCCAGCGCATGGGTATCAGCGGCACGGCGCTGAGCGTCGACGCGCCGGGCACGACGCTGTACGGCGGCGGCCGGGTCGCAGCGCGGGCGCCGATCATTGCCGGCGCCTGGGCCCTCGACGCAAACGCGGCGTTGCGCATTGATGGCAGCTCGGTGACGGACCAGTGGTATGCCTCACCGGCGGTCGGTGCGCTGTTGCGGCACGAGTGGTGGAGCGCCGAGCTCCGCTGGGCGCAGGCCTACAACCCGCCGACCCTGGGCGACATGTATTTCCAGGAAGGGGTGCAGGTGCGGCCCAACCCGCTGCTCGCGCCGGAGCGGGTGAAGAGCGAGTTCGCCCTCTTCCTCGAGGCGCGCCAGGTGGGGCCGGCCTCGCTCAACGCGAGCCTGGGCCTCAACGTATTTGTGGCCGACATCAGCGGGATGATCCTGTGGTCGCCCGACTTCAGGTACATCTGGAGCCCGAACAACTTCGACGTGAACCGCCGGGGCGGCGAGCTCAACCTGCACCTGGCACCGCAGGGCAGCCACGTCGCGATCGCCGGGGGCGTGGCACTCGCCAGCGTCACCTATGACAACCCCGTGATCACGGGGCAGGTGATCTACCGACCCCTCTGGAGCGCCACCGCGAGTGCCGACGCAAGCGTGCTCGGCTTCGAGGGGGGCCTGGCGTACCGCTACGCCGGGTCGCGACGCACAGCCATGGGCACCGACCTCAACTCGCTTCCTCCTGTGCACCTGCTGGACTTCCGCGTGTCGCGCACGATCCCGGTGGGCGGGATGTCGCTGAAGGCACGCTTCGCCATCGACAACGTGATCGGCACCCGCACCGGGATGCTGGTCGATTTTCCCCTCCCGGGGCGCATGCTCCGGTTCGACATCTCCCTCCGCTACGGATCGTGATAGAATGAATCGTCGTCATGCCTCCCTGCTGGCCCTCGCGGCCATGTTCACCCTCGCCGCCTGCGGCGATGACACGCCCCCGCCACCGACCTTCCTCGAGGGCACGCCGAGCGACCCGGGGATCCTGCTGGCGGTAAACCTCGACAAGGCGCTCTTCATGCTCCAGACCGGCGCGCCGAACGAGCGCGTCAGCATTCCCCTGGGTACCAGCTCGGCGGTGACGCCGGTTGGTCTCGCGGTGTTCGGCACCCATGCGGCGGTGCCGCTGGGCAATGCCGCCAGCGTGGCCTATGTGGACCTCGCGACCGAGACGGTGGACCGGTACTTCACGTTCGCATCAGGGAATGCCACTGGTTCGGCGTTCGTGAACGCGAGCACGGTGGTGGTGTGCAACCAGACCACCGACCAGTGCGGCAAGTTCGACCCCGCGCAGGCCGGCACCGAAGTGACCAACCTGGTGCCGGTGACGCAGTTCCCCTCGAGCGTGGTGGCGACCGGCGGCCGGGTGTTCGTGGTGTCGAGCAACCTGGATGACAGCTACATGGTGGCGGGGCCGGGGGTGGTGACGGAGCTCAACCCGGCGACGATGGAAGAGGTGCGCACCTTCGAGGTGGGGACGAACCCGCAGTACGCCGCGGCCTACAACAACAAGCTGTACGTGGTGAACAGCGGCGACTTCGCGATGAACAACGGCACGATGAGCGTAATCAACCTGGCCACCAACGCAGTGCTTCCGCCGATCGAGGGCTTCGGCGACTTCCCGGGACCGATCAACATCGACAGCCGGGGGCACGCGGTGATCTCCAGCTTCAACTACGGAACGGCCGTGTACAACACCGTGTCGGAGGAGTTCCTGGTGAGCGTGGCGGTTCCGCTCTGCGTGCCATCGAGCGGTGGCGCCTGCCGGGGAGCGGCGGATGGGACGACGGCGCCGAACGGCGACATCTACCAGGCGTACTTCGGCAATGCGGCCGCATCGGACCCGGCGTACTACTTCGTGTTCGACGGGGACACATTCGCGCTCAAGGACAGCATCGCGGTGCCGGTGGGGCCGAGTGGATTGGTGGGGGCGACGTTCTAGAGGACGTGAGGACGTGAGGACGTGAAGACGTGAGGAGCCCGGGTGATCAACCGATCATCCGGGCTCCATGCGAACGGAGGGACTCGAACCCCCACGGATTGCTCCACAGGATCCTAAGTCCTGCGCGTCTACCAATTCCGCCACGCTCGCAGCGTTGCCTCAACAACATAATCCTGAATTCCGGCCTGTCGCCGCGGACCCCAGAGTACGGGGGGCAATCTTCCTGAAGCTACCCGACCTAAATCATTGCGCCCCAGTTCTTTGCCCGTCTATTCGCTCCCCTCCTGATATTTGTCACCAGCTCGGATTTCCCGTTGCTCACAGGCGTGTCATCCGCGTCTTCCCACTCCACGCGGAACGCACCGACGAGGTCCCGCAGGAGTCTCACGAAATGGAGCGCCGTAGACACCGCGACGGCCAGCGGAACCCAGAACAGGGCCTCTGCAATGAGGCGAAGACGGCGGAAGTTCATCGGAACCTCGATGTTGAAGAGACCGCAGAACGCAATCCATTCAACATGCTCCCGGGATTTCACGTCGCAGCCCCGATCAGGTAACAGGTAACGCAGCCTGCCGCTCGAACCCGTCACAGCAGTGATGAACTCCCGGGCTGAGCATGAAAAGGCGTTTTCGTGTTTAGGGGGATAGCAGCCGTGTCCGGTGGTAGGGCCCTGTCTACCGCAGTGCCACGCAGTCTATCCCCCAATGCGGAGGATCCTATGTCGAGGGTTTGGCGCAGCTTGCCGGCGGCCGGTATTGCGGCCGTTGGACTCTATGTCACCATCGTAGCATGCAAGGACGACGGTGGTACCGGCGGCTCGGATGGGAACGCGGAACTTCAGGTTCTCGCGGGCATCGCCAATCCACCGGTCACGGGCTATGTGGTTCGGGTAAACACTCCCGGTGGGGAGTTCAACGCTCCGCTCGGTGCCGGAGACCAGACGAACCCGGATAACTGGACGACGTTCGACCTGCCGCTCGAGGAGGGCGAGATGCTGGTGATTTCAGTAATGGACGGCGAGAATCCGCTCGTCATCGGTGAGTGCACCGTCCAGGGCGCCACGGAGCTTCACTACGCGCGGGCCATTGCCTTCTACTTCGCCCCGCCGAACAACCACATCAATTGCGCCACGGGATTGTTTCCCGCTCCATGACTCGATGATGCCTGGCGCCGTCGCTTCGAGGGGCGGGCGCGGTCCTTTCCCCGGGATCAGGTGTAGGATTGCGAAGGTGTCGCGCCACATACCGGCCCAGGATATGCTTCCCGACGACACCAAAGACATCTCGAGGAGCGACCATGCGGAATTTCCGGACCCTGTTCCTGGCGCTTGGGCTGTGTATGGCTGCCACGGCGATCGATGCCCGACCGGCGGCAGCCCAGACGACCATCACCTGCGAAAGCCAGGGCAACAAGTTCAAGGATTGCAGCGTGGCGACCGGCGGCAAGGTGCGGCTGGTGCAGAACATCTCGAACACGCGCTGCGAATATGGCCGCACGTGGGGTTTCGACTGGAACTCCATCTGGGTGGACCGGGGCTGCCGTGGCAAGTTCATGGTGAACGGCTCGGGCAGCGGATGGGAGTCGGGCAACTACGGCAAACGGGTGAAGTGCGAAAGCCAGGGCGGCTCCTTCAGGATCTGTGACGTCGCCACCTACGGATACGTCCGACTGGTGCAGCAGATCTCGCAGTCACCGTGCGTGGCCGGCCGCACGTGGGGCTACCAGGCGAATCAGATCTGGGTGGGCAACGGCTGCCGCGCGGAGTTCGAGGTGGGCTACGGCGACTCGAACTGGGAGGGTGACGCACGCGTGGTCACCTGTGCCAGCACCGACGGCCGGTACAGCCGCTGCTTCACGCGAACCGATGGTCAGGTGACTCTCCAGAAGCAGCTGTCCAGCCAGGCGTGCGTGCTGCAACGCACCTGGGGGTATGACCGGAACGGGATCTGGGTGGACAACGGCTGCCGGGGCCAGTTCGTGGTGGGTCGCGGTGGCCCGGGATCGGGCTGGGGTGAGTATCCCGGCACGTGGCCTGGTCCGGGCGGCACGCGGCCGCCCACCGGCGGCAGCATCGTCGATCGCGGCAAGGTTGCCTGCGACAACGAGGCGCGCATCCGCGGCTACAACAACGTGAGCCTGATCAATGCCAACCCCAGTGGCAGCATGGTGAACGTGTCCATGCGCGGCTTCCGCAGCAATCGCGAGTACGTCGTGAACTGCCAGTATGCCTCGAACAACAACGTCGCGCGGCTCACGTCGGAGGATCCGGTGGGCAGTGGCGGCGGTGGCGGCAACGGACTGGTCGGTCGCGGCAGCGATGCGTGCAGCAACAAGGCGAGCACGATGGGCTACCAGAATGTCAGCGTCACCAACGCGCGGCAGAGCAGCTCGAACGTGACGGTGAACATGACGGCGCGCAGCCAGAACCGGCCATGGAACCTCACCTGCATCTATCGCCAGTCGCAGGGCGGCTCGGCGACGATCACGGAACAGAGTGAGGCGGGTGGCGGCAACGGCGGCGGCAGCGGAAACCTGTACCAGGACGCGCAGGTGGCGTGCGAGAACCGGGCGAAGGTGCAGGGCTATCAGGTGATCGGCTCGGGGCCGGCGTCGCTGCAGTCCTGGGGCGTGAAGCACAACCTCGCCCTCAGGAAGGGCGGGCTGCAGTACAGCAGCGCCTACTGCCAGTACCAGAAGAACAGCGGGTCGGCGACGGTGATCCCGGGGAACCCGGACAAGCAGGCGAGGTA
>Ga0190274_10002919_pt1 | contig 10153 bp, 9 predicted proteins | sample Popmic531T_FD_133002 | JGI IMG/M metagenome (GOLD analysis project Ga0190274, IMG submission 133002) | Populus adjacent soil microbial communities from riparian zone of Yellowstone River, Montana, USA - 531 T | ecosystem: Environmental > Terrestrial > Soil > Riparian zone | place: USA: Montana...
AAGCGGGTGTTCCTGTCGAGCACGATGATCGGCGGACGCTACGTACTGCGGGTGTGCATCGTGAGCCATCGCACCCACAAGGACCGGATCGACGAGTGCATCGAGATCGTCGGTCGCGCCGCCGACGAACTGCGGGCTTGAGGAGGGCGGACCGTGCCGGAGATGCCGGAGATCCGTGCGCTCGCCGAACGACTCGATCAGGTCATGGCCGGTGGGACGGTGGCGAAGCTCGACCAGCTCCAGTTCTCGTCGCTGAAGACGTTCGCACCGCGACCCGACGAAGCGCTCGGTCACACGATCGAGTCGGTTCGGTCCCTGGGCAAGTACGTCGTGATCCAGCTGGACGGCGGGATGCGCCTGCTGGTGCACCTGTCCCAAGGCGGGCGCGTCGACGTCGAGGCGCCCCCGAAACAGACGAAGCCGCGCGGCGCCGTGCTGCGGATCCGTGTCACCGACCGGCCCAGCGTGCTGGTGAAGGAGTTCGGCAAGGAGCGGAAGGCGGGCTGGTGGGTGCTGGCGCCCGGCGATGACGGGCCGCTGGGCAAGCTCGGCCCCCAGGTCCTGACCGACGCGGCCGACGCCCTCTTGCGCGAGACTGACGACGGACGCCGGGTGCACACGATCCTTCGCGACCAGCGCACCATCGCCGGGGTTGGTCGCGGCTACAGCGACGACATCCTCCACCGCGCCAAGCTCTCGCCCTACGCGGTCCTCGCCAAGCTCACGCCCGAGGAACGCGAACGCCTGATCGCCGCGACCCACTCGATCCTGGACGAGGCCCTCGAGGAGGAGCGGCGGCGCAACGGCGGCCTGCCCACGAAGCTGGGAGACCATTTCGTGGTGCACAACCGGGCCGGCGAGCCCTGCCCGGTGTGCGGCGACGACCTCCGGCGTGTGAGCTACGAGTCGCACGAGGTCGTCTACTGCCCGACCTGTCAGACGGGCGGCAAGGTCCTAGCCGACCGCCGCATGAGCCGGCTCCTGCGATGACGCCGCGCCGCTAGACGGCCTCGACGAGGAAGGTGATCCATTCTCGATTGCTGGCGACCACGTCGTCGACCCGCACGCGGAAGCCGGTCTCTCGGAGTTGCTGACCGAGTCGGTCAGCGTGCCGATACGCGAACCATCGCCGCTCGCCCGGAGCGTACGGGACGGGTTCCAGCCGATGACCGTCACCCAGGGCGGTGACCAGGGCGAGGGTCCCGTCCGGCTTGAGCGCACGCCTGAACCCGTGCAAGACACCAGAAGTGTCGTCCTCTGGGATATGAAGGAGTGCCGCGCAGCACCAGATGCCGTCGAGGGAACTTGATCTGATCGGCAGCGCCCGAAGGTCCGCCTGGGCCACTGAGCCGCCGAGCGACCGGGCAGCGATCGCCAGCATCGAAGCCGACAGGTCCATGCCGACCGCGCGGAAGCCGGCCCGGATGAACCGGGACCCGTCCAGGCCCGGGCCGCAGCCCAGGTCCGCGATCAAGCCATGCGCGGTCACGCTCGCGAGGAACTCGTCCTCGAGCACGGGGAACCAGCGCCCATCAGCCGGTTTCTGTCGCTCCTGCCGATCGGCATACTGGCGAGAGATCCGGTCGTACGTGGCGCGATTCACGGCGGAGAAGTCGTCGTCTCGAGATGGGTCGCCGTCGGCCACCAGCACATCGTTGCAGGAAGCCAGCGCGGGTCGGAGCGCTCTGCCTTGGACGCTGCGCTAGCGTGGTCGGCCGTCATGGCCGATCACCTGCGACCCGATCCCGAGCCCGAGGTCACACGCGGGTTGGTGGCGCGCGTTCGCGAGCACCTGGTCGACGTAACGCCGCTCCGCATGTCGGCCGACTTCCGCAGGTTGTTCTTCGGCAGATCGATCTCGGAGTTCGGGGACGAGATCGTCGCGGTGGCGGTGCCGTTCATGGTGTACGAGATCACGAAGTCCACCCTGGCGGTCGGACTCCTCGGGTTGTGCGAACTGGTCCCGGTGTTCGTGTTCCCGATCGTGGGCGGGGCGGCGGCCGACGCCATGGAGCGACGACGGCTGATGATCGTCTCGCAGGTGTTCCTGGCGCTGATGTCGGTGGCCCTCGCCGTGAACCTCACCCTGGATGAACCGAAGCTCTGGCCGTTCTACGTGTTCGCCACGCTGTCGGCGGGCATGTACACGTTCAACCGGCCGTCGCTCTCGACGTGGCCCGCGCGGCTCCTGCCCGCCGCACTGCTGCCCTCGTCCAATGCGCTCGAGGCGGGTTTCGGCACCGCGGTTGGCATGTTGGGTCCGGTGGTGGCCGGCGTCCTGTTGGTGATCATCTCGCCGGCGGGGGTGTTCGCCTTCGACGCGTTCACGTTCCTGGTGGCGATCGCGTTCGTATGGCGCATGGCGCCATCGCCGCCGCATGAGGACGCGCCTGCCCTGGGGTGGGACGCGATCGCGGACGGGTTCCGGTTCCTGAAGGGCAAGAGGGTGGTGCAGTCGGTATTCCTGGCCGACCTCAACGCGATGATCTTCGCTTTCCCCGTCGCGTTGTTCCCTGCGGTGGCCGATGGGTTCGCGAAGGGCGGTGACAGCGCGGCGATCCTGGGCTTGCTCACGGCCGCCCCCGCCGTGGGAGCCTTCCTGGCGACGGCGTTCTCCGGGCGTGCGAAGCACGTGCGCCGGCAGGGACGGGCGATCCTGGTGGCGATCGCGATATGGGGCGCTGCCATCGTGGTCTTCGGCCTATCGAACGTCCTGTGGTTGTCGCTGTTGATGCTCGCGATCGCGGGGATGGGTGACATGGTGAGCGGCATCTTCCGGGCCACGATCCTGCAGACCGCGGTCGAGGATCGATACCGCGGCCGCCTGGAAGGCATCGGTATGGCGGTCTGGGCCACCGGGCCCTCGATCGGCAATGTCGAGTCGGGCGCCGTGGCCACCGTGTGGAACGTCCAGGGCTCCATCGTGTTGGGCGGCTTCCTCACGATCGCTGGGATCGGGGTGCTGCGGTGGTTCGCCCCGGGCTTCTGGCGCTACGACTCGGCCCACCCCACATCGTGAACCCGGGTGCTTCCGTGCACCCCTCGGGCCGCGGTATCGTCCGCCTGACCCGGGGGCGGCGGCCTTCGTGGGCCGAGCACCGATTGGGAGGACGTTCATGGAGTTGCTGGCGTTCAACAAGGACCTCTACCTGGGGATCGTGTTCATCCACATCTTCGCCGCCATCATCTGGGTCGGCGGCGCGTTCATCTTCCAGCTCAGGATCGCTCAACTGCGGAAGGCGAACGACACCGCGGGGTTCCTGCAGCTGGGCCAGGACGCCGAGCGGACCGGCCAGCGGGTGTTCATGCCCGCCTCGATCGTCGTGCTGCTCGCGGGGATCGCGATGGTCTGGTACGGCCCGTACTCCTTCAAGCCGTGGATCGCGCTGGCGCTCGTCGGGATCGTCGTCACATCGCTGGTCGGTGCGCTCTACCTGGGGCCGCAAGGGGGCAAGTTCGCGCGACTCGCGCAGGAACGCGGCGTCGAGGACCCGGACGTGGTCGCCGCTCGCGACCGGCTCGTCCTGGTCTCGCGCATCGACTACGTGGTGCTGGTGCTGATCGTTCTCGACATGGTGTTCAAGCCCGGCCTGACGTAGGCGGGTGCTTCACGGGCTTGATCCCACCCATCCGCCGTAGTCGGAACCCCTGATCCTGAGACCGATCCGAGCTCCACGGCGCTTCCGGCGCGATCGTGAGGTTCGCCAAGGCCAGGAGCACCGTGTCGTAGTTCACGCGCCACCCGGAGAAGTCGCGCCATGCCTGCTCGCGGTCGGGCTTGATCGGCACCCCTTCGCTCTCGAGGAACGCCACGGCCTCTTCCCACTCCGCTCGCGTGATCGAGATCGGCGTGTCGGGCGTGGGATCGGGATCGTGCGGGATGCGGAAGTAGTCGGCCACCCTGCGCAGGCACAGGTAGCCCGCCCGGATGCAGAACTCCGCCTCCACCTCTCTCGGTACCTGCACGCTCGACAACGTCAGGGCGGCACCGTCGAGCACAGCACCGGCGGCGGTGGCCCAGGAATGGTCGGGCAGCGGCGATCGGAAGAACACCAGCGCCGGCAAGGATGTGTGCGTCTCCTCCACGTCGACGAACCAGCGCTCCCATTCACGCCACACCTCACGCAGGTGGTCCATGCGCTCCAGCCGCCAGTAGCGCCAGATCATCTCGCGTCCCGAGGGCGGCTCGCCGGCGCGCACCGACAGCGCGGTCACCGCGACCTCGCGCCGGCTGAAGGCGCCGTACATGCTGGGCAGGTACGTGATCAGCAGCGCCAGCAGGAACAAGCCGATCGCAGCCTCGATGTAGGAGACCATCAACAGCCAGAACGTCTCCGGCCGCAGGAAGCCGAGCGTGAACAGCGAGGACCCGGAGAGCTCGAGCGCCTCGCTGACGCCCACTTCACCCTCGAGGCCCCAGAAGATGAACCCGAACCCCGCGAACGTGAGTAGGAGCCACGCGGCGAGCGTGCACACGAGGCCGAGCGGGGCATACAGCGACATCACCCGGTCGCGGCGCGCGTAGTCGCCTGAGGCCAATGACCGGAACACCACCCCGAGGCCGCGGAAGACCCCACGCGTCACCAACGAGGGAGCCGCGCGGGGCAGGATCACGGTCCGGATCGCCGAGGAGACGGCCAGCAGCACGAGGAACGTCCCGCCGACCACCGAGATCACCCGCAGCGCCATCTCCATGACCAGGGATATTCGCAGACGTCGGCGCAGCGAGCTCTGAGGGGTGGTTTCTTCCGCGGCGGGGGAGGGACCGGCGGCGGCTTCGGCTAGGCCTCGACCGCGACCGGCACGTCGGCGGGTGCGGCCTCCCGCACCGCCTCCCGGCCGGGGATGAACCGGTTGGCGAGGAGCGCCGCCACCAGGAGCACCGCCCCTGCAACCAGCAACGCCACCCGGAACCCGCTCATGAAGGCATCGCCGAAGGCCTGGCCGACGGCCGCCTGTTGCTGCGCGGTGAGGCCGTACTGCGTGACGTCGAGCTGGCCGTGGCTCGCCGAGGTGGAGATGCTCGCCTGCTGCTGGGCCGTGAGGCCGAGGCCCGCGAGGCTGGGAACGAGGACGCTCTTGAGCCGGGTGAACAGGATCGTGCCGAGCAGCGCGATGCCGAACACCCCGCCTACCTCGCGACTCGTGTTGGTCATGGCGGACCCCAAGCCGGCCCGTTCGTGGCCGACCGAGTTCATGACCGCGGCGGTCATGGGCGCCATGGTGGCCCCCATGCCGTGGCCCATGATCGCGAAGATCACGGCCATGATCCAGTACGGCGTGGTGGTGGTCAGCATCGAGAGCGCCACGAGCCCGCCGCCGGCCAGCAACAGGCCATAGGTCATCGGGGCTCGAGAGCCGTGCTTGGACGCGTACCGGCCGGCGTTGGGCGCGGTGACGACGATCATCAACGTCATGGGCAGGAACCGCAGGCCGGCTTCGAACGCCGTGTAACCACGGAGGAACGGGCTCTGCATGTAGAGGCTCAGGAAGAAGAACGTGGAGAACATGCCCAGCGAGATCGAGAACGCCACGAGGTTGCCGGTGGAGAACGCCGGGATCCGGAAGAACCGAAGCGGCATCATGGCGTGCGGGCTGTGGGACTCCCACACCAGGAACGCGATCGCAAGGACGACGCCGCCCACGAGCCCGGCGACGATCACCGGGTCGCTCCAGCCCTTCTGGTTGGCTTCGATCAGCGCGTAGGTCAGGGAGAAGAGCGCGCCGGTTCCCAGGACCAGGCCCGGGATATCGAGCTGCCGCGCTTCGTCGGATCGCGATTCGCGGACGGTGCGGGTGGCCACGATGAAGGCCACGATGCCGATCGGCACGTTGAGGAAGAACACCGACTCCCAGCCCAGGTGCTCCACCATGTAGCCGCCCAGGGTCGGTCCCAGCGCCAGCGCCAGGCCCGACATGCCGGCCCACAACCCGATCGCCTTCGCGCGCTCGTGCGGCGGGAAGGTGACGGTGAGGATGGACAACGTGCCCGGCAACAACAACGCGGCGCCGACGCCCTGCAGGACCCGGAACCCGATCAGTTGGCTGCTGGACTGCGACATCCCGCATCCGAGCGAGGCCAGCGTGAAGATGGTGAGGCCCGTGAGGAACATGCGCTTGCGTCCGTACCGGTCGCCCAGGATCCCGCCGGTGAGCAGCAGGGACCCGAGCGCGAGCACATAGCCGTCGACGATCCACTGCAGGTCGCTGAGGCTGGAGCCCAGCTCCCGGTTGAGGGTGGGCAACGCCACGTTCACCACGGTGTTGTCGAGCATGGCCATGGCCAGCGCGAAGCACATCGTGAGCAGGACGATGACTTTCTCTCTGGCGTTGTCGCCTTCGAATCCGAACAGACCCAACGTTCCTCCTTGCGGGATGGTGCAGGTCGCGGGCAGCGCCAGAGGCGTTCTGGTTGGCAACCGCCTCGGCGCCGGGAAGATTCCCGAGCGACCGGTCTCAGTCGAGCTTGCGGTAGAGGTGGATCGCGAGCGGCACGAAGACCACCAGGAGCCCGATGATCCAGACCGTCGACTTGAACACCAGGCCTTCGAACGTGTCGACGGGCAACTTGCTCTCGAAGTCCACGATGGCGACCGAGCCCGAGGACAGGTACCTGGCCAGGTTGCACCAGATGGTGACCGGGTTGTTGCGGGCCACCACCTGCAGGAACCCGGACATGCCGGCGACCGGCACGAACGCCGAGCTCACGAACACCACGGGGAAGATCCAGGTGAACGACGCCGCTTGGACCGCCTCGACCTGTTTCAACGCCAGGCCGATGCAGGCCGAGATCCACGAGAACGCGAAGCCCACAGCGATCACGAGCAAGACGACGCCGAGCGCGTTGACCAGTCCGTTCTCGAACTTGAAGCCCACCAGGTAACCGATACCGATCACGATCACGAGCAACAGGAAGTTCTTGATCAGGTCCGAGCCGGTGCGACCCACCAGGACGGCCGAGCGCGCCATGGGCAGGGAGCGGAAGCGGTCGATGATGCCCGTCTTCAGGTCCTCGGCGAGACCGATCGCGGTGTTCGTGGATTGGAACAACGCGTTCTGGATGAAGATGCCGGGCATCAGGAACTGCACGTAGCTCAGTTCCGGCGGCAGCTGGGAGAACTGGTTGGCGTAGATGAACCGGAACAGCAGCACGAACATGATCGGCTGCACCAGCTCGAACACGAAGACCGTGGGGACCCTGGTGAGCGTGACGAGGTTGCGGCGGGCGACCAGGAGTCCGTCATCGAAGGCCAACGCGATGCGCCCGGCCGTGTTGCGGGGCGCGCGCCGTTCGGTGGGGGCTTGCTGGACCGTGGCGCTCATGCTTCCTTCCCTCCTCGGCGGCCGCGCTTCTCCTTCTTGCCGTCCTTGCCGTCGGCTTCCGCTTCATCCTCGACGGTCGAACGGCCCGTGAGTTTGAGGAAGACGTCGTCGAGGGTGGGGCGGTGCAGCGCGATGTCCGCGAGCCGGATATCGGTTTCGTCGAGGCGTCGCACGCTCTCCAGGAGGGCGACCGGTCCTTCGCCACCCACGGGGATGCGTACCGCACCTTCGTCGGGGTCCACGGACGGATCGCCGGTACCGATGCCTTTGAGGGCCTCGACCACCCGTGAGGTGTCGTCCCGGTTCTCGACGTGGAGCTCGAGCACCTCGCCGCCGACCTGCTCCTTCAACTCGTCCGACGTGCCCTGGGCGATCAGGGAACCGCGATCGATCACGGCGATCTGGTCGGCCAGCACGTCGGCCTCTTCGAGGTACTGCGTGGTCAGGAGCAGGGTGGTGCCTTCGCTCTGCAGCTCACGGATGAAATCCCACACGTCGATCCGGCTGCGGGGGTCGAGTCCCGTGGTGGGCTCGTCCAGGAAGAGCACGTCGGGGCGGCCGACGAGGCTGGCGGCGAGGTCGAGCCTGCGGCGCATGCCGCCGGAGTAGGTCTTCGTGGCGCGATCCGCCGCGTCGGCCAGATCGAATCGCTCGAGGACCTCGATGGCGCGTTGCTTGGCGAGGCCCTTTTCGAGGTGATAGAGCCGGCCGACCAGTTGGAGGTTCTCGAGCCCGGTCAGGTTCTCGTCGACCGCGGCGCTCTGGCCCGCGAGGCCGATCCGGAACCGGAGCTCTTCGGCATCCTTGACCACATCGAAGCCGTCGACCTCAGCCCGGCCTCCGGTGGGAAGCAGCAGGGTGGCCAGGATACGGACCATCGTGGTCTTGCCGGCGCCGTTGGGGCCGAGGAGCCCGAGCACGGTGCCCTTCTCGACCTCGAGGTCGACCCCTTTCAGCGCGTGGACCTCGCCGAAGCTCTTCGTCACCTGTTCGGCCCTGATGATGGCAGGCATGGTGCGGCATCCTACGACCCTCCTCTGACAAGCGTCAGCCCTGCGCAGGCCCCTCAACGTGGCGGACTTGCGGCTTCTTGCGGTCTCCTTCCCATGCCGGACCGTTGCCCGTAGTTTCGTCCCGTGCAGCGCATCCTCACCGTGATCGCCATCACGTTCCTGCTCGTTGTCTCCGCCTGCGGCGGCGGGGAGGACGGAGCCTCCCCAACCACCACCGGCGCCGCTTCGCCGCCTCCCACCGACACGGCAAGCGCCACCCCGCAGCCCACGATCGAGGCGACGGTCCCCGTTGGTGGCGAACCGATCGGGATCTCGGCGGGGGAGGGCGCGATCTGGGTCGTGAACTCCGAGTTCGAGTCCGGCGGCGAACCGTCGGTCTCGCGCATCGACCCCGCCACGTCGAAGGTCACGGACACGATCGCGGTGGGGGCCCTGCCGCTCGAGGTGCTGGCGGCGGGCGGGTCGGTCTGGGTGTCCAACTCCGAGGACGGCACCGTTTCGCGCATCGACCCTTCGAGCGCGAAGGTCACCGCCACGATCGAGGTCTGCAAGGCGCCTGAAGGGCTGGCGCTCGCGGCGAGTTCGGTCTGGGTCGTCTGCGAGGAGTCCGACGCCGTGGGCCGCATCGATCCGGCCACCGACACCATGGTGGACACCGTCAAGGTCGAGGACGAGCCGCGGTTCGCCACCGCGGCCTTCGGCAGCGTGTGGGTGTCGAACTACCTGGGGTCCAGCGTCTCGCGCGTCGACCCCGCGAGCGGGAAGGTCACCGCCACCATCGACGTCGACCTGGGCGGTCAAGTGATGGCCGCCCTGGACGGTTCGCTCTGGATCTCCTCGATCGACTACAACACGTTGACCCGCATCGATCCGGAGACCGAGAAGGTCGAGAAGGTGTTCAACGACGTCGGGGACTATCCCGACGGCATCCTGGCGAGCCAGGGCGCGCTGTGGATCGCCTCCGACCTGGGCCCGGAGCTGCGGCGCTTCGACCCCGCCACCGGCAAGGTGTCCGGCACGTGGGTGATCGGAGAACAGGGGACGATCAACGCGAACCAGCTCCTGGCTGAGGCCGACGGCTCCTTCTGGCTGCCGCTGCTGGAGTCGAGCGAGGTCGCGCGGGTCGCGATCCCCGACTGAGGGGCTTCAGGCCTCGGCGGGGGGCGGCAGCCGCCTCACCGCGGCCACCAACGATCGCCGGTGGCGTTCCACCGCCGCGACCGCGTCGTTCGCGAGGGTGGCCGCGCCGTAGCGCACGTCCTCGTAGGCCCTGGTGAGCGCGCCGAAATCCTCGGCCACGACGGGATGGCGGGCCGACACCTCACGGGCGAACTCGGCGGGCGTGGCATCCGGCGGCTTCGGCTCGCCCCTGGCTTCGAGGGCATCCAAGGCGTCGGCGTAGGCACGCCGTACCGCGTCGGTCGACGGCGCTCGACGGGCTGCCCGGCTCGGTGGTTCCCCGGCGGGCCGGTCGTCGGCGGGCAGCACCGTGGCGGAGGCGTCGGCGGGAGCATCGAGCGGCGAGATCGCGCGCGAGGGGGTCGCCCGGAACCGGCGGAAGAGCATGATCGCGACGGCCGTGACCCCCACCAGGAACAGGAACCCCACGACACGGGCGAACCCACCACCGGCACCGTGGGGATCGGCGCGATCGGCGGCGGCGCGGCCGGCCCCTTGGCTGCTTCGACGGATCCGCTCCAGCAGATCTTCGGCACCCTGGGTGTCGAGGTCGGCCTGCTCGAAGGCCCAGAAGATCGGACGGGCGAGCTGGGCCACCGTCCATGCCAGCGCCCCGACGACGGCGCGGCCCACCGGCG
>Ga0190274_10002920_pt1 | contig 10152 bp, 5 predicted proteins | sample Popmic531T_FD_133002 | JGI IMG/M metagenome (GOLD analysis project Ga0190274, IMG submission 133002) | Populus adjacent soil microbial communities from riparian zone of Yellowstone River, Montana, USA - 531 T | ecosystem: Environmental > Terrestrial > Soil > Riparian zone | place: USA: Montana...
CGCCCGAACCACCTGTCCGGGGAGTTCAGTGCAACGTTCGCAAAGCACGGCATGGCGCTCCCACCGGTGATAAAGCGAAGCCGGAAGAAATCCGTCAAGATAATCCGTCAAATACTCTTCAAAGTCCTCGCAAGTCATCGCTGTTTCGGGCATTGTGCTCAGCAGTATCCGCGCTTCCAGATCCGCGGGCGCCGGCAAAGCATTTGCGGCCCGACACGCTTGCATGGTGTTTTTAACTTCGCTCAGAGTCTCGTGACACAACGGACAACGCAGAGCATGCTCGGCAAACGTCTTGTGCATCTCTGGCTCAAGCACGCCGTCAAGGTAATCCGTTAGTCGATTCTCAAAATCATCACACAGCATTACGTTTCTCTTTCCCGCCCCTCGTTCCTCTTCCAATTAATGCGGTCTTGCGCTCCCGCCGCAAAACAGCCTAATGAATCCACATTTCGAACCTAGACTTCACTCGCGGCCAACACTTTCATGCGCCGCAATATCTTTGCCAACTCAATCCGACCCCGGTTTATCCGCGACTTCACTGTGCCTTCAGGTATCTGCAAAAGATCCACTATCTCCTGATAGCTCAATTCTTCGATATCTCGCAGTATTACGCAGGTTCGCAGGTCAGCCGATAGCTTATCAATGCCCGCTTGCACTTGCGCCCCAAGTTCACGACGCTCGATCTCCTGTTGGACTGAACGTGAAACTGTATGGAGATGATAGGTGTGGTCTGCAAGGTCGTCGGCCTGGTTGTCGTGTGGAGTGCGCTGTCGTTTCCGGTAATCGTCAATAATCAGATTGCGCGCCAACCTCATCAACCAGTTTTGCAGGTCACCCTGTTTAGCATCGTATTGATCCAAAGATCTATAAACTCTGACGAAAACTTCCTGGGTTAAGTCTTCAGCGGTGTCGGCGCGAGAAGTGAAGCGGTAAGCCAAATTGTAGATTCTCCGGGAGTATGTATGAACAATCTCCTCCCAGGCCGCGCCATCACCTGTGCGACACTTGCGAACCAGTTCGGCTCCTTCGTTGGCAGCCAAAGCCCTTACAGCCCCCACTTCTTCTCTCCACCCAAACTAGTCTGTAGTCGAACTGCACGTGCCGCAGTTCCCTCGTTCAGGCGGAATTACGATTCACGTCAGGATAAAGTTCCGGCAAAGCCGAGCCAGACCCCAAGGGGTTCGCTCAGCTCGGCGGCAACCCGCACTGATTCGTTCAAATGAGCAATTATTTAGGTAACTGATGCAGTTCAGAGTTCAAACTTCAGTTTGCGTCGCGAAACCGCAGCCTAAAGGCTACCACCCCCACTCGGGCTGCCCGCGCAGGAAGCCCGGGCTGAACTCTGAACTACCGGCTTCAAACTGCATCAGTGCAATTATTTACTGCTTCTTGCTCCGTGATATGAACTGTAGTAGCCTTCCGCGCGGCCCAATATCTTGTGGTTCACTTTCTTGCAAGTCAAGCAATTTACAAATCATTGAAGTCTAACACCCGCAAATACGTTGAGTTTGGAGCGCTTTCGCTGCTCGCAGTCGCCATTCTATGGTGGTTTGGGAGGAATCTAAACTGGTCAGAAGTAAGGTTGGCGGTCGGTCGCGCCAATGGCTACCTGCTCGGTTTGGCAGTGCTGGTAGTTAGTTTGTCCTTTTGGTTGCGTGCTGTTCGCTGGGGCGCGCTGCTCGCTCCGCTGTGTCCGGCTCGTTTGCGGGACCTCTTTATTGCCACGACAGTCGGTTTTGGCGCGGTCTTCATACTGGGACGAACGGGCGAAGTTGTGCGCCCAGTTGTCTTACCAATGCGCGACGCCGGCATTAGACCCAGTGCCTCCTTCGTCACGATCATGGTCGAACGAATATATGACCTGCTGGCTGTGGTCGTCTTATTTGCCGCCAACCTCCTGTGGCTTAGGCCCCCACCAAATCTGGCAATTGAGTTTGGCCGGGTTCGAATCGCGGGAATTGTACTGCTTATTCTCATGCTGTCAGCCGTGTTCGCGCTCACGCAGTTTAGAAAGCGATCGCAGCGTGCGATTACTTTAATCACCAGAAAGCTCGAACGTCGCCGGTTTGTTCCGGCGCGTCTAAGCCGTGCAATTGTGAGTGTCGTTGAACAGTTAGCGAGCGCGTTAAGGGTGTTGGTAAACGCTCGCGAGCTCGCTGTCACGATGGGCTGGACTGCTCTGGTATGGCTGGCAATCGCGCTAGGAAACTTACTTGTATTCCGCGCTTTCGGACTTCCTTTCGGTATCACCGAAACAATATTTGTGATGGGTTGGGCGCTCGTCGGTTCGTTGGTGCCCACGCCTGGTGGAGCCGCGGGCGCTTTCCACGCGGCAACGGCTGCGGGGCTGATTTTTCTGGGTGTAACCCGAGATAAGGCGGCCGCAGTTTCGATTGTGATGCACCTGGTCGATTTTGGCCCGGCATTGTTCTTCGGGCTTTATTATCTACTCCGCGGTGACATCAGTCTCGCTCGATTGCGGTCACGCGCATCGACCGAAGCAGTCGAACATGCAGTTGAGGATGAAAAACTTTTGCCGGATGAAGTAATCGGGCAGGGCCCAATGGAAGCGGCGACTGTCAGGGATTAGTGTTTCCAGTTCGCTGAATCAAATCCGTCTCTGAGGTGAATGCGATGAAGTGTCCATTTTGCGGTTATCTTGAAGACAAAGTAGTTGATTCACGCGAGTCTCGAGAAGGCGAGGCAATTCGGCGGCGGCGGGAATGCCTGCGGTGCGAACGGAGATTTACGTCTTACGAACGCATTGACGAAATCCCCTATATGGTTATCAAGAAAGACGGGCGCCGCGAACCTTTTGATCGCAACAAGATAATGGCGGGTTTGCTACGCGCCTGCGAGAAACGGCCGGTGCCGTCTTCAAAGCTCGACTCGATAGTTAATGCGATAGAAAAGTATGTCCAGGAGTCGTCGGAGCGTGAGAGGCCAACAAGCAAAATTGGTGAAATGATCATGCGCCGGCTAAAAGAACTCGATAAAGTAGCTTATGTTCGGTTCGCCTCGGTCTATCTTGAATTTGAAGATGTGTCAGAGTTCATGACTGAACTAAAACATCTGGTGCAGCGACGGGCCGGGGCTACTGGCAGCAAGAAGGGCTGACGAGCTTGGTTCGCATTGCCTTGGTGGTGTGTTCTTTCGTGTAGTTTCGTGGATCGTATGATCAAACCAGCTCGCGCAACAGGCCTGGAACGACTTGAACTGCAGCGACTCCGCGATCGCGTAGGGCGCTTGTTTGCGGCACTCCAGGAAGCTACGGTGGCGGAGGACCCGCTCGCCTGCGAGAACTGGGCCCCTCCAGTTGATCTTTGTGAGACCAAAGACTCGATAGTGTTGCGGGTGGAATTACCAGGATTAACTGCCGAGCAAATCAAGATTGGTGCGACTAATACGCAGCTAAGAATCTGGGGAGAGAAAAAACGGCGCAAGCCGCGGAACCAAATAATCTCCCATCTTTGTTCCGAGCGCAGCTTTGGCAGGTTTAGCCGCCTGGTGCAGCTCCGGTGGTCAGTGAGTATTCAAGAGGCAACCGCCGAACTGACAAATGGAATCCTGACTATATGTCTTCCCAAAATTGAGGACCGGCGCGGAGTCGAATATAAGATTGAGGTTACCGAGATAAGCAACGATTAGCGCAAGGCAGTTAACGATAAACCGAAACTCGGGCAGTGGACTAAAAGTAATCATGGCAATTATCAAAGAAGCAGAAATAACCGAAGACATCGAAGTTGCGGACAACGGGCAGGAGCTCCAGATTCCAAATGATCTACCAGTGTTGCCGCTCCGCGACATCGTGATTTATCCGTTTATGATCGTGCCGCTCTTCGTTTCCAGGGAAAAGTCAATCAGAGCCGTCGACGAGGCGTTGGGTGAGAACCGAATGATCCTGCTGGCCTCGCAGAGAGATCTGGACAAGGAAGAACCTACCGCCGACGATTTGTACAAAGTTGGCACCGCAGCCGTGATTATGCGGATGCTGAAGCTGCCCGACGGCCGGATCAGAATCCTGGTGCAGGGACTCGCGCGGGCGGAAATTGAGTCCGTCGATACTGCAGGTCCTTACATTCGTGCACATGTGCAGGTGGTGAAAGAAATTCTGCCTCCCGAGCGCTCACTTGAAGTCGAGGCGCTGGTAAGGAACGTCCGGGCATCAATGGAAAAAGCCATTAACCTGGGCAAGAACATCTCGCCTGAGGTCATGGCGATTATTGCCAACCTTGATGATGCAGGCCGGCTGGCGGATCTGTCGGCTTCCAATCTGGAACTCAAGGTCGAAGACGCGCAGTCCGTGCTTGATATCGCCGACACCACCGTGAGATTGCGCCGCGTTAATGAGTTGCTCAACAAAGAGATTGAAGTGTTAACGGTCCAGCAGGAGATCAATACTCAGGCGCGCGCCGATATCGACCGGTCGCAGCGCGAGTTTTACCTGCGTCAGCAGATGAAGGCGATTCAAAGTGAGTTGGGTGAAGGTAACGAACTGGCGGAAGAGGTGGCCCAGTTTAGAGAGAAAATTGAAACCGCCAATATGCCGAAGCCTGCTGAAGACGAAGCCCTGCGGCAGTTAAAGAAACTCGAACGCATGCATCCGGACGCGGCCGAAACGGCCACGCTGCGAAACTGGATGGAAATCATGACCGACCTGCCATGGTCCAAGGCATCGACTGACAATCTCGATCTACAAAAAGCCGAACGCATCCTGAATGAAGACCATTACGGTCTGGAAAAAGTGAAGGATCGAATCATTGAAGCGCTGGCCGTCCGCAAGCTGAAGGAAAAACCAAAGGGACCTATTCTTTGTTTAGTGGGCCCTCCGGGAGTCGGTAAAACCTCACTGGGACGGTCGATCGCCCGGGCCCTCGATCGCAAGTTTATGAGATTGTCGCTCGGGGGTGTTCACGACGAAGCCGAGATTCGCGGCCACCGCAGAACCTATGTTGGGGCCATGCCCGGCCGGGTGATTCAATCGCTGCAACAAGCCGGCACCAACAATCCTCTAATCATGCTCGACGAAATCGACAAAGTCGGAGCAGACTTCCGTGGCGATCCGTCTTCAGCCTTACTCGAGGTTCTTGATCCGGAACAGAACAACAGCTTCCGCGATAACTACCTGGGCGTCACCTTCGATTTGTCGAACGTCATCTTTATGACTACGGCAAATGTGCTGGACACGATTCAACCGCCGCTGCGTGATCGGATGGAAGTGATCCGGCTGGCCGGTTATACCGAGGAAGAGAAGCGCGAAATCGCGCGTCGCCACCTGCTGCCGAAACAGCTCGAAGAGAACGGAGTCACGGCTAAAGACGTCCACATCTCCAAGACTGCATTGACGGCAATCATTCAGCAGTACACACAGGAAGCAGGATTGCGGCAGTTGGAGCGAGAGATCGGCAGAATTTGTCGCAAGATCGCGAGGCGAATAGCAGAAGGCCAAAAAGGTTCGATTAGAGTTTCCGGGAAAAACATCCACGAGTTTCTGGGTGCGCCCAAGATAATTCCCGATGAAGTGCTCAAGAAGGATCAGGTTGGCGTAGCCACCGGCCTGGCATGGACTGCGGTTGGAGGAGACGTTCTCTTCATCGAAGCGCTGCGGATGAAAGGTAAGGGCAACCTGGTGTTGACGGGTCAGTTGGGAGAAGTTATGCGTGAGTCGGCCCAGGCTGCCTACTCTTACGCGAAGTCGCGTGCGAAGGAATTGGAGATCAACGAAGAGGATTTTGCTAACTATGATCTCCATATTCATATTCCCGAAGGCGCGATTCCTAAGGATGGACCGTCGGCAGGAATCACTTTGGCTACCGCGATGGTCTCAGCACTCTCGGCGCGACCAATACGCAAGGACGTGGCGATGACCGGTGAGATCACTTTGCGCGGCAACGTGCTGCCGGTTGGCGGCGTTAAGGAGAAAGTGCTGGCCGCTCGCCGCGCTCGTGTTTCCACGATAATCCTGCCGCAACAAAACCGCCGCGACATGGACGAAGTGCCCAAGGAACTCTTCAAAGACATCCGGTTTGTCTTCGTAGACAACATGCGTCAGGTCTTTCGCGAGGCTTTGAAAGACAAGGTGGTCCCGCCCATCACTTCTGGTACTCGCCCGCAGCGAATGCCTCAGGCGGCCAGCGCGCGCGAGGTCTGATCGGTAACAGGCGTACAGAGTCCAACCTTTAGGTTGTGTCTTCGCTACGACTCAACATGGGTTCATTCGATGGGTGCTGTTATACACAAGCTGGCTCATTCCCCAAGCACAAGCTAAAGCTTGAACTCTATACGCCTGTGCTCTAGCGGCGCGTCATCACCTCTCAATCAAACGTCCCACTTATCTCCATAATCGAGGATGGAAAACTCACGCCAACGGATTGACTTTTTCTTGGAGCGGGTATAGCGTCTGTGCATTCATTGACGCAGGTAGTGTTCTTGAGGTCGACCAAAAAGAGCTTTGCCCCCGTTTTATCCACAATTCTCTTGCTTCCTCGTCACGCATCGTTAAGTTGTAAGCTTAGTCAATCGGCTCGATCATGACCGGACAAAAAAACCAGCCGGCCTCCCCAATGATCAATGGCAGATTTTGACTGAACCAACAAATAAAGATTCATCGAGCCGGATTCAGGAATAATCGCTGAAACTCCCAACAGCCATTCAAGCATGTCGTCCAGGTTACTGTGCCGCCCCGCCCGGTCTCCTGGTTACACATAACCATCCGGGGCCTGAGCGGAGTTTGTGCTAAGAAATAATCTCACTTCACGCCAGAAAAACATTTCGAAACTTCAGGATTCGAAATCTGCATTTAACCTGGACCAGTCGCTTGGTCCAAGCATTTCGCTTATCGCCTTTACGCACTTCGAAACCCTAACGCCCAATCGGAGATATCAACATGATGGCCCATTCCGCTCCCACTATTCTCGACCGCTTCCGTTCATACAAAAGACTTAACACTTTCCTGGCCGCCTTCGTCGTTATCGGCGCACTGGCCGCCGGACTCATGATCGTGAGCGGAAGGGCCGCCGGACTGGGCCTTCCGGGTTTTCTAGATCGGGGAGCACCCGGTAACTCCTTCGGATTTGGTTCCGTTAATAAGACAGTAAGTGCGCTGCTGCCAGCCGCCCTGTGTGTGAATCCGGGCGGCACCGGCGGATGCTTTTCGTCGATTCAAACCGCGGTAAATGCAGCCGCCCCTGGTGATACGGTTAACGTGCAAGCAGGCACTTACGATGAGGACGTTTTGATACCAGTCAGTCTGAGTCTGCTCGGAGCAGGCGCTGGGACCACCAATATCCGCGGTCCCATTGGCGGCGTCAGCGGCGCGACCGTTCTAATCCAGACCAGTAACGTTACCGTGGCGGGCTTCACGATTACGCGCCTGGGCAACAACACAACTGATTGGGATAATCCGGGGATCAACACGGTTGGCATCGCGATTCAGGGGGCCATTACCAACGCGCTGATCCGCGATAACATTTTCACCGGCAATCGTACCGGCATCGACATCAACAACAGCAACGGACACACCGTCCGCAACAACGTTATTGACTTCAACCGGACCGGGATGATCTTCCGCAACCCGACCAATCAGATGACGGTCGTGGAAAACTTCATCACCAACAACTGGACGGTCGGCATTCTCTTCCTGGACGCTAGTGGTGGCACGAACGTGCCGCAGCAATCAGCCTTGCAGAGTTACTTTAGTAACAACGACCTGAGCGGCAATTGGTACGGACAGATCGTGGATCGCCAGTCAGGCGGCTCGTTGCCGGTGCCCGGCACGACCAATCTCAAAAACTTCGGCGGCAATTGGTTTGGTACGACCTCACCGGTCGTCACCACGGCCAATAGTGCCGAACCTGGCTACTCGGCGCTGATTCCTGTTGCTTATGGCGGCAGCGCAACACCTCCCGGCGGTCAGCCGGACATTGCCGGTCCCGCTTCGGCCAACTTCAAGTACAAACCGTTCCTGCTCAGCGGCACCGATACAAACATCGAAACAACCCCCGGTCGCGGAACCTTCGGGTTCCAGGGGGGGCCGGTGACGATTACACCAGCAGGAGGATCAGCAACCGCAGCCGACAACGACTACACGCGCATCAACGATGCGATCCAGGCTGGATTCCCCTTTGAGACAATCAAATTGGTCGGGACTTTCGATTGGACCGAGGCGAATGCGGCAGCCAGTTGGGCCAAAGGCAGCGACGGCGTGGCAGCTAATGGCGATGACTACAGCATTCTGGTGCCGGTGAATCTCCACAACGTAACGTTCACGGCCGACAATTTGGGCGATGCCTCGATTCAGGGTCCGGGAGACCTGGCCGCGGTTAATCTTGAAGGGGTGCTGGTCTTCGATGGTGGTGACAATCAGAACTGGACCATCTCCAAGATCCGCTTTCTTGATTTCGATCTGAGCATCGGAATGTTCAACGGGTTGGGCGGCAGCGATGCCTTCAACAACACGCAAATCATCAACAACTACATCCGCATCGCTCGGGACTTAAATGTGGTGGTAGCCCCAGCGGATACCATTCAGAATATCGGGATTCACTATTCGTTCGGCACGAACCAGTTGATCTCCGGAAACACGATCGAGATACAGGGCGATGCCATCAGCAACGGCAGTAATTTCGCCAGTGACGTTGGCATGCAAAGCAACACCAGCGGCGGCAGTGTCTATGAAGGCTTGCAGATAACCAACAACATCATTCGGGTGCTGAATGCCCAGGATGCTACAAACCCGCAGCTTATCCTGGGCATCTGGGAAAACGCGGCCGCGCACACCAGCAACATCACGGTGAGCGGCAACCAGTTCATCAACCAGGCCGCCGGCAACAATCCGGCTACCAACCTGCAGCGCGGCTTCCGCGTAACCTCGCATTCGTCGGCAACCACCACAGTGCTCTATCAGAACAACACAGTGGGCGGCGCCAACATCGGCTTCCAATGGCTCTCCGGTTCGAACTTCTCCACCACTCAGCCTGTCGTAATGAAGAGCAACACGATCATCGGCAATGGCACGGGTGTCCTGGTACAAAGTCAGGGCCGCGCAAACCTGAGCTTGAACCGCATTGTTGGGAACAGCGTTACCGGACTCAGCAACGTGGACGGTGTAGTAACGGCAGAAAACAACTGGTGGGGTTGCAACGCCGGACCGGGCAACGCGGGCTGCGACTCAGTCACCGGCACGGCGGACTTCAATCCGTGGCTGGTGCTGGGAGTGAGCGCCTCGCCCAATCCAATCCCTCCGGGCGGCAATTCGACCGTCACGGCCGACATGAGGATTAATTCGGACGCTGTGAATACGTCGGGTTCTGGAACCTTGCCACTGACGCCAGTCGCGTGGAGCGCGACGCAGGGAACCATGGCGCCGCCGGCAGGCACGATAACCGCGGGCCTGGCAAGTTCAACCTTTACTTCGAACAGCGCCAGCAGCGGCATGGCATGCGCGACGGTGGACAATCAGCTTACCTGCACAAACATCGCGCTAACCACGGTAACGATTACACCAGCAGGGGGATCAGCAACCCCAGCCGACAACGATTACACGCGCATCAACAATGCGGTGCAGGCAGCGGTCAGCGGCCAGACGATCAAATTAGTGGGAGCGTTCGATTGGACCGAACCAAACGCAGCGCTCAGCTGGTCTAAAGGCAGCGACGGCGTGGCGGCTAATGGCGATGACTACAGTATTCTGGTGCCGGTCAATCTCCACAACGTAACCTTCACCGCCGACAATTTGGGGGATGCCTCGATTCAGGGTCCGGGAGACCTGGCGGCTGTCAATCTTGAAGGGGTGCTGGTCTTCGATGGTGGTGACAATCAGAACTGGACCATCTCCAAGATCCGCTTTCTCGATTTCGATCTGAGCATCGGAATGTTCAACGGGCTGGGCGGCAGCGATGCGTTCAATAACACGAACATCACCAACAACTACATCCGCATCGCTCGCGACTTGAATACGGTTGTAGCCCCGGTTGATACCAACCAGAATATCGGCATTCACTTCTCCTTCGGAGTGAATCAGGTAATCTCCGGCAATACCCTCGAGATACAGGGCGATGCCATCAGCAACGGCAGTAATTTCGCCAGTGACGTTGGCATGCAAAGCAACACCAGCGGCGGCAGTGTCTATGAAGGCTTGCAGATAACCAACAA
>Ga0190274_10002921_pt1 | contig 10147 bp, 10 predicted proteins | sample Popmic531T_FD_133002 | JGI IMG/M metagenome (GOLD analysis project Ga0190274, IMG submission 133002) | Populus adjacent soil microbial communities from riparian zone of Yellowstone River, Montana, USA - 531 T | ecosystem: Environmental > Terrestrial > Soil > Riparian zone | place: USA: Montana...
AGCTCGAGGTCCGCATCCAGGCGCGTCCCGAGACCGTGTTCGAGTTCTTCGTCGACCCCCAGAAGATGAGGCTCTGGAAGGGCGCCGTGGCGGAGCTCGACCCGCGCCCCGGCGGCACGTACCGGGTGGGCGGGATCGCGGGGGGCGCGACCGTGGTCGGCGAATTCGTCGAGATCGACCCTCCCCGTCGCCTGGTGTTCACGTGGGGTGGGAGGGTGACGAGGAGGTCCCGCCCGGCTCCAGCACGGTCGAGGTAACGCTCACGCCGGACGGCGACGCGACGGTGCTCCATCTGGTGCATCGGGACCTGCCCCCGGCCAGGGGCCGAGGCACATGGAGGGATGGGAGCACTTCGTCGCGCGGCTCGCCGAGGCGGCGACGGGACGGGACCCGGGGCCGGACCCTGGTCGATGTCGGGAGCGGTGTGACGGTCGTCTGGGCCGTCGGAAGGAGGGAGGAGTCGATGGGCGCACCGGTCGTGCACTTCGAGATCTACGGGAAGGACGCGTCGAAGCTGCAGTCGTTCTATGCGGACCTGTTCGGGTGGGAGATCCACGCGGACAACCCGATCAACTACGGGGTCGTCCACACGAACTCCGGTGACAGGGGCATCGGCGGTGGCATCACGGAGGGCGACGCGCGCGTGAACGTCGTCGTCGACGTCGACGACCTCCAGAAGTACCTGGACAAGGCGGTCTCGATGGGTGGCGAGGTCGTGACGCCGGTCACCGAGATCCCGGACATGGTGACGTGGGCGGAGTTCCGCGACCCGGCCGGCAACGTGATCGGGATCTCGCTCGCCGACTCGTGAGTCGGGTCACATCCTCGATCGGCGGGCAACGATCAGATCGGGGGTGGTGCCGGCAAGTCTGGGGCGCCCGGCCGGTATCGGGCTCGATATGAGGTGACGACCGCCTCGAGGAGACCTTCGTTGCTCCCGATCCAGTCGCCCGCCCCGCCGACCTGTCGGCGTGCCAGATCGGCGAACTGCGTGGCGAGCTGATCGCGCGCGCCGGCGACGAGCGCGCCTCGCCGTTCCATGAAGGATCGGATCGCCGAATACAGCTCGGGGCTGACGGCGGTCGTGTCGAGGCGAACGCCGGCCGTTGCCCCCGCCGGGGACACGTAGACGGGCATCGGCAGTGGCGCGGGGCGCTCACGCACGACCAAGGTCGCCGCCGCCAGATCGCCGAGCCGCTGGCTCCTTGCCGTCAGGAGGATCGCTATCGAACCGATCGCGTAGGCCGTCGGGAGGATGTCCACGAGTCGAAGGAGGGTCCGGATCCCCACCTGGGTCCAACCGGCTGGCTGGCCATCTGCCCGCACGACACGGATCCTCTGCGCTCGCTTCCCGGGTGTTCGCCCGCCCCACAGTCCCTCGAAGAGGAAGAAGTAGCCGAGGTACAGGAAGATGATCCCTCCCACCACGGCCGCGGCGGCTGCTGTGTCGCTCAGTCCGAGGCCGGCCAGAGCCAACCCGATGAGGATGAGGAGCGCCACCTGGATCGCAGAGTCGATGAGGATGGCGATCATCCTCGAACCCAACCCGGCGACGTCGGCCGAGATGGACACCGCCTCGGGTGTGACGAACCGTACGGTTCCCTGAGGGGATCGCATGGGCTCCTAGACTTCTCCCGTGGACATCGACTCTTTCATAGCTACGTATCGGAGCGAGTGGACCCGACTGGAGGCCGCATGCGCCGAAGGCGGGCGGGGCCTTTCGTCTCTGTCCGGCGACGAGATCGGCGAGGTCGTTCGCCTGTACCTTCGAGCCTCGACGCATCTCGCCCAGGCACGGACCCAGTTCCACGACCCCCGCCTGGACGGCTACCTGAACGGGCTCGTGACGCAGGCACACGCAGCCGTCTACTCAGCGCAGCCGAGGACGACACGAGGGTTCGTTCGTTTGCTCGCGGTTCGCTACCCGGAAGCCATGCGGCGCACGAGCCCGTTCGTCTTCGTCGCCGCGGGGATCCTCCTCGTGGTCGTGCTCGCTTCCTGGGCGTGGGTCGCGACGTCAGCGGAGGCACAGGTCGGGCTCCTGCCGCCCGCTGCACGGGATGCGATCAGGCAGACCGGTGGCAGGAGCCCAGATCTGGGCCCGGCGCCGAGCCTGTCCGCGTACATCCTGCTCAACAACGTGCTGGTCGCGTTCCTCGCGTTCGCTCTCGGCATCACGTTGTGCGTGGGAACGATCGTGGTGCTGATCAACAACGCGCTCCTGCTCGGCGTCCTGGCCGGAGCGTTCCAGGTGGTCGGGAGGGCGGGCAGCTTCTGGGCGTTGATCCTTCCCCACGGCGTCCTCGAGCTCATCGCGATCTGCATCGCGGCCGGCGCGGGCCTGCGGATGGGATGGGCCCTCATCGATCCAGGCGACCGACCGCGAGGTCTGGCTCTTCGGGACGAGACCCGTGAGGCCGTCGTTGTGGTCGTCGGCGTGATCCCCGCGTTCGTCGTGGCCGCCGCGATCGAGGGATTCATGACCGGCACGGCCCTGCCGGACGGGCTGGAGATCGCGATCGGCGTCGGAGTGGCGAGTCTGTACGTCGCCTTCCTCGTCGGCTGGCCCGTGCAATCGCGCCGAACGGCTAGAGGCGCCCCGCGCTCTTGATCTGGAGGTAGCGGTCGGCCAGCGCTCCCGTCAGCCTTCCTGGTTCGCGATCCTCGACCACGACACCGCGTGAACGCAGGTGCGCCGATGCGCGGTTGCGCGCCGAGAGCGACTGGGCCGCGGCGGCCACCATGTAGGCGTCCTCGTAGGAGCCGGGAGGGGCCGATCGCAAGGCGAGCACCTCGGGGTCGACGATGCTTCCGATCATGAGCAGATGCCGAGGAAGCAAGACCGGCAAGGCGTCGAACAGTGGTTGCATGACCGACCGTTCGGTCAGATCCGTGAACAGGACGAGGAGCGACCGACGGCGGTGGCGGGATAGCAGCGTCCCGAACGCACCCCGGTAATCCGTGGTGTCCAGGGATGGTTCAAGGTCGAAGAGGAGTTCGAGGGCGCGTCGGGGCTGGTCGCGTCCACCACGTGGGCTCAGCATCGCCTCCACACGAGATGCGAACGCCATCACGCCCACGTGGTCACCGGTCCGGGTGGCCAATTCGGTGAGAGCGACGGCGGCGTCCAGGGCGTGTTCGAATCTCGACACCCCGGCGACGGTGCCCGCCATGGTCCGACCGGCGTCCAGGAGAAGCACGATTTGCTGATCGCGGTCCTCTCGGTAGAGGTTCGTGATGGGCTTGGCAGCGCGGGCCGTGGCGGTCCAATTGATCCTGCGGAATTCATCATCGGGGTGGTAGTCGCGGAGCGAATCGAAGTCCGTTCCGCCGCCTCGAAGGCGAGACGAGCGCTGCCCACTCTGCAACATGCGCGCCCGCTCGAGCCGAAGCTCCACCTCGGATCGTCCGGGGATCGCCGGGTACACCCTCACGATGTCGACGATCGACAGCGTGGCCTGTCGGCCGCCGAGTCCGATCGGCCCCGAGACCCTCACCGACACCGGCCCGAGCTCCAGCCGACCCCGCCTGCCAGGCACGATCTGAGCCTCCAGGACACCTCCCGTGCCACCGATCCGGTTCCGATGCACGACGGGGGTGCGGGCGCCCGACCGAGGGGTGGCGTCGCGGATCGCGACGCGGAGGGACCGATGGCCTGGGTTCTGGATTCGCAGCGTCACGCGACCCGCCTCATGCATGGTCAAGACGGATGGCGCGCGACGTTCTATGCGCAGCGCGCTCGGGTGCGGTGCCTGCGAGATGTCGAACACCAGCAACCCGAACAGCAGGACGTTCGCGGCGACGAGGCCGACGACGGGCGTGACGGGCGCGAGCGCGATGACGGATGCGATGGCGACCGCGACGATCGCCAATCGTGGGGAGATGTACACGTCAGTCGGGGACCTGGACCTGAGACACGATCCCCTCGAGGATCGCGTCGGGGGTCGCGCCCTCCAACTCAACCTCCGGCCGAACGAGGACCCGATGACGCCACGTGGCGTTGACCAGCGCCTTCACGTCATCGGGGGTCACGAAGTCACGCCCGGATAGATACGCCCAGGCCTTCGAGGCCGACTGAAGCATCGCAACACCCCGCGGGCTGACGCCGAGTGCGAGCGAGGGGCTGCGCCGCGTTGCGGTGCCGAGGTTGATGAGGTACGTCATCATCTCGGGACCGACGCGCACCGCAGCCACCCCAGCCGCGCCGGCGGCGAGGTCGTCTGGTCCGGCCACCTGTGAGACGCCGAGCGCGGCGAGGTCGTGCGGGTCCTTCCCCTCATCGTGCATCTGCAGCACCGCACGTTCGGCTTCGCTAGCGGGGTAGTCGACGCGCAGCTTGAAGAGGAACCGGTCGAGTTGGGCCTCCGGGAGTGGGTACGTTCCCTCGTACTCGATGGGGTTCTGGGTGGCGACGACCAGGAAGGGCTTCGGTAGCTGATGAGGTTCGCCCTCGATCGACACTTGATGTTCCTCCATCGCTTCCAGGAGTGCGGCCTGGGTCTTCGGCGGGGTCCGATTCAGCTCATCCGCCAAGAGGATGTTGGTGAAGACGGGACCGGGCCGGAACCTGAACTCTTCGGTTCGTCCTTCGTAGATCACGTTCCCCGTCACGTCGGAGGGCATCAGATCCGGCGTGAACTGGATCCGGTGGAACCCGAGGTCCAACGAGCGTGCCAATGCCTTCACCATGAGCGTCTTGGCGACTCCTGGGACCCCCTCCAAGATCACGTGCCCGCGCACGAGCAGTGCGGCGGTGAGACCCCACAGGATCGGTTCCTGGCCGAATACGGCCTTGGTCACTTCGTTCCGGACCGCCTCGAAGGCGTCTGGATCCCGGCTCAAGGGGTGGTCCCCTCGACGTCGCGGGTGACCACCGAGAGATCGGCGGCCAGGGCGAGGAGCTCGTCGTCGTTCGTCGGCTCGGGCCCCCCGATGGCACGCTCGACCCGATCGAGCGACAGATCCGTCGACGCGGAGACGAGCTGTGCCATCACCTCGCTCGGTGCTTCCGGCGAGGCGCCGATCCTCAGCGAAAGGCGCTCTCTCGCGGAGCGCCGCAACAGGAACCCACAGAAGGCGGTCGCTCGGGCCCTTCGATAGAGCCCTGCCGTCGCTCGGACGAGCTCCCCCGCAGGAATCGGCGCGATCGGCTCCTCGATGACCGGTTTCCCCAGGCGTCGAGCCCTGGACACGGCGAACAGCACCGCGCCGATCCCGACCTCGATGAGAACGAGTTGAGCCGGGTCTGGAAGAAGGGTCCAGAGGCCGGGCGACTCCCCACCCGACGGCGCGGGGGATCCGAAGACCACGGGCCCGTCACCGAAGACTCGATGCGCGAGGGTCGCATTGTCGGCGTGATCGAGGAGCTCGTTGCCGACGAACGAGTCGCCTCCGAAGATCGCCACTCGCCCTTCTCCCCGGTTGATGAAGATGGCATACGCGCCGCCCGGCCGAACGAAGCACGTGACGGCGTCTGGGCCGTAGTAACGCAACGACAGGTCTCGGGCATCGGCTTCGATCTCGTCGACACCGACGGCTTCCGGCACCGGGCATCCGGGTGCCAGGGAGACCGTCCCGATCCCGCCGAGGCGGTCTCCTTGGCCCACATGTAAGGACGCAAGGGCGGGGGAATCAGGGTCGGTGATGATGAGCCGGCCACCGCTCTCCACCCATCGCAGGATCGGAGCGAATTGACCCGGAGTTCGGACGTCACTCACCAACACGAACGATCCCGATCCCGATGGCGGACCGTCCGATGTGCGGACATCCGATCCATTCTCCGAGAGGAACCGGCGCAGCGCCAGCCTCTCGTCGCTGACCGGCCGCCCGGTCATCCATATCCCGGCGATGAAGAGGGCCGTGAGCCCCGCGGCGAGCGCGAGCTTGCGCCCCTTGACCGTCATCTCGCCGCTTCCCGGCTGGCGGTTCGGATCGCCTCCACGTCCGAGCGATCCGGGTCCGCTCCCCCGTACGCTACGCGTTCGAAGGCGTCGGTAGCCCTGGAGACCGACGGATAGAGACCTGGTTCGGAGCGCGCAACGGCAGCTCGGCACTCACCGGCGGTGGTGCTGGGCTCACCGGTCAGGATGCGTCGGGTCGCGAGCGTTCCGACCAGAACGTGAAACATGGCCCGCGTGGCTTCCCGGAGGTCGTTGCGACGCATCGCGGCGTCCGCGATGAGCTCCCAGTCGGGTCCCTCGACCCTCGATGCCCGGGCACTCGCGGCTCGCTCCGGCACGAGTCCCAGACCGAGCCGTCGAAGGACGAGCACGACGAGTGCGGCCACACTCGCCAGGACGATCCATGCGACGACGCTGCCCACCCCGTCGAAATCGCGAAGCTGGTCCAGGACCATGTCGAGGATCTGCGACAGCCGTGCCCTGACCCGATCGCCGATTCGCTGGAGAAGGCTCCGCCCCGCGAGCCCCGAGTACGCCTGGTCCAGAGCTCGGTCGAGTTGGCTCGGATCGAGCGCCGGCTGCCGCGCGGCCGCCCCGATCTCCCCGGACATCACGTCGAGGTGCTGGATCGCGAGGCGGAAGTCGATGGCGTCTTCGCCTCGGAGCGAGTCGAGGAACGCATCCGTTCCAAGGTCGAGCGTGCCCCCGCTCAGCGCGAGCGTGGTCGGAAGCCCCAGGGCGTCCCGCACCGCGTCCATGACCGCCGGCCGCGGGTCACGCTCTCCCGTCTCGGCAAGTGCCCGGGCCCGGTCGATCCGGCCGAGGAATTCGGGGGCTATGACCGTCTCCTCGGCCCCCGACGACGGCACGATGAGCACGGGGAGCAGGAGCGCCGACGCGACCATTGCCGCGATCCGGCCGAGCGGCGCGTGCGAGCTCACAACCCCGCGGTGGTGTCCAACTCCCTGGACATGATGGCGAGATCCATGCCCTCTTTGCGGATCCGCTGGTCGAAGTAGAGCAGGACCGCGATCATCGTAGCGAAGGGCGTGGTGACCACCGCGGCGACGGCCGACCCGGCGGCACGCACGAGCCAGCCTGCGGAACCCAGCCACGCCGCCAGGAACGATGGCACGATCGTGAGGATGCCCCCGATCACCGAGGTGAGGAGGCTCCCAAGGAGCATCGTTCCCGCGATCTTCCAGAACGCCTTCGACGAGAGGCGCCAAGAGCGTCCCAGGGCAGCGCTACCCCGTAGGCCCTCCACCACGAGGACGGATGGGCCGAAGAGCCACCGGACGTAGAGAACGACGGCGAACCCGATCGCGGCCAACATCACCAGCACGGCGAGGGGTGAAGCCCCTACCGCGACGAACACCGCAGAGAGGGCGAACGCCGCCACCACGATGGCCGCGATCGCGAGGAGACCAAGGAGCAGCAGCCACAGGATCGATGCGAGGTGGCGCACCGCGAACGCATACGCGGGAGCCACCGCCGGGTTCTCCCCCAGGTAGGCGGCGGCGACCGCCCGCACGACCCCGGCCGTCAGGAACGGACGTATCAGCAGGAAGTCGAGCGCTGCGAACGCGATCGCCACGCCAACGATGACGCCGGCGTTGGCGTCCGGGGCCGGTGCCTGGGTGGTGAACGCCGTGTTACCGCCGACCAGCGTGTAGAACAGGTGCTGAAGGAAGACGAACGGAACGCTCACGATCGCCACGATGGCCATGAACGTCTTCCAGTGCATTCGATAGAGGGTGATCGCGGCATCCAACGTCTCGCCGACCCGCATCGGGCGAAGCGCCAGTGGTCTCCCCCTCTCCCACATCGCGGGGGGCGGAGGCGGGATGCCGAGGTTCGGCGGCGGGGGTGGCATCCACATGGCGCCCCCCGGCCCGCCTGCACCGGCGGGGCCCTCCGAGAGCGGCCCTGGATCTGACTCGGGCCTCGGTGCCTCCGGCCCTCGTGGCGGTCCGTCGAACGGAGCTCGGCTGCCTGGGTCGATGTAAGCCACGTGGCACCCCCCTGTCCAAGTTCGCCGCTCTCGTCCTCCATGAACGTCGGCCGTGGGAAGCGCGTTCTTGAACTCCGATGAGCCTCTGCGCGGAGACCATCCTGAGGGACCATCGTGAGCTTGGCGCCTTACTCTACGTCCCGTCTTCCGTCAGCGGCGGGAGTACTTCCGCGGCGAAGAGCTCCACGGCTCGCGCGGCCGACTCGAGATCCATCCCCGGGTAGTGCAGCCGCACGACCAGGTGGACGTCACGATCGCCCGCCGCCCGGATCGTCGCGAGCAGCGCTCGGGTCACGTTCTCGGGCAGTCCCGCCGGTGTCGAGAGACGAAGGTCGTCCTCGGACGGGACCGCCGGCTCGAGGCGGTCGAGCTCGGGCGTGTCGGCTTCGTTCGCCCAAGCCTCGTACGTCCCCAGCTGTTGCACGACGCCCTCGCGGATCAGCGCCCACGGGTCGCCGTCGCGCCAGGCGAACGCGTTCTGCAGCAGCACGAGCATCTGGGCGTCGGGGTCGCGGCCGACGCTGCTCGCGCCCTCGGCCACGAGCCCGAGGTTGGTGCCGACCTCGTCCGGGCCTGTCTCGTCGGTGATGTATCCGTCGGCGATGCGTCCCGCTCGGATCACGGCCTTGCGGTCGTAGCCGCCCAGCAGGATCGGCGGGCCGCCCGGCCTCGCCGGTTGCGGGGTCACCTTCACGCGGTCGTACCGGAGCGTTCGTCCCTCGAACGAGAACCGCCGACCCGTCCACGCCCGGCGGAGCACCTCGACCGTCTCCTCGGTCCGCGCGCCCCGTTCGGCCCTGGGCGCCTCGAACATCCGGAACTCCTCCTCGCGCCACCCGTTCCCGATCCCCAGGAGTAGCCGGCCTCCCGAGAGCTGGTCGACGACCGCCGCGTCCTCGGCCAGCCGGAGCGGGTCGTGCAGCGGCGTGAGGATGACGCCGGTACCGAGCTCGATCCGTTCGGTCACGGCGGCGAACGCGGCGAGCATCGGGAGCAGCGACGGCAGGTACCCGTCCGAGGAACCGTGGTGCTCGCTCACCCACGCCGAGTCGAACCCGACGCGTTCGGCCAGGCGCACGAGCTCGAGCGTCTCCCGGTACTCCTGCTCGAAGGAGCGCTTGGAGCTCGCCGGGAGCTGCGCCGTGAACAGCCCGATGCCGACGCGCACACCCATCCCCGAGACGTTACACGGCCCCTCGCACCGGTCGGGGATGATGCCGGCGTGCGGATCACGCTGGATCCGGGCTCACCCGAGCCGCTCTCGGAACAACTCTCGGCGGCGATCGCCGGACGGATCCGCCGAGGCTCGCTCGCGCCCGGCACCCGGCTGCCCACCGTCCGGGCGCTCGCCGGTGACCTCGAGCTCGCGCCGAACACCGTCGCGAAGGCGTATCGGGCGCTCGAGGACCAAGGGTTGATCGTGGGGCGCGGGCGACGGGGGACGTTCGTCACGGACCGGTTGCCGAAACGTCCCACCGATCGTGAGCTCCGGCTCGGCGACGCCGCGGACGCGTTCGTCCGCCGCGGCAGGCAGCTCGGGTTCGGCGACGACGACATCCGACGAGCGTTGAGCCGAACGCTCCGCGGACGCCCCTCGAGCTGACCCGTCGAACGCCTCCACGCAGGTGCGGTGCACGTCCGCCTCGCCGTAGTGCGGGGCCGCCATGGTCGATTGACGCGGACGTGGGTCGCAGCGTACCCTTCGCTCCTGGTTTGAGTATGGGAATCATTCTCATTTCAATTGAGGAGAGGGTTCGGCATGCGGAAGATCGGATCGGCCGTGTGTTTCGGTCTGCTCGGGGTGCTCCTCGTCGCGTGCAACGGATCGACGAACGCCGACGAGAGCGGGAAGACCTCCGTGATCGCGAGCTTCTACCCCCTCGCGGAGGCGGCGCAGCAGGTCGGTGGGGATCTGACCTCGGTGGAGAACCTGACTCCGCCGGGCGTGGAGCCGCACGACCTGGAGCTCGCCCCCGACGACATCGAGGCGATCGCCACGGCCGACGTGATCGTCTACCTGGGCGGCGGGTTCCAACCCGCGGTCGAGGACGCGATCTCCCAGGCCGAGGACGCCGTGACCGTGGACGCCCTGGAGGCCGTCGACACGAACGAGGCCCCGCCGAGTGAGGCGGAGGAGGGCCTGATGGTCGACCCACACGTATGGCTCGATCCCGGCCGGTACGAGGAGGTCGTTCGGACCGTGGCCGACGCGCTCTCCGAGGCCGATCCCGCG
>Ga0190274_10002922_pt1 | contig 10146 bp, 6 predicted proteins | sample Popmic531T_FD_133002 | JGI IMG/M metagenome (GOLD analysis project Ga0190274, IMG submission 133002) | Populus adjacent soil microbial communities from riparian zone of Yellowstone River, Montana, USA - 531 T | ecosystem: Environmental > Terrestrial > Soil > Riparian zone | place: USA: Montana...
CGCTTCTTCGCCGCCGGCTTCGCCTGCCTGATGATCGGCCTGCTCTGGTTCTTTCTCGAGAAGACGCCCTATGGCTCGATCGTCAAGGCCGGCGCGCACGACAGCGAGATGGTGCGCGCGCTCGGCATAAACCTGTCGCGTCTGCGCCTGTTCGTGTTCGCCCTCGGCGTCGGCCTGGCGGCGATCGCCGGCGTCGTGATGGCGCCGATCTGGGGCGTGCGGCCGCAGGTCGGCGTCGACGCGGTCGTGCCGGCGTTCCTGATCATCGTCCTCGGCGGCGTCGGCAGCCTCTGGGGCGCGGTCACCGCAGGCCTGCTGGTCGGCCTCGCGGTCGGCCTGACCGGCGCCTACGCGTCCGAGTGGTCGCTGCTCTCGATGTACCTGCTGTTCATCGCCGTCGTCACCTTCCGCTCGCGCGGCCTGTTCGGCCGGAAGAGCGTTCTCGACACATGAGCCCCGCCCGGCCGCCCGAACGGGCTCACTCCCGTCTGGCGCGACCGGCCAAATGCGAGACAGTCCACCCATGAACCATCGACCTTTGGACGGCAAGGTGGCGCTGGTCACCGGCGCCGGCGGCACCATGGGGCGCGCCGTCGTGCGCGCGCTGGTCGAAGACGGCTGCCGCGTCGCCCTGGTCGACATCGCCGAGGCGGCGATGGCGCCGCTCGAGATCGAACTCGGCGCATGCGTGGCCGCGTTCGCTTGCGACATCAGCGACGCCGACGTGGTCGGTGCCGCGCACGCACGCGTCGTCGCCGCGCTCGGCGCGGTCGACATCCTCGTCAACAACGCCGGCATCCTGTCCAACAACAAGGTCGAGGCCACCAGCGTCGCCGAGTGGCGCCGCGTCCTCGGCGCCAACCTCGACGGCGCGCTGTTCTGGGCCCAGGCGGTGGTGCCGGCGATGAAGGCGCGACGCTGGGGCCGGATCATCAATACCGGCTCGCTCGCCGCCAAGACCGGCGGCCTCACCGCCGGGACCGCGTACTCGGTCTCGAAGGGCGCGCTTTCGGCACTCACCTTCTCGCTCGCGCGCGAGCTGGCGGCGCACGGCGTCACCGCCAACGCGATCGCCCCGGCCTACGTGCGAACGCCGATGGTCACCGAGCAGCTGAACGACGCGCAGCGCGCCGCCTTGCTGGCGCAGATCCCGGTCGGCCGCTTCTGCGAGCCCGAGGAGTTCGCCCACGTCGTTCGCTTCCTGGCATCGCCGTTGTCGGGATTCATCACCGGCGAGGTCATCGATCTCAACGGCGGCCTGGTGATGGACTGACGATGGCCGAAGACGCCCCCTCGCGGCCCGACTACGCGCGCCTGCTCGCCGGCCAAGCCAGCCTCGCCGGCCGCGTCGCTTTCGTTCCGGGCGGCTACGGCGGCATCGGCGAGGCGATCGCCTGGGGCCTGGCGCTCGCCGGCGCGAAGGTTGCGGTTGCCGGGCGCAGCGCGGCCAAGGCGGAAGTGCTGGCGGCAGCGTTGCGCGCCGCCGGGCACGACGCGTTCGGACTCGCGATGGACGCCCATTCGCTCGCCGAGATCCGCGCTGCGGTCGACGCGGTCGGCGACCACTTCGGCGGCCTCGACCTGCTCGTCAACTGCGTCGGCATCCAGCGCGAGGAACGTCACGCCGAGGTCAGCGAGGCGGCGTTCGACGAAGTCGTGCAGGTCAACCTGAAGGCAGCGATGTTCCTGAGCCAGGCGGCGGCGCGGCATCAGCGCGCTGCGGTCGAGGCGGGCAAGAGCGCCGGCCGGCAGGTGCACGTGCTCTCGGTCCGCGCCCAGCTCGGCATGCGCGACCGCGGCTACTCTGCGTATTGCGCGACCAAGGGCGCGCTGGTGATGCTGATCAAGCAGCATGCGGTCGAGCTCTCGGCGCACGGCATCACCGTCAACGGCGTCGCACCGACGGTTGTTCGCGGCGAGATGGGCGCGCACTGGCTTGCCAACCCGACGACACGCGCGCACATCTTGGGGCGCATCCCGCTCGGTCGTGTCGCCGAGCCCGAAGACGTGGTCGGCGCGACCCTTTTCTTCTGCAGCCCGGCGGCGTCGTTCGTCACCGGCCAAGTGCTCTACGTCGACGGTGGCTTGACCGCGACCCAGTGAGCGCGACGCGCCGGCTCAGCCGCCGGAACGCGCGCGAGCGAACTCTCTGAACCAGGCGACGCTGTCGGCATTGGTCATCGCGTCGATCTTGAACACCTGCTCGGCGGGCGTGCCGAGCAACAGCTTCTTCACCGGCAGCTCCATCTTCTTGCCCGAGAGCGTGCGCGGGATCGAGCTCACCTGGAAGATCTCGTTCGGCACGTGGCGCGGGGTGAGCGCCGACTTGATGCCCTCCTTCATGCGGCGGGTCAGGGCGTCGTCGAGCGCGAGCCCCTCGCGCAGGACGACGAACAGCGGCATGTAGCTCTCGCGACCGAGGTATTCGAGGTCGACGACCAGGCTGTCGAGCACCTCGGGCATCGCCTCGACGGCGCGGTAGAGCTCGGCCGTGCCCATGCGGATGCCGTGCCGGTTGATGGTCGCGTCGCTGCGGCCGTAGATGATCGCGCCGCCGCGCGGCGTGATCCGCAGCCAGTCGCCGTGACGCCAGACGCCCGGGTACATGTCGAAGTAGCTGTCGTGCAGGCGCCTGCCTTGCGGCCCGGGCGGCTGGTCGCCCCAGAAGTAGAGCGGCATCGACGGCATCGGCCGGGTGCAGACGAGCTCGCCGACCTCGTCGATCAGCGAGCGCGCATGCCCGTTCGCATCGGGCTCCGACCAGGCCTCGACCGATGCGCCGAGGCAGCGGCACTGCATCTCGCCTTCGATCACCGGCAGCGTCGGCACTCCGGCAAGAAAGCTGCCGGCGAAGTCGGTGCCGCCGGCCACGGAGGTGAGCCAGATCGGCCGGCCGTCCGCCGTCGGCACGTGCTCGCGCACCCAGCGATAGCTCTCGATCGCCAGCGGCGAGCCGGTCGAGCCGAGCGCCCGCAGCCGTGACAGGTCGCCGCCGCTCGCCGGTTCGGCGCCGGCCTTCTCGCAGCTGGCGTAGAACGCGGCGCCGGCGCCGAAGTAAGTCGCGCCGGTGGCCGCGACGAAGCGCCACAGCGTGGTCCAGTCGGTCTCGCGCGCGGCGCCGGCGAGGCCGCTCCTCGGTCCAGCGGGGCTGCCGTCGTAGAGGCAGATCGTGACGCCGCCGAGCAGCGCCGACAGCTGCAGGTTCCACATGATCCAGGCGGTCGAGCTGTACCAGTGGAAGCGGTCTCCGGTCAGCGCGCTGGCGCCGCAATCGTTGTGCAGCGTGGTCCACTTCAGCGCCTCGAGCATGATGCCGCCGTGGCCGTGGACGATCGGCTTCGGCAAGCCGGTCGTTCCGCTCGAGTAGACGATCCAGAGCGGATGGGCGAACGGCAGCGGCCGCGGCGCGATCGAACCGGCGCCGCTGACCAGGGTCGTGAAGTCGCTGACGCGCCGCGTCGCCGTGGCCTGCAGCGACGCGTCGGCATCGGCAGCGAGCCCGCGCCAGACGACGACGTCGCCGAGGCTCGGCAGCGCCGCGACGACCTCGCGCAGCACCGGCAGGCGATCGTGCGCGACGCCGCCGTAGCGGTAGCCGTCGCACGCCACCAGCACCTTCGGCTCGATCTGGCGAAAGCGATCGAGCACGCCGAGCGCGCCCATGTCGGGCGAGCACACCGACCAGATCGCGCCCAGGCTGGCGCAGGCGAGAAAGGCGATCGCCGTCTGCGGCGTGTTCGGCATGAAGGCGGCGACGCGATCGCCGGGGCCGACGCCCATCGCCGCGAGCGCGGCGGCGAATGCGCCGACCTGGCGCCGCAGCTCGGGCCAGGTGACTTCGTGCGTGCGGCCGGCGAGCTGCATCGCCTCGTCGCGAAAGACGATCGCCGGATGACCGGCGGTGTGCGCGGCGTCCGCGTGCCGGAACGCCTGCTGCGCATAGTTGACCTGCGCTCCCGGGAACCAGACGGCGCCCGGCATCTTCTCCTCGACGATGACACTGGTGTGCGGCGTCGGCGAGGCGATCTCGAAATGGTCCCAGATTGATTGCCAGAACGCCGTCAGGTCGTCGCACGACCAGCGCCAGAGGCGGTCGTAGCCGTCGTGCGTGGTCGGGTCGAAGTCGAGCCCGCGCGTCTCGCGCAGCCAGCGCGTGTAGCGAAGGATCTGCGGCTCGGGCGCGCTCATCGCCGGACTCGTCTCAGGCGAGCGCCTTGGCGCGCATCGCGCCGTCGACCTCGACGTAGTGCCAGCTCTGGTTGCGGAAGAACGGCTGCCGGTAGCCGGTGATCCAGGGGCGCGAGAAGTCGTTGTAGATGCGGTGCACGTGGATGCGGTACGGCATGTAGGCGACGACGAGCTCGGTCGCGTCGCGAAAGAGGGCCTTGCGCTCCGGTCCGTCGGGGAGGTCGAGCATGCGGCGGTAGATTGCGTCGAACGCCGGTAGGCTGAAGCGCGCCAGGTTCTCCTGGCCGATCGACTCGCCGTACATGTACTCGAGCGCACCCTGGCCGTCCGGGCTGGTCGCCGTGCTGCCGAGGAACCACATCTGCAGCGTCCCGGCGCGCGCCATCTTCATGTGCTCGCTCCACTGCGCCGTCTCGAAGACCATGCGGATACCGATGGCCGCCGTGCTGCGGAGCCAGTTCTCGTTGTACTGGCGGTAGATCTGCTCGGTCTCGCTGGCCATCCTCAGCACCAGCGGCGAGCCGTCGGGCTGCTCGCGCCAGCCGTCGCCGTCGCGATCGACGTAGCCGTAGATGTCGAGCAGCGCCTTGGCTCGGGCCACGTCGTAGCGGCTGTTGACAGTGCGCATCGCCGGATCGAAGCCGTAGGTTCCCGGCGCCATCGGCGCCTGCGCCGGGATCGCCTGGCCGCGCCGGATCAGCCTGATCTCGTAGTCGATGTCGTAGGCGAGCTGAACCGCGCGGCGCAGCGCGACCTTCGCCGGCTCGTAGCCGCCGACCACGGGGTCTTCCATGTTGAAGTACGACATGGCGACATCGGGATTCAGGAAGCGCTGCAGGCGGATGCCCTGCCTGGCGAGATTGGGTGCGAGCTTGCCGTTCGGAGCGGCGAGCGGCGTGAGCTCGGGCGGGACGCGCGCGAAATCGGCCTCGCCGTTGAGGAAGCTCAACCAGCGCGGCTGGTTTTCCTGGACCACGGCGATCTCGACACCGTCGTTGAGCGGCAGGCGCTTGCCGTTGAAGCGCTTTGCCCACGCCTGCCCCTCGACGTCGTCCGGCGCGGGCTCGCTCCGGTAGCGAACGTCGCGGAAGGCCGGGTTCTTCTCCAGCAGGATGCGCGAGCTGCGCCGCCATGCCTTGAGGCGATAGGGGCCGGTGCCTACCGGGTGCGCCATGATGTCGCCGCGATACGCGTCGACGACCTCGCGCGCCACCGCCGCATACGTGTCCGAGGCGAGCGTGGTCGGGAAGCGCGGGCGCGGCTTGGCGAGCCTGAACTGGATCGTGTAGCGGTCGAGCGCGCGCACGCCCTCGGCGACGCGGTCGTAGTCGAACGGCTTCTTGTCGCGCAGCGCGCGTGCCCGCAGCTCCTCGAGCCCGAGGATCCCGTCCTCGCCGAGCGAGCTGTATGCCGGGCTCTTCAGCGCCGGGTCGTAGATGCGCTTGAACGAATACACGTAGTCGTCGGCGACGAGCTCGCGCGGCCGGCCGTTGAAGGCGGCGTCGTCGGCGAAGCGGATGCCGCGCTGCAGGCGCACGGTCCAGACCGTGAAGTCTGCCGATGCCTCGGGCAGCGCTTCCGCTGTCAGCGGCACCAGCCGCACCGGGATCGCCAGCGGGTCGTAGCCGAGCAGCGGCTCGAAGATGTGGGCGATGACGCGGTACGAATACAGGTCGCTCACCTGAGCCGGATCGAATCCGGTTTCGGCGGACTCGAACAGGACGCGCAGCACGTTGGCGTCGAGCGCCACGTCGCTGTTGTCCGGCGCCGCCGCCACGCCCGCGGCGGCGATGAGGCCGGCGCTGCCGAGCGCGAACCGACGCCGATCGATGCCGCGCGTCATGGCACTAGGCCGCCGCCTTCTTCGCGCTGCCGGCAGTCGCGCCCTCGTCGATGTCGACGAACTGCCACCAGTCCTGCCAGAACACGGGTCGGCGATAGCCGATCACGCGCTTTTGCGTCATGTCGAGCGTCAGCCGGTTGAGGACGCTCTTGTAGGGCATGTAGGCGAGGGCGATACGCTCGGCCTCGCGGAAGACGGCGACGCGCTCGGGGCCGTCGGGCAGCGTCTGCAGCTTGCTGTACAGCACGTCGAACTGCGGCAGCTTGACCCGCGCCATGTTCTGGCCGCCGATCTGCTTGCTGTCGTAGCGCTGGAACGCACCCTGCGAGTCGGGCGATGCCGACAAGCCGCCGACCAGCCACACCTGGTAGTTGCCGGCACGCGCGGACTTCAGGTTCTCGGGCCATTGGCCGATCTTGATCTGCACCTTGATGCCGAGCGTTGCCATGTTCTTGACCAGGACCTCGCAGATCTTGCGAAAGCGCGCCTGCGATTCCGAGTTGACGCGCAGCACCAGCGGCGTGCCGTCGGGTCGCTCGCGCCAGCCGTCGCCGTCTCGGTCGACGAAGCCATAGAGATCGAGCAGCGCGGCGGCGCGCGCCGGGTCGTAGTCGCCGAATTCGGTCTTCAGCGTCGGGTCGTAGGCGGTCGTGTTCGGCAGCGTCGGCCCCTGGGAGACCGTGCCCAGCCCGTTGTAGGCGTAGGCGATGATCTTGGCTGAATCGATTCCCAGGCCGATCGCCCGGCGCAGCGCCACCTGCGCGGGGCTGTAGCCGCCGACGACCGGATCCTCCATGTTGAAGAGGTAGTACTGGCCCGCCGCCTCGACCACCGGAAAGCCGCGGATGCCGCGCTTGGCGAGATTCGGCGCGACCTTGCCGTTGGGCATCGCCTGCGGCGCGAACTGGTAGCCGACCCGGTAGGCGACGTCGGCCTCGTCGTTGACGAACGCCAGCCAGCGCGGCTGCTCCTCCTCGATGATCGAGATCTCGACGCGATCGATCATCGGCAGGCGGCGGCCCTTGAAGCGGGCCAGGATCGCCTGGCCCTCGGCGTCGTCGGCGGCAGGCTCGGCGTCGTAGAACATCTCCCTGAAGTCGGGATTGCGGTCGAAGGCGAGGAACGAGCTGCGCCGCCACTGCGCCAGCTTGAACGGCCCGGTGCCGACCGGATGCGCGTCGGCCTGGTCACCGTAGAACTCGAACACCTCGCGCGCGACGGCGCCGTAGAGGTCGCCGCCGGCGAGCGTCTCGAGGAAGCGCGGCCGCGGCTCCTTGAGCGTGAAGCGCAGCGTAAACCGGTCGAGCGCGCGGATGCCCTCGATCTCGGTGTCGTAGTTGAACGGCTTCTTGTCGGCGAGCGCGCGCGCCCGCAGCTCGTTCAAGCCGAGGTAGCCCTCCGGCTCCATCCCGGACCAGACGGGACTCTTGTTCGCCGGATCGGCGAAGCGCTTCCACGAATAGACGTAGTCCTGGGCGACGAGCTCGCGCCGCTTGCCTTTGAACGCCTGATCGTCGGCAAAGAAGATTCCGGGCTTGATGCGGATCGTCCAGACGCGAAAGTCGTCGGAGATCTGCGGCATGCCGTCGGCGGTGAGCGGCTTGACTTTGACCGGCCGGGCAAGATGATCGTAGGTGTAGAGGCCCTCGAAGATGTGCGGCGTGAGCGTGCGCGAGTAGAGGTCGTTGATCTTGGCCGGATCGAGACCGGTCTCGGCCACCTCGAAGGCATAGCGGAGCACCTTCGGCGCCGCGGCCGAGCCGGCGCCGGCGTCGCCGGCCCAGGCGAAGTGCGGTGCGAGCGCGCTCGCGGCAGCGCTCGCGACGACGGTTCGACGTGAAATCGCCATGGTGTCTAGTCCTCGCTCAGGGTCGGCTTGATCACTTGGTCAGCCTCGCCTTTTCGGCCATGTCGACGTCGACATAGCGCCAAAACTCGCGCAGGAAGACGTTGCGGTGGTAGCCCTTGACCCAGGGCTGCGCGAGGTCGGTCCAGATCCGATGCACGTGCGCCTTGTACGGCATGTAGGCGACCAGGATCTCCTTCATGCGCGTCATCAGCTCCATTCGCTCGGGGCCGTCGGGCATCGTCCGCTGGCGCTGGAAGAGACGGTTGTACTCGGCGTTGTCGAAACGGGCGTGATTGGCCTGGCCCTTCTCGGGGCCGTCGCCCAGGACCAGGAATTCCTCGCCGTCGGGGCCACCGCTCCAGGCAACGCCCCACATCATCAGCCTGCCGGCGCGCGAGGCCTTCAGGTTCTCGGGCCACTGCGCGGTCTTGAAGACCATCCGCACGCCGATCGCATCCATGTTCTTCTTCCACTGCGTGATCAGCTGGCGGTTCAGGTCGTCGGGCTGGGTCGCGTATTCGAGCACCAGCGACGAGCCGTCGGGCTGGTCGCGCCAGCCATCGCCGTCGCGGTCGACATAGCCGTAGAGGTCGAGCAGCGCCTTGGCCCGGGCGCGGTCGAAGGTTCCCATCTCGCTGCGGAAGTCGGGGTCGTAGCCCCAGAGCCCGGGCGCCACGATCGATTGCGCCGGAATCGCCTGGCCGCGGCGAACGACACGGATTTCCTCTTCGACGTTGACGGCGAGCGCGATCGCCCGGCGCAGCGCGACCTTGGCCGGTGAATAGCCGCCGACCACGGGGTTTTCCATCGCGAAGTACGACATCGAGGCGTCGTTGCGCAGGTAGCGAATTTCGTAGATGCCCTGCTTGGCGAGGTTCGGTGCGACCCGGTTGTTCGGAATCGCGGTGTAGGTGAAGTCTTCGGGGACCTGCTCGATGATGTCCATCTCGCGGTTGACGAACGCCAGCCAGCGCGGTTGCGGCTGCTCGATGACGCTGACCTCCACCCGGTCGACCATCGGCATCTTGCGTCCGGCGAGTCGCTTCGCCGCGGCCTGGGCGACCGGGTCGTCGCGCGGCGCCTCCTCGGCGTAGAAGACGTCGCGATAGGTCGGGCTCTTCTCGAACACGATCCGCGAGCTGCGCCGCCATTCGGCCAGGCGGTAAGGCCCGGTGCCGACCGGGTGCTCCATGATCTTGTCGCCGTAGAACTCGACCACCTCACGCGCGACCGCTCCGGTGCGGGCGGGGTCGCTCAGCTGGTCGGTGAAGCGCGGGTTCGGCTCGCCGAGCTTGAACTGGATCGTGTAGCGATCGATCGCGCGCAGGCCCTCGACCGGCGTGTCGTAGTTGAACGGCTTCTTGTCACGCAGCGCGGCCTGACGGACTTCATCGAGGCCGAGGATGCGGTTGTTGTTGAGGTTGGTGTAGGTCGGGCTCTTGTTTTGCGGGTCGAAGTGGCGCTTGATCGAATAGACGTAGTCCTCCGCGACCAGCTCGCGCCGGGCGCCCTTGAAGGCGGGGTCGTCGCTGAAGTAGATGCCCGGCCGGACGCGGATCGTGAAGGTCCTGAAGTCGCTCGACGCTTCCGGCAAGGCGGTCGCCGTGTTCGGCCGGAGGCGCACCGGCCGGGCCAGGAATTCGTACTCATACAGTGCGTCGAACATGTTCGCCGCCAACGTGCTCGAGTACAGATCGGAGATCTGGGCCGGATCGAAGCCGGTCTCGGCGACGCGCATGGCGTACCGCAGGACCTTCGGCTCTCCGGACCCGGTCTCGCCGGCGGACGAGGCACCGCGCACCGGCGCGACGCTGGCGACGAGCGCGAGCACAACTACGCGCAGGAAAGCACGCCCGAAAGCGGGAACAGGGAAGCGGCCGGATCGGTTCACGAGGGGGCGACGACGTCGTCTGGGCGGGGCGCCGGAGCAGCGGCACCGGGCAATGCAGAAGTGTAGAGGCCATGGCGCGGCGCTTGCGTCGGGCCGGGCAAACGCGGTGGGAGGACGCCGCGCCGAGGCCCTAGACTCGCGGCGCGCTCCCCGGGGAGCCGAAGCTGCGGCGTGTCACGAGCACGGCCCCGCGACAAGACTGACTTCGACGAGGAGTGTTTCCGGCAATGGCCGCGTACCTGATACGCCGGCTGTGGCAGATCGCGCAGGCGCTGTTCGGCGTGGTGCTGCTGGTGGGTCTCCTCTTCAAGGGCTTCGGCGGGGAGCCGGCCGAGATCCTCGGCGTCCTCAACGCGACCCAGGCGCAGGTCGACG
>Ga0190274_10002923_pt1 | contig 10142 bp, 12 predicted proteins | sample Popmic531T_FD_133002 | JGI IMG/M metagenome (GOLD analysis project Ga0190274, IMG submission 133002) | Populus adjacent soil microbial communities from riparian zone of Yellowstone River, Montana, USA - 531 T | ecosystem: Environmental > Terrestrial > Soil > Riparian zone | place: USA: Montana...
AGCCCAGCCGCAGCCACCACCACGTCGTTGACAGCACCTCGGGTTGCGGCCAGATCCCGGTGGGGAAGAGCAGCACGGCGGCGAGCACCACCGCGCTCATGTTCCAGAGGTAGAAGGTCATCACCATCGAGTTGGCCACCACGACGGCCAACCACGCCCGCGGTCGTTCGAGCCAGCGGTTCGCGGGCCGTTGGAACAGCAGCATCACGCCGCACTGAGCGATCGCCAGCGCGAGCAGGGCCAGCGAGGGCGGCTGGGCGTTCGAACGTGGCGCGTGGGTGAGGTCGATCATCGACACCGGGTAATCGAAGAACGCGGCCAGGACCACCAGGGTGAGGAGGCCACCGCACGCCATCGCCCACGCGGTCCTCGCCGTCCGCGTGAGCGTGCCGTCGCTCCACGCGAAGCCCAGCGAGATCACGGCACCCCACACGAAGGCGAAGTTCGCGAAGCCGATGGAACGCACGTCCAGCCCGAACCGGAGGTTGTCCACGACGAACGCCCCGGCGCTGAGGCAGACGGTGAGCCAGATCCCGACGCGCCGGTACAGCGCGAACAGGCCTGGGATCGCAGCGACCGCGATCATGTAGACCGCCAGGAACCACAGTGGCAGCGCGACCTCCTGGCCGCCGATCCGGGCCACGCCGGCGCTGAGCACCCCGGCGGAGACCGCGACCACCGGCAGGAGTGTCCAGAACGCGACGAACCAGAGCGCGGTCGGATCAGGCGGGCGGCTCGGGCTGCGAGCCAGCTGCCGTAGGTGAGGCCGCGCGCGCGTGAGGACGTCCACGACGTGGCGTTCGTGAACCCGCCCACGATGAAGAACAGCGGCATCACCTGGAAGAGCCAGGTGACGATCTGCAGATCGGGATCGTGCTCCAGCAGGTTCTTGCCGGTGAACGCGCCGTCGGTGAAGCCGAGCACCGCCAGGTTCCAATGACCCAGCACCACGGCGCCGATGGACACGACGCGGATCAGGTCGACGTAGCGGTTCCGGGTCGCCGGCGTCGCGGCGACCAGGTCACGAGCCGTGATGCTAGGCGTCGGTTTCCTCGTCGGCGGCCTCGGCAAGCACCTCGGCCGTAACCGTGTCTTCGACGGCCATGTCGTCGAGTTCCTCGGCGACCGCTTCTTCCACGACCGCCTCGGCAGCCAGTTCCTCGGCGGCCTCGGCCAGCTCTGCGGCGGCCTCGGCCTTGGCCAAGGCGTCAGCGTGGAGCACGGCGGCCGTCTCTTCTTCGACGATGGCGTCTTCCACGGCAGCGTCGGCAGCGTTCAGGAGTTCGTCTTCCACGGTTCGGTCCCTTCGTTCGGAGTGGGGGGAGCATAGAACTCCGGGCGAACCGCCGCGAATCCGTCACGGGGGTTGCGCTCTGACGGACCCCCATGGTTCCATCGGTCGGTCCGCTGGTTGCCCGCGGTGTGGCTCGTCGAACGACGGGCCGGAAAGGAGGCAACCGTGCGACGGTTCCTCACGGTAGGGTTCGCGGTCATCGCGATGCTCACGGTGATCGCGTCGCCGGCCGGGGCGATGAGGCCCGACCGGTTCACTCCGGGACCCAACCCCGATCTGCAGGTGGACGACATCTGTTCGTTCCCCGTGCTGCTGCACGACGTGGTGAACAAGCTCCACGTCACGGACTTCTTCGACCGGAACGGCGATCTGGTCCGGGAGAGCGGCAACGGCAGGATCGTGGAGGACATCACCAGGCTCGATGCCGCCGGCGATCCCGTGCGCACGATCCGGCGCAACATCTCCGGGCCCGGGACCTTCACGTTCGATGAGGACGGGTTCACGCTGCGCGCTCGCGGGGGGTGGCTCTTCTTCTTCGGGCCGGGCGAGGTCTCCAACGTGCCGGGCGGGCTCATGTGGCTCACCACCGGGAAGTTCGTGTGGCGGTTCGACGACGCGTCGGGGATGTGGACGCTGGAGCAGGCCAGGGGAACCCGCATGGATGTGTGCGCGTTGCTCGCCTAGCGGGTGAGGTTCAGGAGCTGGGTGGTCCGGGCATGGGCGTCGTGCCCGGATCGCCCGGCAACGGCTGGGCGGGTGCTGCCGTCGCGCCGGCGGAACGGTCCCAGATGCGGTTGAGGTGCTCCTGGATGTAGAGCCCGTTCGCGATGGAGAACAGGAGCATGATGATGATGACCAGCGCAGGCTCCAGCTGGGACGGCATCGACAGGCGCTCCTCGATGGTGCGCACGTGCTTGGCCGTGTTGTACATGGCGATGAACGGCGGCACGATGATGATCCAGCCGAACAGGATCGCCATCAGCGAACGGACCGGGCTGATCGACTCGTCGTGCTCGAACCGCTGGATCTCCTCGTTCACCTTGTAGTACCAGTAGAAGAAGTAGATGCCCAACGTGATGAACGACAGGCCCAGCACCCCCAGCGGCTGACGCTTGAGGAAGGGCTGTCCTTCGATCGTGACGGTCTCGGCCATGGGTCCCCCCTGTCGGCTGGGTCGCAGTGTAGTCGGGCACGCGACGCGTAGTCTCGTTCGATGACCTCCGGTCGCCAGGAGCAGCCCCGATGAAAGACGCGCCGCTGCTGCGCGGGCCCTTGGCGATCCGCGTGGTGGTGCTGTTCGTCGGCCTCGTGATCGTCGCGGTGGCGATCGTCTGCATGCTCGAATCCGAGTTGGGGTTGCCGCCCTGGGACGTGCTGCACCAAGGGATCTCCGAGCACACCCCGCTCTCGCTGGGGAATGCGGCCATCGTCGTCGGCCTGGTGATCGTGGCGGTGTCGTGGATCGCCGGTGTCCCGCCGGGGTTCGGCACGATCGCCAACGCGATCGTGATCGGCGCCGCGATCGACATCCTGGTCGCCATCCCGTGGGTGGACTCGTTGTCGGGGACGTCGCTGTCCGTGCGGATCGGCCTCGTCGCTGCCGGGATCTTGCTGTTCGGCGTGGGATCGGCCTTCTACATCGGAGCGGGCCTGGGCGCGGGCCCGCGGGATTCGATGATGCTGGTGCTGACGCGCCGTACCGGCTGGCGGATCGGGATCGTGCGGGCAGCGATCGAGATCGCCGTGTTGATCGCCGGTCTGCTGCTCGGTGGCACCGCCGGCATCGGGACCCTGGCGCTCGCCCTGCTCGTGGGGCCGTCGGTCGAACTGTCGTTCTGGGCGCTGGTGAAGCTCGGCCTCGCCGCACCGGGCGCGAAGCCCGCGCCCGAGTTCGGTCCACTCGACGTCGGCTGACGCTCAGGGTCCTGTATGCAGGACCCCACGGACGGCGTAGGTCGCGCCGCCGGCGCGGCACCCCAGCTGCGGGGAGATCGACACGCTGTACGTACCGGAGATCTTCCTCGCCCGCCACTGATCGTTCACGGTGCCGGCCTCGTCGAGATGCAGATGGAGATGCAGTGTGGCGGTGGACGATACGCCGCCGCACGCCCATCCGCCGGGGCCCGAGACCTGCCCGTCATACACCGCGGAACGTTGGTCGAGCTCCATGTTGGGGATCGGTCCGTTGAGATCACCGAACCGAACCCGGCAGGGACCGGTCTTGCAGATCGGGGTGAACCGCCAGGCTCCTGTGTAGGCCTTGACATCGTTCAACCCGTACGACGAGCTCACGGAGAGGCGGACCTCGTACACGCCCTGGAGTCGAGCGTAGGCCACCGATGCGTCGGGCGTATGCACCGACGTACCCGTCCCCTTCGACTCGATCCCCAGCTCCCCGGCATAGGCCTTCACGAGATAGTGGTAGGTGCTGGAAGGCATGGCTCCCGAGTCCACGAATCGATGTTCCGACCCCTCCGCGATCCCGATGGTTTCGCCATCGCGATAGACCGTGTACCCGTCCGGCGCCGCCCCTTCGGAACGATCCCACGTGAGCACCACGCGGAAGGCGGAGGGCTGAGCCTGCAGGTCACTCGGAGCGGCAACCTCGACGTCTGAAGAGGGGGAGGAAGGGCTGGGTTCATCAGCCGACCCGTCCGAGCCCGATCTCGAGACGATCGCGACGATGATGCCTGCCGCCACGATCGTGGCGAGGATCGCGAGAACGATGGCCCACGGTCCTCGCCGTGACGGCGGTTGCGGCGCCGCCGGCATCGCCGGCGGCGAGGGGGTGGCGGCCTGCGGTCCGGGATGATCGTCCAACTCGCTCCTCCTGGTCGGTGGCATGAAGCCGTGAGGGAGCCGAACTGCTTACACGATTTCCCTCTCGGTTCCCCAGGTGCGAAACTGCTCCCGCACGGGAAGCACGCCGCGCGTGCCCGAGGTCCATGCCCGTCATGGATCGTCGAGCGGTGATGAGCAGGACGGCCGAGACGAGGGCACGCCGCTGTGGACGATCGGATTCCGTTCGAAGACTTCTTCAAGGCGGAGCAGCATCGGCTGTTGGGCGCGCTCTGCCTGCTCACCCACGACCGGATCGAAGCCGAGGAGATCGACCAGGACGCGTTCGTCCGGGTATGGGAACGCTGGGATCGCGTCGGCCTCATGGCCGATCCCACGGGCTATCTCTACCGAGTTGCGATGAACCTGTTCCGCAGCCGATATCGGCGAGCCGAACGGGTGGGTCGGCTCGTGTTCGACCACGACCACATGGCCGATGGGCTCGCATGCGTCGAAGATCGCGATGAGGTGAGCCGCTACCTCGCGCAGCTGATCCCGCAACAACGTGCCGCGGTGGTCCTCACGGTGCTGCTCGACATGACCTCTGAGGAAGCCGGCCGCACGCTCGGGCTGAAGGCCTCAACCGTCCGGGTGCTCACGACGCGGGCTCGAGCTTCGCTGCGTGCCGACGCGTCGAGAGACCGGCCATGAACGTCGGCTAGGCTCCATCGCGTGACGTTGCGGGAGACCTTCGAAGCCGAGCTGGAACGGCGCCGGCTGACGTGGTGCACGGGTCCCTGCCGCTACCGGAACAGTCACCGGCGCGGGTTCGCCACGCCGGGCACCGTGCACCTGGACGCCGCGATCGGCACCCGCCGAACGCTCTACCGCGGGCTCCATGAGGTCGCCCATCTGGTCCTCGGACACGATCAGCGACGCGGCAAACGCCGCTGGCAGCTCGAGGCCGAAGCCGAGGCATGGACGCAGCAGCGGTTCGCCGAACTGGGGATCGAGCTGCCGCAGGCTTCGGTGGATGCGGGCCGCGACTACGTCGCGCGGATGCAGGGTTGGGGCGATCACATCAGCGTGGCTGCGGCAGCGCCTCGTCCTCGACGCCGCAGCCGGTTCCGACGCTCTACCGGCGCGTGAAACTGCCAGGCTGCGGTTGAGAATCGGCGCTCTCGGGTAAGGCTCGGAGCATCCAAGCGATAGGAGCGTGACCCATGGGCATCTTTAGCACCCTCACCAGTTTCGGCGTCGGCTACGTGGCCGGGGCCATGACGGGGCCGCGAGCGAAGCAGCGACTCTCCTCAACCGTGGAGCAACTGCCCGATGCCACCAAGGAGCGGTTGCCCGAGCGCCTGACGAACGCCATCGGTGATCCGACCGTCGATGTTCGCTCGATCCGCGAAGTCATGACCACGCAACCCCGCACCGTGAGCATGTCCAGCACGCTGCAGGATGCCGCCCGCCTGATGGCGGAGGACGCCATCGGCAACGTCATCGTCGACGACGCGGTGGGCCGGGTGGCAGGCATCCTCACCGACCGCGACCTCGCGATCCGTGCCACGGCACAGGGGCTCGACCCCACCACCGCGACCGTGGAGCAGGCGTTCACCCCCGACATCTCGACCTTGGCGCCCACCGACACCGTGCAGGATGCGGTGCGGCAGATGCGGGAGAAGGACATCCGCCGGTTGCCGGTGGTCGAAGACGGCAAGGCGATCGGCATCGTCTCGCTCGGAGACATCTCGATCCAGACCGAGCCAGGATCCGTGTTGTCGGACATCAGCGCCGCGACACCCGACCGCTGACGCTGGTGAGACTGGGGAACTGGGACATCCGCCCCCTAGGTGGGGGGTGGGGGTGCCTGGGCATGATCGTGATTTCGATCATCGCCTCGATCGCGCTGACGGTCCTGCTCAACTGGGTCGTCCGATAGCGGTTCGTCGGTCGGCCGGCTGATCCCCAATCGAGCAGTGATCCGCTTCCGCACGTCGGCGCGGCGCCTGCCGCTCGAGGCGGCCTCGAACTCGGACCGCCGCTCCTCCACGTAGCGTTCCTTCGCGAGCTCGTCACCTTCCTTCACCCGATCTCGCAGCCACAGGTCGATCACGAGGACCTTCACGGTCGCGGCGACCGGGAGGGCGAGCAATGCGCCGGCCAGACCGGCCAAACTGCCGCCCACCAGCGTGCTGACGATCACCGCCGCAGGGGACAGGTTGACCGCGTTCTTCATCACGCGAGGGACCAGCACATAGTTCTCGATCTGCTGATAAACGATGAAGAAGACCAACGTGATGATGCCGGCGACCGGTGACACGAAGAACGCGACGATGATGGCCGGTGCGGCCCCCACGTAGGCGCCCACCAGCGGGATCAGGTCGGCGAGTCCCGCCCACAGTGCGAGCGGCACGGCGAATGGCACGCCGATCAGCAGGAGCGCGATGAGCGTCGTCGCGCCGCACACGCCGGAGGTGATGAGGTTGCCGGCCACGTACCCACCGATGCGGTCGATCGACCGGTCCATCACGCGTTCGCCCTGGCGCCGTTGATCGAGCGGGAACATGATCGTGGCGGTTCGCCGCATCGAGGGCAACGCGAGCATGAAGTAGACCATCAGGATCACGACGGTGAGCACGCGGAAGACAGCGCTTCCCACCCTGCCTGCGATCCCCAGCACGGTGCCGAACGATTCCCCCGCACGCTGGGGCAGCTGTTCGATGAAGGATTGGATCTTCGGCGCCACGTCGTTGCGCCGGACGACCTCACCGATGAAGTCGTCGCGTTGCGCGAGCCGGTTCACGTAGGTGGGCACGTCGTCGGCCAGCCCGGTGGCCTGGTTTACCAGCGGCGGTACGACCAGGGCGCCGAACGCGATGCCGATCCCCGTCAGCGCCAGCACCAGGATGAGCACCGACAGCCCACGGCCCACGCCGAAACCCTGGAGACGCCGGATGACCGGGTCGAGACCGACGGCCAGCACCGCGGCGATCACCACGAGGATCAGGATGCTCGCGACCGATCGCGCGGCCGACAGGACAACGAGCGTCGCGACGACTGCCAGGGTGACCTTGATCCAGTAGCGGAGCGGAGGCCATCGCTCCTGCCATGGCTCCTGGGGCGATGCCTCGTCGGGCTGCGAAGGAGCCGGCGGGCCGTCGATGGTGGTCACGCGGTGCCTCTTACCCGTGGCCGGCATCTGCAACCCTCAGGTGTGCACCGAGCTGGGCTGGGTATCTCGACCACAGCGAGACCTAGGAGGCGTTGACGATCGAGCGGGACCCGAACCGTCAGTACACCGGCGACGGCGAACGAGAGAACCCCGAGGCGCAGGACGGCAGGATCGAGCCGAACGAGGAGGCGCCGGATGAGGACGAGGAGCCTCGTTCGGACGACGAGGACGGCTGAACGTCTGGGGCACGCTCCGTCGTAAGGACCCCGGACATCAGACGACCGCCGTTCCAGGGAACGGCGGCCGTCGCTGTGTAGCTGTGGTCAGTTGGGATCTACCTCGCCACGCCAGGCACCGGTTTCGGTTCCCCGTGACTCGATGAGCTCCTTGAACCGGCCCAGGTCGCTGCGAACCTGACGGTCGTCGAACCCGAGGGCCGTCCCGACGTTCTCGACCACACCTTCGGGTTGCCAGTCCATCTGGACCGTGACACGGGTCTCGTCCTCGTTCAGACGGTGGAACGTCACGACGCCGGCGTTGCCCTTGCCGCTGCGCGCCGTCCAGGCGACCCGCTCATCGGGGCGCTGTTCGGTGATCTCGGCGTCCCACTCCGCCCGCTTGCCGCCGAACTCCGCGATCCAGTGCAGGTGGGTGTCGTCGAGCTGCTGAACCTGCTCCACGCCCTCCATGAACTGCGGGAACTGCTCGAACTGGGTCCACTGGTCGTAGGCGGTGCGCACGGGCACCTTGACGTCCACGGTTTCCATGACCTCTGCCATGACGAACTCCTTCCATTCGGTGGTGAGGAGTTCGTTCCCGCGGTCGGGCAGTCCCAACCGGGTGAAACCATGCACCCGCCGGCTAGGCGCGCGAGATCTGTTCGATGAGCACGTGGTCGGCGCAGAAGTGCCGGGGTGAGCCACCGCGGTCGACTGATCCGATCGAGGCCTTGCCGCAGGCGTCGCCGATCGCGATCGACGCGGCAGCGCCGCCATTGGCCGTTTCCCGCTCACGGATCGCTTGCTGCAGAACCAGGGCAACGTCGACGTATTGGCAGGTGGCGGCGGGAAGGGTCATGGACGCAGTGTGCGCCCGCCCGAGCCCCGCGCGCATCGGCCGACCGGAGGCGTTCGCTCGGCGAAGGTCTCGAAACCCGAGCCTCGAACGGCCTCGTGTGTCATGGTGAGGGGAACAACTCGCCCAGGAAGGGGCAGCCATGGCCAGCAAGGACAAAGGCGGCGGCAAGGGTTCCAAGACCGCGGCCAGCAAGAGCTTGAAGGAGAAGCGCGCCGCCAAGAAGGCGAAAGGCAGCAGCAGCTCCGGCTCCTCGGACTGGAACCTCAACAAGTAGCGCAGGACCCGGGCGGATCGTGGTCGTCGCGTTCGTCGCCGGCCGGCTCCGCGACTAACCGAGGCATCCTCGTGTGAACTGGGTCTGGGTTCGGTTCGGCCCGCCCCTGGTCGCCCTGCGGGGCGTGGCCGGCAACCGGGCGTTGCGCCGGACCTCGATCGCGTTCCTGATCTTCAGCGGCGCCGAGGCGGCGACCTGGGTCGCCATCCTGGTATTCGCCTACGAGCGCGGCGGCGCCTCGGCGACCGGCCTCGTCGGGCTCCTGTTGTTGCTGCCGGCCGGGGTGCTGGCGCCCATCGGCGCGGCGCTCGGCGATCGATACAGGCGCGAGCGCGTCCTGGGGTTCGGCTACCTTGCTCAAGCCATCGCGACCGGCCTCACCGCGGTGGCGATCGCCCTCGATGCCTCCGACGCAGCCGTGTACGCGGGCGCGGTGGTGGCCATGGTGACGATGACCACCTCTCGTCCCGCGCACCACTCGCTCATGCCCACCTTGGCGCAGACGCCCGACGAGGTCACCGCGGCGAACTCGGTCTCCTCGCTCGGCGACGGCCTCGGCAGCACGCTCGGCACGCTGTCGGTCACCGTGCTGCTGGCCGTCGGCACGGTGGGCCTGGTGTACGGGGCGGCCGCCGTGATGCTGGCGTTCGGCGCGCTCGCGGTCCTGATGCTGGGGGCGCACACCTCGCCGGCATCGTCGGGACGCCTGCGACCGTGGGGATTGGTGATCGAAGCCGGGCATGCCTTCGGCGTGATCGCGCGTTCGCCCGGACCTCGCCTGCTGGTGGGTCTGGCGGCGCTGATGACGGTGGCGTGGGGCGCCTTCGACGTGCTGCTGGTGTCGGTGGCGATCGACGTCCTGGGTTGGGGCGACTCAGGCGTCGGCGCACTGCAGACCGCGGCCGGGCTCGGCGCACTGGCCGGCGCGGCCGGGTCGGTCGCGTTGGTGGGCCGGCGCGGGCTGTGGCCGGCGATCGTTGGAGCGACGATCGTCTTGGCGGTCGGCTTCGTGCTCGCGGGTTCGACCAAGGGAGTCGCGATGGTCGTGGTGGCGACCCTCGCAGCGGGCGGTGCGCTCACCGTGCTCGACGTCGTGGGACGAACGCTGCTGCAGCGGGTGGTCGACGACGCGATCCTCACCCGGGTGTTCGGGGTGATCGAGGCGTTGTGGATGGCCGGGGTCGGGGTGGGTTCGGGCATCGCCGGCGTCCTCACCCGGACGTTCAGCATCCCGACGGCGCTCGCGATCGTGGGCGGCGGCCTGGTCGTGCTCACGGTGCCGACGATCCCCGGCCTTCGCCGCATCGACCGCGCCGCGGTGGTGCCCGAGCGGCAGTTCAGCCTGGTGCGCGGCTTGGCGATGTTCGCCCCGCTGCCCCGCACCGAACTGGAGCGTGTGGCCCGCCAGCTCACCCGCATCGTCACGCCGACGGGGGCCGACGTCGTGGTCCAGGGCGAGACCGGCGACCGCTTCTACGTGATCGATGCCGGCGCCTTCGACGTCATCGTGGACGGTGTGCCGATCCGCCGTCTGGGCGAGGGCG
>Ga0190274_10002925_pt1 | contig 10137 bp, 5 predicted proteins | sample Popmic531T_FD_133002 | JGI IMG/M metagenome (GOLD analysis project Ga0190274, IMG submission 133002) | Populus adjacent soil microbial communities from riparian zone of Yellowstone River, Montana, USA - 531 T | ecosystem: Environmental > Terrestrial > Soil > Riparian zone | place: USA: Montana...
ATAAAAAAGATTTTAATAAGAGCTTGATTACTTGCCACGGCATAATTACCGGTGGCGGTTTTGAAACTCCGGCTGAAGCACTTTATCTGAAAAAGAAATTGATGTCGATACCGATACATGGCCAGTATGAGCAGCAATGCAACGCTGCCGCATTACAAAAGTTGGGTATTCCGGTTTTGAAAAAGATTGATGATGATTTTACGGATCAATTTGATAGTTGGATGGCTGAGCGGAAAATTCCGGATATACAATACGAATACTCTACCGAAGCTATTGTAAATGTTTTGATGCATCGATGCACCGACCTACGGTATGAGCTGGATATCACTTACCCACATTTGATATTCAATTAAAGAATCGGGCAGCTTTACTCAGCTCTTATTTGCTGTAATAGTCTGTTTCTTAAAGCAGCACTGAAGAAAATTTGTTGCTATTCCCACCAAAAATTCCATTCCTTTATTACTAAGTTTGCCACATAGCTGGTAGTTATTCTTATTTCCGATTTTGATTCAGAATTTTAGATTCTATACAATTAAATTGAAGCATGCATAGAAAAGTTCCTGATAAAATGTTTCCAAGGAATTTAATCAGCATCATTGCTATAATGCTGATTTTTCCATTCACGTTTTCTTTACAAGCACAGCAACCATTGAATTTAGGGTTTGAAAAATTAAGTGTGGAAGGGATATCCCGTCCCTGGGGTTGGGAATCTGATTTATATATAAATGATCAGGTGTTGCTCGATAGTTTGACTAAGCGATCGGGGAAATATAGTCTTATGATTAATCGAAAAGAAGGACTAAAAACGGACGATACATTATGGATGAGATATGCAATAGAAGGATATGAATTAGCAAACAGGCAAATTGAAATTAAGGGTTGGATAAAAACAACTGAACTTTCCGGTACCGCTTTTTGCAGGCTAAGCTATTATCAGGGTGAGCAAGAAAAAATAATAATAACCGAACAATCTAAAGGCACTATTGGCTGGAAGCAGGTTTCTGTCCGAATGAAAATCCCTTCTGGTACAAAATTCGTCAACATAGATCTTTGTCAGAATGGTGCCGGAAAATCCTGGTTTGATGATTTCTCACTTTCTATAAATGGACGACTTATAAATGAAGTACAGATTTCAGCGCCTTTTTCAACCGATCAATTGAAATGGCTGAGTGATCATAGTTCACCGCTTTACTCATTTGATGCCGGCTCAAAAGACAAACCATCTTCATTCGAAGATCTGGCGCCATTAAAGATCGCCGTTGCAGATGCGCGCATCATTGCTCTCGGAGAAGCGACTCATGGAACAAGCGAATTTTTCAGAATGAAGCACCGGGTGCTGGAGTTCGCTGTTATAGAATTAGGAATAAGAGTATTTGCTATAGAAGATAATCAGCTGGTGGTGGAACGAGTCAATCAATATGTTTTAGGCGGGCAAGGCACGGCCCGTAGCAGTATGGCCGGTATGTTCAGTGTTTGGCAAACCCGGGAAGTGCATAATCTGATTCAATGGGTAAGAGATTATAATGAAGCTCACCCAGGCGATATGGTAGAATTTGTTGGCTTCGATATGCAGAATCTTAATCAGCCGATCGACAGTTTGTTTTCTTTCGTAATGAAACAGGACCTTGCGTTATACAATTCCGTTTCGAAAAACCTCTCGGACCTGAAACAAAACGGACCTAATAGTTATACTGCAAGCGACAGCAGTAAATGGGCATGGTCCTACCATGCGCAACGAACATTGAAAGAGTTTTCTGAAAGCAAGAAGAGATGGTTATCAAACGCAGAAAACGCAAAAGATTCAAATGATATTGAATGGGGTATTCAGTATGCCAACTTGGTGAATCAATTTGCACAAAATGCCATGTTGGGTCATTTGTCGTTTTACCGGGATTTGGCAATGGCGGAAAATATATCATGGATACTTTCGCGAAGAAAGCCAGGAACAAAAATGCTTATATGGGCACACGATTATCATATTAGTCGGGGTGAGGATCCTATAAAGAAAAATAATATCTACAATGGGATCTCTATGGGTTCACATCTCGCTAAAAAATATGGTTCTTCTTATAAAGCGTTTGGTTTATCTACTTATTCTGGCGAATACTGGGCGCAAATCAGTTATATGAACTTTAAGCAATTGAGCTGTCCATTATTGCCCGGACCCAAGGGCAGCCTGGACGAGGCATTGCATCAAATAGCTCTTACTAAAAAATCTCACGGACTTTTTCTGAATTTACAAGATGCAAAAAAACAGAAACGTTTCCTGCAGCCAATCCCGATGCGGTTTGCCAATCACGTTAATATTGAATACGGGTACTGGACAAGATACTCAATACCGAATCAGTTTGATGGGATCCTATTCATCGATAAAACAAGCGCAGCGGATTCGTATAGCAAATGATGAAGAATCGTGAGTCGTGAGTGGTGAGTAGTGAGAGAAACTCTCTAAATAATAGTGAATTTCCGTAAATCGGGAAGCCACTCACGATTCACGTCTCACCACTCACGATTCAGGTAAGGAAAAACCCCTGTTCATTGAATAACGCTCTGAGAATTCAATCAAAAACTATATTTTCGAGTGTATAAACCCTGAACAAAAGACCGTGCATGAATAAGCGACTCTTACTACTGTCCTTCGTTATTATGATCTGCGTTTGCGCCTTCTCCCAGGATCGTACACAGGATTTTACGATGTTCATCCCAACTCAAAAAGTCCAGAATAGCTTATATAATACTATACACTTCATTGATTCAAGACAGGATACAAGCACAATGGGTATCGTTCAGAATGGAGCTTTTAACAAGAAAGTGCGTGTTGTTCCAAGAACACCTATTGCTGAGCAACTTAGAATATTATTGGATTCACTTAAAGATGCTTCAGCAAAAGAAGGTGAATTAGTTTTCCAATTGAGACATTTTAGTTTCGCGGAGGTTACTCGCCCTACCATCGAAATAGGATATTGTTATCTCAAGGCCGAACTGTATGCAAAAAAAGGAGACAAGTATCTTAAAGTCAATTCACTCGATTCTGTTATTTATGTAAAATCCAATGAAGTGACCGAGAAATTAATGAAGAGTACCCGTGAGTCAATTTTCGATTTTATATCCAAAAGTCTTTTAATTAAGCCGGATGAGGGGGTTTATTACAGTTATAATGATGTCAGGAATATTGATTGGATTGAAAAGAGCAAATTAAAACTGTACACCACCAGTGAATATACTGATGGATTGTATTTGAGTTACGAATCCTTTAAAAACCAACTCCCCGACATGGAAGCAATTGTTATAATGAATGATAAACAAGTGAGGGCGGTGAATATTATAAATAATAAAGGAAAAACAGAGAAAGTGAATGCCAAGTCGGTTTACGCGGTGGTTCATAACGGTCAACTTCATATAGCAACCCAATATGGTTTTTACCAGTTACGTAAAGTAAAAGATGATTTCCTTTTTTATGGTAAAGGAAAAGTTACTGCAGAAGCAATTGATGTGATCAGTGCCCAGTTTTATCATGGGCTTATAGGGTCGATGCTTGCGGCTGATAAAGCATCAATTCTTGAAATGAAAATTGATCATGTTAACGGAGGGTTTATTCGTTTAAGAGACATGCAAATACATCCAAGGGTCACACTTGGTAAAAACAACCCCTACTGGTAGAAACCAAAGGGGAACAGTCACATGAGAAAATGATAGCTCCAAAAAGTATGATCGATAGAAAGAACTCACTTGTCATCGCAAGTTGCAACCGCTATGTTACATGTGTATGAAATACCATTACCGAATTATTAATAAAAAAAATCGCCCCGGCATTATCGGGGCGATTTGATTATATAATTTTCTTAGTCAAATTATATTCCGGAAAAACGCGTCCATCCTTTCCACCAGGATGCATCAGGCCCAGCAGGGGCAATGGCACCGCGGAATGATACAGGCGTAAAGAACGCATTGTTCAGGGTTGGATCGGTAAAGCTAGCGCCGTTAAGTATTTTTTGGTTTCCATTACTACCTGCAAATGGAGTTGGATCAGGCGCTGTATAATTGAATGGTTGAATTAATTTGGCATCGTTGGCATTGGTAAGAATATCATTATTATAATAGCCAGTCGTAAACCATGCAAGAATGCTCGCGTCATTGGCACCAGTGGGCGCACTTGCGCTTACAGAATATTTTAAGTTCACAGTATTACCAGCAAGTGTGGTATTACGGATACGAAGCGTGCTGTCGTTAATATTCAAATCAGTGGGAGTACCCGTGCTTGCGTCGATCAATACACCCTGTGGCCATCCCATGAATATTGAGTTGTGAATAGACAAGGCGGAATTTCTACGTATCTGCGCGCCCGCACGGTAAAGACTATTACCAATATTGCTAAGTGTAGCGCGGGGGCCGATGGCTGTGATATTGCTGAATACCGCCCTTGTTTTTGGCGCTACAGTTGTTCCGCTTGCATTGTTATCACTTTCGAAAGCTTCTGAAGTTGAGATATCTGCAATCAGTGAATCACGGAGAATAAGACCGAACTGAACCTTCCCACTGAAACCGTTATCGGTATCAAAATCATCGTCCTGTGTTTTTAAAGCGATGAGGTATTTACAATTTACAGTTCCGCCAAACCATTCATAGGCATCATCTTTGGCATAAATTGTTTGTATGTGATCGATGGTGGTACCGCTACCAACAGCAGCCATCGTTAAACTATTAATCTCTTTATCCGGTTGAAACGCATAACCGGCATATTCGATACGAACATAGCTTAGAGATCCTGAATTATCATTATCTATTGGTGCTGGGGCAACCGCATCACCCGAACCTGCCAGACCATCTCCGTTAGCATTATCAATTCCCCCTTCAACCTGGTACAGACCGTTGGTCCCGTTGTAACTGGTATTGATACTTGCTTTTCCGCAAATCACAATACCGCCCCAATCACCTGAACTTGGGTTGGGAGCAAGGGATGTAAATACAATTGGATTTTCCGCTGTTCCTACTGCATTAATTTTAGAACCCCGGGTAATGATCAGTGAGGCTACATCACTTCCGTTGAAAGAACCTTTAATAATAGTACCCGGCTCAATAGTCAATTCATGATTACCTACGATATAAACCAATCCTTTTAAGATATAATTGTTCGCTTTTCGCAAAGTAGTGTCGGCGTTAATACGACCCGTCAGCGTAATAGTTTGCCCCGTAGCAGGACCGCCCCCTACGATAATGATCTCTTTTTCGCTATCCATTTCAATCTTGCGGCAACCTGTAATAGCCAGGGCAGATAGAGCTAGCAGGTAAAAAAAGCTACTTTTCATTTCTTTATTTTTTAATATAGAGTTTACAATGTGTAATTAAACAATATGCCGAACGTGGTTCCGAATTTCCTGGTGAACCGATATGCGTCTTCTCCCCGCTGGAGTTTTGTGTTATCATTGGCGTTTTGATAGAAATACTGGGTCTTGTTTAAAATGTCGGATACATTTATCCGGATCTCCCCTTTTTTCTTCAGTATCTTTTGTGCAACCTGAAAATCCAGCAATGAACGGGGGGCTTCATAGATATCCGGTGAACCTGCACCGGAACTAAGATCTCCAACCAGGTATATTCTTTCACCAATCTGATTAAACAATACAGTAGCATTGAATCCAATTTTTTCCAGGTCATACATCAAACCAAAATTCAACAAGTAAGGCGATTGTCCTTGTAAAGGTCTATCCACCTGAAATCCTTTATCAGTAATACGACTATAGATATATGCCGCATTCGCTTGCAGCGTAAAATTTTTGAGATTTATAAAACCTAACTTTTTACGGAACTCAATTTCTGCTCCATAAGATTTTGCCACTTCCGGGTTTTGGTAACTAAAGGTGCTGGCGCCACCGCTTCCTTCATTAAATATCTGTTCGATCGGTTTATCAAAATATTTGAAGAAAGCACCCACTGTAAATACCTCACCCGGGTTAGGATATAATTCATATCGCAAGTCGAGGTTACTAACCTTGGTTCGCTCAAGCAGCGGATTTCCCTGCACCGATGCGTTCAGTTCAAAATCATAAATATTGAGATAGGACAATTCACGCAATTCAGGACGGATCACTGTTTGTGAACCCGACAGACGCAAGTTTGTTTTAGCATTTAATTTAAGCGTTGCATTTACGCCTGGCAGATAATCGGTAACAAGCGAATGGGTATGACGGGGATCAGATGCTTTCACACTACCTACCAGTTGATCATAACTTTCTATGCGAAGTCCCCAAACTACCCTCAACATAGAGGAGAATTGGTTATCGAATTGCAGGAAGCCGGAATTTAATATGGTATTAGCGAGATAGCGGAAATTTCTTCCTTTGATCGCGTCAAAACCAAATAACGTTCCACTGCCATTTCCAAAGTTTTCATCAGCAAAAATTACATCAGCTGCTTGCTCACGAAGTGTAGGGTTATCGAGCGGTAAATAGTTTGCGAAAAGTTTAGCATCATATAACCGGTCCTTTATCTGCAACATGTAACCACCTTTAACTGATTGTTTCTGATCAAACATGTTAAAGGAATAATTGATATCGCCACCGGCTGTGTAGATATAATCGCTAAGATTCTGATAGATACGGCTACCGCTTTGTTGCGACAAGGTATTGGATATGATCAACAGGTAAGGGTCGTTAGCCGTTCTTGATTTTGAATAAAGAATCCGACGCTGGTCCGGAATATATCCATCAAGGATATTGAAAGCTCCATACCATTTAAACTTAACATTCTTTGCGATACCATGTTCTCCGGTGAGTTGGGTGGTAAAAAACGTGTTTTGTTTGAACGTGAGTTCTGATCCTTTAAGTTGCTCATCCCTTCCATAATCAATACCCGTCCGATTCGTAATAAAATTCGTTGTGTTAACGTTGATGATTGATTTTAAAGATATCCTGTTGGCACCATCAAATTGGTAGGAAAGACTCCCCAGTGCGCCTACTGAAATATCCTGCGCATATCGAGTATCACTATAATCGGAATTAGTACTGAATACAGTTCCCGATAATGAATTGGACCGGTTAACCATGTCCAATACCCGATTTGTTTTATTATACGTAATACCAAAATTTCCTCCGAATAATTTTCCATTCTTCAACTTAGAATTAAATCCACCATGTGCCTGGAATGAAGCGTTAATAGGAGCAGTGTTAACTGATCCTGTCCATGCATTGCGTAATTGTTTGCCAATCTGGGTTTTTGCAGCAGAGGGCAGAATATCAAAATCCGACTTGGTTGTGTAGGAAGCGGGGAGTGCTCTTGCTCCATCTTCGATACCCAACCAATCGAGTTTGCCCGCATTATCACTATAAAAATCTTTGCCGATTGTTTGGGTATTAAAACCAGTACCTATTTGAAACCCAAAAAAGTTTTTGGAAGGAATGTCCTTTGTATTTACCTGGATCAATCCTCCGGCCCATTCACCTGGATATTCTGGAACGAACGCCTTGTTGATGACAAGATTATCGATCATAACGGCAGGGATCAGATCGAAAGAAAATGTTTTGCGATCTGGTTCAGTGCTGGTAAGGAGGATGCCATTCAACATGGCCTGGTTATAACGGTCAGCTAATCCTCGCACGATAATAAATCTTCCTTCCTGGATGCTGGCGCCGGGTGTACGTTTCAACACGTCTCCGGTATTTTTATCCGGAGAGCGGCGAATTGTCTCTGCCGAAACTACCGAAGCAACTGTATTCGTATTTTTTTGAAATGCGATGATAGAAGCGGCCGTTTCGCGGCGGGCATTGGTGCGGTTTGCAGTAACCGTAACATCTGCTAACTTCTTACTGGTAACACTAAGTACGATATCCAGATGGGTAATCTGGCCTGCAATAATTTCAACGTCGCTCACCGATTTTTTATCATAACCAATCGTAGAAAATTCAAGTTCGTATTTTTTACCAGCTGCCAACGTGAGTGTATAAAAGCCTTCCACGTTGCTGGTAACACCTCCGGGCGCGCCTACAATCTTTATTGAAACGCCAGAAAGTACTTCGTTTTTTTCATTTAATACTTTTCCGGAAATTTTACCTGTTTGCGCAATTGAATAAAAAGAAGAGAATAAAATAAATAAAAATCCCAGGTATTTTTTGATCACAACAGACAGTTTCATGCGGGCAAAAATATCTTCGCAATATTATCGCCGTGTTACACGAATGTTATCGAATTATGTTGCCAATGTTACTGGAATGTTACCGAGTGTTTCAGAAGCGGTATTGGAGACGGCAGGTAAATACATTATCATTAAGATCGGTGGTATAACCTGGTAACTGAGTTGTTTCATTAACAGGCATACTGTACCAGAGCATCAACTTCACATTCTCATTTAAATAAATGTTATAACCAACCGCATAGGTTATGTATTTAATATCTGCCGGAGTAAGTCCGGCGCCGGGTTTGCCTATTTCCAGATCCTTAACCTGTGTATTTGGATCGTACCAATCTATTTTTACTCCCAACTGGTGATGTGTATTTACTATATTCTGCAGAAAGTAAAAAAAGGCGCCGTTGAAATCACGTATATAATATCCTGCCGTAGCCGGCAAAGGAACACCCGGTGTTTCGCTGCTGTTCGCGCTGGAAGTTTGTGTGCCCCACCAGTATTCACCTCTAAATTCCGTGGCACCCCATTTATGCTTCAATTTAACCTGGGCATCTACCCCTTTATATTGTCTTGGGTTTTTTGATCCTTCAATGCCCAAAGATGAATCAACAACCGCTTGATGAGTGCCATTGATATTTTCAATGGTATACCTATACTTTGTATTCTGAACCAGACCTCCATTGAGATAGGAAACAGCTGCAGAAACAGAAAGATTTTTTGTTAGTGGAAAGGGTTTCAGGCCAATCTTGCCAATAAAATCCTTGAACCCATCAAATTCACCCGGATAATTGATCCCCTGACCGTTAAATAAACCAGCATCCACTTTAAGATAGCGCCATTTAAAACCCTTTTTCCTGGATTCAAATGTTACCATCGCTCCCAAATCACGTTCGGATTTTGCCAGTGTTTGCGACATTCTTCCTCTTTCGGGCGATTCACGATCCTGGGAAGAAAGATTGAGTTCATATCCAAAGGGGCGGGCAAACATACCCGCTGTAAAAGCGAAATGCTGCCATTTATTTTCAAATAAACGTGCCCATACATCACGGACGGTAAACGCATTTACATTCGCATCAAACTGGAACACAAACTGCATAGAGGGTTGCAGGTTCTTATTGGAACGCACATAATCGATCCGGATACGTGCCCGACGTAACAAAAACCGATTATCCGAATTCGGAGCAAAATCACCCCCTTCAAATGTCTTTGTGCCCTTCTCCTGCGCCACCTGATATTGTGGTTGAATATATCCACTCAGTCTTAGCCTGTCGAACCGGCTATAAAGGTTAAGCATCCCTTTACCCATGTCGGTGGTGGTGTCGATCATATCCATTAAGAACTGTGCCTCAACAACTTGAGAGATAAACAAACTCATGCAAATAAAACCGATAAATCTATATGATAAGAAGCACTTCATAATTACTTAACATTGGCGCAAAGGTATAAGAGAGGACAAATGGCTGTATTAAGAAATTGTTACCAAAATTATTGGCAGCCGGGGATGCGCTGTATTAAACTAATCTTTGCGCAAATTTTTCTACCATGGGTTTGAGCTCTTTCATGAAACTTTTTATGCCAAAGGACAGGGTATTTTATTCTTTATTTGAAGAGGTTGCCGACAACGTTTCAAAGATGGGTAAAACGCTGAAAGAAGTAGTTACGGAACCGGATTTCGACAAAAGGGCCGCCATCATTTCAAGGATCGAGGACCTGGAGCACATGAATGATGAATTAACGCACCGGATTTTTACCGAACTCGGCCGCAATTTCATCACTCCGTTCGACCGGGAAGATATTCACTATCTCGCCTCCGCGCTGGATGATATTTGTGACTACACGTTTGCGACCGCTAAAAAAATCAACTTCTATAAAATAAATCCCAACGACCAGGGAATACAAAAGATGGCTGATCTCATCGAGCAAGGATGCGATCAGATCCGGAACGCGGTTAAGGAATTACGGAACATGAAGAACATGCGGAATATTACCGATGCCCTGGTAAAAGTGAATAGTATCGA
>Ga0190274_10002926_pt1 | contig 10136 bp, 10 predicted proteins | sample Popmic531T_FD_133002 | JGI IMG/M metagenome (GOLD analysis project Ga0190274, IMG submission 133002) | Populus adjacent soil microbial communities from riparian zone of Yellowstone River, Montana, USA - 531 T | ecosystem: Environmental > Terrestrial > Soil > Riparian zone | place: USA: Montana...
ACCCGCCGCGCGTAGGTAGTCATGGGACCCCAATGTAGGCAAAAAAACAGCGGGGAGTCCGAAGACTCCCCGCTGGTAGTGCCACTGCCTTGCCGAGCTTACTGGCCCGGGTTCTCCACCTCGGTCGGCCCGCCGTACAGCGACACGCGGCGGTTCAACTCGCGGCCTGCCCTCGTCTTGTTATCTGCAATCGGACGAGTCGAGGCATAGCCCTTCGCCTCGAGACGATCGGCCGGGACGCCCTGGGTGATCAGGTACGCCTTGACCGCCTCAGCACGCGCCTGCGACAGACGCTCGTTCAGCTTGACGCTGCCGGTGCTGTCGGTGTGGCCCTGCACCCAGATCTTGTAGTCTGGCGGCAGGCTCGGCAGGATCGTGTTGATCTTGATCGCCGCATCCGTCAGAGCAACCTTGGCTTCCTTGCCCAGCTTGGAGCTGCCGGAGACGAAGCTGCTGCCCTTGATGGTGAACGTACCACCGGTCTCCTCAAAGATGATCCGGCAGCCAGATGCATCGACCTTGTTGCCCGGGTTGGTCGACGGGCACTTGTCCTTGCAATCCGGTACGCCGTCGCCATCGGTGTCGCGCTGGCAATCCGAGCAACCCATGGCGTCAACCTTCTCGCCGGCCGGGGTGTTCGGGCACTTGTCGGCGGCGTTCGGCACGCCGTCCTTGTCGTCGTCGGCCGGGCAACCGGTCGCGTCCACCGGCGTACCGGCAGGCGTGTTCGGGCACTTGTCGAGGGCGTTGTTCACGCCATCGCGGTCGTCGTCGAGCTGGGACTGCGAGCAGCCAGAAGAGTTGACTGTCTCGCCAGCCGGGGTGTTCGGGCACTGGTCGCGATCGTTCGGGACGCCGTCCTTGTCGTCATCGAGCGGGATCGGACAGCCCTTGTCGTCAACCTTGGTGCCGAGTGGGGTGTTCGGGCACTGATCGAGCTTGTCGATCACGCCGTCCTTGTCGGTGTCCTTCGGCTTCTCCTTCGGGAACACGAGGGAGAGACCAGCCTGAAGGCCCCAGTTGCTCGCGTTGTCCGGCGGACCGGTGAACTCGGCGGGCGACGAGATATAGTCGTACGTCCCGTCGATGCGGCCCTGCAGTACGCCACCCACCCCGAAACGAAGGCCGATCAGGGCGGAGGGAGCGATCCCGTCCGTGTGGCCCGGAATGGTGTCATAGAACCCGCCGTAGCCGCTGTACGCGATACCGCCACCGATGACGATGGCCATCGGACGGAAGTTGATGTTGTACTCCAGGTAGCCACGGCCGGTCTGGACGGCGACGTTCTCGTCGAAGGCGGTCGTGAGCGAATCGTTGGAGTGAGTGGGGAGATACGAGTACTGGCCCTCGATTTCGAGGTTCCTCAGGACGAAGAACCCGAGACGGCCACCGAAGCCGGGGGACGTCTGCAGCTGATATGCATCGTCGAACCAGGTTACCCGCCCGAAGGCACCGATTTCCACCGTGCCTGCTTTTTGGGCAGCGGCGGGAGCGGCCGCGATAACCAGGGCCGCAGCAGACACGTACAGAGATCGCATGGACACTCCGAGACTTGAGGGAGACAGAAAACACCAAACCGCCGGCCTTGGCCGACGTCAGGGGGGAAACTTACGTCTAGGCGCCAAAACGTCAATACAGCCTCAACTTGAGTACCCCCGCCTTTGAAATACGTCTCACGAAAATGTCACGATGATTCCACGCTTGAAACGTATCCAACGATCCTTGACTTTAGTTGAATACTAGATAGCTTAGTGCTCAAGTATTCAACTGAAACGGGTTGCATGGCCGGATACGCGGGAACAATTGAGGAGCGGCTTGCCCTCCGAACCTTCGTCAAGCTGGTGCGCGCGGCGAACGGCTTGAGCGCCCGGCTGAATCGGCCGCTCGCCGAGGCGGGCCTGACGGAGAGCCAGTTCGGAGTGCTGGAGGCGCTGCTGCACCTGGGTCCGCTGCACCAGCGCGATCTGGCCGAGAAGATCCTGCGCACCACTGGCAACGTGACCCTGGTGGTGGATCTCCTGCAGAAGCGCGGCCTCGTGCGGCGGGAGCGGGGGTCGGCCGATCGGCGGTACATCAAGGTGCACCTCACCGCTGAAGGTGAGGTACTGGTGAAGGAACTCTTCCCGGCCCACGCGGCCAGGCTCGCGGAGGAGATGAGTGTGCTGAGCGCGGACGAACAGCACGAACTGGGGCGGCTCTGCCGTCGCCTCAACATGGCAGTCGAACAGCAGATACCATGAGGAGCAGCACCATGAACGGGATTCATCATGTCACCGCCATTTCGAGCGACCCGGCGGCGACGTTGCGTTTCTACAGTGACACACTCGGGCTCCGGCTCGTGAAGCAGACGGTGAACTTCGACGACCCGGGCACCTTTCACCTCTACTTCGGCGACCGCACCGGCACGCCCGGATCGATCCTGACGTTCTTCCCGTTTCCCGGCGGGATGCGGGGTCGCACGGGGACAGGCCAGGCGGCGGTGACGAGCTTCGCGATCCCGCTGGACTCGATTGGATGGTGGATCGAGCGCCTGGGTGCTCGCGGTCTGGCGGTGGAAGCGCCCGTCGGGCGATTCGATGAGCGGGTCATCGCGCTGCGCGATCCCGACGGCATGCTGCTGGAGCTCGTCGGTTCGGCGCGACATGTCGAACTCGAAGGGTGGGCCCAGGGGACCGTGCCTGCCGAGCACGCGATCCGTGGTGTACACGGCGTGACACTGTGGACCGACGGCGCGGCGAATGGAACGGAGGAGGTGCTCACGGGGCTGCTGGGCTTCAGTCCGGCCGGTGAGGAGGGAGCCGTACGACGGTTCCGCAGTGATGCGCCGCTCGGGAGCGTCGTCGATCTTCGTCGCACCGACGGGTTCTGGCGCGGCGTGGGAGGCGTCGGCACGGTGCATCACGTGGCGTTCCGCGCGGCCGACGATGCCCGGCAACTCGACGTACGGGCAGCGGTGGAGGAGTCCGGGCTGCAGGTCACGCCGGTCGTCGACCGGCAGTACTTCAAATCGGTGTATTTCCGTGAGCCGGGTGGCGTGCTGTTCGAGGTGGCGACCGACACCCCGGGGTTCCTGTGGGATGAAAGCGAGCCGGAACTCGGCACCTCGCTCAAGCTGCCGGCCTGGCTCGAGACGCATCGTGACGAGATCGAGCGGGCACTCCCCTCGCTCGACAGTGCCGTCGAGGTGACCCATGACTGACGCCCTGAAGCTGGTGCATCGCTTCGAGCCCGGCAGCGCGGAGTATCCGACGTTGCTGCTGCTGCACGGCACCGGCGGAGACGAGAACGACCTGCTGCCGCTTGGGCGGAGCTTGCTGCCGGGCGCGCCCCTGCTCAGCCCGCGCGGTGCCGTGCTCGAGCGGGGGCAGCCGCGCTTCTTCCGGCGGCTGGCAGAGGGCGTGTTCGACATGGAGGACCTGCACCTGCGCACGGCGGAACTGGCAACCTTCATTCGCGATGCGGCGGCACACTACCGCTTCGATGCCGGCCGCATCGTAGCCGTGGGGTTCTCCAACGGCGCCAACATCGCGGCGAGCCTGATGCTGTCGAACACCGGTGTGCTGGCGGGTGGCGTGCTCCTTCGTCCGATGGTGCCATTCGAGCCGAAGGTACGGCCCACGCTCCAGGGGACGCCGGTACTCATCTCGGCCGGTCGCCATGATCCGATTGTGCCGACAGTACAGGTGGAACGGCTCGGAGTATTACTGAAGGAGAGTGGTGCATCGGTCGACCTGGTATGGCAGGGGGGAGGCCATGGACTGACCAAGGGCGATATCGAGGCCGCCTCAACGTTCCTTCGAAATCACGTCGCCGATTTCGGCCTTTCTTCGCTAACGGGCCGGGACGGTCGGGAGCATCTACAGAGTTAACCTGAGAAAGGGGAAACGACGATGTCCCTGGTTGCCCTCGAGCTCGATCGGCAGGTGCGCGCCGATCGCCTGATGCAGGAAATTGCCGCCCGTCATGGACTTCCCCCCATTCAGAATATCTCCCGCCACGCGACTGATCGGTTCCTCGTGGCCTACGTACCGGACGTGGCGGGGATTCCGGGCACGCCGCACGGGGTCGAGTATGCATTCGCGTCGTCGATGCTCGCGTCGATCGAGCAGTTGCAGCGTGTCGTGACGGAATTGCCGGGGGGCGCTGGAGCGGCGGCGTACGTGCATGACCTCGACGGCGGCATGGAGTAGCCCATTGAAGCAGGACGGTGCCGGCGCATTACCATTGGTAATGCGCCGTTTCTTTTTTCTACCAGCGATTGCCGCCGTTCTCGTATGCACCCGTGCGTCGGCGCAGGTCACCGCGCCGGGACTGTTCGAGCGCTTTGCCGCGTTCAGCGCCGTCACCGGATACGAGCAGGCGCTCGTCGACACGCTGATTGGCGAACTCCTTCCCGGGGCCACGCGCGATCGCTCCGGGAGCGCGGTGCTGGTGCTCGGGTCGGGGTCGCCGCGGCGCCTGGTGTATTGCCCGCTCGATGAACCAGGCTGGGTCGTGGGGAGCGTGCAGGCAGATGGCTACCTCACGCTGCGCCGCGCACCGGGCCGACTGCCATCCCCCCTCTTCGACCAGCAGCTCGAGGGTCATCGCGTCACGCTCTTCGGGCGATGGGGACCAGTGCCCGGCGTCGTGGCCGTCCGCTCGATCCATCTTACCAGGGGCCGCGACGCAGGCACGGACGATCCGTTCAGCATCGATGACGCCCGGGTCGATGTCGGTGCCGTGGCCGCGACGGGCGCGAAGGCGCTCGGCGTCGACGTCCTCACGCCGGTGACGCTGGCCAAGAAGCCGTTGCGCTACGGGTCGGGCCTGCTCGCCGCCCCGATGGCGGGACGGCGTGCGGCATGTGCGGCGCTGGTACTCGCGGCGCGCGAGGCCAGGCCGCAGGGGGGCACGGTCGTGGTGGCGTTCGTGACCGAGCAGAACCTGTCGCAGCGCGGCGTTCGCACGGTGCGACGGACGCAGGGGCCATTCGCCGAGGAGCGGATGGTGGACGGGGGCACCGGTGCACCGGGAGCGCCGACTGAGACGAAGGACGGATGGCTCCTCCCGGCAGCATACGCATCGATGCCGGTAGAGACGATCTCGCTCACCGGCTCCGATTCACTGCGAGCGCGCATCGGGCGCTGGATCATCGGGGGAATGCCATGAGATGCGCGTTGCTCGCCATCCTGCTCCTCGTGCCCTGTGGCGTCGCGGCACAGCAGCAGCCGTCGCTGTCGGACGTGCGTACCGTGCTGGGTCCATTGATCGAGAGCTACGGGGTATCGGGCATGGAGGGACCGGTGCGTGAGGCGGTGAACCGGATGCTGCCGTCCTGGGCGCGTGCGACCACGGACAGCGCCGGCGACCTCATCGTGAGCGTGGGCGAGGGTGAGCCGCTGGTCGTCTTCGTGGCGCACCTCGATGAAATCGGCTTCGTCGTCACCGCCATCAGGGATGACGGCACACTCGAGCTGAAGCAGCGCGGCGGATTCTTCCTCTCGCTTTTCGAGGCCCAGCCGGCGCTGGTCCACACCGGCGAGCGCAGCATTCCCGGCGTCTTCATGCCGCGTGACTCGGTGACGGCGTCACCGCGCCGAACGCCGGCGCCGTTCGGGGCCGATGTCGGAGCTGGGTCCCGTGCCGCAGTGGACTCCATGGGCATCCAAGTCGGTCACACGCTCACGATGCCCAAGCAGTTCGTGCCTCTTGCCGGTACCCGGGCCACCGGGCGCTCGTTCGATGATCGCGTGGGCTGCACGGCGCTGATCCTTGCGCTGCGCCGGCTCGACCCGAAGCGGCTCCGCCATCGCATCGTCTTCGTGTGGAGTGTCCGGGAGGAGACGGGACTCGAGGGTGCCCGCGTCGTCGCGGACGCGCTCGGCCTCTCGACGGCGCGGGTGCACGCGGTCGACACCTTCGTGTCGTCCGACTCGCCGCTCGAGATCAAGACCTTCGCCGACGTGCCGCTCGGGTCGGGCGCCGTTGCCCGCGCGCTGGACAACAGCAGCGTCACGCCCCCGGCGCTGGTGGATTCACTGGTGCAGGTCGCGGCGCGACGGAAGGTGCCGCTGCAGGTGGGATCGACCAACGGCGGCAATGATGGGTCGGTCTTCGCGGCCTGGGGCGTGCCCGACGTCCCGCTGTCCTGGCCGCTTCGCTACGCCCATTCCCCGGCCGAGGTGATCGACCTCAAGGATGTACAGGCGCTGGCGCAGCTCATTCAGGCGGTGGCGGAGGACTGGTAGCGCCCGTCGGCGCACGAAAGAGGTAGAACAGCGGTGCGCTGAGCACGATGCAGCCGAGTGAAATGAGGCTGTTCCGGGTGTCGCCTGCCACCGAGCCGCCGAGGAATGCCAGGGACCCGGCGAGGACGATCCCGGTGGTCCACGGGTGTCCCCACGCGCGCCAGGGCCGCGGCAGGCCGGGCTCCCGCTTCCGCAGCACAAAGACGGCGAGGAAGGCCGCCACGTAGTTGGCGACATAGAAGAAGGACACGACGGCGAGCAGGCGTTCCACGGTGCCTGTCAGCAGGAACGCGACCGCCAGTGCTACGGTGATGGCGAGCGCCGGCCGGGGTGTTCCCGATTCGGAGACTCTGGTCAGGAGCGGCGCCCGCACCAGCCCGTCGCGCGCCAGCGCGAAAAGGGTTCGCGTCCCCGCCATGAGCGAGGCGTTGAGGGCGCTCGGCATCGTCAGGATCGCGATGGCGGCGACCACGAGGTCCCCGCGCGGACCGAAGACCACCCCCATCGCCGCCCCCACCGCCAGCGGTTCACCGGCCAGCCGTCCCACGGGCAGCACCACCAGCACCGCCACGTTGATCAGCACGTAGATCAGGATGATGAGGAGGATGCCGCGAATCATCGCGCGTGGGATCTCGCGCCCGGGGTTCGCCATCTCCTCGCCGAAATACATCGGGTAGTACCAGCCGTCGTAGGCGTAGATGATGCCCTGGAGGGCCAAAACCAGCGCACCCCAGAATGCGAGCCCCGACGGCATCGCGGGCGGTGCCACGGTGTCGGCGGCTCGCGAACCCCCGAAGAGGCAGGCCACGATGAGGGCCAGCAGCAGGATCGCCTTGAGCGCGCTGGTGACCTGCTGCACGCGGTCGCCTTCCTTCACCCCGCGCGACTGCAGCCAGCCGAACCACAGCAGCACCGCGAGCGCGATGAGGACGGGAGTGATGCCGCCACGCAGCGCCGGCACGATGCGGCCGGAGTATTCACTGATGATGAACGCACCGGTGGTCGCCGAGGCGCAGCTGCTGAGGAAGTCGGCCCATCCGGTGACGAACGCCGGGAAGGGTCCGTAGGCGCGCCGGACGTAGACGAAGAACCCGCCGGTGCGGGGCAGCGCAGCACCGAGCTCGGCGGCGCTGTTGGCCCCCAGCAGGGCGTAGAGTCCCCCGAGGACCCAGGCGCCGATGATCAGCCCGGCGGCGGGCAGGCGCGACGCGACCTCGCCCGGAGCGCGGAGGATGCCGACCCCGATGACGCCCCCGACCACGATGGCGAGGCCGAAGGCGGAACCAAGGACCCGGTGAAGCCCGGCGGGTGGCGCGGATGAGGTGGCAGGCAAGGCGCAGAACCTCGCGCCTTGCACCGGGGACGTCAATGCTGCATCTTTATGCGTTATGCAACCTACCAAGCCCCTGGTCGCGCTGGCCTTCTCCGGCGGCCTCGATACGTCCTACTGCGTGCCCCGCCTCACCGAGGACGGCTGGGCGGTGGAAACGGTGTTCGTCAACACCGGCGGCAGCACCCCCGAGGAGCGCGCGGCGATCCGCCGGCAGGCGGAAGCGGTCGGCGCACTCCGGCATCATGAGGTCGACGCGCGCGCCGCCGTGTTCGACCGGTTCGTGCGCTACCTGATCCAGGGCAACGTGCTCCGGGGCGAGCTCTATCCCCTGAGCGTCGCCGCGGAGCGGACGCAGCAGGCCATCTCGGTCATCGAGGCGGCGCGCGCGATGGGAGCCACGGCGGTGGCGCACGGATCCACCGGCGCCGGCAACGACCAGGTGCGATTCGACGTCGCGTTCCGCGTGCTCGCACCGGAGCTGCAGATCATCACCCCGATCCGCGAGGCGAACCTGCAGCGCGCGGACTCCATTGCCTACCTCGAGGCGCGGGGCCTGCCGGTGCCGGCCAAGGCCAGCGCCTACAGCATCAACCGCGGCCTCTGGGGCACCACGTACGGGGGCGGCTGGACGCACGACACCTGGGCCGGGCCCCCCGACGAGCTGTTCGAGCCGCCGGCCGATGCGCCGGCGCCGCGCGAGATCGTGATCGGCTGGGCGCAGGGTGTGCCGGTGTCGATCGACGGGGTCGCCATCGATGGCCCGACCCTGGTCGACCAGCTGGGCGACCTCTGCGCGGAGTTCGGGACGGGACGCGGCATTCACGTGGGCGAAACGGCACTGGGCATCAAGGGCCGCATCGGCTTCGAGGCCGGTGCCGCGCTCCTGCTCATCCAGGCGCACCGTGAGCTGGAGAAGCTGGTGCTCACCAAGTGGCAGGTGTTCTGGAAGGATTCGCTGGGGCGCTTCTACGGCGACCGGCTGCACGAGGGCCAGTACTTCGACCCGGCGCTGCGGGACATCGAGGCGATGTTCACCAGTTCGCAGCAGCGGGTGACGGGCGAGACGCGGGTCCGCCTGTCGGCGGGTCGCACGCAGGTCACCGGGGCGCGGAGCCCGTACTCGATGATGGACCGCGCCGTGGCCACCTATGGGGAAGAGAACCGGCTCTGGACCGGTGAAGAAGCCCGCGACTTCTCACGGATCGTCGCGATTCCGTCGCTGCTGGCCCAACGGGCAGGCGCACAAGGCGCGAAGGGCGCGTAAGGCGCACAAGGAGAATTCATGATCACGACGCGTGTGAAGCTCGACAAGATCTCCTCCTCCACCCGGAACGCGGCACTCGCGGCCGAGGTGATCGTGGGCGACCAGATCGTGGCCCAGGAGGGCTACGTCCTCGCCGTGCGCATCAAGGAGGACAAGTCCACCTACAACTCGGTGGAGGACCTGGCCGGGCGCATGGTCACGCTCCGCGCCGGTGACGTGCTCGCCGGCACGCTCGGTACCCGCCGCGCGCTCCGCGGCTATGCCGGCGTGGTGCCGGCACACATCGCGGTGGGCGACACGATTGACGTGCTCAACCTTGGCGGCATCCTGGGCAAGTGCACCTCGGCGAATCCCGAGATCGGTGCGCCCTTCAAGGCCGAGGTGCTTGGCGCCATCCTCACGTTTCCCGAGCTCGGCGACCGCATCGGCCGCCCCGCGCACATCAAGGACAAGGCGGTTCCCACGGCCGATGTACTCGAGTGCACGGTGCCGGTGGTCTACATCGCCGGCACCTGCATGAACGCCGGCAAGACGGTGGCGGCCACCGAACTCGTTCGGGGCCTCTATCGCAGCGGGCTCAAGGTGGCGGCGGCCAAGCTCACCGGCGTATCACTGATGCGCGATGCGCTCTCTATGCGCGATGCCGGTGCCAGCGCTGCGCTCACCTTCAACGACATCGGGATCGCAAGCACCCATTCCGGCGTCACGGTATCCAGCGCCAAGGGGATCCTCAACCGTCTCGCACAGGGCAAGCCCGACGTGATCGTCGCGGAGCTGGGGGACGGCATCCTGGGCGAGTATGGCGTGCAGGACATCCTGGCCGACAAGGAACTCTCCGGCGCGGGGGCGGCATGGGTCATGGCGGCTCCCGATCCCGTGGGATGCTGGGGAGCCAAGCTGCTCATGGAGCAGCGCTATGGTCTTGCGATCACGGTGATCACCGGGCCCGCGACCGACAACGAGGTCGGCCGTGATTACGTCAATGCCGAATTGAACGTCCCGGCGTTCAATGCGCGTCGCGAACCGGATGCGCTGGTGGAGGTTGTGCGCGCGGCCATGGCGGTATGGCAGGCGGCACGCCCCGTGGGCGAGCTCGTCACGGCCTGACCATGCGTGTCGCCGTGATCGGCGCCGCCGGTTATGCCGGCGGCGAGCTCCTTCGACTTCTGCTCTCCCATCCCGACGTGACCGGCTGGGTGGCCACGAGTCGCAGCCAGGCGGGGAAGCCGGTGGGCGATGTTCACCCACAGCTTCGCCCGCTCACTGAACGCGCCTTCGAGGCCCTGGAGCCCGCCGAGGCGGCGCGTGG
>Ga0190274_10002927_pt1 | contig 10136 bp, 4 predicted proteins | sample Popmic531T_FD_133002 | JGI IMG/M metagenome (GOLD analysis project Ga0190274, IMG submission 133002) | Populus adjacent soil microbial communities from riparian zone of Yellowstone River, Montana, USA - 531 T | ecosystem: Environmental > Terrestrial > Soil > Riparian zone | place: USA: Montana...
ATGATTGAGCATCCCTGGATCAATTTAAGTATCGAACTGGATCACCTCACATTGAAAATGATACTTACAAATGGCAAGAAAAGAATGGATGGTAAAGAGTTTAGCAGAAAGGGAAAAGGAATTGAAAACGTATCCAGCAGACTGGACTTACTATACAAGAATAAACACAAGTTGGAAATCAAGGAAGATGATGAAGTCTTTATTATGAACCTCCAAATCGAGCTGGACAGGAGGGACCCACTACCGGGTCAGCCCGAGATACAGTCATCTGCTCCTTCCGGACAGGAGAAAAGAGTGTATGCCACAGAACGAGAATAGAATATTGCAATGCCTGATCGTCGATGATGAACCTTTAGCGAGGGATGTGTTGCGACGATATGTGGCCAAACTGCCGTACTTGTATCTCGCGGGTGAGTGCAGTAATGCCATCGACGCATTTTCATTCCTTCAGCGGCAGACTGTCGATCTGATTTTCCTGGATATCCGAATGCCCGAACTGCTCGGCACCGAACTTGTACAGTCACTTCGGAAAGCGCCAAAAATAATATTTACGACTGCCTATAAGGAATATGCATCGGACGGATTCGAATTGGATGCCGTGGACTATTTGCTTAAACCTATCCGCTTCGAACGATTCTTGCGCGCTGTGGATAAAATCTTTCCGGGGAAAAGAAGCGAAGAAGAATTGGTTGAGAAAACTGAAGAAAATAAATCGACGCCTAATTTTATCTATCTCAGAATTGACCGAAAACTGGTGAAAATCATACTGTCGGATATTTTATACTTTGAGAGTGATCGGGACTATGTAAAGGTATATACAACGGAAAAACGCCTTATCACACGTCAAACTATAGGTTCTATAGAGGCCATGCTGAGTCCTGCTGAGTTTATCAGGATCCATAGATCGTTTATATTGAATATCCCAAGGATCAAGTCTTTCAATCATGAAATTGTTGAAATTGGTTCAACGGAATTACCAATCGGGAAACTGTTTCGGGATAAATTTATTCAAAGCATGAAACCCTAATTTATTCATTTACATTACCGCATTTAAATATAAACTACAGGATTATTGTAACATTTTAAAAAGTTTCTCCCTTTGAAAAAGCCATTCATTCTTTTACTACCGATCCTTTTAGGTTCATCAGACTTCTTTGCACAGGTCAATCACACATTAACTGATACACTTACACTCGATGAAATTGTCGTCATCGCCTCCCGGCGTCCTGAGAAGATCACCGATGCACCAGCTACCGTGCAAGTGTTGACTACCCGCGAGTTGAGCCGTTTTGCCGGTTCCAATCCTCTTGAACTGGTAGCAAAATTTCGGGGCATTGAATTTACCCGATTCGGTGTAGATGGCATCACGCTCAATGCAAGAGGATTTAACAACGCCTTCAATAACAGAGTCCTGGAAATCGTCGATGGGCGGAACAACACTTCGTCATTGAGTGGCGGTTTACCGGTCTATAACAATGGGACAATGATGAAGGACGATATCCTTCAATACGAGGTTGTGGTAGGTCCTCAAACAGCGCTATACGGTCCTAATGCCCTTAATGCTGTCGTGAATGTCATCACAAAAGATCCCCGCACCTATCCAGGTACTACAGTAGCTACGAGTATCGGCAATCAAAGTCAATTCAGCAGCAGAATACGGCATGCGCAGCAAATCGATGATCGTTGGGCGTACAAAATATTGGGTGAGTTTGCGAGAGGAACGGAATTTATTTTTTACGACAGCGTCTACGCCAATCGGAAACCTGGACAACCATGGCCTCCTGGAATACCTGAGTATGATGTGGACTTCGACTTCAACCATTGGCGCGGAGAAGGGCATGTCTATTACCGTGTTTCTGAAAAAGCAGATATTATTCTCTCCGGCGGAGGCAGTAGCAACGATTATCTCCAGGTGACAACCTCAGGACGCAATCAGTTCAATGGACGAACCCATTCATTCCTGCAACTACGGTATGTACATCCATCCTTTTATATCAATGTCTATAATACATGGGGAAGCTTCGGTGAAAATTCGTATAGGATCAAAGATTATACACTTGCGCTCAACGGCGCTCTCGACTCATTGCCGTATCATACGGCCAAGCAACAATCACTTGAAATAGCCCGCTTCAAAGAAGAAAGCCAGCGCCTGAACGCGGAAGTACAATACAATACTAATTTCGAAAAAGAAGGATTACATTTAATCGCTTCCATGGACTATCAATTGCAGAGTCCCAACGGATATGGAATAACACTTGTAGACAGTCTCAAACGTATAAGCATTAGCCAGGTAGGTGCAGTATTACAGATGGAGAAATCCTTGCCGCTCGATATGAAGCTTGTAGGTGCTTTGCGTTATGATCATCATGAAAGCTTAGGAGATTTCTTTGCCCCCAAACTTACGCTCGTGAAAAAGATTGGCGACGGACTTGCAAGGGCAGGCTTTGCCAAAGCTTATGCGATGCCCACTATCCTGCAGCAATATGCAGGTCTCAATCGCTCTTATTTTGGGAATAGCGGAGAAGGGATTAAATACATACCGAATGACTCACTTATCTTTAATCCTTCCTACACTGAGCCCCTTCAACCTGAAGAAGTGCTGACCTGGGAGTTGGGATATAAAGGGAAAATTTCCAAACCATTCTTTATTGACATTAGTGGATACTATTCCAAAAGCAACAATTTTATAACTCCACAAATTCAAGTTTTAGGACGCGCACTTGCAGTGAATGGTATTCCTGTCACGCACAATCCTCAAAATGCCGGAAGCATAGACACAATAAGTGGTATACTTGATAGTGCGTCATTCACTGCAAACTTCAACTATGTCGAGGTCAATACATGGGGGATTGATGCTGGAATGACCTGGACGCTGCACAAACATGTCGGACTCTCTATCAACTACTCGTGGATTGATTCGGATATCACAGATGGTAGTATGGAAAATGATGCCAATGATAACGGCGAAATTACCGCAGATGAAAAAAGCCTGAACGCTCCGCATCACAGGGGTTCCGCCTCATTGCTTTTCACGAATATGTTAAAAGACAAATTCCATTTCATGCTGGGGGCAAGGTATGTCCAACAGTATGACTTCTACAGCGGGAACCAGATCGGCACGAGTGAAGGTGAAGGAAAGAAAGGCAAGGTGGTAGGAAATGAGAAGGTAAACTACAATTTTGACTGGGGGCCGCTGGGTGGTTTTTTGTCGGTCGATTTCAGCGCAGGTTATTCATTTAACTCATCCTTATCCGCCAATCTTAATATCACCAATGTTCTCAATTCACGTCAGATCGAGTTTGTCGGGTCGCCCTCAATTGGACGGTTGATTGTGGCTGAGGTTAGGGTAGAACTGAAGTAAAGGTTTCTCATGGAGCGTTCCATCTGCACCACATCCTCATCCGTGAATGAGCTTTGATTCCTATTTTGCACATTCATTCATTTGCCTGCACCATCCATGATCAAGAATTGGCTGTTCACCATCTTCCTGTTTTCTTCCGGAATGGCAGCAGCACAACCCTTTCCTTTCAATGGATATACGATCTATGATTACCTGGTGACCGCCAATCATCCGAATGGATGCCCTTCCACCTGGGTGACAGGATTGCCGGAAGATTCTACCTGGGTCAATATGCTCGACAACACAGTAATGACGGGCTATTTTGGTTACTCCTGGATGGATCTGCCGGGAGATGATCTATTGCTTGAGTCCAGTTTTCATTTTGACAATTATAGTGTACGTCTTATCCTTGAGGGAGGCGACTTTTCATCGAGTGTTGTAGTCGATGAAACGATGTGGACGGCTTTACCTTTTGTCAATTGGAAGCATATTTATACAGGATGTATTCCCGGTCAGGCTGCTTCACCCAGAAACCTGGTTGCGTTGGATTTTGTTGAATTTGGAATTTTTCCGGATGACGTTGTGATCGGTATCGAGATCACCTTTCTTCCGACAGTTGGGTTGGCTGATTTTGCAGGTGCATATATTATTGTTCCACCATGTGGCTTGTTAGATCTTGGTCCGGACAAAATGATTTGTCCGGGTGAAACAGTTACCATTGATGCCACGATGCCGAATGCAAGTTATCTATGGCAGGATGGCTCGATCGCTCCTGTTTATCACGATGCAGGACCAGGTAAATACTGGGTGAAAGTAACGATCTATGATTGCAGCAAGGTGGATACACTCAATGTAAACCAACCTATTGGACCTCCTGATTTAGGGAATGACACTCTCTTATGTACCGGTGAATCTTTACTTCTTGATGCAACTACTGAAGATGCGGCATATGAATGGCAGAACAATTCAACACAAGCCACACTTACAGTTACACAATCCGATCACTATTCGGTGACAGTGACAATAGATGAATGTGTATACACAGATGATATAGATGTAGATTTTGCTTATCCACCTGTGATTGATCTCGGTCCGGATATCATTCTTTGCGAAGGCCTCACATGGCTGCTTGACGCTTCCACATCCAACGCTACTTACGAATGGCAAGATCAATCAACAGATTCGCAATTTGATGTCACGGAACCAGGAACCTATTCTGTCATAGTGAATGTCGCAGGATGTACCGCTGAAGATGAAATCGATGTGACTTACATTTATCCTGAACATGTTGACCTCGGTACGGACATTACACTTTGCACAGGTGAATCTCTTTTCCTGGATGCCTTCATACCGGGCGCAACGTATGAATGGCAGGATCATTCTACTGAGTCTAGTTTCAATGTAAATTCACCTGGTCTTTATTCTGTAACCGTCACGATTGATGATTGTACCAACTCTGATGAGATCGAAGTGAATTATGTTTCATCTATCGATTTTGATCTTGGCATCGATACTGTACTATGCCATGGTGAATCTTTGTTGCTGGATGCAACCATACCAAATGCTTCGCATTCATGGCAAGACCATTCAACCGGATCAACTTATACTGTAACAGGAACGGGAACTTATTTCGTTGAAATCCTACTTGATGCATGCTCAGCGCGTGATACCATTCTTGTTAGCTATATAGATATTCCATTGGTTGACCTGGGACGGGATACATCATTATGTGTTGGTGAAACATTGAAACTTATTGCAAATACCAGCGGAGGAAACTATCAATGGCAAGATCAATCAACAGCAGATTCATTGTTAGTTGCGACTCATGGTAAATATTGGGTGGTTGTAGATGTAAGTGGATGTATGACTTCAGATACAATTGATATCGTGTATACCACTCTGCCTGACGTGAACCTGGGAAATGATACAACCTTGTGCAATGAAGAAACCATAATCCTGGACGTGCAAATTGCAGGTTTATCTTATGTATGGCAAGACAATTCAACTGCACAGACATTATTCATTACCCAGCCTGGAACATATTCGGTTACAGTTAGTCAACAAACTTGCACGTCTGCAGACACTATACAGGTCAATTATAATATCCTGACCCCAATTGATCTTGGTCATGACACTACATTATGTGCGGGCGCCTCGTTGCTTTTGGATGCAGAGACACCAAATGCGATTTTGGAATGGCAGGATCATTCAACAACAACAACCTGGAATGTTACTCAACCCGGCAGTTATTGGGTTAATGCTCATGAAGGACAATGCAGTATAGCGGATACGATTGAAGTAGAGTATTTATCCGGTCTGTCGCTGAACCTTGGTCCTGATACTACATTATGCAATGATCAAACATTTATTCTTGATGCAACTCTTGTAGGAGCAACTTATCAATGGCAGGATCAATCATCTACATCAGCTATTAATGTAAAGCAAACCGGAAGGTATTGGGTTGAAGTCAGTATCGGTGATTGCATGATATCGGATACGATAGTTATTGACTATTCAATATTACCTGCACCTGATCTGGGTAATGATACTACACTTTGTGAAGGACAAACTTTATTATTGGATGCAGATAATGTGGGTGTCAACTATAAATGGCAGGACCTTTCCAGTGATCCGTATTTTCTTGTTGCAGAAGCAGGAGCTTACTCAGTCACCGTTAGCCTGGGTGCATGTGAAGCTTCGGATACCATCCAGGTAGACTATCATACATTAGTAAGCATTGATCTTGGAAATGATACGACTTTATGCGAGGGACAAACTCTATCATTAAATGTTTTTTCATTTGGGTCAACTTATGAATGGCAAGATCAAAGTAGTCTACCTGATTACCAGGTTACGATTCCCGGAACATTTTTCGTTGAAGTGAATGATGGTTTCTGTAAAAACAGCGATACCATCCGGGTTTCTTATTTAAGTATATCATCGTTCAGCCTCGGGGCGGACACTACTATTTGTGATGGCCAGGTATTGACACTTCAATCGAATGCCCCTGGTGCTCAGTATATATGGCAGGACAATAGTACTAATTCAACATTCACAGTGACGCAGCCGGGATTGTATTGGGTGCAGGTCCATGTTGGAGAATGCTTTGCTGCAGATTCAATAGAGGTTGATATGTCCAATCCTGTATTTGTTGAACTTGGCTTAGATACAAAGCTATGCCCGGATCAAACCTTGTTGTTGGAAGTTGAAATCCCTGGTGTGACATATTTATGGAATGATCTTTCCAATCTGCCATCTTATTTGATTTCACAACCCGGAACTTATTGGGTTGTAGTTGATGCCATGGGTTGCAAAGCGAATGACACAATTGAAGTTGACTATGTCGCACTTCCCCCACTCTTCCTCGGCAATGACACTGTATTATGTCCAGGAGAAAACTTACTGTTAAATGCAACGATCCAGGATGCTACTTATACATGGCAGGATCATTCGACAGCTTCTACGTACCTCGTGAATCATACGGGAAATTATACGGTGAATGTGAACTTGCATTCTTGTTCTGTTGCGGATACAATCCAGGTAGAATTTTTGACAAACATTGTCCTTGATCTGGGAAATGACCAAAACATCTGTGATGGAGAGACTATCATATTGGATCCCGGACTACAAGGGGATCTTGAATACCTATGGCAGGACCAAACGACCACGCTTACGTACGCTGTGCAAAATGCAGGTCAATACTGGCTTCAGGTAAAAGATGATTGTGGTATCAGTTCGGATACAGTTTCGGTTACGGTGGATCAGTGTGACTGCAAAATATATTTTCCAAACACTTTTTCACCAAACGGTGATAATATCAATGACATGGCCACCCCCAGGTCCATGTGTGAATTGACCGCTTACTCGTTGCAAATCTTTGACCGTTATGGAGGACTGTTATTCGAAACACGAAATGCAGGAGACGGCTGGGATGGTACAATGAATTCAAATCCGGTCCAATCAGGTGTATATGTTTATTTGTTGATTTATGCATTTGAGGATGGCCAGCGGCAAAGGTTAACCGGGGATATTACGGTACTGAGATAGAAAAATGCTGGGGCGCGATCCATCAAGGCTCAAAATGGATGTAGAGACGCGATTTATCGCGTCTCCGTTAAAGGTATAGACGCGATTCAATGCGCCTCTACGACCTCCCCTAATTAGCCCGGAATACCTATATTTATCCCTCCTAAAAGAGAAACTTTGCCAAGGTTAATCAGCATATTGGTGCTCTTCGCATTCATTTTTCCGTTCTTCGGAACCTATGCACTATTGCATCACCACGTGCGGGTCGTGCGTCGTGAAGTGAAACGTCGTGCATCAAACGGTCTTGATAAAGATGACCTCATCCATTTTGAATTTACGCATACGGAAGCTGACACTACCCTCTTGTGGCAAAACGGAGATGAATTTGAATACAATGGACGCATGTATGATGTAGTAAGCAAGGAAGAAATCAATGGAAAACTACATTTATGGTGCTGGGACGATCATAAGGAATCGCAACTCAAAGAACAACTTCATGATATCGTGAAAAGAGTGCTTGGCCACTCACCACCACAAACAAGATCTCAATTGCATTTTTTTCGTTTCTTCTGCAGCCTGTATTATTCCGGTGACAGTGAAACTTCATTGAATGCTTTTGCATCAATTCATAATTCTTTTGCTTACAAAGCAGGTCAATTTTATTATTCGTCTCCACCTCCGCTGACTCCACCTCCCCAATTCGTGTGAAAACCAGGAACTGAATTCCAGTAGTCCCTCCGATTTACACTTTTCTCTTTTCTAATTTTTGATTATGAAACTAATCAGCCTTTGTTGGTTGATGCTTATGTGTGTGTGGATCACCGCACAAACTCCTGTCTTCCCTGATAGCATTGCATTGGGAGAAGTAGTGGTATCTGCTTATAAAGAAGGAAATGCCCGTACGACAAGTCTTCATATTGAGACTTTGCCATTGAGTTCAGTTACTCAACAAGGTTCATTCAACCTGACAGATGCTTTCACACGAATTCCGGGAGTAAGTCAACTAAGTACCGGTATTGGAATTTCCAAACCGGTGATTCGTGGTCTGTATGGTAATCGCATCCTGGTAGTCTTTTCAGGTCTGCGCTTTGACAATCAGCAATGGCAGGATGAACATGGCCTTGGTCTTTCAGATATCGGTATTTCAAAAGTTGAGATCATTAAAGGACCTCTCTCCATGTTGTATGGAACGGAGGCCGTCGGTGGTGTCATCAATATCCTGGAGGAAAAAATTCCGGAACCACAGATGAAAGAAATTGATGCAGCTCTCACTTTTCATTCCAATACATTAGGTGGTTCCTTGCAAGCCGGTATAAAATCAAATGCCGGAAATCATTGGTTCAGACTGAGACTTGGATTGGATAATCATGCAGATTATAGTGATGGAAATGATACCCGGGTGCTTAATAGCCGTTATAATGGGTATTATCTGAAAAGCACCTATGGTTTTGAAAAGGAAAACTGGCATTCTGAAAACTATTATCATTTTTCCTTCAACAACTTCGGTTTCATTTTCAATGACCTCATCCATTTCTTCCCTCCGGATGATCGATGGAGCAGGTCTATGGCCGGCCCGCACCATATTGTTATGCTCAATTTACTTTCATCTGCCAACACCATTCAATTACCAACATCGGTACTTAAAATCAATGTGGGTCTTCAATCCAATCTTCGTGAGGAAGATGAGGGTGGCGGAGAATTGAGCCTGATCATGCATCTCTTTACCGGGGAATATGCAATGAAATGGAACAAGACACTTTCAAACAAAACAGAATTGGTATTGGCGCATGGCTCCACCGTAGAAACCAATAATAATTACGGTAAGCGCAAGCTCATCCCGGATGCATTGATCATAGAAAGCAATTTGTCCGGATATGTCAAGCATACCTTTGATGATGTCATCACTGAATATGGCTTCGGAATGGGTTTGCGTCATATACACACTTACCTGACGAAGACTGTAAATACAGGAGAAAAGGACATCGATCCGTTTCAGCAAACAAGATTTTTTGCCAATGGGATGGCGGGTGTACGTTTACAACCAACACCGGATTGGAGTTTCAAATTGAATTTTGCCAGCGGAGTACGGGCACCTAATCTTGCAGAACTTTCTTCAAATGGTTTGCATGAAGGAATATACATCTATGAGCTGGGTAATCCTGATCTGAAAAACGAGCAAAACATCAATTCAGAGATCAGTGCAGAGTATGCATCCGGTTTCCTGGAATTTGGTGTTTCCGTTTTTTACAATTACTTCTTTCATTACATCTATTTACAGCCAACGGACCTGGAATGGTTTGGTTTTCCTGTTTCCCATTTTGTCCAGTACAACGCGAAGATGTATGGGGAAGAAGTTAGACTGGTGATTCATCCGGTACAACAGGTTTCCATTGGAGCAAGTTATGCGGGCTTAATCGGCAAACTTGATTATGGAGAATATCTTCCTTATATGCCGGCCCAAAAAGTGGAGCCGGAGATCCGTTGGGAATCACTGCCCAATGCGGAAGGACGAAAAGGATTTGCTTTTCTAAATACAGACTTCGTATTTCAACAGGATAAATTGAATGGACAGGAAATAAATACACCTTCCTACACGCTACTGAATGCAGGAATTGGGATGTCCATGGAAAAGGGACAATTCCGGTATGAAATCAATATCACCGGGAATAATCTTCTCAATGAAGCATACTACGATCACCTTTCCCGCATCAAGAATTTCGAACTGCTCAATATCGGGCGGGACGTCGCTATCCATTTTAAAATCACATTA
>Ga0190274_10002928_pt1 | contig 10135 bp, 8 predicted proteins | sample Popmic531T_FD_133002 | JGI IMG/M metagenome (GOLD analysis project Ga0190274, IMG submission 133002) | Populus adjacent soil microbial communities from riparian zone of Yellowstone River, Montana, USA - 531 T | ecosystem: Environmental > Terrestrial > Soil > Riparian zone | place: USA: Montana...
ACACCATCATCAGGTCGCCCGCGCTGAACGCGCCATCGAGCCAGTCGGCATCGCCCAGGCGAGTAGCAAGTTGGTGAAGCGGCTTACGGACGCGATCGATGACCAGAGGAAGACGTTCTTTGCTCCAAGGCTTGTCGCCCTCCAGAAGCCTGGCGTTTGCGAGCTCGAGGATTGGCGGTTCTACCGTGTTCAACGCGGCAAACATCCAGGTGATCGCGCGCGCCCGCGCATTGGCATCCTTTGGCAGCAAGCCCGCATATCGCTCGGCGATGTGGAAGACGATCGCACCTGTTTCGAATAGCGCGAGGTCGCCTTCCTCATAGGTCGGAATCTTGCCGAAAGGATGAAGCGCCAGGTGCGCGGGCTCCTTCATCGCACGGAACGAAACGAGACGGACTTCGTAGGGTTGGCCCGCCTCTTCGAGCGCCCAGCGAACGCGCGTGTCACGCGCCAGTCCCTTGCCGCCATCGGGCGATCGTTCAAACGCGGTTATGACGATGGTCATCGCGTGCCCACTACTTCTTCGATTTCGCGCGGGCGGGTTTCCGCTTGGCAGGCTTTGCCTTCGCCTTTGCCTTTGCCTTCGGCTTCTGCCGCCGCTGGACGAGCTTGCGCACGCGCCCCTCGCGCTCGCGAATCTCGTCCGTCATCAAGTGGTCGAAGTCCGCCATTTCATAGAACGGGCGGATCTCCAGCACACCTTCTTCGCCAGGCATCGGGTTCGGGCAGCGCTTCGCCCACTCGACGGCCTCGTCCAGCGACTTCACTTCCCAAATCCAGAAGCCAGCCACCAGCTCCTTGGTCTCCGCGAAGGGACCGTCGATCACCGAGGCATGGCCGCCATCAGAGAACGTGAGGCGCTTGCCGGCGCTGCTGGGCTTCAGGCCATCGGCCGCCTGGATGATGCCGGCCTTGGCGAGTTCCTCGTTGAACTTGCCCATCTCCGCGAACATCTTCTGCGTCGCTTCATCGGACGGGAGCACGCCCGCCTCGCTATTAGGAGTGGCTTTGACGAAGACCATGACTTTCATGCGGCGGCTCCTTTGAATGGATGTTCAAAGGGTAGTCGAACGGGAATGAGGATTTTCGACATTGCGCAGGGGACCAATGCCCTGCGCGTCAGACAAGTGCCATTGGGCAGATGGGCGGCGCACGAACGGCATCATCCAGCAGCTCGCCACGCGCGCGATCTAGGCCCGGTTACCAATGAAGCTCGTCCGATACCGATGGGCCAGGTGGGGCTGGTCATCTACAAGGCTACCGCGGACTTCGATGATTTCCGGGCCTATCAACCATAGCTATCGACCCATGTCGTAGAAATATTTGTCGATCGTCCACGCGCGTATCCGCGTGTAGCCGATCTTCGAGCTGCCATCGGCAAATTGCCCCGACAACAAGACGTCATCGCGATCTGCCCCCATCGGTATCGCCTCGTGGTACTCCTTGCCGGGGTTTTCGGGATCTACGGAAACGGTGGGCATGTCGGGCCAGCCGCCCGCCTCAGCGACCGTGTTGATCCATTGCGACGATGCAGGGATCCCGCGAATAGCCGCATCGATCTGGTCCATCACGGTATTGACACCGCCCTCGTAGAGATATCGTCGATTGGGCTTGCATCCGACTGTGCACCGCATCAGATACGAGAACGTCAGCATTTCCTTGGTGGTGGGATTCAAGGGATCCGCGCACGGCCTGAACACCCCGGAATAGTTTGCCCCCAGACCCGCTGGCCACGCGGTCGGGCGCAAGGTCGGTTGCATGTAGCCGTCCGGCTTGCCGGTGAAGAAGTCATCTTGCGTCGCTGGGTTCTCCCAGCCGCATTGGCTGTTGAGCGCCGCGTGCCCGGTTGAGCCTGCGGTAGTGTCGCTCATGGCTCGCGCCAAACACAGCGTGTCATTGTTGTTAGGCCCGCGCACGGCTACAGACCCCACGAGGTTACATTGCTGGGACTTTCCCGCCGCCAAATTGCAGCCGCCGTTGTCACTGACCTTCAGCCCTTCCCCCTTCCCGCCATCGGGCCGGCCATGATCGTAGTGCAACACGTTCACATGGGCGTGATTGTTGGCGGAGACCAGCGGGTTCCGGTCCGTGGTGTGCGCGTAGAGCGATTGCGAAACCAGCGAGTTGTCGGCGAAATCGGAGCCGCCGATGATGGCCCCGTAGCCGTGATCGGCGCCCGGCTCGTGGTTGGATATATCTTCGTCGCAGAAGTCTGGCGGGGTGTGTAACGGGTCGTAAACCGCGCCGCGTAGCCATGACACCCCGTCGGTGGCATGGTACGCCTGCATGCCCTCATCCATACTGAAGCGCGCCTCGCAATTTATGAAAGCGCATTTGGAAGAGTGAAGGCCATCGCCGCCCGCCTGCAGCGCGTCGCGATTGCCCGCGTGGAAGTTGGTCACCCCATCGGCCGCTGGCATGTCACCCACCCAAGAGGGCAGGTGCCATACGCGCATATTCGAGCCCCCGTAGAGGCACAACGAGCCACACTGCACGAAAAGCCCCGCGCCGGGCGCGGCTTGCCCGACGTAATCCATATTGCTTCGGCCCTCAGCCGTGAGCACGGTGCGCCCTAGATAGGCGTACCCGCCGATGAGCGGAAAAATGTACTTGTGATAACCCTCACCATGGTCGGCCATCCAGCAATAGCGCAACGTCCCCGAGTAGCAGTTAGGCCCGCGCGGGTCGGGGCCTCCTTCGTTGGTCTCATCGTACGAAGTGATGAAGTAGAGCTTTGAGGGTAAGTCCCCCGCGCTCACATCCAACCCCGGGCCCGCAAGACCGGGAAGCGCCGACAAATACGGCGTGCTCTGATAAGGCCATGTGATGATCATGATTAGTCCTCCGGTGAATTCACTTCAATCTACGAACTCACATCCGAAATGACTATTGGCATAGATGCGTAGGAGAGACACGATCTGTTCAGGACTAGTTCAGGTTCGGAGTGCGGATGATGCTTTCATCTGCATGGCGATGCGCGTCTGTCGTGCAGCGGCGAGGCTCACTACTCCCAGCGCGGCGATCAACGCGACGCCCAGCGCCCAGTAGGCGATCGGTGTGCGCTCGCTGAATGGGGACAGGTATCGCGCAATTGCGACCGCCGCCAGCGGCAACGCGACGATGCTGGCGATCACGATCACGGTGCCCATCTCCTTCGCCACCAAACTACTTACATCACGTTGACGCGCGCCAAACAACTTTCGTAATGCGATCTCGCGCGTCCGGCGTTGCACGGTATCCGCGGCGAGCACATAAGCGCCAATGGCGGCGATGAACATGGCGACGATCGTTGCCAGGCCTAACAACTGCGCGAGGCTGGCATCGTCTTTGTAGTTGACGGCGTAGATGTCCTTCGCGGGGCTCATCTCCAGCGCGGTCTGCGGAAAATGTTTTTGCCAGACGGTGCGCACGGCGGTCGCGGCGTCGGCCACGGATCCGCGGGCACGCACGGTCACGGTCATGCCGTTCGGCCACAAGTGATAGGCAACCGCGGCTGGTGGCTCACGCAGCGAGCGAAGCCGGACGTCAGGCGCAATGCCGATCACGCGCATCGTGTCGACCTGCGGAGAAAATGGGCCTCTCGAGACCAGGAGGTTGCCCACGGCTTGCTGCGCGGAGACAAAGCCGAGCTCGCGCGCGGCCATCTCGTTGAGCACGACCGGCTCGACGGCGTCTTCTTTATCGATCTTCGGGTCAAACAACCTGCCGGCGACGGGCCGGATGCCGTACTCCTCGAAGAAGTCGGGACTCAGCTCCCGCGTCTCGAACGTGACGGGCTGGCCACCCTCGCGCTTGAACTCCTGGCTCCAGAGATTTCGGGTACGGCCAATCGCATCGACGGAGAGCGCCACTCCGGCCACCGCCGGTTGCTGCCTGAGTTCGGCGATGAAACCGCGCGTGCTGTCGTCCGCCTCCAGCTTGCGGCCTTCGTTCATCTCGAAGACCAGCATGGATGTCGGGTCAAAGCCGGGTGAGCCGTTGATGGCGAACCGCGTTTGCCAGGCGACGGCCAGCGTGAAGCTGGCGAGCGCCATGGCGGCGGCAACCTGCAGGACGGACAACGCCGGGCGCAGCCGGCGCGCGGGCAGAGATTCCATATCGGGTCGGCCGGCGAGCACCTGCGCAGGGCGCACGTGGAATGCGATCCAGGCGGGATAGATAGACACCACGATCCCCACGATCAGTGCGATGCCGAATGCCACCGCGATGTTGGCAATCGAGAGCATGCCCGCGAGGTCGCGGTTCACGAGCTCCGCGACGAGCGGCAACGCCAGAACGGCGAGCACGAGGCCAATGGCGGCGGCCAGCAGCGACACCCGCAGTGATTCGGCGAGGAACTGGAACGCGAGGCGACCGCTGCCGGAACCGAGCACCTTGCGCATGCCGATCTCGCGCGTCCGGCGAATCACGCGGATGGTGGCGAGGTTGACGTAGTTGATGGCGGCCAGCACCAGGATCAGCACGGCAATTGCCATGAGCCCGGCAACCACCTCACGATCGCCGCGAGCTACACCCAACGTGTGCGAGTCCACCACCACGGCGCGATCGAAGTAGGCCTCGCGCAGCGGCGCGAGCCGAATGTCCATCACCTTGGCTCCGCCCAGCGCCGCCATGGCCGCGGGCGGCAGGTTGAGCCGAAGCACCTCCTTGTCGGTGAACTTCTGCAGCGCTTCAGTCACCACCGCCACGGACGCTTCGGGGTGCAGGCGGATCAGCAGGTGCCCGGGCCAGCCCATCTGGCCGTGCAGTGCTTCGTCGCGAAACATCGGTGGTATGAGATTCAGGTTCACACCATTGAGGCTCTCGAACGGAATAGTCGTGTTGGTCGGCGGATCACGGACGATCGCGGCGATCTTCGCGACGCCCTTGGTCTCCACGGAGTTCAGCAGGAAGGAGCGCCCCACTACATCCTTGGTGCCAAACAAACGCATCGCGGCGGACTCGGTCAGCGCAAAGCTGTCGGGACGCGTCAGTGCGTCGGCCAAATCTCCTTTGACCGCCTGCAGGCCCATCAACTCGGCGAAGCCGGGCAGCACGGTCAGGCTCTTGAGTTTGTGCAGTTGCCCTTCCACCTGGAGGTTGAGCGGGAACCATGCGACGTAGCCCGTCGCGTCGGTGACACCCGGCATGGACTGCGCCGCTTCCCGCAGTGACATCGGCACCTTGTCCCACCAGCGCCGGCCGGCTTCGAGATTGAGACGGTGCTTGATGATGTAGACATTGTCGGCGTCCGGCATGTGTGCGTCGTAGCTCCACGAATAGCGCGCGAAACCTGCCATCAGCAGAAACGCAGCGAGCCCGACTGCCAGCCCCAGCACCGCGACCAGCGAATAGTGCTGGCGTTTCATACGATGGCACCGTCGAGCAGCCCCACCGTGCGCTTCGCACGCGCGGCGTGCGCCAGCGAGTGCGTGACCATGATGATGGTCGTTCCTTCCTCGTTGACCTGCTGCAGCAGTTCCATGACCTCTTCGCCATGCGCGGAGTCGAGGTTGCCCGTGGGCTCGTCGGCCAACAACACGGCGGGTTTCGTGACCAGCGCACGCGCCACGGCCACGCGCTGCTGCTGACCTCCGGAGAGTTGTGAGGGGCGATGCTTCGCGCGATGCGCGATCCCGAGCTTCTCCAGCATCTGCGCCACGCGCTCGCCGCGCTCCCTGGCCGATGCGCTGGTGTATTTCAGGGCCAGCTCCACGTTCTCTTCAACCGACAACTCTTCGATGAGATTGAAGCTCTGGAAGATGAAGCCGATGCGGCCGCGGCGTATGCGGTTGAGCTGGTCTTCGCGGTAGCCCGCCACGTTCTGGCCGTCGAACCAGTATTCACCGCCATCTGGTGTGTCGAGCATGCCGATGATCGACAGCAGCGTCGTCTTGCCACATCCCGAAGGACCGGTGACGGCCAGGTATTCGCCCGCCCTGACCTCGAGATTGATGTTGTTGAGCGCCGTGGTGATGACCTCGCCGCCGATGAATTTCTTGGTGGTGTTGACGAACTTGAGCATGAGTCCCCTCGCTATCTGGAAATTTGCAGACGCTCGACCTTGCCGAACGTGCCGTAGTTGGAAACGATGACGCGCTCGTCGGCCTCGAGTCCGGAAGCGATCTCCACCTGGCGGTTGTTGCGACGGCCGGTGCGGATGGTTCGCCGCGTGGCGGTCTTGCCATCGGGCGACAGCACGAACACCCATGCGCCGCCGGTGTCGTTGACGAATGAATCGTTGGGCAGGATCAGGCCCGGGCTGGTCTCGCCCAGCGTAATGCGCGTTTCGGCGCTCTGCCCCGGGCTCATGTCGTTCGGCGCGTCTTTCACAAACAGCAGTTCGATCGTGAAACGTCCATTCGCGACCTGCGGGAACACGCGACTGATGGCAACGGGATAGTCGCGGCCATTCACGCTGACGACGCCTTCTTTGCCCGCCGTCATGCCTTCGAGAAAAAACTCGTCGACCAGGGCCGTAAGTTTGACCGCGCCCGGTTGGTCGATGCGCCCGATGTGCTGATCGGGTTTCACGATTTCACCGAGCTGCAGATGGAAGTCAGTGAGCCGGCCGGCAATGGGCGCTCGCACCGCCAGCCCATCGATGGATTCGTTCACCACCTTGAGTCCGGCATCCAGCCGTTCGATGGCGCGCTCCATCTGCTTTGCGCCGTCACGCTTGATGCGTGCCTCGATCGTGAAGCGCGTCCTCTCGTCTTCCAGCGCCTGGTTCTCGCGCGCCACGAGATCGGCGGACTCCTCGAGCGCCGCGGCGGACACCACGCCTTCCTTCGCCAGCGGCGCGAGACGCGCGTGCTGCTTGCGCGCCTGCGTCTGCGCGAAGTTCAAATCCAGCAAGCGGCGCTGGTGCTCCGTCTCGCCGCTTTCGATCGCGACCCGCAGTATCGACAGGTTGGAGATCTGCTGCGCCCGGTCCGCTTCGCGTGCCACGAGTTCGAGACGAAGCTGCGGATTCGATAGCCGGAACAGCAGGTCGCCCTGGGCCACGTGCGCGCCATCGCGGGCCAGCACCTCTTCCACGCGGCCGGACTGAAACGCATCGAGCATGACGGAATGCAGCGGCTCAGCCGATGCGCGCATCACCAGGTCGTTGCGGAAGAGGTCCTGCCTGACGGTGGCGATGCGCAAATCCATCTCTGCAACGCGCAGCCCGCGCGGCACCAGGCGCCAGAACGCCGCGGCCACCAGGATCGGCAGCAGCACGCAGGCGGCGAGCACGATGAGATTGCGCTGCCGCTTCGGGAGCGGCTGATCCATCGCGGCGCCGGAGATGCGTTTGATAGGCACAACCTTGGAGACCATCGGGAATCCCTATGACTCGTGTGGTTGTTACTATGATACTTGTAGTTTTTGAAAATCAAGTATCTTACGCAGGAAATTGGGCAAAGCCGCCGGTTATTGACGTACCGACCTCCTCGGCAATCCACCTACGCTTCCTCACGTCAGCCAATGGCGGACTACGCCATTGACGTACCCCTGCCCCTTCACTAGGCTCCCCATGGTCTTTGTCGAGACACCGGTGTTCACGCGTCTCGTGACCACGGCGCTGAGCGACCGCGACTATGCGGCGCTACAGCAGGAGTTGGCCGACCATCCCTATGCAGGGAGGTTGATAGAAGGCGGGGCAGGCATTCGCAAGCTCCGTTGGGCTGCACAGAGCGCGCAGATCTCACACGCTTGCAGATCAAGAAGCTCGCTGAAGCGGCAAGAGCTTTGAAATGAAAAAAGCAGAGTTCGAGAAATTGCTGGAAAGCGTCCAACAGGCTGGCGAGATCGCGAGCGGTCGGCGGCGCGCCGCGCGCGCGTTCAATGCGGCGCCGAACAACATCAAAGCGTTACGGACGCAAACCCAATTGAGTCAACCAGACTTTGCGGCCCTGTTGGGCGTCGAAGTCAGCACGCTCAGAAATTGGGAACAAGGGCGTCGCGAACCCACTGGCGCAGCCAAGGCCTTACTGCGTGCGATCCGGAATGATCCGAAGAACGTGCTGCGAGCGCTGTCTGATTCAGCTTGAAGCGCGCCTCCGGTAATTCGGACGACTGCCGATACCGTGATGACGAGATGTTCAACCACGTTCGCGTGGACATAATTACAGCAGAAAAACATTTCGCACCGAGGTGTGAATTGGATCGATTCTGCCTCTGCCGGATTCGTGAAACTTCCACACGCGCCAAAGGCTGCCGGCGCCCTATGCTCACGCCAAATGCCCCGGCATCAATCACTTACAGGCACTCTCTTACGCGCAATGCTGCTGCTGGCGGGCTGCGTCGGCGCGGCACAGGCGCAGGTCACCTGCTTCATCAGCACGGATCCCGTAATTAGAAACCTGCAGGAGATGGCGGCGCGGGACGCCACGACCACTCTGCCCCTCATCCAAGCAGCACTGGACGCCGCGCGAGGCGCGAAGCCGACGGATCCAAAACGCGTCGCATCGCTGCTCGCCGTTCAGGCCCAGAGTTACTCGATACTGGAACTCGACAGCGACGCACGGGATGCGGCGCTTGCGGGCATGACGCTCGTCCCGGATGTGAACGACCCGATTCATCTCGAACTGATGTCCGTGCATTCGGAGAATGTCTACGGCAAGGCCAGCATCGACGCCGCAGTCAAATCCCTCGAAACGGCCCGCTCGCGCCTGGTGCCCGATTCCGCCCTGGATTCCTGCCTGCGCATCGCGCTCGGCACTGCGCAGTTTCGCCAGGATCGTGCTGACCTCGCGATCGTCAACCTCATGAAGGCCTATCAAACGGCCCAGCAGTACGACTGGAAAGTGCAGCGCAGGAACGCCGCGTCGCAAATGTCGAAGGTGATGCGCGACATGGGCGACTACACCCAGGCGCTGGCCCTGAACTCTGAAGTCGTCGAGTTCGACTCCGCGCAGAACGCATCACTGAGCCTCTCGGTGTCCCGGTACCTGCGGGGCTCGATACTCAAGGAGATGCATGAGTTTCCGGGAGCAATCGAGGAATTCAAGAAGGCGCGCGATCTGAGCGTCGAGCTCGACGACATACAAGGCATCGCCTTTTCCGACATGGACATCTGCGCGGTTCAGGTCGAGATCGGAGAGCTCACCGAGGCGCGCAAGCGCTGTGACAATGCCGTGCGCATTTTCACTGCTGCCAAGACCATGCATCTCGTCAAGGAGAGTCGCTCGGGGCTTGCGCACATCGACCTCGAAGAAGGTCACCCAGCGCGGGCGCTCGTCACGCTGAATGAGCTCCTCATGAATGGCGCGGCCGACGTGCCGCCGCGAGATGTGGCCCGACTCTTCCATCTGCGTTCGCGCGCCAACTCGGCGCTCGGCAACTACCGCGAGGCCCACGCGGATCTCGCTGAGTCCGTGCGTCGCACGACGGCTGCCGACGAAGCGCGGCGTATTCGCCAGGTTGCCACGCTGCGGGCACGGTTCGAGACCAATCGTCAGCTCGAACGTAATGTCGAGCTCAAACGCGAGCTCGAAGGCGCGCAGACGCGGCAAACGGAACAGAAACGCTGGACTGCGATCGCGATCGGCACCGGCGCGCTCATCATCACGATGCTCATGATCCACGCCATCTCGATCCGACGGCATCGGAAGCAATTGGCGCATCTCGCGAACAACGACAGCCTCACGGGATTGCCCAACCGGCGCCACACGTACGAACAGGGCAAGGCAGCGATGGCGCGAGCCGCCGAGGATCGGCGGCCGATGACCGTGGCCGTCGTCGACCTCGATCATTTCAAGAGCATCAATGACCGCTGCGGGCATGCCGCGGGCGACAACGTCCTGCGAGCGTTCGCCAGCGTGTGCCGCGAGTCGATCCGCTCGACGGACATCATCGGACGTTGGGGCGGCGAAGAATTCCTGATCGTGATGCCCGGCGCGACTCTGGATGTCGCGCTGATCGCGCTGGAACGCCTGCGCGGACTCGCCCTGCGCATCAAGCTTCCGCCAGCAGGCGTGGGATTGCAGGTGGGGATGAGCGCGGGACTCGCCTCACTGGAGTCGAACGTCAAGACACTGGACGAGCTGATCGCGCGCGCGGATGCCGCGCTCTACAAGGCCAAGCACGAAGGCCGTGACCTGGTGCGAATCGCCGTAGAGGACTTCGATAAAGCATCGAGTGGAGTACTTCGAGCGCTGCGTTAAAGAAG
>Ga0190274_10002929_pt1 | contig 10134 bp, 8 predicted proteins | sample Popmic531T_FD_133002 | JGI IMG/M metagenome (GOLD analysis project Ga0190274, IMG submission 133002) | Populus adjacent soil microbial communities from riparian zone of Yellowstone River, Montana, USA - 531 T | ecosystem: Environmental > Terrestrial > Soil > Riparian zone | place: USA: Montana...
CAACTCCGCCGCCGAAAGTCCGAGGAGTCGCGTGCGCGCCTTTGCGTCGTTCGCCGACAGGTCGAGATGTCGCACCAGCGTCTTGCCGGACACGGGATCGAGCACCTCCAGACGGAGCCAATGGCGGGTGCAAGCGATCGTGACACGGGTAACGTTGGGGTCGTCGGTCGCGGGCGGGTGCGGTTCGTTGGCTGCGAGCCCGGACGCCTCGCTATCGTCCACGAGCTCGGCACTCACGTCGATGCCGAGTTCGGCGCTCACGATGCGCTGCAGGTCAGCGACCGGCGCTTTCGCGCACCGCGGCACGACGATGATCACCGGGAGCCTCCCCGGCGCAGGAGCCGGAGGTGCTTCGGCGCTCGCGCTCACCGCGTAAAAGCCGAGACTGCTACCGACGATCGCGCCCAGCATGGACTTGGGCGAAGGCCTCATCGCGGACCGCCGGACGTCGTCACCTACGTCATTCCAGTCCGCCGAACGTTCTGACCGCCCGCATGCGCTGTCCATGCGGATAAAGACGCAAATACTCGTGTGCGCGCTCGCGCGCGCGCGACGCCGAGCCGGCCTGGGCCCACGCTTCGACTTCACGAGCCAGCGCATCCTCGGCCAGTGATCCACCCTGCGCGCGGCTGCGGGCCTCGGCAAACTCGAGCGCGGCCTTTTCCGGCAAGCCCAGCGACGTCATGAAAATGCGCCCCAAGGCGAAGGCCGCCATGGCCGCTTTGGGGCCGCTCCCCGATTCTTTGATCGAGCGCTCCAAGAAGGGAACCGCCTCTCCGGGATGGCCCGAGAGACGCGCGACGTCCGCGGCGAGCAAGAGATCATCCGGATCGCGCACGTTCTTTCGTTGATCGCGCAAGAGCGCGTACGCTTCTCGGTTGCGCCCTTCGAGCGCCAGCATTTTCCAGGACGGCGTGCGCGCGCTCGCCGGAGACGAACCGGCCGAAGGTGCCACGTCGGCAGCAAGCGTTTCTGGGCCTCCCGCGCCGGCGGCGCCACGCGGCTCTTCACGCCCGCGATTGTCGTCGATGGGTGGAAACCAATTCGACTCCCCTGCCCCGAGCTCCCCCGATCCCGTGAGCCACGTCACGCGCACCCGGCCGTGACGAACCGATACGCCGACGCGCTCATCCAAACGGTCCACCGTAAACGCGGTCCCCAACGCCTCGACCACGACCTGGCCGGCAACCATACGAAAAATCCGCGACGGTCGCGGCGCGACCTCGGCGTGGATTTGACCCCGCTCAACCGAGGTGATGATGCGCTCGGGCCCCGCCTCGATCACCGACACTTGTGCCTCGGGCTCGAGCCGCGTGACGAGCGAGCCATCCGAGAAGCGGATCCCCGACGGCGTCGCTCCCGATCCGGTTGCGAACTCCACGACGCCCATGGGCGGTGCCGTACGATGCCCGATCGTTCCCCAAGCAAGGCCCGCGCAGGCCATCACCGCTGCCACGCCGACGCTCGCACGCCGCGCGGTCGCCCGCCTTCGCATGCGCACACGCAGCATGGCCAAACCGAGTTCGGTGTCCTTGCCGTCCCAAGGCGGGTCGACGCCGCGCACCGCCGTTTCCAAGTCGCGTTCAAGCTTGCTCATCGCGCAAAGCCTCCAGCACGATCCGATGCACATCGGCGACGCGACGCTTGACGGTTGCCAAGGAGCAACCGCAGTGCTGCGCGATTTCGGGCAAGGTCAAACCCTCGACGTAACGCAGCGTCCACGCGACCCTCGCGCTTACGCTGACGCCGTCGAGGATTCGATAGATTTCCGTAGCCAGCGCGCGCTCCGCGGGGGACGCCTCTGGGCTCGCTACGGCCGCGTAGTTGTGGCTCTCCTCGAGATGAAGAAACGCGCGCACCCGTCGCACGCGCAGCCGAAGGCGCGCCTCGCGCACGGTGACCGTCGTGAGCCAGCCTTTCAGCGCCCGCGGATCGTCGATACGAGCGATCCAGTCGTGCGCCTTCAAGAACACGTCCTGCACCAGATCCTGCATCTGGTCGCGCGATCCGAGGATGCGAAAGCTTATTGCGGCGACGTGGGGGGCGTATTGTTTGAACGCCTCTTCGAGACTGAGCGGACGCGGCGACTCGGGCTCCCGGCGACGCGAGCCCGCGACGCGCGCACCCGAGACCGAACTATCGTCGTCGGATTCGTCGAGCCCGGTGCGGCCGTCGACCTCTCCCGGATGAATGTAGATGAGCTGCAAATGAGTCCGCGCCGGCATGGCTCTGCTGGATACATAGAGAGCCAATCGAGACAGATCGGCTCAAGCACGCTTTTTCTCAAGGGGCAGCTGTGAGGGCGGCGCGTTTCTCCACCGACATGGCGGAGGCTCGACTTTGGCGCATTAACAAATGATTACGAGTGGTTGGGTGGCGCCCGGCGCCAGCTTTTGCGATCGAGCCAGAAATCGCGCTGACGGCCCCCGTAATAACTGTCGAGCGCGACGTCCATCACCCATTGGGTTCGTGCGTCCGAAACGCCGGTGCTCGCACAACGCCCCCCGCCGCGGAGCTCATCGACGACCGCGGCCACCATCGGCTCTTGAATGTGCGTCGGGTTGGCGATGGCGAAACGCTCGACCTCCGAGCCTCGTCGAAGCTCGATCGGCTCGTCACCGAAGGTGGCCATGCGAAGCTCGCCCGAATCTCCCTCGATGACGATCTCGTCTTTTCGAACGTCGCTGGCAAAGTTCCAACGGGCGGTGCCGAGGGCGCCGTTGCCGAGGCGAAATTGCATCGCCACGCCGTCTTCGACGTCGCACGGGGTTCCCGCGTTCGTCGCGTTGCCCTGCACATCCAAAAGTGGACCCAGCAAGAAATCCAGGATGTCGAGCGTGTGGCAGCCGAGGTCGAGCAAAAGGCCGCCCCCCGATTCTTCGGGACGAAGACGCCAAGGCGTCGCCTGCTCTTTGTCGACGTGGCGATGATAGGGCCCCGAAAACTGGACGAAGGCGCCGGTGACGCCGCCGAGGGCACGCTCGTCGAGAAGCGCTTTCGCCTTCAAAAAGCGGGGCAACGCGCGTCGGTAATACGCGACGAAGAGCGGCACTTTGGCGGCGGCGAACGCGTCGACCATTTTCATGCACTCGACGTGGTTTCGCGCCATCGGTTTCTCGACGTAAGCCGGTTTACCAGCGGCGCACGCGCGAAGGGCATACGCGAGGTGAGATGAAGGAGGCGTCGCGATGTAAACGGCGTTCACCTCGGGGTCGGCGAGGAGGCGCTCGGCGTCGTCGTACCATCGGGGAACGCCGTGGCGCCGGGCGAAATCGGCGGCAAGGTCGCTCGATCGGCGCATCACGGCAACGAGCTTGCTCCCCGCGACGCGTTGAAAAGCTGGACCGCTCTTCTTCTCCGTCACCGCGCCGCAGCCGATGATCCCCCAGCGCACCTCCGGAAGGTTCATCGGCAGCACCGAAAGCCGATCGAGTAATCCCAATGCAAGAGCGGGTGTGTCGAGACGCTCGAATCGCACCCGTTTTGCGTGCCGCGCGAGAAAAACCCGCCGAGAAACGTGCCATCGGGGTCGTCGATCCACTCGTCCACGTTGCCGACCATGTCGTAGATCACGTCTTTACCCCAGCGACTCACGCACGTCTTGGTAGCGCCCGTCGTTCGCAAGAGCGGACCATCCTCGGCAGTGACGAGACCGAGCCGCGGATCGGAATGCCCGGCCGAAGCGTTGTCATGGAGGATCTGCGCGGGGTGTGAGGTGCGGTAGACGTTGCAAACACCCGCTTTGTACTCCACGCCGTACGGGTACTTCGTCTGCCGCTCGCCGCGGCAGGCGAAGGTCCACTCCTCGCGCGTGCAAAGCCGCTTTTTCGCGCGGGCGCACGCCTCGCCGGCGACGCGCCCGCTGACGTACGCCTGCGGCAGCACGTCGCGCACCGACATGGCCTTGGGGCGAAACGCGTCCGCCCGTTCGATTTCGGGCAAGAGCGGGAGCGGCATTTCGCGAGCCGCGGGCGGCCCGACCGTCTCGCGCTGCTCGTCCCAACGCTTGAAGATACGAAGCGCGATGTTCGGCTCCGGCGGATAGTGCGGCGACAGTCCCTCGCCCGACACCTCGTCCACGAGCGACGCCTCGAAGCGGTCGATGCAAAACCGACCCGCGACGTTCACCATTTCCTTGGCGCACCATCGGACGCGGCCCGCCTCGATCGGCGGCCCGGCGTCCTCGATCGGCGCGTCCTCGACTCCGGCGTCGTCTGCCGCGCCGGCTTCGCCCGCCGCTGCATCCCGCGCGCCCGTCCCCGTGCTCACCGCGTCGCTCGCATCGTCCCCCGTTGCGACGGGCGACTCTTTACGACAGCCGGAAGCCAAACTGGCGATGGCCATCGCCGTGACCAGCCGTTTTCGCCATACGCACGGTCCGTCGGTGCAGCGCGCCGAGCGCGCATGCCCGGTGGAAATCAGCCGGCCTGACGGCGCGGCTCGAGCTCGTCCAGCTGGAAGGCCTGACTCGACGTCTGCGATGCTCGGCGCGGAGGCGCCGCGTGCAAGCGGGCGGATTCGAGAATCGCTTCGCAGAGCTGACCGAAATCGTAACCGGCGCATTCGGCGATCTTGGGCAAGAGACTCGTCTCGGTCATCCCCGGGAGCGTGTTCACTTCGAGGACGTACTCGTTTTGGCCTTCGGTCACCAGCAAATCGACGCGCACCCCGCCCGAACAGCCGAGAATGCTCGACGCTCGCTCGGCCAGTTGGAGTACGCCGGCATAGCGAGTCGGCGGCAAGCGCGCAGGCATGAAGTACTCCGTTAGCCCAGGAGTGTACTTCGACTCGTAGTCGTAGATCCCTTTTTTCGGCGCTACTTCGATGGCCCCGAGGACACGGCCGTTCAAGATCCCCACCTCGACCTCTTTGCCGATCACGAAACGTTCGACGAGCGCGATTTCGTCGAACTCGAACGCCGCGATGAGCGCGCTCTTCAATTCGACGAAGTTTGCCGCGCGGGTCACACCGAGCGACGAACCTTCGCCGCGCGGCTTCACGATCACCGGGAACCCGAACGAGCCGTGGAGCTCTTCGAGTGCGTCGAGGCCGTCGCTGGCGCGAACGGTGTAATAGGGCGGCGTCGGCAAGTTGTGCAGGCGAAAGAGCTCTTTCGCCTTGACCTTGTCCATCGCGAGGGCGCTGGCGAGAACGCTGGAGCCCGTATAGGGGATTCCGTAGAGCTCGCAGAGCCCTTGCACACAGCCGTCTTCGCCGAGACGCCCGTTCAGCGCCAGAAACGCCACGTCGAGGCCCGCTCGCCGGATGGCGAGGCCCGGATCACCGCCGTCGGAAAGAACGATACGCACGACATCGTGCCCCTTGGCAGCCAACGCTTTGGCCACACTGGCACCCGAACGCAGAGAGACGTCACGCTCTCCCGACGTTCCTCCCATGATGACCCCCACGCGCGGCTTCTTCATGCGTGCTTCCTCTTTTTCGCTCGTAGCAAGTAGCGCTGAAATGGTCAAAAAACCTGGCCGTTTCGTAGCGTGCTTGGGGTGCGGTAGTTGCGTGCTCGGGGTCGGTTGGTTACGCCGCTCCGGGAGCGGTTGTTGCGCCACTCAGGACGCCGCGTCGATGATAAAACGACCGGCGCGCTCATCTCCTTCCAACGGCGGTTTCGGGGAAAACAGGAACGAACACCCACGACTACCCTGTCGACAAGAACCGACACCCATCTGCACTACTGTGTGAGGTTCTCGCTGCGGAGACCAACGAAGCGAAGCGAAGTGCACAGGCAGAATGCCCCTTCGACGAAGGCAACGAGGCTGGCTCCTAGCGGCCCCTCCCACACGTGCCGCTCTCGCGGCGGCCTCGCCGCATCTTACGTGGCGTTGCGGCCGAAATGGCCGATCGTCGAGTCTGGTATGGCGAAGGACTGACACTGTAGTGTTAGTCCACTTCAACCAGGACGGCGGTGATGTTGTCTTTACCGCCGCGCTCGTTGGCCATCTCGATGAAACGCTTCACCGCATGCTCGGGCCCCAAGAAGGTGACCACCGAGATCTCTTCTTCCCGCAAATAGCCGTGCAGGCCATCGGAACACAGCAAAAAACGATCGCCCGGCGACAACGTGACGAGCCCGGTGTCGACCTCCACGTAGTCCCGATTGCCGACAGCGCGCGTAATGACATTGCGATGAGGCGACCGCTTCGCTTCTTCTGGCGTGATGAGCCCTTGCTTGATCTGCCAATGAATGAGCGTGTGATCCTCGGTGATCTGCGTCACCTTGCTTTCGCGCACTTGATAAATGCGGCTGTCGCCGACTTGGGCGGTGACCGCGTATTCACCGAGCGCCAAAAACGCGCTGATCGTCGTACCCATCCCCGACTTCTCTTTGTCGAGCTCGGCCATCGCGTACACCATGTATGTCGCCGCTTGCACCGCGCCTTCGAAAAGCCGACACGCGGACCGCGCGCGATCGTTGGTGAGCTCTCCGACAATCTGGGGCAAAGCGCGCAGCCCCTGCTTCACCATGCCGTAGATCGTTTCGACCGCTTCTTGGCTGGCCACCTCCCCCGCGGCATGGCCCCCCATCCCGTCGGCCACGACGTAGAGCCCGATCTCGTCGTCGACGAGAAATGCATCTTCGTTGGTGACCCGCTTTTTGCCTACGTTGGTCGCGCCATACGAATGAAGCCTCGATTTGCCACTAGGCATGGGACTTCTTCGAGCATAGGCAAACTTTGGCGAGGCGAGAAGGGACTCGGCGGAGACGCGCCTTGGTAGCCACTACTTTGTAGCCACTATCCGGTTGCTAGAGGGCGCACATCTCCTTACGCTGCGGAGCTCGAACATGAGCGGCCGCCCTCCACCCGTCTCCTCGAACCCGCCCGCCGGTTTCCGTAGCCAGCGCCCAGCTTCCGTGCTCTCAGCGGCAAGCTTTTGCGTGCTCGGATCGGATCCCCAGGCCATCGGCGGTGCACTCGCCGACGTGCGCGAGCAGGTGCCTTTGCCCACCGCCGCCGTCGTGTTCGCGGCCGGGCCTCTTGCGGAAATGGGCGACAAAACATTGAGCGCGCTCCGGGCCGAACTCGGCAACATTCCCATCGTGCTTGCTTCGAGCACCGGCGTGCTCACGGAACGCGCCGAGCAGGAGGGTGCCTCCGCTGTCAGCGGGCTCGTTTGGGGCGGTGGGGCCATCACGCCCATTTTCGTGCCGCCCAAGACAGCCAGCGACGAGATCTCGACCGCGCTGGCGCAACAAGTTTCGGCCGCGCTCGGCGATGCGGCCGGAACGGTGCTCCTCATGGCCCAACCCCAAGGATTCGCGCCGCACACGCTCGACGATCTCGCTCGCTTTTCGGCTCACGCGACGGTCATCGGTGGGGGAACCCTCCCCGGCGGCGCTTGGATCACGTCGGCCGACCAAAATCCAACGCAAGGGGCCGTCGTCGGGTTCGCGATTCGCGGCGTGGCGCGGCCGGCGGTGCGCACGTCGGCCGCGGTTCGCATTCTCGCCCCTTTCGCCAAAATCACCGAGTCGCGAGGCGCGATGGTGTTTCGCCTGGGGGAGCAGCGCGCGCTCGACGCCCTCTCCGCCTGCACGCGCGAGCTCTCCGGGCGCCCCCTCGTTCTTGCCGTTCTCGCGACCGGCGAAAACGCCGGCGCGGCTCGTAACGGAATTTTAGTGCGCGGCATTCGCGGCATCGATCCGGCCCGCAAAGCAGTCGTGGTCACCGACGAGGCGACCCCTGGCATGCTCCTCAGTTTCGCGGTGTGCGACGCCAACGCTTCCCGCGCCGACATTTCCGGCACGTTGCGCGATCTGGCCCGCCAGATGGCCGGCGCCGCCCCGCAATTCGGCCTGCTCTTGAGCTGCGCGGGTCGCGGCATGGGCCTCTACGGCGAGCGCGATGTCGACACCCGCATCGTGCGCGAGCGGTTCCCCAACGTCCCTTTCGCCGGCATGTTCTCGACGTTCGAGATCGGGCCCCTCGGGCCGCGCCCGGCCATGCACCTCTACACCAGCGTCGTCGCCATGTTCGGCACGCCGAGCTGACGCGGCGAGACGTCCATGGCCGGCTCCTCCCGCGCCCTGCGCCCGTCGCTCCCGCTCTCCCGGGTAGGCGGGGCCGACGCCGGTCTCGCCGTGGGCGTCGTGCTCATCGTGGCGCTGATGGTGGTGCCCCTTCCCACCTGGCTGCTCGACATCCTGCTCGCCGGTAACCTATCGGCAGCCATCGCCATCTTGCTGGTCGTTCTCTATGTACCCGACGCGATCAGCATCGCCACGTTTCCCACCCTCCTGCTCATCACCACACTTTTTCGCCTGGCGCTCAACGTCTCGTCGACGCGGCTCATCCTGCTGCAAGCCAACGCCGGCGAAGTCATTCGCTCGTTCGGTCAGTTCGTGGTGCGAGGCAACTACGTCGTCGGCGCGGTGGTGTTTCTCATTCTCACCATCATCCAATTCGTCGTCATCGCCAAAGGGTCGGAGCGGGTCGCGGAAGTGGGAGCTCGTTTCGTGCTCGACGCCATGCCCGGCAAACAAATGGCCATCGACGCCGAAGCGCGCTCCGGAGCCATCGACGCCACCGAAGCGCGTTTCCGCCGCCGCCACCTCGCTCGCGAATCGCAGTTCTACGGCGCCATGGACGGCGCGATGAAGTTCGTCAAAGGGGACGTGATCGCCTCGGTCATCATCACCTTCATCAACATTCTCGGGGGGCTCGCCATCGGCGTCGGGCAACGAGGTCTCGGCGTGGAAACGGCGCTCAAGCGCTACGGCCTTCTCACGATCGGCGACGGTCTCGTCACCCAAATCCCTGCGCTCGTGCTTTCCACGGCGGCCGGCATCCTCGTCACGCGCGTCGCCAGCGAGGAGCCCGATCGATCGCTCGGACACGAGCTGGCGAGTCAGATCCTCGGGATCCCCAAAGCATTGCAAGTAGCCGGTGTTTTCGTCTTGGGACTGGCGATCGTCCCGGGGCTCCCCGGGGTCCCTTTCGCGGTGCTGGGCATTCTTTTGCTGGTCGCGGCGCAAGCGCGCACCCGTCAAATTCGCACCGAAGCGCGACGTGCCTCTGAAGGGCCCCCCCGCGCGCCGAGCGGCGGCGTGCGCCGCGGCCCCATGTTTTTGCCGGTGGTCGTCCCTTTCACCATCGACCTGAGCGGCGACCTATCGGCACTCGTCGAAGACACGTCACGCGGCGACGACATCGTACGGCCCGGCGCTTTCACGATCGGCCAGCGCGTTCGCGAGCGCATCTTCAACGAGCTGGGCGTGCCGCTCCCCGCAGCGCGGGTTCGCGTCGAAGAAACGCTCCCCGCGCGTCACATCGTCATCTCCTTGTTCGAAATTCCGGCGCGTGTCCTGGCCGTCGCCCCAGAAACGACCGAAGCCGACGCCGTGATCGAGCTCGAATCGGCGGCTCTCGCCCTCTTGCGGCCGCGCGCCGCCGATTTCATCGGTATCGCCGAGACCCAGCTGCTTCTCGATCAGCTCGAACAAATTGCCCCCGCGCTCGTACGCCAGACGATACCGAAGCCGGTCACCCTCTCGCTCCTTGCCGACGTTTTGCGCCGCCTCGTCGAAGAGCGCGTAGCTATCCGCGATCTGCGCGCCATTTTGGAGGCACTCTCACTCGTCGCGGCCGTCGAAAAAGATCCGCTGAACCTCACGGAATTCGTGCGCAGTCAGCTCCGTCGCGCCACGACCTACCGTTTGACGGGCGGTCGCCGCGAGCTCTCCGTCTGCCTGCTCGACGCGTCGATCGAAGAGGCGGTGCGCCACGCGATCACCAAGACCGCTTCAGGCAGCTTTCTCGCGCTGGCCCCCGCGGCCGGACGTGACGTCGTGGCGGCCATCCGGCGCGCCTTGTCCGAAGGCCAGCCTTCCCCAGGCGCCGGCGCACCCGCTGCGAGCATCATTCTGACGCAGCCCGACATCCGCCGCTTCGTACGCAAGCTCATCGAGGTCGACCTGCCCGACACGATGGTCGTCTCGTTCGCCGAGCTCTTGCCCGAAGTTTCGCTGCATCCAGTAGGCAAGGCCACGCTTCGCGGTATTTCATAGCCGCGGCGGGGTTCACGATGGATTGACGTCGGCGCGCCTAGGAGTTTTCGTCAGAGCACGTCGGCGACGCGTAGCACGAGCTCGGGAAATCGAGCGGGGGCAACGCTTTGCGA
>Ga0190274_10002930_pt1 | contig 10129 bp, 14 predicted proteins | sample Popmic531T_FD_133002 | JGI IMG/M metagenome (GOLD analysis project Ga0190274, IMG submission 133002) | Populus adjacent soil microbial communities from riparian zone of Yellowstone River, Montana, USA - 531 T | ecosystem: Environmental > Terrestrial > Soil > Riparian zone | place: USA: Montana...
CCTGTGGGGCGACACCGTGAACACGGCCAGCCGCATGGAGTCCATCGGGGTGCCCGGCTGCATCCAGGTCACCGACCGCGCCTACCGGCGGCTGCGGGACCGCTACCGGTTCGAGCGCCGCGGTCCGGTCCAGGTCAAGGGCAAGGGCGAGCTGGTCACCTGGTTCCTGGTCGGCCGGAGCGACGGATCCGGCCCCAGGGCTTGAAGACGGCCAGGATCATCGCCAGCAGCAGGGCGGTGGGGGAGACGATCGGCGGGAAGATCAGCTGGCCGACCTCCAGCGGCGCCGGCAGGCCGGCGTCGAACTGGCGGGCCTGCTCGGCGTGGGTGGCCACCTCCGGGGCCAGGGCGACCAGGACCAGCCCGGTCAACGCCAGGTTCAGGACCAGCTTGGCCGCCACCCACCAGTACCGGACCAGCCCGTACCTGCTGCTCAGCCCGAGCAGGATCCCGCTGAGCAGGCAGAGGAGGCCGCAGGCGAGCAGCGGCCCCACCGCGATCAGCTCCAGCGCCCGAAACGACAGGGCCTTGGCGCGGCCGTCGTCGGTGAGCAGGGCCCTGAACACCAGGACGGCCATGACCACGTCGACGCCGAGCCAGGCGCCGGCGGAGGCGATGTGGATCACCAGGACGCCCTTGCGCGTCGTGGTCCCCAGTCGCCAGGGTCGGCTCACGTGGTCGGGAGCATGGGTTTGGGGGCGTAGTCGCCGAGGCCCCGCTCGAGCAGGGCGAACGAGCGCTCGGCGAGGCCGCGGAGGTCGGCGGCGAGCCGGGCCGGCTCCTCGTCGGCCAGGACCCACCGGCGGGTGTGGTCGACCAGGGCGCGCTGCACGCCGATGAGGGCGTTGGCCGCCACCTGGGGGCCGAGGTCGTCGGCGGGGGCGCCGGTCTCGGCGGCGAGCAGGGCGGCCAGGGCGTCGGCGTTGCGGGCCATCGCCAGCTGCTCGCGGGCCTGCAGGGCCGGGCTGGCGGCGATCACCCGGTTGACGGTCCGCAGCCGCTCCAGCGCCTGGTGGTCGCCGGCTTCCGCCTCGGCCAGCAGCCCCCCGGATCCCATCAGGGCGCGGCGGAAGGCGGCCAGGGCCGGCTCCCCGGCCGGCCGCTCGCCGACGGCCTCGACCAGCTGGGCCCCGAACGCCTCCAGCCGGTAGAAGAACAGGTCTTCCTTGGTCGGGAAGTAGTTGAACACCGTCGCCACCGCGACCTGGGCCTCGCGGGCGATCTCGGCCACCGTGACCCGCTCGAAGCCGCGGTCGGCGAACAGCCGCCAGGCGGTGTCGGCGATCAGCTGGCGTGTCTGCAGCTTCTTGCGCTGGCGCAGGCCCAACTCCATGGCCGGCAACATAGCACGAATCTTGGTGTTGCTCTATCTTTGGAGTGAATACAAGAAGAGGAAGCGATAGGTGAGAGGAGGGGAGCCGTGAAAACCCGCGCTGCCCAAGCCACCACGATCGTGCTGTTCTCCCTGGTGATGGGCGTGTTCTGGGGCACCTGGTTCTCCCTGAGCCGGACCATGGACCAGCTGTCGGGTGAGACCTTCGTCGCCGTCGGCCACCAGATGATCCAGAACCTCGGGGTGCCGATGGCCATCCTCCTGCCCCTGGCCCTGCTGAGCGCGCTGGTCACCCTGGCCCTGCTGCGGCAGGGCCGGCAGACGGTGGCGTTGTGGTGGGTGCTGGCCGGGTTCCTGCTCATGGCCGCGGCCCTGGTCATCACCCTGGCCGTCGAGGTCCCGATCGACAACCAGATCCAGGACTGGACGGCGGCGACCCTGCCGGCCGACTGGCGGTCGATCCAGTCGCGCTGGGAGCTGTGGCACACCATCCGCACCTTCAGCTCGATCGCGGCCGTGATCGCGGTCACCATCAGCGCCGTGGTGACGGCCCGGCCGAGCGAGCCGCCGGTCGCCGAGGTCGGCGCTCGAGGCGCGGCCGCGACCGGGGGACGGCCGGCGTGACGGCGGCCCCCGAGCGGGCGAGGTCGCCGCGGCTGGCCGCCGCCCCCCAGCCGCGGCTGCGGTCGCTGCTGCCCCACGGGTACGCTGGCTTCACCGAGGCGACTAGCCCGCGGCACCTGATGCTGCCGGCGTCGGCCTCGGTGTCGCTGGTCGTCAAGCTGGCCGACTCGGCCCACCGGCCGCCGGCCTTCGTCATGGGCCCCCAGCGCTCGGCGTGGGTGGTGGAGGGCGACTGCGCCCCCTCGTACCTGGAGGTGCGGCTGACTCCGCTGGGGGCCTACCGGCTGCTGGGCCTGCCCAGCGAGGAGCTCAGCGGCCAGCTCGTCGACCTGACCGAGGTGGTCGGGGCCGACGGCCGGCGGCTGGCCGAGCGGCTGCGCGAGACCCCGGGCTGGCGGCGGCGGTTCGCGTTGCTGGACCGGTTCCTGGCGGGGCGGCTGGACCGCGGGCCGCGACCCTCGCCGGAGGTCGCCTGGGTGTGGCGGCGGCTGGAGGCCACCGGGGGCGGGGTGGCGATCGGCCGGCTGGCCGCCGAGGTCGGCTGGAGCCACCGGCACCTGATCGACAGGTTCCGGCGGCAGGTCGGGCTCTCCCCCAAGACCGCGGCCCGGCTGGTCCGCTTCGACGGGGTGTGGCGGCGCCTGGACCAGGCGGGCGGGCGGCCGGACTGGGGGCTGGTCGCGGCCGAGGCCGGCTACGCCGACCAGGCGCATCTGGTGCGCGAGTTCCGCCAGTTCACCGGGACCACCCCGACCGGGTTCCTGGCCCAGACCCGACCGGCCGCCGGGGACGGCGAGCGGCAGGTCACTTTCGTTCAAGACGTGGCCACCGCCGCCTCCTAGCCTGTCCGACCGGGCGAGATCGATGTCAGCTCCAAAGGAGGATCTGATGACCACCGAGACCGAGGTCCTGGACCTGGTTGACCGCTGGGCCAAGGCCGAGCGGGGCAACGACGCCGAGGCGCTCGCCGGGGTGCTGGCCGACGACTTCGTCGGCGTCGGGCCACTGGGGTTCGTCCTCGACCGCCAGCAGTGGCTGGCCCGCTTCGGCAACGGCCTTGAGAACCGCGCCTTCGCCATCGAGGACGCCCAGGCGCGCGACTACGGCACCGCCGCGGTGGTGGTCGGGGTCCTGGCCCAGGAGACCAGCTTCCAGGGCCGCGACAACTCCGGCCGGTTCCGCCTCACCCTGGTCGCCACCCGGCCCGACGGCCGCTGGCTGCTGGCCAACGCCCACATTGGGACGCTGCAGCAGCCGGGCCCGCCGCCGTCGTGAGCGGCGCGGGAGCAGGCGGGGTGCGGGTCAGCATCGGCCTGACCAACTACTCCTGGCCGGGCGGTCCCGGGCGGCTCGGCGCCGAGCTGGCCCGGGTGGTCGGGGGCGCCGACCAGGCCGGGATCGACACCGTGTGGGTGGTCGACCACCTGCTCCAGGCCGACCCGACCGCTCCCCCCGACGACACCGAGATGCTGGAGGCCTACACCACCCTGGGGTTCCTGGCCGCCCAGACCGAGCGGGTCCGGCTCGGGACCATGGTCACCGGGGTGACCTTCCGGCCACCGGCCCTGCTGGTCAAGGCGGTCACGACCCTGGACGTGCTCTCGGGCGGGCGGGCCTGGCTGGGCATCGGCGCCGGCTACCACGGCCCCGAGGCCGAGGCCATGGGCCTGCCACTGCCGCCGGTGGCCGAGCGGTTCGAGCGGCTGGAGGAGACGCTGCGGATCGCGGCCCAGATGTGGGCCGGCGACGACGCCCCCTTTGCGGGGCGCCACTACCGGCTCCAGCGCCCGGCCGGCAGCCCGCGGCCCATCCAGCGCGCCCACCCGCCGGTGCTGATCGGCGGCACCGGCGAGCGCAAGACCCTGCGGCTGGTGGCCCGGTACGCCGACGCCTGCAACCTGTTCGACATCCCCGACGGCGGCCGCACCGTCACCCACAAGCTCGCGGTCCTGGCCCGGCACTGCGAGGAGGCCGGCCGGCCCTACGAGCAGATCGAGAAGACCCTCAGCACCCGCCTGCCACCCGGCGAGCCCGCCGACGCCTTCGTCGACCGGGCCCGGACGGCGGCCGCGCTCGGCATCGAGCACCTGGTGGTCCTCACCCCGGGACCGTGGACCGATGACCTGCTGGCCGTCCTGGCCGCGGCCGTCCCCGCCCTGAGCGAGGTCCCGGTCGCCGGCATCCCGACCTGAAGGAGCCCCCATGCCCGAGGACCATTTCGGCGAAGCGGTGGCGGCGTCCTACGACGAGGACTCCGCCGACATGTTCGAGCCGTCGGTCGTCGAGCCCACCGTCGACTTCCTGGCCGACCTGGCCGGGAGCGGCGGCGCCCTGGAGCTGGGCATCGGCACCGGCCGCATCGCCCTGCCCCTGGCCCAACGCGGCATCGGAGTGCACGGTATCGACCTGTCGGAGGCCATGGTCGCCCGGCTGCGGGCCAAGCCGGGCAGCGAGGCGGTCGGCGTGACCATCGGCGACCTCGCCACGACCAGGGTGGGCGGGACGTTCTCCGTGGCCTATCTGATCTTCAACACGATCATGAACCTGACGACCCAAGAGGCGCAGGTGGCCTGCTTCGGCAACGCCGCCGCGCACCTGGAGCCCGGCGGCTGCTTCGTCGTCGAGATCAGGGTTCCCGAGCTGCGCCGGCTCCCGCCCGGGCAGAACGTCCTGCCGTGGCAGGTCAGCCCGGAACGGTCGGTGTTCTACTCCTACAACGTCGCCACCCAGGCCATGCGCGGGCACTATCTGGAGGTCGCGGACGGCCGCGGCGAGTACAGCACGATCCCGTTCCGCTACGTCTGGCCGTCGGAGCTGGACCTGATGGCCCGTCTGGCCGGCATGACCCTGCGGGAGCGCTGGGCCGGCTGGCGCCGCGAGCCGTTCACCAGCGACAGCGCCAAGCACGTCTCGGTCTGGGAGAAGCGCGGCTAGCGCCGGTGAGCGCCGAGGAACCACAGCAGCAGCGCGTTCACCACCTCTGGGCTCTCGATCGGCAGGAGGTGGGTGCCGGGGAGCACGGCCAGCCTTCCGTGGGGCAGCGCGGTCGCGACCGCGGCGCCGTGCTCGAGGGTCACCTCGTCGCGGTCGCCCTGCAGGACCAGGGTGGGCGCCTCGACCGTCCTGAGCGAGGCGAGCTCGATCTCCGGCTCGGTCTCGATCATGCGCAGCGTCTTGGCGTACACCACCGGGAAGTGCTCGGGGCCGTCCGGCGAGACCCGGTCGTACTCGCCCCGCAGGAACCCCATGACCTGGTCCCCGCCGCCGGTGAGCTGCTCGGTCAGCCCACGGGTCACCTTGCCGGAGGAGTTGTAGTACTGGCCGATCAGCACCAGCCGGTCCATCAGGTCGGGGCGGCGCTGGGCGACCAGCAGGGCCACCACCGCGCCGTCGCTCCACCCCACCAGGCGCGCCGGCCCGCCCACGACGGCGTCGAGGTAGGCCACGGTGTCGTCGGCCATCACGCCGTAGCTCAGGGGCCCCTCCACGTCGGGGGTGTGGGCATGGCCCCGGCGCTCGGGGAGGTGCACCCTGTACCCGGCCCGGGCCAGCGCCGGCGTCTGTGCCACCCAGGACGAGGCCCCGGCGAACGCCCCGTGCAGCAGCACCACCGGCTCGCCGTCACCGCGCACCTCGTGCCAGGTCGGCAGCCCGTTCACGTCCACGTACGGCACACGGCCTCCCGGGTCAGGTGGGCAGCAGGCCCCACTGCCCGAGGGCGGCGGGGGCCGCGGCCAGGAGCAGCCCGAGCAGCAGGGGCGCGCCGGCCAGCCCGGCGACCGCCGACGGCCAGCCCAGGTGGTGGCGGCGATGGAACCAGACCGCCAGGATCCCGAACAGCGCCGCCCCGGCCAGGAAGAACAGCACGTACAGGACCGCCTTGGCGGTCACCCCGCCGGCGGCGGTCCAGGCCGCCGAGGGCGCCAGCAGGCCGCTGACGGTCCCCACGGTGATCACCAGGTTCCCGGCCGAGTACAGGCTCAGCAGCCCGAACGCGCCCCACAAGGCCACCCCGAGCAGCTGCAGCGGCCGGCGCGGCAGGCCCGGCGGCGCCAGGACCGCGGCCAGGGCCACGGCCGCGCCGGCCAGCTTGAGCACCCCGACCAGCACGCTCATGATCGCCAGGCCCGAGGCGTAGTCGGCGAGCCGCTGGCCCGCGGCCGGGCCGGCCACGACCTGCCAGGCGCTCACGGCCGCGAACAGCAGGCACCAGGCGGCGGCGGTGTACGCCAACGCCCGCGCGGTGGTCGGAGGGGCGGGTGCGGGTTGGCTCACGGCGGATCACCTCCTGCTCCCAGCTTGGACCCGGGGCGCCGGCTCGTCATGGAGGCCAGCCCCCATTCACGATTGGCGCTGGCCATGATGGGCCGGGACCGCCTCCCCACCACCCTGAGCCGGGGGAGACAGGAGAAACCACTGATGCGCACCTCGACATCGCGCGACCGCGAGCGCGCGCCGGGGGGCTGGCCGGTCGCCACCGTGTCGGTCCTGGCCGTGACGGCGGTGCTGACCGTGCTCCAGTTCCCGTTCCCGCAGGTGCGGCTGGCCCTCTGGCGCGACCCGGACCTGATCGCCGCCGGGCAGTGGTGGCGGCTGGTCACGGCGCTGTTCGTCCAGTACGACGCCGTCTGGCAGATCGTGGTCGTGTTCGCCTGCATCGCCGCCCTCGGGGTGGTGGCCGAGCGGATCTTCGGGCATGGCTGGTGGCTGGTGATCTACCTGGGCTGCGGCGTGATCGGCCAGGCGTTCGGCTGCCTGTGGGAGCCGCCGGACGCCGGCGCCTCGGTGGCCGCGGCCGGGCTGCTCGGGGCGGTGTCGGCCTGGCTGCTGTCGCCAGCCGGGCCCCGGCCGGCGACAGCAGCCAGGATCTGGGGGGTGTTCTGGCCGCTGGTCGGGATCGCCCTCACCGTGAAGCAGGACCACCAGGGCCCGCCGCTGCTGGTCGGCTTCGCCGTCGGCGCGCTGCTGCTGTGGCGGGACCGGCGCCGCCAGGTCTCCGACATGGTCGCCGCCGCAGGTTCCAGGTAGCCGGCACCCGCAGAGTGCAGCCGGCCGGGAGCCGGGTTGGGGGCTGGCATCGACGACATCCCGGCCCGGCGGGGCGACCCTCGGAGGCGAAGGACCACACGGCCTGGAAGGAGGCCTCCGATGAGCAGCCGATACCTCGGGGTCATCACCCTGGAGCGGTTCCTGGTGGCGGAGCGGTACTGCGAGTCGCGCCAGACGTCGTCGACCGACCCCCGGCGGACCCCCAACCTGGACCGCGGCGGCGGGCGCGGCGACCGGCCGGGCTCGCGGACCGGGACCGGCGCGCCGGCCCAGGCGCGCCACGGGTAGGCGTGGCGCGCCCTGATGTCCTCGGTGATCGCCACGGGACCATGAGTTTCCAGCTACCCGGCATGCGCGCCGCCGCCGCGGCCTGGGATCCTGCGCCCATGCTGCGCTGCCTGATCGTCGACGACAGCCTCCGCTTCCTGGAGGCCGCCCGCGGGCTCCTGGAGGGCCAGGGCGTCGCCGTCGTCGGCGTGGCCTCCAACAGCGCCGAGGCCCTGCGGCGCGCCGGGGAGCTGCGACCGGACGTCACCCTGCTGGACATCGACCTGGGTGGCGAGAGCGGCCTGGAGCTGGCCCGGCGCCTCCACGGCCAGGCCGGCCAGGCCCCGGCGCCGGTGATCCTCATCTCGACCCACGCCGAGCAGGACTACGCGGAGCTGATCGCGGCCAGCCCGGCCATCGGGTTCCTGCCCAAGGCCACCCTGTCGGCCGACGCCATCCGCGACCTGCTGGCCGACCACGGCGGCCCGAGGCCGTGACGACTCTTCCTGCTGGCCGGTAGCCGAGACTCCGGTTGGCTGCGATGCCGCCACCCGGTCCCGCCGCGATCCTGACGGGGAACTCTGTACCCCCCGAGAGACGGAGCGGCGATGTCCGGACTTCGAGGCTGGCGCCGCGGGCTGCTGGTGGCCCTCGCGGCGGTGCTGCTGGCGGCCTGCGGCGGGACCAGCGGCGCGAGCGGCGGCGGCGGCACGCCGACGCTGAACTGGTACATCTTCCACGAGCCGTCGGGCAGCTTCCAGGCCGCCGCCGCCGACTGCTCGGCCGCCTCCGGCGGCGAGTACAACATCCAGATCCGCGAGCTCCCGGCGGCCGCCGACGGCCAGCGCGAGCAGCTGGTCCGGCGGAGCGCGGCCAGGGACAGCTCGCTCGACATCCTCGGCCTGGACGTGGTCTGGGAGGCCGAGTTCGCCGAGGCCGGCTGGATCCAGCCCTGGACCGGCCAGCAGCGCCGCCAGGTCGAGCAGGACGCCGTCAAGGCCGCCCTGGACACCGCCACCTGGAAGGGCCAGCTGGTGGCCGCCCCCTTCAACAGCAACACCCAGCTGCTCTGGTACCGCAAGGACCTGGTGCCCCACCCGCCCACGACCTGGGCCGAGATGATCAGCCAGGCCGAGGCCCTGGCCCGCCAGGGCAAGCCCCACTACATCGAGATCCAGGGGGCCTCCTACGAGGGCTACACCGTCTGGGTGAACGCGATGATCGCCTCGGCCGGTGGGCGCATCCTCTCCGAGGACGGCCAGCGCGTCATCCTGGGACCGCCGGCGGCCAAGGGCGTCTCGCTCATCGGCCAGCTGGCCCGGTCGCCCGCGGCCGACCCGTCGCTGGGCGTGCAGATGGAGGACCAGAATCGGCTCGCCTTCGAGACCGGCAAGGCCGCCTTCGAGATCAACTACCCGTTCGTCTACCCCTCGGCGCAGGAGAACGCGCCCGCCATCGCCAAGCAGATGGCCTGGGCCGAGTATCCGCGGGTCGATGCCAACATGGCCTCGCGGCCCCCGGTGGGCGGCATCGACCTGGCCGTCAGCGCCTTCAGCCGCCACAAGCAGCAGGCCTTCGACGCCATCCAGTGCCTGCGCGACCGTGACAACCAGCTCCGCAACGCCGTCAAGGGCGGGCTGCCGCCCACCCTGGCCAGCCTCTACCGGGACCCGCGGCTGATCAAGGGCGGCTACCCGTTCGCGGCCGAGATCCTGGACTCGCTCCAGCGCGGCGGCGTCCGCCCCAAGACCCCCGCCTACCAGTCGGTCTCCATCGCCTTGCAGACCACCCTGTCCCCGCCGTCCTCGGCCGGCCCCGCCAAGCTCGGCCAGCTCCGCAGCCAGCTGCAGGACGCCATCGAGTCCAAGGGGCTGATCTCATGAGCGCGCAATCCGGCGCCACCGGCGTCGCCCAGGCGCCGCCGCAGGCCCGGCCACGGCACCGGCGCGCCGCCTCGCTGTCCGAGGGGGCCAGGGCCGAGCGCCGGCTCGGCTGGCTGCTGTGCGCCCCGGCGGTGATCGTGATGCTGGCGGTCACCGCCTACCCGATCGGCTACGCCGTCTGGCTGTCGCTGCAACGCTACGACCTGCGCTTCCCGGCCGAGCGGCGGTTCGTCGGGCTGGCCAACTACGCCACCGTGCTCAGCAACCGCCTGTGGTGGACGGCGTTCGGCGTCACCGTGTTCATCGCGGTCGTGTCGGTCGCGGTGGAGCTGGTCCTGGGCATGGGGCTGGCCCTGATCATGCGCTGGGCTCTGGTCGGCCGGGGCGCGGTGCGGACCGCGATCCTGGTCCCGTACGGGATCGTCACCGTGGTCGCCGCCTACAGCTGGCAGTACGCCTGGACGCCGGGCACCGGCTACCTGGCCAACCTGCTCCCCTCGGGCAGCGCCCCCCTGACCGAGCAGTGGCCGGCGATCTTCATCATCATCGCCGCCGAGATCTGGAAGACGACCCCGTTCATGGCCCTGCTGCTGCTGGCCGGCCTGTCGCTGGTGCCCGAGGAGCTGCTGCGGGCGGCCAAGGTCGACGGGGCCAGCGGCTGGCAGCGCCTCACCCAGGTCGTCCTGCCCCTGATGAAGCCGGCGATCCTGGTCGCGCTGCTGTTCCGCACCCTGGACGCCTTCCGGATCTTCGACAACATCTTCATCCTGACCGGCGGGGCCAACAACACCCGCTCGGTGTCGATCCTCGGCTTCGACAACCTGTTCACCGCGCTCAACCTCGGGATCGGCTCGACCATCTCGGTGCTGGTCTTCGTCGCGGTGGCGATCATCGCCTTCGTCTTCGTCAAGGGCTTCGGCACGGCCGCGCCCGGCCAGGAGGTGGACCGACGATGACCACCCGAACCCCCGCC
>Ga0190274_10002931_pt1 | contig 10126 bp, 10 predicted proteins | sample Popmic531T_FD_133002 | JGI IMG/M metagenome (GOLD analysis project Ga0190274, IMG submission 133002) | Populus adjacent soil microbial communities from riparian zone of Yellowstone River, Montana, USA - 531 T | ecosystem: Environmental > Terrestrial > Soil > Riparian zone | place: USA: Montana...
AGCGATTTCGTCGAGCCGCATGGCGTCGCGGTGCCGAACACTCGCGCGACGACGCGGCTCTCCATCTCGTCGTTCTTCAGTGTGGCGGTGCCGTGCAGATTCACGTAGCCGACGTCGGCCGGTTGCAGCCTGGCCTGCGCGAGGGCGGCGCGGATCGCGGTCTCCGCGCCGCGTCCATCCGGATCGGGTGCGGACATATGATAGCCATCCGACGATGCACCGACGCCGCAGAGGCGCACGGCGCTCGGCGTGCGAGTGACGAGGAACACGCACGCGCCTTCGCCGATGTTCAAGCCTTTGCGGTTGCGGCTAAACGGATTGCACAGCTCCGGCGACAACGACTCGAGCGCGTCGAAGCCGTTCAGCGTGAGACGGCACAAGCTGTCGGCTCCGCCGACGACGGCCGCGTCGCAACGGTCCGCCGCGAGCAGGCGAGCCGCCGAGCTGAAAGCGTTGGCCGACGACGAGCATGCAGTCGAGATCGTGTAGCGCGGCCCGGTAAGCCCGAGATACCGGGCCGCGAATTCCGCCGCCATGCCGATCTCCTGCTGGCGGTAGTGGAACTTCGCGGGCATGCGGCCGTCGCGCTCCAGCGCTTCGATCGCGTCCTCGCCTTCGGCGATGCCCGACGTGCTCGTGCCGATCACGACCGCGATCCGATGCGCGCCCACGGGGTCGGCGGTGCGCGCGACCGACGCCGCGAGTTGATCGAGGGCGGCCTTGAGCAGGCGATTGTTCCGGCACTCGAACTTAGCGAGCGACGGTGGAAGCGGGGCGAGCGGCGCCCGCACCTCGCCGACGACGGTCGAGCGGTGCGTCAGCAGACCCGCGAACGGCGCCATCCCGGAGTGATCAGCCGCAAGCAGTCGCGACAGCACCTCGGCCTTGCCCGCGCCGAGGGCGTTGACGATGCCGACGTCGGAGAGATACAGCTTCACCGCGAGTCCCCGGCGAGGCACGCGCGGACCTTGTCGACGAGCACCTGCGGTGAAGCGAAGAGCATCTCCCCGTGGTCCTTACCTACGGCGACTTGCGTCGTGAACGCCGTGGTCACGCGCTCGCCGGTGCGGCAGTCCTTGATCTCGTAGGCGATCTTCAGGCGGTTCTCGTATTCCTCGAGCCACGCTTTGACTGCGAGCCGCTGGCCGAACCGCGTCGGCCGCAGGTATTTGATGTGCGCTTCGACGACAGGCCACAAGTAACCGGACGCGACCATGTCGGCGTAGTTGTAGCCGATCCTCGCGAGCAGAGCAGACCGGGCCGGTTCGAGGTAGCGGAAATAGTTGCCGTGCCATGTCACGCCCATCGGATCGGAGTCGTGGAACAGCACGTCGACCTCGACCTCCGACTCCAAGCTGTTACACGCGCGCGCGCAAGACATTGTTTTTGATTAGCTTTGTCCGGCGTTTGGTCGGGCTCGGCTCACTCCCAGAAGTCGAAAAAATTAAACCATTGGGTTGGGGCCAGCAAGCAACGCTCTTCGAGGCGCTGTGCGTACTCTGCGATTGCCCGCTCCAGCGCGTCGCGGCGCCGGTGGCGCGGCAACACGAGCGGATTGGCGAACGGCTCGATGAACACTCGGTAGCGTTTACCGATCCGCAAGCAAAAGAGCAAATACACGGGGCACGACAGCAGGCTTGCAAGGATGAAAGGTCCCTGGGGAAACGGCGCCGGGAAGCCGAGGAACGGCACGTGGATCGAGCGTTCGCGATTCCCCAGCGACACTCGATCCGCGGCGATCGCGACGTACTCGCCGGCGCGGATCTTGTCCTGCAGTTTGATGACCGAATCGGGTCCGAGCGAGTCGACTTGGATCATCTGCTCGAGTGCGCGCGGCCCGATCGTCGCGATCAGGCTATTTAGCTTCGGCGAGTTGCGCGTGAGCACGAGCGGGTTGACCTTGATCCCGTGCTCGAAGTCGGCGTAAGCGCGCAGCACCTCGAGGTTGCCGAGATGCGAGCCGATGAACAGCGCGCCGCGGCCGGATTCCCGCAATCTTCTGAACAGCTGTGGATCGTCGAAGTCGATGTTCGCGGCGGGGAACGCGCCGGCCCACACCGCTCCCTTGTCGAGCATTGAGTGTCCGAAATCTACCAGGTGGTTGAACGTGCTCATGCGCGCGGCGCTCGGTTGGCTGCGTTCCTGCAAGCGGCTGCGGACGCGCTGCAGGAAATCGCGCGAGGCGTTGCGCGCTTTGGGCGCGGTAACCCAGAAATACGCGACGACCGGATAGAGCAGCAATGTGAAAGCCCACCGGCCGAGCAGCAAGTAGACCGCATACATGAACCGCAGGCCCGCGACGTCGCCGCGCTCGCGAAGCTGCGACCAGTGCTCGCCGCGCTCGATGCTCATTGCGGCACCCGCAGCAGCAGACGGCCGCTGCTGTACCGCGCGTCCGCGGACGCGAACGAGAACTGCACCTTGTGCGCGGCCGCCGCATGCTCGAGCGTGAGCGTCGCGCGAGTTCCCGGAGTCATGAGCTGCTGAAACTTCAGACGCTCGAGTCCCGCGAACCCGCCCCCGACGTCGAGGTAACGCCGCGCGAACTCGAGCGCCCACTTTATCTGCACGACGCCGGGCACCACCGGCGCTCCGGGGAAGTGGCCGTCGAAATAGCGCAGGTCCGACGGCACGACTACCTCGATCTCGGCCACCGGCGTCGCGACGCGCCGGGCGACGACGAGTGGTTCGACCACGTACTCAGCGCGGCTTGTCTCGGCGGCCATCAGCGTCGCTCGAACAGGTCTTTGAGGACCGCGCGCTGGCGCTTGCCCTGGGCGTCGACGGGCACCGTGTCGACGTAGCGGAATTTGCGGGGCAACCCGAGCGGCTCGATTCGTGTGCGCAGCGCGGCTTTGAGCGCTTGGTTGAGCGCTCGTCGGCCGCGGTGCGCGAGCTCGGCCGCGCCCACGGCGTTCAGCTGCACGACGACGCCGACGTATTGCCGCCCGCCGTCGTCGAGCGCGACCGCCGCGGCCTCCTCGATCCACTCGCTCTCGCAGAGATAGCGCTCGATCTCCGCGAGCGACACGCGCTTGTCCTCGATCTTCGCGAGATGGTCAGCGCGCCCCAAGAGCACGAACTGTCCGCGGCCCGCGAACGTTACTTGATCGCCCATCGTGAGCCAGCCCGGTTGTCCGGAGAATGGCGAGCTCGCCTCGAGCAAATGGTCCTCGCCCGCGCGGGTCTCGACACGCGGCATCGCCGTGAAGGTCGCCGCCGCGGCGCTCGTCTGGCGGCGCCAGGCGACGCCGCTCGTCTCGGTGCTGCCGAGCACCTCGATCGGGCACGTACCGAGCACGCGCGTTGTGTCAGCCGCGGCGTCCGCGGGCAACAGGCCGCCGGACGAGAATACCGCGCGCCAGCCGCTGGCTCCGTTCGGCAGGTGGCCGATCCGTTTCAGCAGGGCGGGGCTCGACACCAGCGCTTGGCCGGCGCCGTTCGTGAGCTGCTCCGGGTACTCGAGCCGAAACGTCGCGAACGGCCGGCGCTGCAGCAATGGCCAAAGGACGCTGAACAACATTCCGTACACGTGCCGATGAGACACCGTCGAATGGACACGCGCGGTGCCGACATCGGCGCCCCACAGCAACTCCAGCACCGCGAGCTCGGCCTCCACGTTGTGGACTTGCCTCACGACCTCCTTCGGCACGCCGGTGGTCCCTGACGTATAGAGCACGAGTTGCGCGGACGGCGCGATCTCGCCGATTCGCTCGCGCGTCGCCGCGAGCTGCTGCCAAACCACGCGCTCGCGTGCGCTCGTTGCGGCGTCGCCCGCTTCGATGACGCCGTCGAACGCGAGCGCCGCAACGCTGCCTTCGAGCATCGTCGCCGGAGCCAAAACGGGTGTCTTCTGGGCGGCCCAGCAGCCGAGGAGCGCCGCGGCAAACTCGAACGTGTCCTCGAGATTCAGCACCCAGCGGCGACCCTTGCTCCGCGCGACGCGCGCGTACACGCGTGCGGCGGTTGCGACGAGGTCCTGCCAGCGCCGCTCGGTTCCGTCGCGCGCGAAGCACGCGACGTGATCGGTATCGGCGGCAAGCGCAGCGGTAAGCGCGGTCGCCGTCATTTGCGCAGGTTCCGCATGGCGCGGCGCCGCGTCAGCAGCTCCGCGCCGAACATCGCGCCGATTAGCACGTAAGCGATGAGGCCGTTGTAAAGCGCCCACGTCTCGAACGATGCACGCGCCGCCGTGTAGAGCGCGAGCGCGCCGTTGCCGACGAAGAACACGCACCACGCGATCGTCACGCGGCGCAGATACGGCACGGCTTCGGCCGGCAGATCGCGATCCCGCAGCCGCGCGATTCGCTCGACGACGGTCGGGGGGTATACGAGGCTCGCGGAGAACAGTAAGAGCATAACCGCGTTCACGAGCACCGGATAATAGAGCATCGCGTCCGGCGAGCCACTCCACATGCTGACGAGCGCGAGCACGATCGCGCCGCCGCAGATCAAGAGCAGTTGTGGCGCGAGCGCGCGCGGCGCGTCGGAGCTGAAGCGAAGCGCCACGAGCCTGATGCCGCAGATCGCGATCAACGCGAGCGCCATCCAGGTCGCACCGAGACGGGTTTGGCCGAAATAGACGAGCAGTGGATAGAGCACGAGCACGCCGCCGACGGCGAGCGACAGTCCTCTACGAAATTTACGGCGCCCCGGGTTTTTGAGGTTCTCGCCCTGCGAGCGCATCCTAAACGGTTTCACCCGTACCGCCGACGAAGCGTGCGAGGTTCGCGATCGATGCGAAGTGCTTGCGCATCGTTTCCGGCTCGGCATCCATGCACACGGCGTACTTGCGGCGAATGGCGACGCCGAGCTCGAGCGCGTCGATCGAGTCGAGCCCCAAACCGTCGCCGAACAGCGGTGCCTCGCTGTCGATCTGTTCGACCGTGATGTCCTCCAGATTCAGGACCTCGATCAGCAACCGCTTGAGTTCCTGTTCCAGCGCGTTCATTCGCAACGAATCTCCTTGCACAGCTCGCCCTGAGCGTGCACCTGAGGGTCGGTCTCCATTGTCCCCGAGGTAGACATAACGGGCGTTGCGTGACTTCTAGTTTTTCCGCAATGCCCCCCGAATCGCGGGGTAAGCTATCACCCAGTCTCGCGACGAAGCAAGGTAACGCGCCGTTTTGAAAACGCGTCACTGGGCCGGTGCGCGGCTCCAAATCCAGCCCTGGCCGTCGGCGGTGCTCCGCATCGTCGGCTCGCTCGAAAGCGCCCACGCGATGAAGAGCGGCGCCTGCGGTAGCGGCTCGTCCTGCTCCGCCGGAGCGGACTCGAGCGCGAGCCCGTGTGCGTCGCCGGCTCGCAGCAGCAAGCCGAGCGCGTATTGGCACTGGGTCTGAGTCGAGTAGGGGACGTACTCCGGCGGCAGCGGCTCGTCGTAGCACACGAGCAAAACCTGAGCTTCGGGGCGCTCGATGAGATAGCCCTCCGCCTCGAGCCAGCCCGACGCGAACGTGCTGCCGCCCGATGCGAGCGAGCTTACGGGCGCGCGGCTGTGGGCAACGATCGTATAGACGCCAGCGCTCGCGTTATGGACCGACTGGCTGAACGCCGTCGGCGACAACTCGACGCGGGTTGCGATGCTGCGCAGCATCTCGCGCAACCGCGTGAGTTCGCCGTGCTGCGAGCAGAACACGAGGAAATCCGGTTTCGAATCGGCTGCCGCCTCGAGCGCGATTTGCACGGCGAGCTTCGACAAGGAGCTCATGCGGCGGCGATGCGCGGGGGGAATGGCGTCCTCTGGAACTAGGCTGTGCGCAGGACGAGCCGTAGGGCGAGCCCAGTGTTCGCGCCACGTTTGCGGGTCTCGAGTCTCCGGTGACCAGAAGGCCCAACGCTCAATCTCAAGACCGTGCTTCACTCGGCCGACGGCCTCGCAGCAACCCTCCCTCGGAACAGCGTCAATATACTCGGGCCGTTGTCCGGGCGGCAATGCGCGCGCAGCGCCGCCGGCGCGGCGCCGTTCTACTCTGCATGAGCTAAGCTAACTGCGATGATCAGCTACGACCGGCCCGCGAGCATTAGTGCGTTTCAGGCCATTTCCGAGGCGCAAAAGCTCGCGTTTTCGCCGATTGCGTTCCAGGCGAGTGTCGCGCTCGTGCGCCTCGGAATTCTCGATGCCGTCGGCGCTGCGGGCGAAGAAGGTGCGCGCGCCGACGAGCTTGCGCAGCGTCTCGGGCTAGGCGCATACGGCGTCAGCGTGCTGCTCGACATGGGGCTCAGCATCGGGCTCGTGTGGCGGCGCGGCGACCGCTACGTGCTCGACAAAGTGGGCCACTTCCTGCTCGACGACAAGATGACGCGCGTCAACATGAACTTCGTAGCGGACGTCTGCTACAAGGCAATGGATCGGCTGCAGGAGTCAGTGCAGCACGAGACGCCGCACGGCCTCGAGGAATTCGGCGATTGGCCCACGTTGTATCCCGGGCTCACGCTACTGCCCGAGCCCGCGCGCACGAGTTGGTTTTCGTTCGATCAGTTCTATTCGACCGCTGCGTTCGCCGCTGCGTTGCCGATCGTGTTCGCTGCGCCGCCGCGGCACATCGTCGACGTCGGCGGCAACAGCGGCGCGTGGGCCGCTGCGTGCGTTGCCCGCGATCCTACGGTGCGGGTCACGATCGTCGACCTTCCGGAGCAGGTGCGCGCCGCGGACGACGCCTTACGCCAGTCGCCGCACCGCGATCGAATCGCGCTCTGGGCGGCCGACGTCCTCGACGCGAGCCAGCCATGGCCGAGCGGCGCGGACGCGATCTGGATGAGCCAATTCCTCGACTGTTTCGCCGAGGACCAGATCGCGGCGATCCTCGCCCGCGTGGTCGGCGCGCTCCCGCCAGGCGGCTCTCTGTTCGTGCTCGAGCTGCTCGGCGACCGTCAACAGCACGCCGCGGCCGCATACAGTTTGAATGCCACGTCGTTGTACTTTACTTGCATCGCGAATGGTGTGAGCCGGATGTATCGGTCGGACGATCTCGAGCGCCTGCTCCGCGCGTCGGGCCTCGAGCTCGAGGCCCAGCACGACAACCTCGGCGTCGGCCACACGTTGTTCCATTGCGTCAAACACGGATGAGCGCGCGCAACGCGACGCTGGTCGCCATCGTGACGATAGCGGCGTGGGTGCCGCGGGCGCTCGCCGCCGCGCCGGACGCCGGTGCGCTGATCGCCGGTCTCGCGCGCCCGGCACCCGCGAGCGTGACGTTCACCGAAGTGCGGTTCTCGTCGCTGCTGCGCGAGCCGCTGATCGTCTCCGGTGAGCTGGGCTACTTGGGCGCCGGCGGCCTCGAGCGGCGCGTTACCGCGCCCTACCGCGAGACGACCGTGATTCGCGGCGACGCCGTTCGCATCGAACGCGATGGCGAAGCGCCGCGCAGCTTTGCGTTGAAGCGCGCACCGGAGCTGAAAAGCTTCTTGAGCGCGTTCACTGCGCTGCTCGCGGGGGACGCGGCCGCGCTCGCGCGGGACTTCACGGTTACTGCGAGCGGCGAGCAAGACCGCTGGAGCCTCGAGCTCACGCCGAACGAGGAGCACGCGCGCCGCCGGCTGCGCGCGATCGTGATCAACGGCAGCGGCGCCGAGCCGCGCTGTCTCGCGACGTTCGACGTGCGCGAGGGTGGCAGCGTTCTGTTGTTCGGCGTGGGGGCCACCGAGCCTCTAGTCGCAGCCGACGTGTCGCTCGACGGTCTGCTCGCGCGCTGCCGCGCGGAATGAAACGCACGCCCGCGGCTCTCCTGCTACTCGCGGTTTGGATCGCGGCCATCGTCGCGGCGGCCGTGTTTGCGCAGCGGCACCTCGCGGTGAGCTCGGACTTGCGCCTGTTTCTTCCGTCGGCGACGACACCCGAGCAGCGGCTGCTCCTGGAAGGGCTCGGCGAAGGGCCCGCGGCGCGTATTCTCGTCGTGGCGCTCGAGGGTGCAACGCCAGAGGAACTGGCCGACGTTTCGCGGGCGCTCGTGGCAGAGCTGCGCGGCGACGGAGCGTTCTTGTTCATCGCGAACGGCGAGGTCGCGCTCGACGACTTCCCCGACGCGCTGTTGCCCTATCGCTTCCTGCTCTCGACGACACTCGACTCACGACGTTTCGACGCCGATTTCCTGACCGAGTCGCTCGCAGCGCGCGCGCGCGACCTTGCGTCTCCGGCCGGCTTGTTTCTCGAGCCGTGGCTGCCGCGCGATCCGACGCTCGAGCTCGCCAACGTGCTGCAGCGCTGGCAGCCGACGCAGGAGCCGCGGCGCGAGCTCGACGTTTGGTTCGACCGGGCCGGGCAGCGCGCGCTGTTGATCGCCGAAACGCGCGCGGCGGCGTTCGATCCGGATGGCCAGCGTGCGGCGCTCGCGAAGCTCGACGCCGCGCTCGCGGCGGCGAACGCGGGCGGCGTCCGGATGACGGTGAGCGGCGCCGGCGCTTTCTCCGTGCTCATGGAGGCGCGCACGCGCGCCGAAGCGCAACGGCTCGGTCTTGTCGCGACGCTCGGAATGCTCGTGCTTCTGCTGGTCGCGTATCGCGGCGTCGGCAGTGTGGTGCTGAGCGCGCTGCCGCTCGTGAGCGCGGGCCTGGCGGGTCTCGCGGCGGTCGCGGCACTGTTCGGCTCCGTGCACGGCGTGACGTTGGCATTCGGGTTCACTCTGATCGGCGTGGCGCAGGACTATCCGCTGCACGTGCTGAGCCACCGCCGCGCGGACCGCGCGCCGCGCGACGTGGCGCGCGCGTTGTGGCCCACACTTGCGACCGGCGTCGCGAGCACGTGCATCGCGTATCTCGCGTTCCTTTTTTCGGGCGTGACCGGGCTGCAGCAACTCGCGTGCTTTACGATCGCGGGATTGGCCGTTGCGGGGCTCGCGAGCCGCTTCGTGCTTCCGGTCTTGATGGATCGTGCGCAACGCGACTTCGGCGACTCGGCCGCGCTCGCGCTCGTGTGGAACACGATCCTGCGCCTGCCGCGGCCTGCGTGGGCGGCGCCCGCGCTCGCGATCGTCTGCGCCGCCGGCATCGCGCTCGCGCCACGGCCGCTCTGGGAGAACAATCTCGCGGGGCTCACGCCCGTGCCCGCGGACCTGCTCGCCGTGGATCAAGAGTTGCGTGCCGAGCTCGGGACCGCGGACTTGCGGTACATGCTCGCCGTCGACGCGCCCGACGACGAGGCCGCGCTCGCGCGCGTCGAGTCGCTCGATCCTAAGTTGCAGCAGCTGGTGGAGCGCGGCGCGATCGCGGGCTTCGATCATGCGGCGCGCTACGTACCGTCGGCGGCTACGCAGCGCGCGCGGCAGTCGTCGTTGCCGGACTCGGCGTCGCTGCTAACGGCGCTCGAAGCCGCCAGCGCTGCGACGCCGTTTCGCGCAGGCGCGTTCCAGCCGTTCGTAGAAGACGTCGAGCGCGCGCGAATGCTCGAGCCGCTGACGCTCGAGCAAGTGCGCGCGGCCGGACTCGGCGAGCGGGTCGACATGCTGCTGCGCGGCCAAGCGGGGAGCCGCACGGCGCTCGTGACGTTGAGCGGGGTCCGCGACGTCGAGGCGCTGAGCGAGCTCGCCGCGTCCTCCGGTGCGACGCTGCTCGACTTGCGGCAAGCATCGGAGTCGCTCGTTGCGCAGCAGCGCACGCGGATGCTCTGGAGCCTCGCGGGGGCTGCCGTGCTGCTGGTCGCCGTTGTGGCGTTCGCGTTACGCAGCCGCGCGCGCGTGCTGCGGGTCCTCGCGCCGATGGCCGTGACGACGCTGGTCGTGGTGGCTGCGCTGCAGGCGGCTGGTATCTCTTTGACGCTGTTTCACTTGATCGCGCTGATTCTCGTCGCGGGCCTCGGCCTCGACTACGCGCTGTTCTTCGAGCATGCCGCCGACGACGCGAAGGAGCAGCGGCGCACGCTGCACGCGGTGCTCGTCTGCTCGCTGTCTACGCTGCTCGTGTTCGCGCTGCTCGCCACGTCGTCGCTGCCGGTGCTGCGCGCGATCGGTCTGCCGGTCGCGATCGGCGTGTGCTCGAACTTCTTCCTCGCGCTGCTGCTGACTAGGGTCAGACCGCAGCTCTGACGCTAGCGCGCGGCGAGGGTCTCGGCGCGGATCATTTGCGCCGCTGCGCCCGAGTTTCCGGTGCTTGTCCGCGTCCGCGAGCGCGCGCGGTTTCCGGAGCTGCTCGA
>Ga0190274_10002932_pt1 | contig 10124 bp, 10 predicted proteins | sample Popmic531T_FD_133002 | JGI IMG/M metagenome (GOLD analysis project Ga0190274, IMG submission 133002) | Populus adjacent soil microbial communities from riparian zone of Yellowstone River, Montana, USA - 531 T | ecosystem: Environmental > Terrestrial > Soil > Riparian zone | place: USA: Montana...
ATTCCTTGAACAGGAACGGATTGATCGTGATGATCCCGCCGAACGTGACGAACAGTGTGTAACCGTCGGGCTGCGAGCGGGCGACGAATTGGGCCGAGAGATTGCCGGCACCGCCGGTCCTGTTCTCGACAATGACGGGCTGCCCCCACATCGCGTTCAATTGCTGCGCCACCAGGCGCGCGATGATGTCGGTGCCGCCGCCAGCGGATGCGGAAACGACGAAGCGGACAGTGCGATCGGGATAAGCAGTCTGCGCCGAGGCCGCGATGGGCGCGATGGACAGCAGCGCGATCAGCGCGGCGCGCAAGACCGATTTCATTTTGTCCTCCCGAGGCAGATTTTTTCTTTGACGTCAAAACGCCCGGCCATCGGTCATGCCGATGCCAGGCGCTTCGTTCTCAAGACAGCCGCAGTGATGGACCAGGGCTGCACGCACGATCAGGACACGACCTTGGGCTTGCGAAGCACGCAGGTCTTCTCGTTCGGCTTGAAGTAGTGACGTTCTTCGGCGTAGTGGCCGCCGACGACCGTGATGGAAAAGGTGCCTTCCTCGAGTGCAATGAAGGTATGGATTTCAGCCGGCTGCGCCACGATCGCGACGTCACCCGGCGTCAACCGGCGATCATCAACGGTCTTCAGATCGGCGAAGCCTTCCTTCGAACCGTCGTCCAGGCGCTCGTACACCGTATGGTCGAAGCTGCCCTTGTAGACCACCAGTGCTTCCCACACGCCGTGGTCGTGTGGCGGGATGCGCTTGCCCTTGGGGAATTCGTCGAGCGAGATCACGAGCTGGCCGTCGTAATAGAGATACTTGGAATTATCGATGTGGTTGCCTTGGCGCTTCACGCCGAGAGACAGCAGGTCGGGCTGTCCCGCGATCCGCTTCAGCGGCGCTTGCAGCGCCTTGATCAACGAGGCGTTGTCGTCCCGATGCTGCTCGGCAAGCTTAATGATGTTGAATGCGCACTCGCGCACGACCTGTTCGCTGTTCGTCGCCGCCATGACCGCTCCTCACCCGTGTTTTCTTAAGATTGGAGGACATTTTAGCGGAGGCCAGCCGTTTTGCCATGTGTCAAAGCGCACGGCTGACCGTTGGATTGGGAATGCGCTAGGCTGCGTCAAACCGGGAGGAATCTGGAAATGCTGCTCCGCCTGTCCCTGCTCTTTGCCGCGCTCACGATGGCACTTCCCGCCGCGGCGCAGGAGTGGCCGAGCCGCCCGCTGACAATGGTGGTGCCGTTCGCCGCCGGCGGGCCGATGGACGCGCTCGCTCGCATTCTGCAACCGACGCTGGCCGAAGCGCTGGGCCAGACCATCGTGATCGAGAACCAGCCGGGCGGCGGCGGCATGACGGGCTCGCTGCGTGTGGCGCAGGCGGCGCCCGACAGCCACCTGTTCGTGCTCGCCTCGATCGGCACTCATGCGATCGGCTACTCGATGCACAAGAAGCCGGCCTATCACCCGGCGAACGATTTCCAGCCGGTGACCTTCATCGCCGACGCGCCGCTGCTGCTGATGACCAAGAAGGACTTGCCGCCGAACAACCTCAAGGAGTTCATCGCCTACACCAAGGCCAATCAGGGCAAGATGGTGTACTCGTCCGGCGGCACCGGTACCTCCTCACATATCTCATGCGTGTTGCTGAACCAGATCATGGGTGTCACCGAAGTCGCCCATGTGCCGTACAAGGGCGGCGGCCCGGCGTTCGCGGACGTGGTCGCCGGACGCATCGACTATATCTGCAATTACGTCTCGATCGGCGCGGCGGCGGCGAACCAGGGCCAGGTCAAGGCGATCGCGATGCTGGCGGGGGAGCGGACACCGCTGTTGCCGAACCTGCCGACCGCCAACGAGCAGGGCCTCAAGGATTTCGACGTGTCGGCATGGAACGCCGTCCTGCTGCCGAAGAGCGCATCTCCCGCACAAGTGACCAAGCTCAACGCTGCGCTGACCAAGGCGCTCGACGATCCCAAGCTGCGCCAGCGGCTCGACGCCATCGGCCTGATCGCCGCCACCCCGGCGCGCCGCAGCCCGGAGTACCTGCGCGATTTCATCAACGCCGAAACCAAGAAATGGGCCGCGCCGGTGAAGGCGAGCGGAGTGAACGTAGAATGACACGTTTCGCGCTGTCACTCATCGCCGCTGCCTTCGCGCTCGCCGGGCTCGCCACGGCGCAGGACTGGCCGCCGTCGGCCGCCGTGCGGGTCATGGTGCCATTCGCCGCCGGCGGGCCGGTCGATGTGCCGGCGCGGCTGATGAACGAGCGGCTCGCCGCGCAGACCAAGGGCACGTTCATCCTGGAAAACCGCGGCGGCGCCGGCGGCACCATCGGCGCCCAGGCCGTGGCGCAGGCGGCGCCAGACGGGCAGAGCCTGCTGTTCACCACCTCCTCCATCTCGATCGCGCCGAGCCTCTATCTGAACCTGCCGTTCGATCCGCTGCAGCTCACGGCCATCAGCCTGATCGCCGAGGTGCCGATCGTGCTCGCCGTGCGGGGCAACAGCCCGATCAAGACGCTCGCCGAGTACATCGCCAAGGCGAAGGCGGAGCCGGGCCGGATCACGTTCGGCAGCGGCGGCGTCGGCTCCGGCAATCATCTATCCGGCGAATTGCTCAAGACGCTGGGCGGGATCGACCTGCTGCACGTGCCGTTCCGCGGCATGGCGCCGGGCATGACCGCGCTCTACGCCGGCGACATCGACTCGGTGTTCTCCAGCACCATCGAAGCGCTGACGCCGGCGCGCGACGGCCGCATCCGCATCCTCGGCGTCTGCTCGCCCGAGCGCCTGCCCGAGCTGCCGGACGTGCCCTCGATCGCCGAGCTGGTCCCGGGCTATACGATGGCCAACTGGTACGGCCTGTTCGGCCCGCCAGGCCTGCCGCAGCCGATCGTGGCGCGGCTCGAACGCGAGCTCGCGGCCATGCGCACCAACGAACTGATGGTCCAGCGCACCAGCGCTACCGGGATTGCGCTGAAGCTGACCGGCGCGGACGTGCTGCGCCAGCGCATGGCGGGCGAAGTGCCGCGCTGGAAGAAGATCGCCTCCGAGCTGAAGCTGAAGCCGGATTGACAAGAGGAATCATGATCAAGACAGCATTCGTCGCGCTCGTTGCGTTGACCATCTCCGGCGCCGCGCAGGCGCAGGACTGGCCGACCCGCCCGGTCACGATGGTGATCGCGTTCTCGCCCGGCGGCCCGCTCGACACGCTGGCTCGCAACCTGCAGCCCTACCTGGGCGAGGCTTTGGGCCAGCAGGTGGTGATCGAGAACGTGCCGGGCGGCGGCGGCGCCGTCGGATCGCTGCGCGTCTCGAACGCCGCAGCCGACAGCCACATGTTCACCTTGGGCTCGATCGGCACCCACGCCATCGGCCAGTCGATGCACAAGAAGCCGCCCTACAACTCAGTGACCGATTTTGCCCCGGTCATGCTGGTGGCAGACGCGCCGCAGGTGGTGCTGGCGCGCAAGGACCTGCCGGCGAACAACCTCAAGGAGTTCGCCATCTACGCCGAGGCCAACCAGGACAAGATGCAGCATGGCTCGGGCGGCGCGGGAACGTCGTCGCACATCGGCTGCGTGCTGATGAACCAGGTGATCGGCGTCCAGATCACCCACGTCCCCTACCGCGGCGGCGGCCCGGCCATGCAGGACCTGCTGGCCGGACGGATCGACTTCATCTGCAACTACATTTCGACCGCGCTGCCCCCGCACAACGCCAAGATCGCCAAGGTGATCGCCGCGCTCACCAGCAAGCGCACGCCGTCGTTCCCGGAGGTCGCGACCGCCGAGGAAGAAGGCTTCAAGGGTCTCGACATCTCGGCCTGGAACGCGATCTACCTGCCGAAGAGCGCGACACCCCAGCAGGTGGCGAAGCTCAATGCCGCGCTCAACAAGGCCCTGGACAATCCGGCGCTGAAGAAGCGGCTGGAGGACATCGGCCTGGACGTGCCGGCGCCGGAGCGGCGCACCCCGGAGTACCTCGCCAAGTTCACCGCCGACGAGATCAGGCGCTGGGAGGCGCCGGTGAAGGCGAGCGGGGTGCAGTTCGATTGAGCGCTTGCAAGTTCAAGTTTGCAGCATCATGCCAACCGCTCATTTCGCGTAGCCTTGCGATCGCAGCCAAGCGATACGACGGGTCCCCGACAGCCATTCATCGACCTCAGCTTTGGTCTTGAATCCGGAAATGTACTGAGTGTCCTTTCCCGGACAGCTGGCCACGATTCGCCAATCGCCTTCCGCGACACGTTCCAACTTAAAATCCACCCGCGGTGACTTGGCCATGCTGCCTCCTACAGTTGCGGCGGGATCTTCGCCGCCTTCACCAGCTTGATGTTGCCGTCGACGTCGTCGCGAAAATACTTGTCGAACTCCGGCTGGCTCATCGGCATCGGCTCGGCACCGAGCTTCTGCAGCCGCTCCTTCACCGCGGAAGCCTGAAGCGCCTTGTCGACCTCCTGATGGATCTTGACCAGCACGTCGCGCGGCGTCTTCCCCGGCGCGAACAGGCCGGCATAGAGCAGGTAAGCCGAATCGTTCAGTCCGAGCTCGACCGTGGTCGGCACGTCGGGCAGCACCGACGAGCGCCTGGTCGCGCTAACGGCCAGCGCGACCACCTTGCCGGAGCGAATCAGCTCCAGGGCGGACGGGATCGGAGTGGCGTACCAATCCAGCCGGCCGGCCATGACCTCCCGGAGCGCGTCGTTGGCGCCCTTGAAAGGCACATGCTGGACGTCGATCCCGGCGCTCATGCGGATGCGCTCGCCGGCGAGGTGCGTGGCGGAGCCGATGCCGCCGGAGCCGTAGTTCAAGGTGCCGGGCTTGGCCTTGGCGGCGGCGATAAGGTCGCGCAGCGTCTTGAACGGCCGGTCGGGCGGGCTGACCAACACCAGCGGCTGAAGTCCGAGCGAATGCACGCCCGCGAAGTCGCGCAGCGTGTCGTAGGACAGATTGGCGAAAATCGCGTTGGCGCTGCCGAGCGAACCGGACACCAGGAGCGTGTGGCCGTCCGCCTCCGACTTGGCGACGATGCCGGCACCGAGGGTGCCGCCGGCGCCGCCGCGGTTCTCGATCACCACCGGCTGGCCGATCTGCCTGGATAGCTGCTCGCCGACCACGCGGGCGCTGATATCAACCGTGACGCCGGGAGTGAAGGGGACGACAATGGTGACCGCCTTGCTTGGCCAGGCCTGAGACGACAGAGCCTGGCACCAGGCGATGCCCGGCGCGGCGATCAGCCAGGTGGCGGCCAAGGCCACGGCGGAGCGTTGCATTCCCATTCTCTCCCTCCTGAAACGAAGCCGTTTCAGCGAGCTTAGCAGCGCGGCGGACGTCACGCCTGCGGCACTTCGAACCCGGCTTTGCGCCAGATCTCGCGAACGGCCGGGGCGGTCAGCGCGGCGATAAAGGATCGGCCGGCGTCGGGGGCCTCGCTGCCCGCCGATACCGCTGCGGTGTAGGTCGTGTCCTGGGCGTAGGCCGGCGGCAGCGGACCGGCGATCTCGGCGCCCTCGACCGAGGCGACTTCGCCCGACAGCGTCAGGCCGAGGTCGGCCTTGCCCTCGACGACGCGGCGGGCGACCTCGACGCCGTTCTGCTGAAGCAAGCTCTTCGAGGCCATCAGTCCGGCGATGCCCAGCCGCTCGAACACCACCGGGACGTAAACCGCGGCCGAGCCGCCGACCGCCGGATCGCTCATGGCGACGGCACGGGCAGCCTCCATGGTACGCTTGAACGTCTCGGGGGTGGCGATGTCCGGCCGCGGCGCGCCATGGCGGATGCAGACCGCGATGAAGGTTTTCGCGATGTCGGTTCGGGAGCCCGCCGCCAGGCCGCCTGCCAACTCCAGCCCACCGACCATGGCGCGGGAGAGGATCACCACGTCGGCGGTCTCGCCCGCGTCGAGCTTGGCCTGGAGCGCGCCCACGGTGCCGAAGTCGAACTCGAGCTCATGGCCGCCGGCGCGGGCAAAATCCCGGCCCAGCGCCCCGATAACCAGATGCATCGAGCGCGCGCACATCACCTTGAGCTTGGCCAAGCGATCCTCCCGGTCTCCCGTTCAAGCTCTACCACGGCTCCCCGGAGGCGTCGTGCTACCGCCAACCTGTCGCCATGGTTAAGGCCGAAGCAGGCCGGCGGCGCGGCTCAGCGGGCTTGATCCGCCCCCGGCTTTCGGGGACATTGCCGCCGCACCAAGGACCGAGAGCCATGAGCCAGACCGCCGACAAATCGCGCCAGCGCCGCATCAATTGGCTCAACGTGATGACCGTGGGCAGCGCCGCGACGCTGATCGCCGCAGAGGTGTTTGGCGGCGCCTTCGCGGCGGGCTGGGCGTTCGCAACGCTGTTCCAGCTCGGCGAGTACGGCGCGCCGGTGCTGCAGGTGGTCTTCTTCGTGATCGGCCTCTACGTGATGTTCAGGTTCATCCAGGCGGCGCGCAAGATCGAGCCGTTCACCGAGTGAGCGGCGGCGCGCGGCGCGCGCGCGGCACGTCTGAACAATTTCTTAATGTGCCCCCCTCCACACAATCGGTTGCGCTTCGACAGCAATCCGAACCAAAGGTGTTGACTCTCGGAACAAATGGATTATTCCGGTGAGTGCCCAATTTCGCACGTGCCTGTGGCCGTGTGTCGGTCGGTAGGTAGCCGGACAAGAGGCCGGCCAGCCGCCTGAAGAAGACGAAGTCTTCTTCAAGAAATCTGACCGGCAGCTGGAGGCGAAACCAGCACACCCTGCTCTCCGCAGGGGACGCGGCTTAAAGCAACGACGGAGCGGGCTTTTTTGGAACGGCCCGGCACATTCGCCGGATCACCGAAGAGGCTTGTCCTTCTTTGCCAGCAGTGCGGAACGGGATCTCCCTAATCCGGACCAAGGCAGCAATCGAGGTGGTCACGTCCGCGTGAGTTCGCGCGGGTCATCGCCTCAGGTTCACCTCGGAGCGGCACAGCCGCCGCCGGACTAGGGGAGATCAGTTCGAGATGACGGCTCGCATTCGCGAATTCCTCAAAACCCGCAAAGACCCTGGACCATGCCTCGTGCTCGACCTCGACGTCGTGCGAGACAACTACCTTGGCTTCGCCAAGACGCTGCCTGACACCAAGGTGTTCTACGCGGTGAAGGCCAATCCGGCCCCTGAGATCCTCAGGCTGCTGGCTTCGCTCGGCTCCTGCTTCGACGTCGCCTCGAACGGCGAAATCGACATGGTGCTGGCCGCCGGCGCCACTCCCGAGCGCATCTCCTACGGCAACACCATCAAGAAGGAGAGCGAGATCGCCTATGCGTTCAGCAAGGGGATCACGCTCTACGCCGTCGACTGCGAGGCCGAGGTCGAGAAGGTCGCGAAGAACGCGCCCGGCAGCCGCGTCATCTGCCGCATCCATTGCGACGGCACCGGGGCCGAATGGCCGCTGTCCCGCAAGTTCGGCTGCGAGCCGGACTACGCCACGGACATCCTCGAACAGGCCCACCGCCAGGGCCTGATCGCCCACGGTCTCTCGTTCCACGTCGGCTCCCAGCAGGTCAACGTCGAGGCCTGGGACCGCGCGCTCGCCTCGACCGCGGCGGTGTTCCGCTCCTGCGCCGAGCGCGGCATCAACCTGTCGATGGTGAACCTGGGCGGCGGTTTCCCGGCCAAGTACATCCGCAAGACGCCGAAGCTGGAATCCTACGGCAAGGCGATCTTCAAGGCGCTGCGCCGGCACTTCGGCAACCAGATCCCGAACACCATCATCGAGCCCGGCCGCGGCATGGTCGGCAACGCCGGCATGATCGAGGCCGAGGTGGTGCTGATCGCCAAGCGCAATCGCGAGGACGACCTGCGCTGGGTCTATCTCGATATCGGCAAGTTCCACGGCCTGGCCGAGACGATCGACGAGTCGATCCGCTACCCGATCCGCACCCCGAGGGACCGCGACGAGACCGGCCCCTGCGTGGTCGCCGGCCCGACCTGCGACTCGGTCGACGTGCTGTACCAGAAGAACCCCTACCCGCTGCCGGTATCGCTGGCGATCGGCGACAAGGTGCTGATCGAAGCGGCCGGGGCCTACACCACGACCTATTCATCGGTCGGCTTCAACGGCTATCCGCCGCTGCGGCAATACGTGATCTGACCGGATCGGCCGATCCGAAAGGCAAAACCCCGGGCTTCGGCCCGGGGTTTTTTGTCTACAGCGCGATCACCCCGGCCGCGCCGTCCTCCGTGCCCCAGGCGAGCAGCATGCCGGTGGAATCCCAGGCCAACGCAGAGACCGTCGCGGCGCCAGGCTTCTTGGCCAGCACCTCGGCGCCGTCGTCGAGCCGCACCAGCAGCACCGTGCCGTCGGCATAGCCGACCGCGACCACCTCCTGCTTCGGATGGCAGGCCACCGTCGTGGCGCGCACGGCGAACGCCGCGTACATCTGCGGCTGCTTGCCCATCGGGCCGTCCTTGGACTGGAACGGCCACAGCACGAGCTGCTCGGAGCCGGAGGTGGCGAGCCACTTGCCGCTGGCGCTCCAGCCGAACGATCGCACCCGCGCGGAATAGCCGGTCATCCGCATGTGCTTGGCGTCGGCGGTGCGCCAGCCGTGCAGCGCCGGCTCCTGCATGGCGGTGACCAGGAACTTGCCGTCGGCGCTGAACGCGACGTCGTGGTGCGAGCCCTTCCACTCCAGCTTCTCGGGCGCCGCCTGCGCATTGGGAAACCATAGCGACACGCCGTTGTAATGGGCGACCGCGAGCCGCAGGCCCTTCGGCGCAAAGGCGAGGCCTCCCACGGTGGAAGCGACCTCGATCGACTTGGCATCGCCCTTGGCGGGACGCATGAAAGCGAACTTGCCGGCCGACCAGGCGATCGCTCCGTCGGGACCGCAAGCAACATGGTCGATCCAGCGGCGCTTCTCGTCGGTTGCGAGGACTGCCGTTTCGCCGTCCGCGGCGGTCGCCACCACCTTGCCGTCATCGCCGCCAGTGATGACGCGCTCGCCATCGCCGGCTGTCGCCAGGATGCCGCCGTCATGCGCCGGCGCGCGCATTTCGTCGCCCTTGTCGGCGACGAGCAGAACCGTCTCTTCGCCGAGCACGAACGCGGCGGTGCGGGCGAGGAAGCGTATCGCCACCACCGGCGCGCCGGCGGCGACGAGCCGCGTCTTGTCGACGACTGAGGGGGTGTCGGGAGGAGTATCGGTCAACCCCAACTCCACTCACCGCTGTCGTCCCCGCGAAAGCGGGGACCCATCACGCAGCGGATTCGTTGACGAATGGGTCCCCGCTTTCGCAGGGACGACAATTGCGACATCTCACGCAATGCAGCTCTCAAAACCCTGCCGGATCTTCTCCTCCGGCAGTTTGCGGCCGATGAACACCATGCGGCTGTCGCGCGTCTCGCCGTCCTTCCAGGAGCGCTGGTGATCGCCATCCAGGATCATGTGCACGCCCTGGACCACGAAGCGCTCCGGATCGTCCTTGAACGACAGGATACCCTTGCAGCGCAGGATGCTGGGGCCGTCATCGGCGACGAGCTTCTGAATCCACGGAAAGAACTTGTCCGGATTGAGCGGCTTGTCGATCTTGAGCGACATCGATTGCATTTCTTCGTCGTGATAATGCTTCATTCCGCCGTGGTCGTGGTGGTGGTGATGCGCGTCGCCGTGGTCATGATGGTGATCGTGGCCATCGCCGTGCAGGAATTCCGGCTCGATGTCGAGAATGCGGTCGAGATCGAACGCATTGCGGCCCAGCACCTCGTCGAGCGCAATCTGTGAGCGCTGCGTGCGATGCAGCTTGGCATAGGGATTGATGCCGCGGATGCGGGCCTCGACCTCGCGAAGCTCCGCGTCGCTCACGAGGTCGGTCTTGTTGATCAGGATCACGTCGGCGAAGGCGATCTGGTTCTTGGCCTCAGGGGCGTCCTTGAGACGGTCCTTGAGCCACTTGGCATCGGCGACTGTCACCACCGCGTCGAGCTTGGTCTTTCGCCCGACGTTCTCGTCGACGAAGAAGGTCTGCGCCACCGGCGCGGGATCGGCGAGACCCGTGGTCTCGACGATGATGGCGTCGAACTTGCCCTTCCTGCGCATCAACCCTTCGATGATGCGAATGAGGTCGCCGCGCACGGTGCAGCAGATGCAGCCGTTGTTCATCTCGAAC
>Ga0190274_10002933_pt1 | contig 10123 bp, 8 predicted proteins | sample Popmic531T_FD_133002 | JGI IMG/M metagenome (GOLD analysis project Ga0190274, IMG submission 133002) | Populus adjacent soil microbial communities from riparian zone of Yellowstone River, Montana, USA - 531 T | ecosystem: Environmental > Terrestrial > Soil > Riparian zone | place: USA: Montana...
CAACGGCTCCGGCACGTCGGCGATCCGCGAGACCGCGCTGCAGATGGCCGAGCTCGAGATCGAGCCCGTCAACCGCGTGCGCTTCTCCTTCTGGGGTGCCGAGGAGGACGGGCTGATCGGCTCGCAGTACTACGTCGATCATCTGCCGAAGCGCGATCTCAAGGACATTGCGCTCAACCTCAACCACGACATGGTCGGCTCGCCGAACTTCGTCCGCTTCGTCTACGACGGCGACGGCTCGGCGTTCGGTGTCGACGGACCGAGCGGCTCCGGTCGCATCGAGTCGGTCTTCGTCGACTACTTCGCCTCGCAGGGGCTGGCGACGGAGCCGACCGAGTTCGACGGACGCTCGGACTACGACGCGTTCATCAACGCCGGCATCCCGGCGGGCGGGCTCTTCACCGGCGCCGAGGGCATCAAGACGGCGGCGCAGGCCGCGATCTACGGCGGTACCGCGGGCGCCGCATACGACCCGTGCTACCACCAGGCATGCGACACGATCGCCAACCTGAGCGGAACCGCGCTCGACCAGATGTCGGACGCGATCGCGCACTCGACGCTCGTCTTCGCCATGACCAATTCGGCGGTCAGCGGCACGGACAAGGCGTCGAATACCGCTAAGGAGCTGATGCAGTTCAAGGGCTCGAAGCTCGAGCGCTAGGGCGAGCTTCGTTCGAGGAACGGAAGGGCCGGCGCAAGCCGGCCCTTCCTCTTTCAGCGCCGAAACTGGAGGTCGTGCCAGGACGGCACGGGCGCGAGCTCGAGGAGCGCGCGGCCGCCGTCGGGCTCGCGGTAGCCGAAGTCTGCGGTCTCCTCGTCCCAGTCCACCTCGAGCAGGCTCTCCTTGACGCGCTGGTCGAGCCAGGCGCCGCGAAAGATGAGCTTCCGCAGCCAGTAGACGAGGGACTCGTCGTTGACGAGCGCCAGGCGCTCCCAGTGGCGGACGAGGTAGTCGCCGAGGCCGCTGCGGGGCTCGTCGATGCGCCCCTGGGCCGTCAGCTCCACGAGGTCGGCGGTCTCCTCCTCGTCGAGCTCGCCCGGGGCGACGAGCCCGAGCCTGACGGCGGCAGCGTTCACGCGCTGCTCGAAGTCGACGCCGTTGAAGCTGAAGCGGTATCCGAGAAACTCGACGACGAAGTCGTCGCCCGAGACGTAGTTCGAGTCGCTCAAGCCGCTCTGAGGATAGCCAGGAGCCGAAACCGCTGTCCGTCCGACGCGCTGCCTACTTTGGGTCGGGATGTACGAGGGCACCTGGACGATGCGTCCGTGCCCCCGCCAGGAAGTCCGGGAGCTCGCCCAGGCGCTCGGACTGAGCGAGACGACGGCAAGCGTCCTCGTCCGGCGGGGCTACGGCGACCCCGAGAAGGCGAAGGCCTTCCTCGCCGCCGAGCCGCCGGAGCACGACCCGCGGCTGCTCGGCAACGTCGACGAGGCGTGCGCGCTCATCCACGAGACGATCGCCGCCGGCGGCCGCATCTGCGTCCACGGGGACTACGACGTCGACGGCATCTGCGCGACCGCGCTGGCCGTCACCGCGCTCCGCGGCCTGGGCGCGGAGGTCGACTGGCACCTTCCGAGCCGCTTCGAGGAGGGCTACGGCGTGTCCCGCGAGACCCTGGCGCGGCTGGCCCGCGAGGAGTGCGCGCTCCTGCTCACGGTCGACTGCGGGATCACCGCGGTCGAGGAGGTGGCCGAGGCGCGCGCCGGCGGCCTCGAGGTCGTCGTCACGGACCACCACCGGCCCGGCGAGACCCTTCCCGACTGCCCAGTCGTCGCCACGCGGCCCTCCGAGTACCCGTTCCCCGAGCTGTGCGGCACCGGTGTCGTCTACAAGCTGCTCGTGGCGCTCGGCGCCGACGGGCTCGACCGCCACCTCGACCTCGTCGCGCTGGCCACTGTGGCCGACGTGGTTCCGCTCCTGGACGAGAATCGCGCGCTCGTGACCGCCGGGATGCGCAGGCTGGCGCGAACGGACAAGCCGGGGCTGCAGGCGCTCATGCGCGCCGCCGGCGTCGACCCGGCCGCCGTGGACACCGGCGCGATCGCCTTCCGGCTGGCTCCGCGCATCAACGCGGCCGGCAGGCTCGGCCACCCACGGGCCGCGCTCGACTTGCTCCTCACGGAGGACGGCCGCGAGGCGAAGAGGCTCGCGGGCGAGCTCGAGGACCTGAACCGCGACCGGCAGGCCGTCGAGGAGCGGATCCTCCGCGACGCGATGCGCCAGGTCGAGGAGTGGCCGGAGCCGCGGCAGCGCCGGCTCGGTTACGTCATTGCAGGCGAGGACTGGCACCGCGGCGTCATCGGCATCGTCGCGTCGCGGCTCGTGGAGCGCTTCCGGCGCCCCGTCGTCCTGATCGCCGGCGGGGAGCAAGGCGAGGAATGGACCGGCTCCGGCCGCTCGATCCCGAGCTTCGACCTGCACGGCGCGCTCGCAGCGTGCGCATCGCACCTCTCGCGCTGGGGCGGCCACCGCGCGGCGGCGGGGCTCTCCATCAGCCCGGACGAGGTCGAGGCCTTCGCGGAGGCGTTCGCCGCACACGCGGCCGGCGTGCTGGACGAGGAAGACCTGCGGCCCGTGACGCCCGTCGACGCCGTCGTCCAGGGCAGGGAGCTCACGCTCGGGCTGTGCGAGGAGCTGGAGCGCCTCGAGCCCTTCGGCCTCGGGAATCCGAACGTGACGCTGCTCGCTGTGGGCTGCGAGCTTTCCGAGCTCGGCGCCGTGGGGGAGGGGAAGCACCTGCGTCTCGCCGTCACCGCTGCGGGCGCACGGTCGGGGGCGATCGCGTTCGGGCGAGGCTCGTCGCTCGACCGCTACCGCCGGCCGGGGCGCTTCGACGTCGCGTTCAAGCTCGCCGCGAATCGCTGGAACGGCACCGTGGCGCCGCAGCTGGTCGTCCGCGAGATCTTCGACACGCCGCCGCGCTACGAGGAGCTTCGCCTGGCGCTGCTCGCCGAATGGAAGGCGGGCGCCGAGGCCTGGTCTCCTCGCGCGCGCGAGATCTTCGGCGAGCTCGAACTCGCCGATGGCGCGACGAGCTGGCGGCCGCTCGTCGAGTCGGCGACGTTCCTGGCGGCGCTGCAGGAAGAGCCTGCGGCGGCCGCGGCCTAGCCTGGGCCGCCGAGGGTCCTAGCCCGATCGGGGGCAGGAGTCCTGCACCCTGGGAGGTAAGATGAGTCCATGGCGGGTCAGGTGCTCACCGCGTCCGCCGAGCGGCATCACGAGCTGTTCGACCGGCTCGTGGCCGAGGTGGCGGCTTACAACCCCGACGTCGATCGGGATCTACTGGAGCGCGCCTACCACTTCGCCTCGGAGGCGCACGCCGACCAGCAGCGCCGGAGCGGCGAGGACTTCATCCTGCACCCGCTCGGCGTCGCGCAGATCCTCGCGGAGCTGCGCCGCTCCGACGCGACGATCGCCGCCGCGCTCATCCACGACGTCGTCGAGGACACGGACGCGACCATCGAGCAGGTGCGCGAGGAGTTCGGCGACGAGGTCGCCAGGCTCGTCGAGGGCGTCACCAAGCTGACCCGGATCCGCTTCCAGAGCCGCGAGCAGGCCCAGGCAGAGAACTACCGCAAGATGATCGTGGCGATGGCGCAGGACCCCGACGTCATCCTGATCAAGCTCGCCGACCGCCTCCACAACATGCGGACGATCGAGTACCTCGGGAAGCAGAAGCAGCTCCAGAAGGCCCGGGAGACGCTCGAGGTCTACGCGCCGCTCGCGCACCGCCTCGGTATCCACACGATCAAGTGGGAGCTCGAGGACCTCGCGTTCCAGACGCTGCACCCGCGCAAGTACGTCGAGATCCAGGCGATGGTCAACCAGCGCCGGGCGGAGCGCGAGAAGTACGTCGAGACGGCGGGGAAGACGCTGGAGCAGGAGCTGGAGAAGGTCGGGATCCCCGCGGAGATCGCCTCGCGCGCGAAGCACTTCTACTCCATCTACGAGAAGATGGTGAAGCGCGGGAAGGAGTTCAACGAGATCTACGACCTGACCGCGATGCGCGTCCTCGTCGAGCGGAACGGCAAGGAGGGTGAGCGCGACTGCTACGGCGCGCTCGGGGTCATCCACTCCCTCTGGAAGCCGATGCCGGGCCGCTTCAAGGACTACGTGGCCATGCCCAAGTTCAACATGTACCGCTCACTGCACACGACCGTGATCGGGCCGGAGGGCAAGCCGCTCGAGATCCAGGTCCGCACGCGTGAGATGCACGAGACGGCCGAGAAGGGCATCGCCGCGCACTGGCTCTACAAGGGGGCCAAGGGCAAGAAGGCGGCTGACGCCGAGCTCGCGTGGATGAAGCAGCTCGCGGACTGGCAGGAGGAGGAGGCCGACTCGCACGAGCTGCGCCGTGCCTTCCCGGAGCTCGCCCTCGACGAGGTGTACGTCTTCACGCCCAAGGGCGAGGTGAAGACGCTGCCCGCCGGCGCGACGCCGATCGACTTCGCGTACTCGGTGCACACCGACGTCGGCCACCGCACCGTGGGCGCGAAGGTGAACGGTCGCATCGTGCCGCTCCACTACCGCATGCGCAGCGGCGACTTCGTCGAGATCCTCACGTCGAAGCAGGCGAGCCGCGGCCCGTCGCGCGACTGGCTGTCGCTGGCGGTCTCCTCGCGCGCGCGCAACAAGATTCGGCAGTGGTTCAGCCGCGAGACGCGCGAGGTCGCCGAGCAGCGCGGACGCGATGCGCTCGAGAACGCGCTCAAGCAGCACAACCTGCCGTACAAGAAGCTGTCCGGGTCGCCGCTTCTCGCCGAGATCATCCGCGAGATGGGCTTCAAGAAGGCCGAGGACTTCTACCTCGCCCTCGGCTCCGGGAAGCTCCAGGTCTCGCAGGTCGCTAACAAGGTCCTCCACCGGCTCAAGACAGACCAGGTCGTCGAGGAGGAGACGCTCCCTCGCAAGCCCAAGGAGCGCGAGGCGGTTGCGTCGCAGAACTTCGGCATCCACGTCCCAGGCGTCGAAGACGTGCTCGTGCGGCTCGCCAAGTGCTGCACGCCGGTGCCCGGGGACGAGATCGCCGGCTACATCTCGCTCGGCAAGGGGATCACGATCCACCGGCTCGACTGCCCGAACGTGAAGGCGCTCATGCGCAACCCCGAGCGCTTCACGCCGGTGGAGTGGGACGGCGGCGCCTCGCAGAGCTTCCGCGTCCAGATCGCGGTCGTCTCCTGGGACCGCCCTCGGCTGCTCGAGGACGTCGCGCGGACGTTCGCCGAGCACGGCACGAACATCGTCGAGTACGGCGGCCACGTCGAGGATCAGATGGCGAAGAACTGGTACGTGGCCGAGGTCGGGGACATCAAGGCGCTGCGCGCGCTCCTCGGCTCACTCCGCAACCTCGAGTCCGTCTTCGACGCCTACCGCGTCACGCCCTCCTGATGGCCGACCGGCGGCTCGCGATCCTCGAGGATCTCGAGCGGACGGAGGAAGAGGTCGCCGCGGAGCTGGTGGAGGTCGACGAGCTCTACGCCGCCTGCGAGGAGCTGCGCGGCTCCGCGCTCGATCTCGTCGCCTTCCTCAGGGGGCTTCCCGGCGAACGTGCCTCGCTGGAGCGTGAGATCGAGGAGTCCACGCAGGGCCTGGAGGCAACCGCGGACGCCGCCGAGCAGGCCGAGCGGGAGCTCGCCGCCGCGGAGGCTGACAGCGACCCCGAGCGCCTGGCGGCCGCACGCCGGTTCGACATCCGGGCGCGCGATGCTCTCGGAGTGGCGGAGCGGCGTGCGCGCGACGCGCTGAGCCGCGCCTCCGAGCTGGAAGCCGCCGCGAAGGCAGCCGAGGAGCGGGCCGATGAGCTCGCATCCCGGGCCCGCGAGCTCGCCGACGCGCTGAGCCGGCGCTCGCGGGTCGCGGTAGAGGTGGGTGTCCGGCCCGGGCCCGGCCCCGCCGAGATCGCGGAGTGGGGGACTCAGGTGCGTGCCGCCCTGCTCGTCGCCCGCAACCAGGTCGCAGCGGAGCGCGACGCCCTCGTGCGCCAGGCAAACGAGCTGGCCGCAAACGCCGTGGGCGAGCCCGTCGCCGCGATGAGCGCGGCCAGCGCCGCCGAGCTCCTCCGGCGCACGCTCGAGCGCTCGTAGGGGCGCAGGGCGTCCCCGGGCATCCCTCGTTCGAGGGACGTCGTCACCCTTTCGGGTCACTCGAACGGGTGAGTGGTAACCCGTTCGGGGGATAGGGGGTCTCCGGGGCCGGCCGACGAACGGTGCGAGGCGTCCCATGCGTCACGTCCAGACTTCCCCTGCTCACAGGCTCGGCCGCGAGGCGGCCGGGCTCGAGCTCGTCCTCGTCCTCGCCACGGTCACGCTCCTGGCCAAGCTCGGCCCGCCGACCCCCGTGGAACGGGGCGACTGGCTCGATTTCGCCATCCTGCTGCCCCTCGTCGCCGTCGCGCACCTCCTGGGCGCCGACCGCGCGAAGCACGAGGGCTCGCAGCTCTCGCTGGCGCCGTTCTTTACGGCGGTCCTCGTGCTGCCGCCCTCGCTCTTCGTCCTCCTCATCGCGGTCGCGTTCGTGCCCGAGTGGCTGCGGACGCGGAGCGATTGGCACATCGCCCTCATCAACCTCTGCAACTACGTCGGGCCGGCGCTCCTCGCCCGTGCGGTGTTCGACGCCGTCGACGGCGGCTCGGCCGCGGGCTGGACGCTCGGCGCGGTCGCCGCGATCGCGTCGTTCCTCGTTCTGCACTACGGCCTGCTGGCCGCCGTGCTGAGGCTCGCCCGCGGCGTCGGCCTGCGGGACACGGTGCGGTTCGACTGCGTCCTCCTCGATGCCGGGCTCCTGTCGCTCGGCGCGATCGGGGCAGCTCTCTGGGCGGAGTTTCCCGGGCTCGCCGCGCTGACGCTTCTGCCGATGGCGCTCGCCTACCGCTCGCTCGCGATCCCCGCGCTCGTCGAGGCGACCCGGATCGAGCCCAAGACCGGGCTCTACACCGTCCGCCATCTCAAGGCCGCCGTGGGCCAGGAGCTGGGCCGCGCCGCCCGGTTCGACCGCCCGGTGGCGCTGCTCATGGTCGACGTCGACCACCTCAGGGACATCAACACCGCCCGCGGGCACCTCGCGGGCGACCGCGCGCTCGCGAGCGTCGCCGCGGCGCTCAGGGACTCGACTCGGGCGTATGACGTCGCGGCCCGCTTCGGCGGCGACGAGTTCTGCGTCCTCCTCCCGGAGACGGACATGGAGGGCGCGATGATCGTCGCCGAGCGCATGCGCGCGAGGGTGGAGGAGGTCACGCGTGCCGACGACACCCCCGTCACGATCTCGATCGGGGTCGTCTCCCACCAGGGAGCCGGCCCGAGCGTCGAAGGCCTCATCCTCGCCGCGGACACCGCCGCCTACCAGGCAAAGGCCAGCGGCCGGAACGCGATCGCCGCCGCAGAGCTCGCCGACCCGGTGCGCGAGGCCGAGCGCGTGCTCCGGGATTCACTCGCCGTCGACTGACCGCGCGGCTCTGGCCGAGCTCGTACTGCTTCCCGCTGCGCACGATCATGCGGGCGAAGCCCAGCTCGCGAAGGACCTCGATGAGCTGGTCGAGCGGCATGCCGGGATCGCGATTCCCGAGTCGGCCGACGACGCTCACGCGACCGTATGTCGAACGTCTCGTCGGGCGCGGAGACGAGCTCGCAGCCGGCGATCGTCACCGGCAGGTCGAGGCTGCGGATGACGTTCTCGGCCGACAACCCTAGGGGACGTACATGAGCTCGATCTTGAGGCCGTCCGGGTCGTAGAAGAAGACGGCGTAGTAGCCCTCGCGGTAGTCGTACTCCTCCGGGCCGCTCTCGATCTCGGCGCCCTGCGCGCGCAGCCATTCGGCGCGCTCGTCGACGACCTCACGCGAGTCGACCTCGAAGGCCACATGATGGACGCCGACGCCGTAGCGGTCGTACGGGGTCGCGTGGGCATCGGACTGCTTCTCGCGGAGCCCGATGGAGAAGTTGCCGGCCGGCTCCTCGCCCGGCCGAGAGAGGTAGACGACCTTCTCGCCCTGCTCGCCCACGATCTCACTGGCCCGCGTGAGGCCGAGCAGCTCCTCGTAGAAGGGTAGGCTGCGGTCGAGGGAGGTGACGACCAGGTCGAGGTGGTCGAGCGCCTTGATCACGGCGCCCACGCCTGCCCGCCGGTGTCCCAGCCCACGAGGCAGTGCGGCGAGATGAGGAGCGCGACGCGCTCGAGGAACGTCCGGTCCTCAGGCCCGAACGCCGCCGGGACGTCCGAATCGATGTCGATTTCGCCCACCACGCGTCCCTCGTAGGCGATGGGCACGACGATCTCGCTGCGCGTGGAGACGAAGCAGGCGAGGTAGCGGTCGTCCGCCTTGACGTCGTCGACGACCTCTGTGACGCCGCTTGCCGCGGCGGCGCCGCAGATGCCTTGCCCGATCGGGATCCGCACGTGCTCGGTCGCCTGCGGGCCCTTCCACGGCCCCAGGACGAGGTCGTCCCCCTCGACGAGGTAGATGCCGACCCAGGAGTAGTGCTCGAAGCGGTCGTGAAGCACGACGACGGTCTTGCGGAGCACCTCGTCGGCCTCCGACTCGCGGTTGACGATGCGATCGACGGCCTCGAGCGAGCCGCGGTAGACGTCCACCGTCGCGCTCATGCCGCGGGCACCGCCTCCTCGAGGTCGGCGCCTTCGAAATCCGCGATCGCGCGCCGGTACTCGTCGGAGATCGGCGTCGGTCGCCGCTCCGGGACGGCGACGAGCACGAGCGTCTGGTCGGCCGTGCACATGAGCAGGTCGTCCTCGACGCGGTAGGCGCAGTACTCGTTCGTGATGCTCGTCCGGCCGATCCGCTTCGTCCTCACGAAGACCTCGAGCATGTCGTCGAAGCGCGCGGGCGCGTCGTAGACGACCGACGAGCTCCGCATGACGAAGTCCTTGCCGGCCACGTCCCGCCGAAGGAGCCCGAGGTGGCGCTCGTACTCGACCCGTGCGAGGTCGAAGTAGGGCAGATAGCGTCCGTAGTAGACAATTCCCTGGGCGTCGGTGTCCGAGAAGCCGACGCGCGTGAACGCCGAGAACTTGAACGGCGGCTTGCGGTCGGTGGGCTGCCCCAGGTGGACGGTCATCGCCCGCAGAATCCTAGTCGGCAGCCTGGTTGCAGCCGGCACGTCTCTGTGAAACCCTTTGCCCGACTTGCATCCCGGGAGGGGAACGAACAAAGGGGAGTCATGAAACGCTTGCTGGTCTTGGGCTGCGCGTTTGTCCTCGCGCTAGCTCTGAGCGGTACGGCCGGTGCGGCCGGCGTCAAGCTCAACTACTACAAGGCGACGGTGTCGCCGGACGTCTATCGCGACCTGCTCGCCAAGGGCACGGACATCGCCGCGGCGAGGAACGTACCCACCGGCGTCAGGCTCGAGCTCGTGCTCACGCCGTCGCAGGTGAGCGCGCTGAAGAAGCAGGGCATCAACGTGTCCCTGCTTCGCAACTCGAAGGGCCAGACGGCGCGCCAGGCGGCCGCCGCCCAGCTCTCGAGCGGGTTCAATGTCTGGCGTGACTACGACGGGGCGGACGGCATCCGCGCCTATCTCTACGACGTCGCACGGCGAAACCCGCAGCTCGCGAAGCTCGAGGTCATCGGAACCACAGGCCAGGGGCGTGAAATCATCGCCCTCAAGCTGACGCAGGGCGCCCGCGGGATCGCCGACGGCACGCGGCCTGCGGTCCTTTACACCTCGACGCAGCACGCCCGCGAGTGGATCTCGACCGAGGTCAACCGCCGCCTGCTCGCCTATTACGTCGCACAGTGGCGGGCGAACAACAAGGCGATCAAGGACTTGCTCAAGGAGAACGAGGTCTGGTTCGTGCTCGTCGCGAACCCTGACGGGTACCAGTACACGTTCCAGAGCCCCGACACCCGGCTCTGGCGGAAGAACCTGCGGGACAACAACGGAAACGGGACGACGGAGGTCGGAGACGGCGTCGACCCGAACCGGAACTACCCGGAACACTTCAAGTACGACGAGGAGGGCTCGTCGAGCGTCCCGTCGAGCGACACGTATCGGGGCACGGACGAGGTCTCCGAGCCAGAGACGCAGGCAATCGTCGGCCTCTACGACCGGGTCGACTTCGCCTTCCACGTCAACTGGCACTCCGCAGGCCAGTGGCTCCTCTACCCGGAGG
>Ga0190274_10002934_pt1 | contig 10123 bp, 8 predicted proteins | sample Popmic531T_FD_133002 | JGI IMG/M metagenome (GOLD analysis project Ga0190274, IMG submission 133002) | Populus adjacent soil microbial communities from riparian zone of Yellowstone River, Montana, USA - 531 T | ecosystem: Environmental > Terrestrial > Soil > Riparian zone | place: USA: Montana...
CAGCAGCGCTGAGACCACGGCGGTGCCGAGCGCGCCGGTGCCTCCGGTGACAACCACATGACGACCGGCAAACTCCACGCATCACTCCCGTCCGCGTCGGCTACGTGTGGGCAGCACCTGATGGGTGATCCAGTTGCGGATTTCGCGCGTCCGGAATTTTTTGTCCAGCACTGTTGAATCGAGTCCGAGCTTCCAGGCCCTCGGCTTGTCGTGTGGGTCGGAATGCAGCGCATCGACCGTTTCGGCATAGGTCAGCACGTCATCCTCGCCATTGAAGAATCGCTCTTCCACCAGCCGCTTGCCGTGGCGGCGAAAACTTGCCGCGATATCGGCCAGCGAATATTCGGGATGATATTGCACGCCCCAGGCGGTGCAGCCATTCACCGTCACCTCCGCCGCCTGCACCGCGGAAAAGGCGTTGAGGGCAAGCACGTGCATGTTGGGCGCCAGCGTCTCCACCTCGTCGAGATGGATGGTGACGGCGTCGAACACTTCGTCCTTGCCGGCGAAGATCGGGTGCCCGCGGCCGGAGGCAGTTAGGCGGATGCGCCGACCAAAGCCGATCTCGCGGCCCTTCGGATTGCGCCGCACGCTGCCGCCGGCGGCGGTGGTGATGACCTGCAGACCCCAGCAGCTTCCGAATAGCGGCGTCGAGGAATCGAACACCGCGCGCGCGAGCTCGATCTGCGGTTCGATATTCGGGCCGCGGTCATAAACATGCAGAGCGGAACCGGTGATCACGACGCCGTCATAGCCTTCGAGACCGCAGGCGTCAGGCAGGTTGGCGCCGGGATCGGCGGGGTAGCAAATATCGACGTTGGCGTTCGGAAGGAACTCGTGCAGCAGTTCCGCATAGCCCGCACTCGGCGCGTCGCCGCCGGCAGCCTTCAACAGGGTGCGTCCGTCGGCGGTGTTGCCTTCAATGACCAGGAGACGGGGGGCCGGCATGGAAAGTCCACTTCGCCCGCTATCCTGTGCAGGCCATTCTTTTATATAGGGATTTACGGCCATTTTGCGAGCGTTCCGGCTTGGCGCGGGGCCGTGGCCGGGTCATTCTGGCAAAGTTTCGGGCATCCGGGGGAACATGGCGGACTACGACCTTGCCATTGTCGGAGGCGGCATCAACGGCGTCGGCATCGCCCGAGACGCCGCTGGCCGGGGCTTGCGCGTATTGCTGGTCGAGCAGGCCGATTTGGCATCCGGCACGTCCTCGGCCTCGACCAAGCTCATCCACGGCGGCCTGCGTTATCTGGAGCACGGCGCGTTCCTGATGGTGAGGCAGGCGCTGAAGGAACGCGAGGTGCTGCTTCGCAATGCGCCGCATATCATCCGGCCGCTGCGGTTCCTTCTTCCCCCCCAGCCAAAGTTGCGTTCGCCGATGATGCTGCGGTTCGGTCTGTTCCTCTACGATCATCTGGGCGGACGAAAAATCCTGCCCGCGACCAGTGTGGTCGATCTCACGCACCATCGCTTCGGCTTTCCGCTCAAGCGCGCCTACAAGTTCGGATTTCTCTATTCGGACTGCTGGGTGGACGATGCGCGCCTCGTCGTGCTCAACGCGCTCGACGCGGCTGAGCGCGGTGCCTCGATCCGTACCCGCACCAAATGCGTGCGCGCCGAACGCGGCGAAATCTGGCGGCTGATCCTTAACAACAGAGGCAAGCGCGAAGTCGTGACCGCGCGCGCGCTGGTGAATGCCGCGGGCCCCTGGGTCGGCCCGGTGGCCGAGACCGTGATCCGCGTCGAAGGTCCCCAGCGTGTGCGACTGGTGAAGGGGAGCCATATCGTCGTCCGCAAGCTGTTCGATCACGACACCGCGTATATTTTCCAGAACCCGGATCGCCGCGTCGTATTCGCCATACCCTACGAACGCGACTACACGCTGATCGGCACGACCGACGAGAATTTCCGTGGCGATGCTGCGGGCGTATCGCCCTCGCCGAATGAGATTTCCTATCTGTGCGACACCGCTTCGCGCTATTTCCGCGAGTCCGTCTCTGCCGACGACATCGTCTATGCCTTTGCCGGCGTGCGGTCGCTTTACGACGACGGCTCTAAAAGGCCGGAACAAGTTACGCGCGACTATTATCTCGATTTCAACAAGAGCTTTGGAAATGCGCCGCTGCTCACGGTCTATGGCGGCAAGATCACGACCTATCGCAAGCTCGCCGAGGCTGCACTTCGATATTTCGGCAATGTGTTCACACCCACTCGACCCTGGACTGCGCGCGCTCCGCTGCCGGGCGGCGACTTTCCCTATAACGGCGTCGACACTCTGGTGGCGCAGGCACGCCGCGACTGGCCCTTCCTCGAAGAGGCGCACGCGCTGCGGCTGGTGCGTGCCTATGGCACCCGCATCGATGGAATTCTCGGGCAAGCCAAGAGCTACGCCGACCTCGGCATCCGCTTCGGCGCCGACCTGACCGCGGCCGAGGTACGCTATCTGATGGACAAGGAATGGGCCGTCGATGCAGATGACGTGCTGTGGCGACGGAGCAAACTCGGGTTGCGCTTCAGCCAGGCAGAAAAGATCGTGCTGCAGCGCTTCATGATGCCTGGCCCGATGATGAAAGCGGCGGAGTAGGGCAATGCCGCCCGCCATCCTGGCGATCGATCAGGGCACGACCTCGAGCCGCGCCATCGTGTTCGATGGTGCGATGAATCCGCTGGCGACCGCTCAGCAGGAATTCCGGCAGATTTTTCCCGCGCCCGGCTGGGTCGAGCACGATCCGGAGGAGATTTGGTCGAGCGTGGTTGCGACCGCGCGCGCGGCGCTTGCGCAATCCGGCCTGGCATCGAAGGACATCGCTGCGATCGGCATCACGAATCAGCGCGAGACCAGCGTGATCTGGGATCGCGCAAACGGCAAGGCTATCCATAACGCCATTGTCTGGCAGGATCGGCGGACCGACGAGTTCTGCACGACGCTGCGCAATTCCGGCCACGAAGCCACCGTCGCGTCACGCACCGGGCTGCTGCTTGATCCGTATTTCTCCGCGACCAAGATCGCCTGGCTGCTGGATCATGCAGAAGGCGCGCGCGCCAAAGCAGAAGCGGGCCAACTCGCCTTCGGTACCATCGATAGTTTCCTGATCTGGCGGCTGACCAACGGAAAGGTTCACGCGACTGACGCCACCAATGCGTCGCGCACGCTTTTGTTCAACATCCACTCCGGGCAATGGGACCGCGAACTTGCCGAATTGCTACGCGTGCCATTGCCGCTGCTGCCTGAAGTCTGCGACTGCACACATGATTTTGGCACTACCGAAATTCTCGGCGGCACGGTCGCGATCCGGGGCGTCGCCGGCGATCAGCAGGCCGCTACTGTCGGGCAGGGCTGTTTCAAGCCCGGCATGATGAAATCGACCTATGGCACCGGCTGCTTCGCGCTCCTGAACACCGGCAAGCAGCCGGTGATGTCGCGCAACCGCCTGCTCACCACTATCGCCTATCAGGTCGGCGGCAAGCGCACCTACGCGCTGGAAGGCTCGATTTTCGTCGCGGGCGCCGCCGTGCAATGGCTGCGCGACGGTCTCAAGCTGATCGAAAAATCCTCCGACACCGATGCGCTTGCGGCGAAGAGCGATCCGGCCGAGCCGATCTACCTCGTGCCGGCCTTTGTCGGACTTGGCGCACCCTATTGGGATGCGCAGGCGCGGGGCGCAATTTTCGGGCTCACTCGCAATACCGGCGCTGCCGAATTTGCGCGCGCCGCGTTGGAGGCGGTGGGTTACCAGACCCGCGATCTGGTCGAGGCGATGCGCGCGGACTGGCCGGACGCCGCCGACACCGTTCTGCGCGTCGACGGTGGCATGACGGCGAGCGACGCGGCGATGCAGTTCCTGGCCGACATTCTGGACGCGCCGGTCGATCGGCCAAAGCTGATGGAGACGACGGCATTGGGTGCCGCCTATTTCGCAGGGCTTGCCGCGGGTCTCTATCCGGACTTCCAGGGATTTGCTGCTTCCTGGCAGCGCGATAGGCGTTTCGAACCGCGCATGGATGCGGCAACTCGCGCGCGCAAATGGCAGGGCTGGCGCGATGCGGTGCGCCGCACGTTGACCCCGCCTTGACCGGTGCATTGTTGCAGCGGACGTAACTCTAGCCTTTCGTATTGAGCGAACGGGCCCGCCCGACTAGCGTTGTGACGCGGGCAGATTCGCTGTCCGCCGTCATTGTCCTGTCCGGAAATCGTCATGCCAGATGCCGGCGCCGTCGACCGGTCGCAAACTTCATCGCCGATGCTGCGGTTCGAAAACGTTGTGAAGCGCTTCGGCGGCTTTACCGCGGTCGATGGCGTCACGCTCGATATCGGGCGCGGCGAATTCTTCGCGCTGCTCGGGCCTTCCGGCTGCGGCAAGACCACACTGCTTCGCATGGTGGCGGGATTCGAGACGCCGGATTCGGGTCGCCTGCTGCTCGACGGCAACGATACCGGGAATACGCCGCCTTATGAGCGGCCGGTGAACATGATGTTCCAGAGCTATGCGCTGTTCCCTCATCTGACGGTGGCGGGCAATGTCGCGTTCGGATTGAAACAGGAGGGCTGGCCGAAGGAAAGGATCGAGGCGCGCGTGAAGGAGATGCTGGCGCTCGTGAAGCTGGAACAATTCGGCAATCGCAAGCCGCATCAATTGTCCGGCGGACAGCGCCAGCGTGTTGCGCTCGCCCGCGCACTCGCCAAATCACCGAAGGTTTTTCTGTTGGATGAGCCGCTAGCCGCCCTCGACAAGAAACTGCGCGACGAGACCCAGTTCGAACTTATGGCCCTGCAGCAACGGCTTGGTCTCACCTTCATCATCGTCACCCACGACCAGGAAGAGGCGATGACAATGGCCGACCGCATCGGCGTGATGCATCAGGGCAAGCTGGTTCAGGTCGGCACCCCGGCGGAAATCTACGAGACGCCGCGCACGCGCTGGATCGCGGAATTCATCGGCGAAGTGAATCTGTTCGAAGGCACGCTGTCCAACCAGCAGGGAAACGAGGCGAGTGTCGATACACAGTCCGGGCGGATATTGGTTGGCCGCGGCGACGGCTTCAAGAACGGCGACAAGGTCAGCGTCGCGGTGCGTCCGGAGAAGGTTGCGATCGCGGGTGCGCCGTTTGCGGAAGCGCAGAATGTGTTCCGGGGCGTTGTATCCGACATCGCCTATCTCGGCGATCTGTCGGTCTACAAGGTGCGGCTTGAATCCGGAATGCTTTTGAAGGCCTCGTTCGCCAATACCGATCGCCGCGCGTCCGGCCTTCTGCACCGCGGCGACACTGCGTGGCTCTCCTTCGCGCCGGAATCCGGCGTGTTGGTCGGAGCCTGACACGATGACCGCAAGCGCCGCCCGATTCGACCGCTGGTATCGCCGCCTCGCAATCGGCGTACCTTATCTGTGGTTCGTCACCTTCCTGTTGGTGCCGTTTCTGATCGTGCTGCGGATCGGGTTGTCGCAGACCGAACTCGCACAGCCGCCCTATAGCCCGGTTTTCGATCCCGCCGCCGGCTGGCAGGGCATCAAGGAATTCGTCTCTGCGTTGTCGTTTGCGAACTACCGGACCTTGTTCAGCGACTGGCTTTATCTCTCATCCTATCTGCGCAGCCTCACGGTGGCATTCATCGCAACCGCCATCCTGCTCGTCATCGGTCTGCCGATGGCTTACGGTATGGCGAGAGCGCCGCGCTGGATGCAGCCGATGCTGGTTACCGCGGTGATCCTGCCATTCTGGACCGCGTTCCTGATCCGCATCTATGCGTGGATCACCATCCTGCAGCGCGATGGTTTGCTGAACGACGTACTGCTGGCGCTCGGCATCATCAAGGAGCCCGCGACCTGGCTCGCGACCGATACTGCGATCTTCATCGGCATCGTCTATTCCTATCTGCCCTTCATGGTGCTGCCGCTTTACGCCGCCTTCGAGAAGATGGACGACACCTTGCTCGAAGCCGCCGCCGATCTCGGCTGCCCGCGCTGGAAAGCATTCTGGCTGGTAACGCTGCCGCTCGCCTGGCCGGGCATCCTCGCCGGCTGCCTGCTGTGTTTCATTCCCGCTGTCGGCGAATTCGTCATCCCCGATCTCCTTGGCGGCTCGCAATCGCTGTTCATCGGTCAGACCCTGTGGACGGAGTTCTTCTCCAACAAGGACTGGCCGGTCGCGTCCGCGCTTGCGACCCTGCTACTGACGATTTTGCTGGTGCCGATCCTGATCTTCCAGCGCGTCCAGGCTCGCGAACTGGAGGAGCGATAGGCATGCGCCGAGCTTTCAGCCCATTCAACATGGTCTCGGTCGCGCTCGGCCTGGCGTTTCTTTATCTGCCGATCGTAATTCTGGTGATCTTTTCGTTCAACGATTCCAAGCTGGTGTCGGTCTGGGGCGGCTGGTCGCTGCGCTGGTATCGCGCGCTGCTGGACGATTCCGCGATTTTGCAGGCGGCCTGGGTGAGTCTACGCATCGCATTTCTGTCGGCCTGTCTCGCCACTGTGCTTGGAACGCTTGCGGCGTTCGCGCTCGTTCGCATGGGACGCTTCCGCGGCCGGCTTGCCTTTTCCGCGATGGTCTATGCACCTATGGTGATGCCGGAAGTCATTATCGGGCTCTCCCTGCTTCTGCTGTTCGTGGCGATCGACATCGATCGCGGGTTCTGGACCACGATGCTCGCTCATACGGTGCTGACCATGTGCTTCGTCACCGTGGTCGTGCAGTCGCGGCTGATGTGGTTCGACTGGAGCCTGGAGGAGGCGGCCATGGATCTCGGCTGCCGGCCGCTGCGCGCATTTTTCACCGTGACGCTGCCGCTGATCCTGCCTGCGATTGCGGCGGGCTTCATGCTCGCCTTCACGCTGTCGCTCGATGATCTGGTGATCGCGAGCTTCACCACCGGCCCCGGCGCCACCACCTTGCCGATCCGCATTTATTCCGAGGTCCGGCTCGGCGTGAAACCCGAGATCAACGCGATCTGCACCCTTATGATCGCTTTCGTGGCGGTGATTGTGGTGACGGGCTCGCTGCTCGCCAAGCGTTATGGCGCGGCCGAAACGGAAGAGCCGCGCGCGGCGCCAATGTGACGGAAAGATCTAGCTTGCGCACTCCGCCCGCAATTCGCGCGGCGAGCAGCTAAAGCGCTGTCGGAACACGCGGCTGAAATGCGCGGCATCGTTGAAACCCCAGCCGAAGGCGATTTCGGTGATCGTGCGGTTGGCGAGCGCAGGATCGCAGATGTCGCGTTTGGCGCCGTCGAGCCGCTGATTCCAGATCCAGCTAGTGAGCGAAATCGGCTCGCCCGCGAACGCACGATAGATCGTGCTCGGCGACAGGCGCAGATGCGCCGCGATCGCGTTGATCGATAGTTGCGGGTCGCGCAGGTGGCGCAGCACGTAAGCCTTGATCTGGTCGCGATGGAACGCGGTGAGCTGCGACACCACCGGATCGGCCGCTCCGGGCAACGAGCACAGGCCGGCGACCAGAATATTCTCCACGCTTTCGGCGATCGCCGCGACCGACGCCGTTTCCAGCATATCCATGTCGGCAGCAAGCGTGTTGATCATGCCGATCATCAAGTGGCCGGCGCCACGGTCGCCGCAAACCTTGCGAGCGGTCAGCGTCTCTGTGTCGCGCAGCCGGCTGCGCAGCACAGCGCCCGGCAATTGCAGCACATACTGCTGTAGCGGCTCGTCAAAAATCAGCTCATAGGGCCGCGTCGAATCGTAGAGGGCGAAATCGCCGGGCAACAGCGTGGCGACGCGGCCGTCCTGCACGACCTTGCCGAGGCCTTTGATCTGAATGCTGACCAGGAAATAGTCTTCGGTCGAGCGTGCGATCTTGGCAGGCGTGCGTCGGACATGTTGCGGCGAAGCCGTCACTCGCGAGAGGCCCAGCGTGGCAAGCTGTTTGGCTTCGATAGTCCCTCGGAATGATCGGTCGCGGTGTGGCGTGTCGCAGTCGAGCTGCACATACGTGTTGCACACCGCCTCGACCCAGTAGGAGAGCCGGGCGTGTGCTTCCACAGCGTCCGTGGACCAGACCTTGTGCATGGAACCCAAGCGTAACAAGTGGCGCGATCCTGTCCATGCGAAAAATCAGGCAAACCGCGCCGATGCGACGCTCAGTCAAGTCCTGCGCGAGCCCCAAGCAAGCGGGAAAGCTGGGCCCGGCCCTATCATTCTCGGCAGGTCGAACGGCAAGGCCGTTCTAGCGGAGGAATTTTGCCGATGCCCGTCACTCATCCGAAATTCAAGGCTGCCGCGGTGCAGGCATCGCCGGTGTTTCTCGACCTCGACAAGACCGTCGACAAGTCGATCGCACTGATCAAGGAGGCTGCGGCGAACGGCGCCTCGCTGATCGCGTTCCCGGAGACTTTCATCCCCGGCTATCCGTTCTTCATCTGGCTCGATTCCCCGGCCTGGAGCATGCAGTTCATCCAGCGCTATCACGACAATTCGCTGGTCTATGGCTCGCCGCAGGCCGAGCGCCTCGCCAAGGCCGCCAAGGACAACAACATCATGGTGGTGATGGGCCACAGCGAGAAGCAGGGCGGCAGCCTCTATATGGGACAGTGGATCATCGGCCCGGATGGCTCGACCATCGCGATGCGGCGCAAGCTGAAGCCGACCCATGTCGAGCGCACCGTGTTCGGCGAAGGCGACGGCTCGGACCTTTCGGTGTTCGATACCGAGCTTGGGCGCGTCGGCGCGCTGTGCTGCTGGGAGCACCTGCAGCCGCTGTCGAAATACGCGATGTATGCGCAGAACGAGCAGGTGCATATCGCGGCCTGGCCGAGCTTCTCCATGTATCGCGGCGGCGCCTATGCGCTCGGGCATCAGGTCAACAATGCCGCCACCCAGATCTACGCGGTCGAGGGCGGCTGCTTCGCCATTGCGCCCTGCGCGGTGGTGTCGAAGGAAATGATCGACATGATGTGCACCGACGACATGAAGAAGCAGCTGCTTCTGCAGGGCGGCGGCTTCGCCACCATCTATGCCCCGGACGGCCAATTGATGCACGCGCCGTTGCCGGAGACCGAGGAAGGCCTCGTCTACGCTGATATCGATCTCGGCATGATCTCGCTTGCGAAGGCCGCGGCCGATCCCGCCGGCCATTACGCGCGCCCCGACGTGACGCGTCTCATCCTCGACAAGACGCCAGGCGATCGCGTCGTCACAAGGCGCCGTGCGGGAGCCGAGATGACGCGCGGTGCCGCCGAAGCACCGGCGGTCGCGGCCATGCGCGGCGAAGCGCTCACGCTGGTCAAGGACGGGAGCGAAGAGGCGGCGTGATGGAATCGGCGATCCCCGATCACCTCAAGACGGCCCGCACCCGTCACACCCGCTACGGTGACAACTACACGCCGCCCTATCCGGGGTTTGTCGCGCGGCATAAGCCGACCGTCTCCAGCGTGGTCATGGCCTATTTCGGCCTGCAATTCCGCCCCGCCGACGAGGCGGCTTCCGCAGCGGCGCTTGCGCGGCTGACAAGCGCGCTCGGCGCAGACCACGGTCCGGGCCATTGGGACCGCGCCCGCTATACCGACGAGGCGGGTTACGAGACGATCGTGACCATCGCCTATTGGGATGAGCCTCAGCGTTTCGACACCTGGTTCGCCGCGCAGGGTGCCGCCTGGACGGGCGAAGAGAAGCCGGGCCCGCTCGGCTATTTCACCGAAATCCTGCGTCCGTCGATCACCCGCTATGAAACCCTGTTCTCGTCGGTCGGGCGCATGGAAGGCATCGCGGTGGTCGCCGACGGGTTGAGCGACATGGTGCGCGAGCATGCCTATTGGGGCGGCATGCGCGACCGCATCCCGCTCAGCCAGATCGACGCCATGACCGCGGCTGGCATGCCCAAGGCAGATGGCGCCAATGGCCATCTGCGGATCGTGCCGCATGAAAATCTTTGCCTGATCCGTTCCGGCCAGGACTGGTCGGATACCGAAGACAGCGAGCGGCGGATGTATCTCGAAGATGTCGAGCCGGTGCTGCGTGCCGGCATGGAATTCCTGCGCGATGACGGCCTGTCCTGCGGCTGCTTTGCCAATCGCTACATGCGCGTGGTCGATGCGGGCGGAAAGCCAGTGGAGAAATCCTTCGGCATGAGCTGGTGGAAGAGCCTGGACGCGCTCGAACGCTGGTCGGAATCG
>Ga0190274_10002935_pt1 | contig 10122 bp, 13 predicted proteins | sample Popmic531T_FD_133002 | JGI IMG/M metagenome (GOLD analysis project Ga0190274, IMG submission 133002) | Populus adjacent soil microbial communities from riparian zone of Yellowstone River, Montana, USA - 531 T | ecosystem: Environmental > Terrestrial > Soil > Riparian zone | place: USA: Montana...
CAGACTCAGGTGCCGCGGCAGGAAGGTGGTGCTGGAGGCCTGCGTGCCCTGCGTGAAGTCCTCGAAGTAGTGCGCGTCGCTGGCATTCTCGGCCACGATCTGCAGTCGCCAGTCGCGGGGCAGACGATAACCCAGCGCCAGCTGCTGGTAGCTGCGGTCCTCATCGGTGACGCGGTCGCCGGGCAGGTAGTTCAGTCGCAACAGCCCGGCGCCCTCCGTCTGCAGCCAGCGGAATTCGGTACCGAGATCGACGCCGCGCCTTTCGTAGTAGGTCGGTTGCAGCGTCAGGTCGCGATTCGGCGCGATATTCCAGTACCAGGGCACCGACAGTGTCACGCCGTTGCGTGACGAGCTGCCGATCATCGGAAACAGGAAGCCGGTCTGGCGCGCGTCGGTGAGCGGAAAGGAAATCCACGGCAGATACAGGATGGGCACGCCCTTGAAGATCACCCGGGTGTCGCGTCCCTGGCCGCGCTGGCGCTCGGTGTCCAACGTGATGCGCCCGGCCCGCAGTTCCCAGTCGGTGGCATCCTTCGGGCAGGTGGTGTAGCGCACATCGGTGAGTTCGACGACACCGCCTGGCCGCAGCTCGATGCGTGAGGCAGAGCCACGGCCGGGTTGCTGCAGCATTTCAAAGCGCGCCGCCGAAAACTGTGCACCGTCATCGCCATAGCGGCCGGCATCGCCTTCCACCGAAATGCTGGGGTCGAGGTAGCGCACCGAGCCCTCGATGCGCAGCGAATTGCTGATCGGGTCATAGACCAGGCGATCGCTGCGGATTTCGCGATCGCCGAAACGCACCTGCACATCGCCGCTCAACTCGGTCTCGCCGCGCTCATTGGAACTGAAACGCTGGCCGCTCCAGTCCAGCGTTTCACCCAGTGGTCGTGGCGCCGCGGCCAGTCGCAGCGGCAACTGCGCCGCCGCGGGTTCGGCGGAACCCAGGCAAATCGGCTCGGCGGCCCAGGCCGGTAGTGCGGCACCCAGCCAGAAAATCGAAGTCGTCAGGCGCCGCAACGGGGGAGCGATCATCGGGCCGGCATTATACTGGCCGGCATGAACGATACCGATCCGCGTGTTGAACTGATTCGCGGCTGGCTGCGCGATGAGTTGCAGTGGCCACTGCGCGATCTGCGCCTGGCGTCGGCGGACGCCAGTTTCCGGCGTTACTTCCGCATCTGGGATGCCGCCGGCGCCACGCGCATCGTCATGGATGCACCACCCGACAGGGAAGATATCGGACCCTACCTGCAGGTCTCCGGGTTGCTGGCCGATTGTGGCGTGCACGTGCCGTTGATTGATGCAGCGGACACGGATCGTGGACTGGTGCTGCTCGAGGACCTGGGCAGCACACACATGCTGGCCGAACTGCAGAACGGCGGCGATGTCGATGCGCTGTACCAGCAGGCGCTGCTGTCACTGACCGACATCCAGCTGCGCGGTGCGGCCGCCGCGGCGCTGTTGCCGCGCTACGATGCCACGGTGCTGATGCGCGAGATGCTGCTGATGCCCGAGTGGTTCTGTGCGCGACATCTGCAGCTGCCGGCGGCTGCGGCGCATCCGCCGGTGTTGCAGCAGACCCTGCAGTTCCTGGTCGGCGAGATATTGCAGCAGCCGGTGGTGCTGGTGCATCGCGACTACCATTCGCGCAACCTGATGATCACGGGCGAACGCAGTCCCGGCATCATCGATTTCCAGGATGCACTGGCCGGCCCGGTGGGCTACGACCTGGCGTCGCTCCTGAAGGATTGCTATATCGCCTGGCCGCGCGCGCAGGCGGAAGACTGGGTGCTCGGCCACTACCGGCGGTTGCAGCAGCGGGGCGCCACGCTGGGTGCCGATCCGCGCGAGTTCCTGCGCTGGTTCGATCTGGTGGGCCTGCAGCGGCATATCAAGGTGCTGGGTATCTTTGCCCGGCTTTGGTATCGCGACGGCAAGCGTGGCTATCTCGCCGACCTGCCGCGCACGCTGGAATATGTGCGCGATACGGCCGGCCGTTATTCGGAACTGGCTGCATTTTCCACCTGGGTTGAGCAGCAGCTGGTACCGGCGCTGCCACTGGCGAACCAGCGGGCGCTGGCTCCCGTGGCGCTTGCCGCAGCGCTGAGTTGAATGATGAAGGCGATGATCCTGGCCGCCGGGCGCGGCGAGCGCTTGCGACCGCTGACCGATACCGTGCCCAAGCCGCTGCTGGAGGTTCGCGGCAAGCCGCTGATTACCTGGCATCTGGAAGCCCTGGCGCGCGCCGGTGTGCACAACGTCGTGATCAACCTGTCATGGCTGGGCGAACAGATCCGCGCCACGCTGGGCGATGGTTCGCGCTGGGGAATGACGATTGCCTACAGTGACGAGGGGCCCGTGGCGCTGGAGACCGGCGGTGGCATCCACCACGCGCTGCCACTGCTGGGCAGCGCACCCTTCCTGCTGGTCAACGGCGATGTGTACACCGACTATGATCTGGCGCGGTTGTGGCTGCGCAGTGGCGAGCTGGCCCATCTGGTGCTGGTGGGCAATCCATCGCATCACCCGCAGGGCGATTTCCTGCTGCAGGATGGCCTGGTCAGCGAGATCGGGGAGCCGCGGCACACCTATGCCGGCATCGGGATCTATGATCCGGAACTGTTCGCGGGCTGCCGGCCGGGCCGCTTTCCATTGCTGCCACTGTTGCGCAAGGCCATGGCTGAGCGACGGTTGGGCGGCGAGATTCATGCCGGCGCCTGGACTGATGTGGGGACTGCGGCGCGTCTGGCCGATCTGAACCGAGGGACCGTGCCCGCCTGATCGTATGGCAGGTGTCGGATGGGTTTAAAGGGGATCGAATGAGCAAGGGGCTTGCCGGTATGGAACGCGGCCGGATCGTCCGGGCCGCGCTATGGGCTGCGGCCGGTGCGCTGATGACCCTGCTGGTGGTGCTGCCCGCTGTCTATGGCATTGACCCGACCGGATTCGGTGCTGTGACCGGTCTGACGCGCGCCGACGACACGGCGACCATGTCCGCTGCGGCCGGCGCGCCGATCAGTGCCGATGCTTCCGGCGAGGCGCCACCGCTGAATATCTGGTCGGTCTCGCATCCCGGGAAGTACCGCACCCAGACCTTCGAAGTACCGCTCAGGCTGGACGAAGAGCTGGAATACAAGGCGCTTGTAAACCGCGGTGAGCCACTGCTGTACAGCTGGCGCGTCAAGGAAGGCACGCAGGTGTACTTCGAGTTTCACGGCGAACCCACCGAGGGCACGTGGCGCAAGGACTACTACCAGAGTTACGAGAAGGGCGAGAGCAGCGCCGGCCAGGGTTCGATGGTGGCGCCGTTCACCGGCCGGCATGGCTGGTTCTGGCTGAACATCGGCGATACTCCCATCACGATAGAGGTGGAGCTCAGTGGTTATTACAGCGATTTCAGCCGCTTCGGTGCGGGCCGGACAGCGCAGTGAGTGAGCGCACCTACACGCTGACGGTGGCCTGCCCCGATCGCGTCGGCATCGTGGCGCGCGTGGCGTCCTTCATCGCCGAGCAGCGCGGCTGGATCATCGAAGCCAATCATCACTCCGAGCCCGACACCGGCCGCTTCTTCATGCGCAACGTGATCCAGGCCAGCTCGTTGGGCCTGGAGCCCGACGCGTTTCGTCAGCGCTTTGCGGCGCTGGCGGCGGAATTCCAGATGGAATGGCAGCTGGCCGATTCAGCGCGACCGAAAAAGGTGCTGGTGCTGGTCTCGAAGCACGATCACTGCCTGGTCGATCTGCTGTACCGCTGGCGCAGCGGTGATCTGCCCTGCGAAATCATCGGCGTGGTTTCGAACCACCCGGATCTGCGCGCCTACACCGAGTGGCATGGGGTGCCTTATCACCATCTGCCCTCCGGCAGCGCCGAAGAGAAGGCCGCGGTGTACCGGCGTGTGGGCGAGATCTTCGACGCGGCCGGCGGTGAGCTCATCGTGCTGGCGCGCTACATGCAGATCCTGCCGGCCGACTTCTGCGCGCGTTACGCGGGGCGCATCATCAACATCCACCATGGCTTCCTGCCGTCCTTCGTCGGCGCGACGCCTTACAACCAGGCCTATCAGCACGGCGTGAAACTGATCGGCGCCACCTGCCACTTCGTCACCGCCGATCTGGATGCCGGTCCCATCATCGAGCAGGACGTGATCCGCATCGATCACAGCGATGCGGTCGAGGACCTGGTGCACTACGGCAAGGACATCGAGCGGCAGGTGCTGTCGCGCGGTTTTCGTTATCACCTCGAGGACCGGGTGCTGCTGAACGGCCGCAGGACAGTGGTTTTCCGCTGATCGCGGCCCCGACTGCTAGACTGGGCCATGGCTGAATTCAAGGGCATTCCGCTGGTGGCGGGCTCCGGCGCGGCCCCGCGCAGCGGCAGCAAGTACCGCACCCCGCAGGGTTTTTCCGCCATCAAGGACGGCATCAAGAGCGCCACCGATGAAACGGTGGATCGCGCCGGCCTGTCCGGCAAGCCGCGCTGGCTGAAGGCACCCTCCATTGGCGGCGAGGGCTACACCTTCGTGCGCGACACCGTGCGCGAGCATCGGCTCGCCACCGTCTGCGAGGAAGCCAAGTGTCCCAATATTGGCGAATGCTGGAACGCCGGCACCGCCACCATCATGCTGATGGGCGCGGTGTGCACGCGCGCCTGTCGCTTCTGCGCCGTGGACACCGGCAATCCGCGCGGCTGGCTGGACGCCGATGAGCCGGCCAATGTGGCCGACAGCGTGGCGCTGATGAAGCTGAAGTACGTGGTGCTGACTTCGGTCAATCGCGACGACCTGCCCGATGGCGGCGCCGCGCATTACGCCGCCTGCGTGCGCGCCATCAAGCAGCGCTGCCCCGATACGGCCGTTGAGGCGCTGACGCCGGATTTCCAGGGCGTGCTGGCCGATGTCGGGATCGTGGTGGACTCGGGTCTCGAGGTGTTTGCGCAGAATGTGGAAACCGTCGAGCGTCTGACGCACCCGGTGCGCGATCCCCGTGCCGGTTACCGACAGACGCTCGAGGTCCTTGCGCATGCGAAGCGCCATCGTCCGCAGGTGCTGACCAAGAGCAGCCTGATGCTGGGACTGGGCGAGCGCGATGAAGAAATCGCGGCATGCATGGATGATCTGCGCGCCTCCGGCGTCGACATCCTGACGCTGGGCCAGTACCTGCGGCCCACGGTCAATCACCTGCCGGTGCAGCGCTTCGTCACGCCGCAGCAGTTTGCCGAGTACCGCGAATGGGCTCTGGCGCGCGGTTTTCGTGAATGCGTCTCCGGTCCGCTGGTGCGTTCCAGCTATCGCGCCGAGCAGGCGCTGGCCGGCAACAACGTCGGATTGGGCGCGTGACACCGCAGCTGCGCTGGCTGGGTCGGGTGGCCTACGAGCCCACCTGGCGGGCGATGCAGCAGTTCACCGATACACGCACCGCCGATACGCCGGATGAGGTCTGGCTGCTGGAACATGAGCCGGTATTCACACTGGGCATGAACGCAGACCGGTCGCATCTGCTGGAGCCCGGCGATATTCCGGTGGTGCAGATTGATCGCGGCGGGCAGGTGACCTATCACGGGCCGGGTCAGCTGGTGGTGTATCCGCTGATCGATGTGCGTCGCGCGGGTCTGGGCGTGCGCGATCTGGTCAGCGCGCTGGAAGGCGCCGTCATCGACCACGGTGCGCAACATGGAATTCATGCCCGATGCCGCAAGGGCGCGCCTGGCGTCTATGTGGGCGACGCCAAACTGGCCAGCGTGGGGTTGCGCATCCGTCGCGGCGGCAGTTATCACGGGCTGGCATTGAACGTGAACATGGACCTCAGCCCCTTCGCCCGCATCAATCCCTGTGGTTACACCGGTCTGGCCATGACGCAGCTGGCATCGCTGGGTGGTCCGGTGAGTGTGGAGCGCGTGGGCGCAGAGTTCGGTCCTCTGTTGCTGGCCAGGCTGGCTGGCGGTGCCGGCAGGGCGCTCAGATCACCAGCAGTACATTGGGGCACTGTTTGAGCTCTGCAAACAGGGCTGCAATCTGAGCCTCGTCGCGCGCCAGGATCAGGTAAGTGACGGCGAGGAAATTGGCGTTCGCCGAGGGCCGCTCGCTGACATTCATCAGGGCATCGGCGCCCGCATGGCGTTCGATGATGGGATCGAGCTGGGCCCGCAGGCCAGACTCGGCGCGGGCCATCACCTTGATCGGATATTGGCAGGGGAATTCAAGCAGTCGGGGTTCGGTCACGCCACAGCATAGCCTAATGCAGTGCAAGAAATTCCTGAGGCCCTCAGGTTGCGCTTGACAAACGGGCCCTGTGCTATATTTCGCCGCGATCGTCGACGTCCGTGTTTCGTTCGCAGCGCTGCAAGGCGCCTTGAGTTCGAGCCGAACCGCCTGCGATCAGGTGACAGGATCGACGGTTCAAGGCTCGTGAGAAGCTCTCTCCCTGACCTCGCTGGTGTTCCTGCCGTGTGGAGTGGCCGCGGGCCCACAACTATGCCCAGAGCTGCTCGAGTTGTTTGGAGAGTGTGATTCATGGCGAAGATTTATGTTGGTAACCTGCCGTTCACGGCCAGCGAAGCGGATGTCCGCACGCTGTTCTCGCAGCACGGCGCTGTCGAGTCGGTATCACTGCCGACCGATCGTGAAACCGGCCGCCCGCGCGGTTTCGGTTTTGTCGAAATGAGCCAGGGCGATGCGGCCAAGGCCATCCAGAGCCTGAATGGCTACAACATGGGTGGCCGTCCGCTGCGCGTCAACGAAGCCCAGGACAAGCCGCGTACCGGCGGTGGTCGTCCGGGTGGCGGTGGCGGCTTCCGCGGCGGTGCAGGCGGCGGTGGCGGTGGTGGCGGCGGTCGCTGGTAAGCGTCCCTACATCACACCTTGCTTGTGATTGAAGGGCCCGGGAGCAATCCCGGGCCTTTTTTATTTGCCCTGACGGCGCGCGCTGGACGAACGGGCTGGCGTCAATTCCACTGACAGGCTGATCGAGCGCCCCTCCGCGGGTTGCAGGGCGCCCACGCTGATCACCTGGCGGGCGATCTTCTCGCCGCGCTCGTTGGTTACCGCCAGCACGACACAATATTCGCAGGCTTCTTCAGCGACAGGATGACGGAAGGTGCCTTCGAATTGCAGCGCCGGGTAGCCGGCGGTACCTGCCGCCGCGCCCCCCGCATTGAAACGCAGATGGTGCTGACAGCCCGGGCATATTGCCGAACTGGCCAGCACCGTCGCCTTGCAATGCGGACAGACGCGCGTCGTGCCAACAGCGGTGTCGGCGCGTGCGTTCATGTGCCCTGGCCGGACCCCCGGGTCGGTACCAGTCGCGTCGCCGCTCCTTCGTTCCAGCCGAATTCGACGTGACCGCGCATGCGCGAGCCGGCCGCCACCGAAATGGTGTCCGCCTTGACGTCGCCGACAACCACGCCTGTCTGCAGCACATCCACATGACGGGCCTTGTCGATGTTGCCGGTCAGTTCACCGCCGACCACCACCGAATGCGCCTGAACACCGCCTTCGATGTGCGCGCCCGGATCAATGCTGACATTGCCTTCAACGTGCACATCGCCCTTGAATCGTCCGGCCAGCCGCACATTGCCGGCACCCTGGATCTTGCCCTCGATGGTCAGTTCGGCGGCGATCAGCGATTCCTTGGCCTCGGCGCGGGGTGCGCGACGCGCCGCATCACTGGCTGCCTCAGCCGGCTTGTCGGTCGGGCTGCGCGGGGCCAGGTCCGTGACCGTGCTGCTGCTGCGCGCCGGCGGCGTCGTGCCGGCCGGGCTGGTGGAGTCCTTGTCGTTCCATAGCGCCATTGGCGAGCCCTCCCTCATGAATGAACAGGTTGCAGCGGCAAACTAACCGCTGACTGCCGGCAGCACCACTGTCTTTGGCAGGAGACACAGGGTATTTGTCCAGTGATGCCGGCGCAATTGGCACATGGGCCCATGCGGGCACGTGGTCTGCTGCGCTGCGCGATGATAAGCTGCCACGCATCTCAAGCATGCACGACCTGCGCCACCTCTTCGACAACAACCGCGCCTGGGCCGAGAGAATCCGGCAGCAGGATCCGGAGTTTTTTCTCAAGCTCTCGCGCCAGCAGTTTCCCGAGTATCTGTGGATCGGCTGTTCGGACAGCCGCGTGCCGGCCAATCAGATCGTGGGCCTGCTGCCGGGCGAGCTGTTCGTCCATCGCAATGTGGCCAACATCGTGGTCCACACTGACCTGAACTGCCTCTCGGTGATGCAATTCGCGGTCGACATTCTCAAGGTGCGGCACATCATCGTCTGCGGTCACTATGGCTGCAGCGGTGTGCAGGCGGTCTTGCGCCGCGATCGTCTGGGGCTGTCCGACAACTGGCTGCGACATGTGCAGGATGTGCGACAGAAACATGCTGCCTTGCTGGAGCGTGTCCATGGGGAGCAGCAGGCGGCGGACCGTCTCTGTGAACTCAATGTCATCGAGCAGGTCGCCAACGTCTGCCAGACCACCATTGCGCACGATGCATGGGAGCGTGGCCAGCCGCTGGCGGTGCATGGCTGGGTGTACGGCATTGACAATGGTCTGGCGCGCGATCTGCAAGTCAGCGTCGGCAGTCCTGAGCAGGCAGCGCAGGTGTATGAGACGGCCATCGCGTCGCTGCAGTCGACACGCTGATTGCGGCAATGTCCGGGCGGCCACTGTTGCGGCCGGCGTTGCGCTGCTGGCATGCGCGACGGCGCTGGGCGGCGAATCCCGGCCCGAGGCTTCCCCGGTTCCCGACCTGAGCGGCGCCTGGGTGGACGCAACGTCCGCCGCCGGAGGCCCCGCAACGGACTGCGTACCCGGTTTCGTGGCCGGCATCGGCATGAACACATCGACGCAGGTGCTCAGCGGACGCAACACCGTCGTGCTGGCCGACGCCCGGGGACGCAGCGTGCGGCTGGTGCACCTGAATATCGAACCGCCGCCATCACTGCCATCGACGCGACTGGGTTACTCGGTTGGACATTGGAACGGTGACACGCTGGTGGTGGAAACCACCGGCCTGTCATCGGGCCGCACCGTGGTTGAACGTTTCCGCGTCACCCAGGGTGGCCAGGTCGAGAGCATTGTCGATGGCCGTGCCGCGCTGGCCAACGGTCCCTACGCCTTGCGCACACTGGAACCGTCCTGCAGCGCGCCGGCGCTCGCCGTCGACGCGACACGCCGCCGTGGCAGTGTCATCACCATCGACGCGCATCCATCGCTGGAGGGCAGCTGGACTCTGGCCGCGCCGGTGTTGCGACTGAAGACTACGGCCGGTCGGGCGCCGCCATTGCTGACCGCGGCAGGCAGGATTTTCCAGGAACAGCACACCCAGTGGCAGGCCGATGCTGCGGCCCGTGACAAGGCTTCCGCATGCCGGGTTCTGGAGGAGCCGCGCGCCAGCTACCAGAGTCCGGGTCTGGACATCGTGCTGGGCACCGACACGATTTTCGTCGGTTACGCGCCGTGGGCACGCGTGCGGTTTGTGCCGCTGGGCGAGGACTTCGATGGCGCAGTGGGCGGTCGTATCGGCCGTTGGCGAGCGCATTGGGATCATGAGGCACTGGTGCTGGAAGGCGAGGGCTTTGATGCCACCACGGCATTGGATGCCACCGGGCTGCAGCACAGCGCACAACTGCGTGTCGTGCAGCGCCTGACGCTGAAGCAGAATGGACGGACGCTGGAAGTCCGTTCGGTATTCACCGACCCGGCGACGTTTTCCCGCAGTTGGGAAACCATCCACACCTATCGTCGCCAGACCAGGCCACCGGACGAAAGCCCCGGGTGTTGAGCCGCATTTCCCTGACGGTACTGTTGCTGACGCTGAGCAATGTCTTCATGACATTCGCCTGGTACGCGCACTTGCGCAACCTGTCGCACCGGCCGTGGATTGTTGCCGCGCTGGCCAGCTGGGGCATTGCGTTGTTCGAGTATCTGCTGCAGGTGCCGGCCAACCGCATCGGCTACGGGAGCCTGGATCTGGGGCAGCTGAAAATCCTGCAGGAAGTCATCACGCTGACGGTGTTCGTGCCGTTCGCGTTCTTCTACATGCGCGAACCGCTGAAGCTGGACTACCTTTGGGCGGCGCTGTGCATGCTCGGCGCAGTGTTCTTCATGTTCCGTCCGCGCTGATCAGCGCATGCAC
>Ga0190274_10002936_pt1 | contig 10120 bp, 5 predicted proteins | sample Popmic531T_FD_133002 | JGI IMG/M metagenome (GOLD analysis project Ga0190274, IMG submission 133002) | Populus adjacent soil microbial communities from riparian zone of Yellowstone River, Montana, USA - 531 T | ecosystem: Environmental > Terrestrial > Soil > Riparian zone | place: USA: Montana...
TCGCCTTCCAACTCGCCGAATGCTGCCATCCCATCCCCGGCGACCGGATCGTGGGCCTCAGGCGCGAAGGCGAGGGGATCGAAGTCCATGTGATCGGCTGCGACAGCCTCGCCGACGGCGTCGACGCCGACTGGGTTGATCTCGCTTGGGGCGACCAGTCGGACGGCGGCGCCGCCCGGCTGTCGGTGGTGATCAAGAACGAGCCTGGCTCGCTCGCCATCGTCGCCGGAATCCTCGGCAGCCACGGCGCCAACATCGTCTCGATGGACCAGACCTCGCGCGACGGATCCTTCCACACCTTCCAGTTCGACCTGGAGGTGCACGACGTGCAGCATCTGATGCGGATTCTGGCGGCGTTGCGCGCGACGGACGTCGTGTCGACCGCGGAGCGGCTCTAGGCTTAGGCCGGCTCGATCCGGAAGATCTCGCCGTCGAAATCGACGATGTAGAGGTTGCCGGCCTGGTCGACGCCGAAGCTCGAAACATTGTTGATCGCGCCGATATTGGGCGTGAAATCGGCGCGGCGCAGGATGAACTGGCTGCTCGGGACGGTGGTTCCGAGCGCGATCCGGGCGATCGGGATCGACCAGAGGTTGCCGGTGATGAAATCGCCGAACACATATTGGCCGCGAAGCGCTTCGACCGGGCCGCGATAGACATGGCCGCCGGTGACCGAATTGCCCTCGCGCGGACCGGCGCCGTGCAGATATTCGGCCACCGGCGCCACCATGGCGGCGACCGGGGTGCCGTTGAAGATCGCCGTGCCCTCGAACACTCGCCAGCCGAAATTGGCGCCGGCGTCGCCGGGACGCATCAGATCGATCTCTTCGCGCGCGCCCTGGCCGACGTCGCCGATCCAGAGATTCTGGGTCAGCGGGTCGAAGCTGTTGCGGAACGGGTTCCTCAGCCCGAGCGCCCAGATTTCCGGCCGCCCATTGCCGTTGGCGGCGAAAGGATTGCTTGGCGGGACGATGTAGTCGCGAAGGGTGTCGAGCGGGAAATCGTCGCCGCGGACGTCGATCCTGAGCAGCTTGCCGAGCAGAACGAAGCTGTTTTGCGCATTGTTGTCGGGATCGCCGCCGCCGCCGCCGTCGCCGACCGCCAGATAGAGCAGCCCGTCCGGCCCGAAGTCGATCCAGCCGCCATTGTGGTTGTTGAGCGGGTGATTGATGGTGAGGAGGGTGTCGCCGGTGGCGGGATCGGCCTGGTTCCGGTTGCCCGGCAGGGTCTGGTAGCGGCGCAGCTGGATCTGGCCGCCGGGCGCGGTCAGATAGACGTAGAAGGTGCCGGTGGCGCTGAAATCCGGCGCCGGCGCGAAGCCGAGCAGGCCCCGTTCGCCGTCGATCGAGAGCTGGCCGGTGAGATCGAGGAAGGGCGTCGCCGCGATCGCGCCGGTGGCGGGATTGAGGATTCGGATGCGGCCGTCCTTCTCGACCACGAACACCCGCCCGGAACCGTCCGGGACGCCGGTCACGTAGAGCGGCTGATTGAAGCCGGCGCCGACCCGGGCGACCCGGAACGCGTCCGGGCCAGCATTGGTGACGGTGATCGTCACGTCGAGGACGGCGCTGGTCTGGCCGTCGCTGACCGCGATCTGCACCAGATAGACATTGTTCTGGTCGGCGTCGGCCGGGAATTCGAAGTCCGGATTCTGCGCGAAGGCGAGCGCGCCGCCGGCGGTGATCGTGAAGGCGGCGCGGTCGGCGCCGCCGGAGAGCGAGAAGGTGAGGGGGTTGCCGTCCGGATCGGTGGCGGCCGCCTGATAGACGGTGCCGCTGTTATTCTCCTGAACGGTCGCGGCGGCCGGCGAGGTGATCGCCGGCGGCCGGTTGCCCGGCGACGGCGTGCCGCCGCCGCCACCGCCGCCGCAGGCCGCGAGCAGCAGCAGCGGAAGGCCCCACAGGCGGCGAAGAAAAGACGGACCCCGCTTCATGCCCCGACCTTTTTCAGAACGCGCGTTACCGATCGTTTAACACGCGAAACGCTCATTTGCGGCCGCGGTTGCACATGATAGACGCGGCCCATGACGAAACCCGACGGCATGACCTATGGCCATTATCTGACGCTGGGGCCGCTGCTTTGCGCCCAGCATCCGATTTCCGACCATCATGACGAACTCCTGTTCATCATCATCCACCAGACCAAGGAGCTCTGGCTGAAGCAGATCGTCCACGAGATGAAGCTCGCGCTTCGGCTAGTCCGCGCCGACAAGTTGATCGAGGTCCACAAGAATCTGTCGCGAGTCTCGCGCATCCAGGCGGTGATGACCCAGAGCTGGGACATCCTGGCGACTTTGACTCCGACCGACTATCTGACCTTTCGCGGGGTGCTGGGCACGTCGAGCGGGTTCCAGTCCGCCCAGTTCCGTCAGTTCGAGTTTCTGCTGGGCCTCAAGGACGGCGCCCACCTCAAATATCAGGAGGAGGGATCGGAGCAGCATCGCGCGCTTGCCGACGCGCTGGCGCGGCCGAGTCTTTGGGACGAGGCCAATGCCGCGCTCGCTCGCGGCGGCTTCGCCTTGCCGGCCGAGGTGCTGGAGCGGGACTGGAGCCAGCCTTACCGGCCGAGCGAGGCGGTCGAGGACGCCTGGGCCGAAGTCTATCGCGACACCGAGAAATACTGGCCCTTCTACCAGCTCGCCGAGAAGCTGGTCGACGTGGACGATGCGATGGCGAGCTGGCGCCACAAGCATGTGGTGACGGTCGAGCGGGTGATCGGCCTGAAGCGCGGCACGGGCGGCACCGCGGGCGTGCCCTATCTCCAGTCGACCCTGGGCAAGCGCGCCTTTCCGGAGCTTTGGACGCTGAGGACCAAGCTCTAGGCGGGACAGGCGACAAGGACGTCGACGTCGCCCGAGAGAGCGCTGCTCCCGACCACCGACCAAACCGAGCCGGCGACGAGGGGTTCGCCGTCGATCGCTCCGCCCGATCGGAGCGGTACGGCCACGGCGCCATCGTCCAGCGCGCAGGCGGCATCGAGCCTTTCGAGGGTGAAGGCGGACCTGGAAGGCGGCGCCCAAGGCCCCGGCTTCGCCACCGCGACGGCCTCGTCGAGGTGAAGCTCGCGCGGGCGGCCGTAATCGTAGAGGCGATAGGTGAGGTCGACATTCTGCTGGACCTCGATCAGCGCGATGCCGGCGCCGATGGCGTGGATCGTGCCGGCGGGCGAATAGAGGAGGTCGCCCGTCGCCACCGGCCGCCAGTCGAGCAGATTCTCGATGCTGCCGTCGAGCGCGGCCTGACGGAGCGCGCCCCGCGACACCTCGCGGGTCAGGCCGAGCCCGATCACGGCGCCCGGCTCGGCGTCGATCACATACCAGGCCTCGTCCTTGCCGCGGGCATGGCCCCCGGCCCGAGCGGCCGCGTCGTCCGGGTGGACCTGGATCGACAGCCGCTCGGAGGTGAACAGATATTTGACCAGCAGCTCGGCCCCGTCCGGCGGCTCGAACCAGATCTCGCCGATCGGCTCGTCGCCCGGAGGGCGGGGAAAGCCCGGCGGCAGGTCCCGCCGCCCCCAGATCCGTTCGACGGGTGTAGCGCGAAGGCGACGGGCGGCCATGGCGGCCGCTCTAGTTTCTGCCGCCGCCGTGGACAAGATGCCCCGTCCCGGTTGACCGCCGCCCGCTTCTTGTCGACACCGGCCCGGTACGCGGGACGGAGGGCGACGGCGACGATATGGCCGGGCGGAGAAAAATCCTGCTTCTGCTGCCGGCGCGCCGGCTTTGGCCGTGGCACGATCGGCTGGCCGCGAAGCTGGCCGCGAGCCACGACCTCGTTGTGGCCAAAGTGGATTCGCCGTCCTATCCGCCGACGATCCGCCTGCGACGTCCGACCGCGGCGCGCAGCCAGGCGGTGCCGGCGGACGAATTCGACCTGATCATCGATTTGTCGGAACGCGCCGCAGCGCCGCCGGGCCGGGTGCTGCGGCCGCATTATGACGGATCCGCCGACAGCCTGGCGCTGATCGGCCGGCTGCAGCGCGGCGAATGCCCGTTGCTCGACATCGTAGAGGGCGGAGCGATCGTCGCCTCGTCTTATGCGGCGACCGGCGGCGGCGCCCGGCTCGAGGAACGGCTGGACGTCGTCTTCGCGCGGGTCGAGGCGATACTGCTGAGGGCCCTGGCCGGCCGGGCCATGCCGTTGAGCGACAGGCCGAGCCGGGCGCCCGCCGCCTTCAGCCCGGCGCTGCGGCTGAAGGACGCGGCGCGCCGGCTGGCTGGCCGGATGGTCGCCCCCCTGCGGCGAAGCCGAGGCTATTGGCATTGGAATGTCGCGCTCCTGCGCGCCGACGACCCGGCCGCCCTCGCCGATTTCGATCCGGCCGCCTACAGGCCCCTTCAGGTCGATCCGGAAGTCTTCTACGCGGACCCGTTCGTGGCCGAGCGGGGCGGGCGCCATTACCTGTTCGCCGAAGCCTGTCCCTACGCGACCGGCAAGGGGGTGATCGTCTGCGCGGAGGTCGCGGACGGCTCTCCCGGACCGTTCCGCACGGTCCTGGAGCGGCCCTGGCATCTGTCTTATCCGTATGTGTTCGACTTGGGCGGCCAAACCTATTTGATGCCCGAAAGCGGCGCCCGGGGCGGCGTCGACATTTTCCGGGCGATCGACTTCCCGGATCGCTGGGAATTGGAGCGCACCCTGCTCGAAAAGGTGCCGCTGGTGGATTCGACCCTGTTCGAGCATCAGGGCCGGCTCTGGCTGCTCGCCGGTGTCGGCACGCCGGGCGGATCGGACTGGGACGAGCTGTTCGCCTGGCACGCGCCGGCGCTCGAAGGGCCCTGGACCGCGCACGCCCGCAACCCGATCAAGTCCGATTGCCGAAGCGCCCGGCCCGGCGGCCGGCCGCTACGGATCGGCGGTCGGCTGATCCGTCCCGCCCAGCGCTGCGAACAGGCTTATGGCGAAGCCCTGGTCTGGCTTGAGATCAGCGAGCTGACCCCGGATTCGTTCGAGGAGGCGGTCGCCGCCGAATGGCGAATGGATGGCCAGGGCCGCTCCGGCCCGCATTGCGCCGACCTGGCCGGAGCGCTCCGCGCGCTGGACTTCCGCACCGTCATATCCGCCTGAGCGGACGGAGCGCTATCGGCTGAAGCCGAACTCGCGCATCAACTCCGCGCGGGTGTAGGTCCGCCGCTCGCCGCGCGGCGTAACCGTGGTGACGAGCTCGTAGGAGTCCGGCCCGATCTTGCGATACCAGGGCCGGTCGACGGGGCCGGCATAAAGGCGCAGATGCTCGAGATATTCGTCGAGCGTGGCGAAGCTGCGTCCGTAGGATGACGGCAGATTGGCGACCCCCTGACCGTTGCCCGCTTCGTTCGCGTCGCCTGCGTTCTCGGCCACGATCGTCTCCCTGTTTGCCGAAGGCGGGCCGGCCGCGCCGGCTGTTCCGTCCGAGCAAGCCGCGGCGAGCGCGGCCAGCGCCAAGCTTATCCCATTGCGGCACATGCTCAATCACCTTCCTTCAGAAACAAGCGGTTGCGACAAATAAGGGACTTGTTAGCAAGGGTTAAGCGTGTTCTAACCATTTTTTTCCGGCCAACGAATCACACCACATAATCGGGAGGGCATAACGTGACCAAGTCGCTTAAGGGGCTGTCGAGCCGCAACTTTACCACCACCACCACTGAGGACTTTGTCGGCCGCAACGCGATCGCCGCGCTGAGCGCCGCCTCGCTGTCCCCGACCGAGGCTTCGCTGGGCGACTCCGGTAGCTTCGCGACCGGCCTCATCGCCATCGACGAGGGCGCCACCAGCGGCGAGTTCCTCGTGCTCGATTGTCTCGATCCGAAGGAAATGCGGATTCAGTACCTTTCGCAGCTCGGCGAAAATCCCCTGGGCGATTCTTCGATCGCCGTCCTCCCCTCCCCGGGCCTCGAGATCGGCGATGAGGGCGCGTTCGGCGTGCCGGTCGGCGGCTCCGTTTCCGGCGTCATCGATTTCGACGGCGACACCGACGACATCAGCGTCTTCCTGGTCTCGGGCCAGACCTATCTGATCTCGCTGCACGGCAGCGGCGCCACCCCGCTCAGCGATTCGCTGCTTCGCCTGTTCGCGCCCGACGGCGTCACCCAGGTCGGGGTCGACGACGACGGCGGCGCCGGCACCAGCTCCCTGCTGACCTACACCGCGACGACGACCGGGCAGCACATTATCCGTGCCGCCTCGTTCAACAACAACGCCGACGTGCTCCAGCTCGACACCGGCGGCTATACGGTCGACGTGCGCGTGCAGGGCGTCGACGGCGTCGGCTTCACCAACGGCACCTCGGTTCCGCTCCAGCTCGGCTACACCTTCAACTTCCGCGAGTTCGGCACGGGCAACCAGTCCCCGCTTCCGGGCACGCTCGACGGCGACACCGACCGCTATTCGATCACGCTCGAGGCCGGGCATTTCTATACGTTCGAAGTCGCCGGCGGCTGGGACGGCGGCGCGTCCGGCCCCGGCGCCATCAACACGCTCATCGCCCTTTATAATGCGGCCGGCGCCATCGTCGCCCAGAACGACAATATCGGCAGCGACCTGAGCTCGGCGATCGGCTTCACCGCCACGGTGAGCGGCACCTATTATCTCGACGTCTATGGCCGCACCAACCAGACCGGCGGCTACGTCATCAACACTCAGGACGTGAATTTCAGCAACCTGAGCCCGCTCGACGCGATCAACTGGTTCAGCGCGGACAATATCGACACGGTCGACGTGGGCGGCGTGCCCACCGCCTACGTCTATTTCGGCAATGCCGGCGAGACGTTCGGTGAGACTGGCTTGCCCAACACCCATGGCTGGACGGCCAAGGAGAAGGCGGCGGTCATGGAGGCGCTGCTCGAGTTCGCCAAGATCACCGGCATCCAGTATCTGGAGACGGCCGACGTCAACCAGGCCGAGTTCCGCCTGCAAACGGTCAGCGGCCCCAACCCGCCGGTCAGCTACGGCGCCTATTTCTATCCGCAGGATCCGGCCTTCGGCACCCAGCAGGGCATCGGGGTCTTCAATGTCAACAGCGGCGGCTGGGACAAGCCCGGCGTCTCCTCCCAGGACATTCCGGGCGACCAGGTCAGCCTCGATCGCGGCGGTTTCTCCTTCGCGGTGATCCTGCACGAATTCGGCCACGCCCATGGCCTCGCCCACGCCCACGACCATGGCGGCGGCTCGGACATCATGCCCGGCGTGTTCAACTCGACCGGCTTCTTCAGCGTCTACAACCTGAACCAGGGCGTCTACACCGTCATGTCCTACAATGACGCGTGGCAGCTGCATCCGGACGGCCCCTCGCCGTTCACGATCAGCGGCATCGACAACGGCTGGTCGGCGACGCTCAGCGCGTTCGACATCGCCGTGCTGCAGGAGCGCTACGGCGTCCACGCCCACAATGGCGGCGACAGCACCTACACGCTGACCGACGTCATCGACGACGCCTTCTACGAGTGCATCTGGGACAGCGGAGGGACCGACGCGATCGTCTATGCCGGCGCGGTCAACGCCTTCATCGACCTCACCGCGGCGACTCTCGATTATTCCGCGACCGGCGGCGGCCCGCTCTCCTTCCTCAACAATCCGGGCGCGAGCAGCCTGCGCGGCGGCTTCACCATCGCCAACGGCGTGGTCATCGAGAATGCCTCGACCGGCAGCGGCAACGACCAGCTGGCCGGCAACTCGGCGGCCAACGACCTCAGCGGCAACGACGGCACCGATACGTTCCTCGGCCGCGGCGGCAACGACGCCCTTCACGGCGGCGCCGGCACCGACACCGCCTTCTACGAGGGCGCCCGGGCCGACTATACGGTCCATGCGGTGCGTACCAACGGCGTGATCACCGGCTACACCGTCACCGACAACAACACCGCCAATGGCGACGAGGGCACCGACACGCTCGACGGCATCGAAGGGCTGAGCTTCACCACCGGTCCGGTGAACCTCGCTCTCGTCGGCGCCGTCGCGGTGTTCGACCAGAACGACAATCTGGTCAGCGTCCACACGACCATCCAGGCCGCGATCGACGCCGGCACCACGCTCGACGGCTACACGATCGTCGTCAGCGGCGGCACCTATGCCGAGGACGTCAACGTCACCAAGGATCTGACCATCAAGGGCGCCAATGACGGCCTCGACGGCACCGACGCCGGCCGCTTCCCGGAGACGGAGATCCAGTCGCTGGTGATCACCGCCAACGGCGTCACCGTCGACGGTGTCTCGGTGACCGGCTCGATCACCTATCCGGGCTCGGCCTTCCCGTCGGGCGTCTATGTGATCGGCAACGGTTTCTCGCTGATCAACTCGGTCCTCGACGGGCCGGATTCGGCGGTGGGCATCGTCACGCAGAGTGTTACGGGCCTTGACGTGGCGAACAATCTGATCGTCCACTACGGCGCCGGCGCCTATGTCTCCGGCAATTCCACCGGCTCGGTCCACGACAACCTGTTCCAGGGCGACGGTGCTGGCTCGGGCACGGGCCTCACGAATGGCATCCTCAGCGAATCGGCTGTGCTGCTGATCCAGGCCAACACGTTCGACGGCATCGACGGCGGCTCGATCTACGTGCTCGCCGCGTCTCCGGCGACGATCGATCTGGACGATTTCATCATCGGCAACACGATCACCGACAGCGGTGCCGAGCGGCCGGTGCAGATCTATCCGAACGGTATCGTCGTCGACGTCACCGGCACCGACTTCAACGAAGCGTTCAACGGCGATTCGGTGGCCAATCCGGGGCCGTTCACCTATCGCGGCGAGGGCGGCGACGACCGCGCCTTCGGCGGCGCGCTGGGCGATCACTTCTTCGGCGGCGACGGCAGCGATCGGCTGTTCGGGGCCGGCGGCGACGACACGCTGAGCGGCGATGCGGGCAACGATCTGCTCGACGGCGAAGCGGGGATCGACACGGCCGTGTTCAGCGTCGATCCGAGCGTGACCTTCACCGACACCGCCATCGGCTGGCTGGTGACCTCTTCCGAAGGGAACGACTTCCTGCAGAATGTCGAAATCGTCGTCGAGGGCAGCGGCGAGCGCAACCTGCTGGTCGGAGCGACCGGCTTCGCCACGCTGCAAAACGCGCTCGACAATGCCGACACCGGCGACACCGTCCGGCTGGCGGCAGGCAATTACAGCGGCACCGTCACCTATGACGACGACGGCCTCGCTGTGATCGGTCAGCCGAACTCGCAGCAGAACGTCACCTACACGACGACGAGCGGCTTCGGGATCACCGTGGTCGGCGCCAATCTCGCCGACACGATCACCACCGACGAGGGCAACGACGTTCTCGACGGCAAGGGCGGCAACGACGTGCTGACCGGCGGTGACGGCAGCGACGTCTACATCGTCGACAGCAGCGGTGATCAGGTCAACGAGGCGGCTGCCGGCGGCAGCAACGACTCGATCTACACTTCGGTGAGCTACACGCTCGCCGCGGGCAGCGAGGTCGAGACCCTGTCGACGCTCGACTGGGCAGGCACCGCCGCGATCAACCTGACCGGCAATGCCGGGTTCAACTACCTGATCGGCAATGCCGGCACCAACGTGCTGAACGGCGGCGGCGGCGTCGACTATATGGTCGGCCTCGGCGGCAACGACATCTACCTGGTCGACGACAGCGGCGATCTGGTGGTCGAGGCCGTGGGCGGCGGGACCAACGATTCGATCTACACGTCGGCGAGCTTCACGCTCAATGCCGACAGCGAGGTCGAGACCCTGTCGACGCTCGACTGGGGCAGCACCGCCGCGATCGACCTCACCGGCAACGGCATCGGCAACTATCTGATCGGCAATGCCGGCGCCAATGTCCTCGACGGCAAGGGCGGCAACGACGTCCTGGTCGGCCAGGGTGGCGCGGACACGTTCGCCTTCACCACGGCGCTGGGCGGCGGCAATGTCGACACGATCGGCGACTTCCTGTCGGGCACCGACGTCATCGCGCTCGACGACGCGGTGTTCGCGGGTCTGTCGGCGGGCGACCTGCCGGCCGGAGCGTTCGTGATCGGAACGGCCGCCGGCGACGCCGACGACCGGATCATCTACGATCAGACCACCGGCGCGCTCTATTATGACGCCGACGGCAACGGCGCCGGCGCAGCGGTCCAGTTCGCCTCGCTCTCGGGAGCCCCGGCGCTCAGCGCCAGCGACTTCCA
>Ga0190274_10002937_pt1 | contig 10119 bp, 3 predicted proteins | sample Popmic531T_FD_133002 | JGI IMG/M metagenome (GOLD analysis project Ga0190274, IMG submission 133002) | Populus adjacent soil microbial communities from riparian zone of Yellowstone River, Montana, USA - 531 T | ecosystem: Environmental > Terrestrial > Soil > Riparian zone | place: USA: Montana...
CGATATTATCTTTTTTTTCACCGATGGGATTCCTACTGTTTGGAACACGACAGGCCAGGATTGTGGAAATGGGGCTACAACTCAAACACCGGAAATTGTAAACCCAGTTAAAACTTCAAACAAGCTGAAAGCTGAAGGTGCTCACATGTTCATGCTTGGTGTAGGTTCTGGAATAAATGAAGCTAATCTTGAACTCATGAGTGGCCCGGATGAATATGAACCGGGAGTAAATACCATAGGAACATCTGACTTTTCAATTGGAAATTTCGGGGATCTTGCAGATGATCTCGAAATATTTGTAAATGAATTATGTGTCACACCTCTGGAATTAGATAAACAAGTTTTGGGTGCAGTATGTGATGGCGTACAACAATTCATGTTTATAATACATAATCCAGGAACGGAAAGTGCGGCAACTATAATTGAAGTGAAGGATACTTTTCCTTCCGGTTATACAAACATTGTATTTAATGGATCAATATTTACTAAAATATGTATAGAAGAGGAATGCTGGACACAAGAATACCAGGCTCCGGATAATGCTTTCCGGTGGACTACCAATTCATTACCTCCCGGAGAAAGTGACACATTAATCCTTTCAGTCAATGTGCTACCCTTTGGGAACTACACCAACGTCGCCTGGGCCCGGGGGTCCAATACACTGCTGATCCGTGACGAAGTCACGAGTCCCAATTTTGTTGATGATTTGAAACCAACAATATTGTGTCCTCCAAATGTTTCGATCTCATGCAATGACTCGACACTTCCTTCAGCTACCGGTATTCCTACAGCAACGGATCCTGATGGCACTACACCAGATCTTTCTTATACAGATGTGTTAGAAGGTTCGCCATGCGAATTGACGATCACCCGCACCTGGGAAGCAACTGATGGATGCCAAAATTCAGCGTTGTGCATTCAAACCATCGTTGTTCACGACACATCTCCACCAGAAATTTCCTGTCCTGCCAATATCAGTATAGATTGTGCAGAGAGTACATTGCCATCAAATACAGGGAATGCCTCAGCTTCTGATGATTGTGACCATACGCTTTCGATCAGCTTTAGTGATGTGACAATGGAAGGAGGTTGTGCACAGGGTTATATGGTTATCCGTACATGGACCACATCGGATGATTGCGGAAATGAAAATTCATGTACGCAAATTATATCTGTTGGAGATAGTGAGCCCCCTGTGGTTACTTGCCCGGCGAATGTTACGATTCAATGTACGTCCAGCACATTACCTGGCAATACCGGGTCGGCTACAGCAACAGATTTTTGTTCAACGATTTCGATCAATTCAACTGATGTGATTTCTATATTAGGTTGTCCACAGAATCGCATCATCACCCGCACATGGCATGCTACAGATGATTGTAGTAATGCAAGTACATGTAATCAAATCATCACTATCATTGACAATGTAGCCCCGATCATAACATGTCCTGCCAATATAACGATCTCCTGTACATCGAGTACACTCCCTGCCACTACAGGTAATCCAATGGCAACAGATAATTGTTCAACGTTTTCTTTTAGTCGTTCTGATGTGATTATTGGAGGCTCATGTCCGCAGGAAAGAATGATCACACGTACATGGCGGGTGACCGATGCATGTGGAAATTCAAACACATGCAATCAAATTATCACAGTAGATGACAGTGCCCCTCCAATCCTCACCTGTCCGGCGAGCATAACCATAGCATGCACATCCAGTACATTACCGTCTAATACCGGGATAGCCACAGCAGTTGATAATTGTTCAACTTTTATCATCACTTCCTCCGATATGATGGTAGGAGGATCCTGTCCCCAGGAAAAAACGATCATTCGAACCTGGTTAGCCACAGATGCGTGCGGCAATGCAGGTACGTGTAATCAAACCATCACCATTGAAGACAATATATCTCCGATCATAACCTGTCCGGCCAATGTGACCATCGAATGTGATGATAGTACAGCACCCGCTAACACAGGGTTAGCTACTTCGACGGATAATTGTGATAATGTCCCTGTTATAGTTTACAATGATGTGACAGCTCAAGGATCATGTCCACAATCATATTCTATTACACGGACGTGGAAAGCAACTGATGGATGTAACAATAACAGTATTTGTGTCCAGGTTATTTCTATTGAAGACTTTACTCCTCCGATCATTGTTTGTCCGCCTAATGTAACGATCGAATGCCTGGATAATACTTTGCCTGCACAAAACGGTAGTGCCACAGCAACAGATAATTGTGATGTGGTTCCTGTCGTAACTTATAGTAATGTCACGATCGCTGGCCCCACACCGAATGGGCATACCATCCTTAGGACATGGTTAGCCACAGATCATTGTGGAAATAACAGTACTTGTCTTCAGACGATTATTGTAGAGAATCCTATTGTACCTGTTATTACAGGCATGGCAAATGATACTATATGCTCGGGTGATGCAGTTGTCTTCCAGGCAGATGATCAGGGCATGGCGACCTATCAATGGAATTTTGGATCAGGTTCTTCACCTGTTACTGCATCCGGGATAGGCCCTCATTCAATACATTATACTTATAATGCTACAAATGGTTCGATAGGTGCAAATGTAATATTGACTGTGAGTTTAACCGGTTGTTTATCGGTTTCGGATACAGTAGCCAATGTTCATGTCAACCCGATCCCTAATCCGGCAATCATGGCGCCCACCAATGCATTGTGTTATTTCAGAAATAGAACTTTTAAACCGGTTGCTGCTCAAATTCCAGGCTATCTCTACTATTGGAATTTTGGAACGGGAGCAAGTATTCCATCCATTACCGGGTACGGCCCTCATTTAGTTTCATATTCTACAACTGGTATTAAAACAGTGCAACTCATTGTTGTCGGCAATGCACCAGGAGCTTCCTGTAGTGACACTGCAACTATTAGTTTTAATGTAGTTGCTTGTCCCGGAAGTATTACCGGCAAAGTTCGTCGACAGGATGGAACAGGTATAGCAAGCGCGAATGTCCAATTATTTACTGATGTTAATCTTGATGGTTTGCCCGAAGGAATACCTGTCCGGGATTTATTTACAAGTCCTGTAAGTCCGATCGGAATTTTTGCCATGAGCAACCTGGCTCCCGGGCAATATGTACTTGTCGAAATTCAACCAGCCGGATATTATTCTCTGTCTGATGGAGATGAATCAAATGATTTTGATACCCTTGTGTATACTGTTCCGGATGATGATATTATCCCTGTAACGATTGAGCCACAGGAGATCGATTCGAACAATGTTTTTATAGAGATACCATCCCCGGGCATTATCAATGGATATGTTTACCAGGATATTGACAATGATGTCACTCCTGATGTTGGTGAAGGGATTGATGGAGTTACGGTTAACCTATGGAGAGATGTTGATGTAAATGGTATCGCAGATCCAGGGGGATTTCTTTCCAACACTTTAACTAACGCTACCGGGTGGTTTGAATTTGGTGACATTGGTATAGGAAGCTATGTCCTGGTGGAAGATCAACCAGCAGGGTTTGAATCATCTTCTGATATTGATCCTTCTAACGATGGTGATGCTGTTCTGAATTCGAACACACATAATGATATCATTCCGGTTACCATCATGCTGAATGAAACTGATGCCAACAATTATTTTATTGAGACCCAGGTATGTGGTACTCAAGTAACCAACACAAATGACGATGGACCCGGATCCCTGAGATATGTGATCAATTGTGTTCCGGATGGGGCGACGATTACCTTCCATCCTTTTCTGCAGGATCAAATCATACATCTCCAATCCGGAAGGATCGAGATTAATAAAAACCTCTTCATCCATTGTGGCCTGACCCCAAGGGTCAAGGTGAATTCAAATGTTCCCGGAGCATTCCTGATTAATGCAGGAGTCACAGTTGAGTTTATGAATCTTGATATTACGAGTGGATTAAGCGGATTTCCAGGGGCAGCTATTGAAAATTATGGACATTCCTTTCTCTGGGATATGAACATCTTTCGCAACACTCTTTTACCGGCCGGAAATTATTTGATTTATAACGCAGCTACCGGAATGATAACAGTCAAAGGTTGGATTCAAATCGATAATAACTAATTACAAATTATCCATAAAAAAAAGAGGCCGCATTATGCGGCCTCTTTTTTTTATTTTGTGAATTAGCGCTCATGAGTGTTGGAGAATACCTCATAATTACGTCTTGAAAAAACAAAAGGGTGAGGAATTTGATCCGGTTTAAAAGTTAACACTGAATTGAATTGATGGATGCCTGTGCACTATCGATTGACTGATCGTATGCCTCCTGATCTGCAGCAGGAACACAATCAGCTTCATCTTCCAGGGCATGGAGATAATCCTGGGCTGCAGCCTTGTAGGCGTTGCACTTTGTGGTGTTCGTAGGGTCTGCAATATATGCCTCAGTTGCAGAATTAAAAGCATTCAGTTCATCCTGTACTTCATCAAAATAGTTACAGGGATCCGGATCATCATCTCCACATGAACTAAAAAACGGAATAGACATGATGCAAAGTCCGATAATCAATGTTTGAAAAATTTTCATGACGTTTATGATTTAGTTAGTATGCTAAGATAGGATGATATGTTCCAAAAAGGAATCACTTTTTTTGGGTATAGAACTAAAGTTATAAACGGGAGCAAAACCGGAAAGAGGAATTACGGAATACTTTACACCTTCTCTATCAGGACTTTGCCCTCCATTGAAGCAGGGATTGAAAGCCCCATCGCCCATAAAATACTAGGAGCAATATCGGCTAACCGGCCATCATTCATTTTCAGCCCTTCCACATTCCGGGCAACAAAAATGACCGGTACAGGATTTTTGGTGTGGGCGGTATTGGGTGAACCATCCGGATTAACCATGGTGTCTGCATTTCCATGGTCTGCTATGATAATAAGACTGTAATTATTTTCGAGGCAGAGTGGTACCAATTGTGCAAGGCAGTGATCAACTGTTTCTGCTGCTTTCACTGCTGCTTTGAATACACCTGTGTGGCCTACCATGTCGGTGTTGGCGAAATTGAGACAAATAAAATCAGGATGTTTCTCCAGGATATTTTTGACCAATGCTTCAGTGACACCGGGTGCACTCATTTCAGGTTGCAAATCATAAGTAGCCACTTTAGGCGAAGGAATTAATAATCGCTCTTCACCATTAAAAGGTTCTTCTCTACCTCCCGAAAAAAAATAACTCACATGCGGATACTTTTCTGTTTCCGCTATCCTGAGTTGGGTAAGATTTAATCCGGAAAGATGTTCGCCTAAGGTTCCGGTTATATTCACTTCAGGGAAAAGCGTTTCAATATTGACAAATGAACTGTCATAAGATGACATTGTCACCATGCGAATATCAAGAGGCACCATCTCATGTTCAGGAATGGCGTGCTGGCTGAGTACTGAAGTAAGTTGACGTGGCCGGTCGGTGCGGAAATTAAAAAAGATCACGGTATCTCCGTTTTTAATGGTACCCTCAGACTGACCATGTTCATCTGCAAGGATTATAGGCTGAATAAATTCATCAGTGATTCCCTTTTCATATGAGGACTTAATTGATTGACTAATATCTGAAGTGGACGTTCCAATTCCTTTCACAAGTAAATCATATGCGAGTTTTGTTCTTTCCCATCTTCTGTCCCTGTCCATGGCGAAATATCTTCCGACCACAGTAGCCACCTTGATATGCAATGGGTTCATTTCCTCTTGCAGATGCTGTATAAATCCCAAACCGCTTTTGGGATCAACATCCCTGCCATCGGTAAAAGCATGAATAAAGATTTTACCATCGAAATGTTTCCTCGATACTTTGGCCAACCCTATTAAATGATTGATGTGAGAGTGAACTCCTCCATCCGACACAAGCCCGATAAGATGTAATCGCCCTTTCGTGTTTGCCAGGGCATGGAGAAGAGTTTGATTTTGATCTAATTGGTTTTCACGTACGGCCTTATTTATTCTTGCTAATTCCTGGTAGATCACTCGTCCGGCGCCTATGTTTAGATGACCGACTTCTGAATTTCCCATCTGTCCGTCGGGTAATCCTACATCTTCGCCATGTGTAACTAATGTAGCATGAGGATATCCCTCCCATAGCGAATCAAAAAAAGGTGTGTTAGCAGCTTCGATAGCACTTACCGCAGGATCAGGGTTTAATCCCCAACCGTCTAATATGATTAATACAGCTTTATTCATATCCAATAACATGCACGTGAAGATACGATGAGTTTGGCTCCACTACATCAGTATATAATTTGAAGCCGTATAAAAACTTTATAATATAATTCTAAAATTTTGTAATAGAAATATAATTCGATCAATACTTTATAACAGAATATTAAAATTTTGTAATGATCAAAGTAGATGGACACAATACTTTTGACCCGTGGTCATTGCATAAAACCCATTAAGTATGAAGACAATTCATCTACCCAATCCAATTTCAAAATTTGTTGAAATAAAGTTTCTCCTTATTCTCCTGGTACAATTTTGCGCCATTCTGCTTCCGGCACAGGATGATATTCCATGTAAATGGCCTTTGATGCCTCCTTATTTTGATGTGATCGAAACGCATTGGGACGAACCACAAAGTTTTTGGCAAAAGGGTGGACATATTCCTGAAAATCTTGTAAATGAAGATTCGACGGATTTTGCAAGAGCACATATTAATTTGACAGGATCGGCTACAGTTAGAGTGACTGACAGTGATTCATCCATAACACTTAATGACGGTACGTATGTCGGATTTTTTATTAAAAGCCCGGTTTTCGTTGACAGCATGTTTGATGGCGTAACCATTAATACATATTTAAATGGGGTTTTGCAGGAATCTTTTACAGGTAACGATTTGCTTGTAGGTCATATTCCGCAAAATGTAAATGAACCCATTCACATAGGCTTCATCACTATCCGGATTTATAATGAAGTTGAATTGGTACTGGATGGCGCAGGAGGTAGAACAAATTATGATGTATTTTTTGCTGTAATTCAGGACTGTAATTTTAATCCTAATATATTGCCCGTCACCTGGTTATCTTTTGATGCCTTTCAGAATAATAAAATAGTCAACCTCGAGTGGATAAATGCTCATGAATTTAATAATGCAGGATTTGAAGTTGAGCGATCCAAAGATGGTTTACATTTCGAAAGTATTGGGAAAGTTTCTTCAGCCAGAATACTTGATGATTTCAATGTGTATTCATATAATGATGGGGCTCCATTAAAAGGTGTTAATTATTACAGGATTAAGCAGATTGACCTTGATGGCAAAGTTGATTACTCGAATATCCGAACGGTTTTATTCCAGGATGCAGGTGCTGATATTAGTTTTTGGCCTAATCCGGCTTCTGAGAATTTAATTATTGATTTGGGATCACAGGAGGAGGGAGGAGGAAAAATAAATATTCTGAATTCAACCGGTATGATTGTTTTAAATAAATTGTTTTCATCAACAGATCAACGGATTAGTATTGATATTACCACCCTTAATGCGGGTTTATATGGAGTGATAATAGAATCACAAAATTCAAAATATGCCACCAAATTGGTAATCACAGAATAACCGTCTTAATAACCCGAAACAGACTGGCCTTTTATAGGGCCAGTCAACCTTTTTAATTGAATTTCGTTGATTAAAGAAATAGGTATTTTTTAATTAGAAATGGGATTAAATATCAATCCTTTTTGAAATTTCATTTTTTAGAAAAAAAATACTATATTTGAAAAGTGAGTGACACCACGTTCCTTTCCCTCAAATTGGGGTAGTGCCACTCATGATTAAGTGTAATTTTTTAGAACACTATTACACAAAACATGGACACCAATTTGCAAAGGAGCCTCATTCTGAAGAGGGAAGAAATCCTTCCATGCGCTACCTATTTTTTATTTCCTTATTATAATCTGATTCGCCCACTTGTTCAAGGGCTATACATATATCTCCAGAAATATTTTATTCACGGCATTCTTTCCCTTCCTGTGAATTCGATCAAACCACTTCCTCTGCTTGATCGACTTACTCTTTCTCTCCCTTTTATTACACTGTTCATGAAATCCGATAATGAAACGGTATTTCAAAAGTCAATTTGAAATCACCAAATCTTTTTCTATGAATTAAAACAACGCACTGGTTAATTTCTATTTCAATAAAACCATTAACAGGCATCCTGAAAAACTTGTTGATGCGGTATTTGAGAATATCTATTCGCTTAAAAAATAATATTATGAACACTAAACTTACACATTTCCTCCTTTCCAAAACGAGTCATCCAGGTAGAAGCTGGCAATACATTTTGGTCCTCGCTTTGATATCTCCTTTATTTTTATGGGGACAGCAATCCAGTATTCCGTGTAATACTAAAACACCATGGGTGCCACCAACTTTTACTCTTGCAGAGGAACATACATCCACAGATCTGTCCTGTTGGGAAGGAGATGGGGGACTTTTATGTTCCGGTCCAAATGTTCCCGCAAATGTTGTCAATACAAGTCTCTCTGATTTTGCCAGGGGAGTTATTGCAGTTAGCGGAGACCTCACTTTAAGTGTAACAGATAATACGAACGTTTATAGTGCCGGTGATTTCGCAGGCTTCCTAATTTCAAGCGGCCTTCTTAGTGCCGGATTATTTGGATCTATTACCATCAATACTTATCTCGATAATAGTCCCCAGGAAACCTATCAGGCAATTGATTTAATTACCCTTAATTCCAACGTACTAACCAATCCAATAGAAGTAGGATTTGTGACGACAATGGATTTCGATGAAATAGAAATCAATATTTCAAACCTACTGGGTCTCGGAGCCTATGATGTGCATTATGCTCTTGTCGAGCGATTTTGCCAGGTTGATACTTTAGATTGCAATACTCCAACGGCTATGAATAATCCCGGATTCCCGACTCTTATAGATTACGCAAACACGGGATCATCAGATGTATTGGAAGGGAATGTTGATAATCCTGAAGGTGCCATCAGTGCAAGTACATCAGACTTTGCAAGTCTCATCAATCTTGTCGGAGTCGCGGGAAGCACTTTTATCGCCGTAGCTGACCAGGTCAGTGATTATCCTTCAGGAACGTTTGTCGGATTCGATATTGAGAATGTCACGTTGGTTGGAGCAGGACTTTTAAATTATCTAACCATCACTTCATATCTTGATGGTGTTCAGCAGGAAGAAATATCCGGCCTTGATCTCCTTATAGGTGCTAATGCTATAAATGGTGGTGGCAGACAGACGGTAGGCTTCGTAACTACAACTGATGTTGATGAAGTAAAACTATCTGTGAATCAAACGTTGGAGTTAGATCTTGGAGCAACGCTGGTGTATAATGCAGTTTTCGAGGAATTTTGTGAGGGACTTGAATTACCGTGTAATATGGTTACGGTGATCAGCAATCCCGGCTATCCCGTTTTTATTGATGGAGAAAACACCGGAATCACGGGAGCAGTATGTGCTTTGTGCGATGTCATCGATGCCGGTAATGTCATCAATGATGATCTGAGTGATTTTGCACAGATCGACATTACAGCAGGATCACTCGCGGCAGGAAGCATTGCAGTGAAAAATCAACTTAACACATATCCGGCAGGCACATTTGCAGGCTTTCACATTGAAAATGTATCACTTGTAGGTGCAGATATATTTAACGGCATAACGGTGTCAACATTTAATGACGGTGTATTCCAGGAATCCCAAACAAGTTCTAATCCTTTGATCACAGTAGGTACGGATCTACTTGTCAATGAAGGAGAGCAAATAGTGGGTTTTGTAACCACCATGCCATTTGATGAAGTTATCATCAGTCTATCCAACCTGGTGAGCTTTGATATTGGAACTACCATTATTTATGATGTAGTCCTTGAAAGATTTTGTCCCGGTGAGGTTTTGTGTGATACGACTTATTATCTGAACACCATTGATTTTCCTGTTTACATTGACAATGCATTGACGGGGCTGGATGAATTATCATGCGTTTCTTGTGAAGTAGAGGATCCACAGGATGTAATCTCAGTGAGCAATACGGATTTTGCAAGCATTACGATTACTGCTGCAGCACTTGTGACAGGATCCATTGCAGTCAGAGATGCATTGTTTACTTATCCTATGGGCACATTTGCC
>Ga0190274_10002938_pt1 | contig 10117 bp, 6 predicted proteins | sample Popmic531T_FD_133002 | JGI IMG/M metagenome (GOLD analysis project Ga0190274, IMG submission 133002) | Populus adjacent soil microbial communities from riparian zone of Yellowstone River, Montana, USA - 531 T | ecosystem: Environmental > Terrestrial > Soil > Riparian zone | place: USA: Montana...
CTCGCGCCGGGCAGCGCACACGAGACCACGGTGGCGGCCGGGTCCGTTATTGCAGTCGGCATCGGTTCGGCCATGTTCGATGCCGCTGTTTTCCCCGAGCCGAATGAATTTCGCCTCCGCCGGCGCACATCCTATCTGCATACGGGCTTCGGGCCGCACGAATGCCTCGGCCAATTCGTCGCCTATGCTATCATTCCGGAGACGATCCGGCAGATTCTCCTGCTGCCCGGCATCCGGCTGATCGAGGGCGATGCCGGGCACATCGACATGGCTGGCGGCCCCTTTGCCGAGCATTTCGTCATCGGCCACGGGCCAGGCGCGCAGGAATAAACGAGGGGGCCGCCTGTCGTGCCGGTGCCGGCGGTGAACAATGAAAATCCGATTACAATAACGCGGCGCACGGCGACGGAAACAGCCGAGGTGGTCGAGTTCATTAACAGGGAATTACTCTGCAAATAACTTAAAGCACGTGTTTTCGATTGACGGATATGCAGCGGGGCGCGTGACATGGGTTCTGTGTTCAGGCGAATGCGTTTGCTGGCCGAACGCTTGCACCTCTTTTTCAAGAGGCATCGCTGCTTAAGAGCATTGGTCGTCCTGATCGTCGTTGTGGTGATGACCTTGGCCGGCGCGTTGATCTTTGCGCCTGACCGCATCCGCCAACTGGCAAAGAAGGTCGGTGAGGGCACGAACATCGTCGCGCAGGTTTTGCCGGCAACGTTGCCGCCCGCAACCAAGGTCGACAAAGCTTATTGGCTCTCGCAGAACTGGTCGGCGCGCGACCGCTACTGGTTCCACCATTCTACGCAAGGCACGGCGACTTTTCCGGTGCCGTACATTTGGTTTCTGGCACTGGAGCGCCCCGAGATATCGTTGTTCGGCGGAACCAAGTACGTCCGGGATGAAATTTATCTGAGCCGTTTCGGATTTATCCCTAGCCCCGACACCAAGACGCTTAGGCAAGGAGCTTCTCAGTACGGCTATGACGGCGCCGTTAATACAAGCGCCGGAGAGACGGAACGTGATCGTGTGGCGGAATATCCGGAAAACCTGTACGCACTGCCTGTCGGCTTCGCAAAAATGAAAGGCGGGAACGACCCCGCGTCGGGAAAGCTCTATGGCGAACAGCTCGGATTTACCTGTGCCGCCTGTCATACCGGGCACATCGAATACAAGAACGTCAGCATTCGCTTTGACGGCGGACCCGCCATGGTCAATCTCGGAGAACTTGAACGAGCCGTCGGCTTGGCGATCGGCTATACGCTCTGGATTCCGTCTCGTTTTGGGCGCTTTGCCGACGAGGTCGCGAGGCTGAGCAAGGATCCGGTCGATAAGAAGCAACTCAAGAAACACCTGGAAGCCGCGTTGTCGCAGATTCGGGCTGAGAAACTAGCTGGTGATGCAGTCCTTGCACGCGACAAAGTCGACCATCTCGACGAAGGCTTTGGCAGGCTGGATGCGCTTAATCGCATCGGAAATCAGGTGTTCTTTACGAACTTTCTACTGCTGGACCGAGACGATCAGAAAGACGTGATGCCGGATTATCTAGCGGGGAATTTTGCGCGCCATGACGCACCGGTGAGTTTTCCCCCGATTTGGAGCACGCCGTGGTTCAATTGGGCCCAATACGATAACTCGGTCCGGAATCCACTTGTGCGCAACGCAGGCGAGGCGCTTGGCGTGAACGCCAAGATAAACTTAACGGCGCATGCCAACGAAAAGCAGCCACTCTACAAATCCTCGGTGGAGTTGCTGAATATCTATTGGTTCGAACGAATGCTGGCCGGACCCGCGCCCCTTGATGGAAAAAAGTTTGGAGGGCTGTTGGCTCCGAAATGGACCGACGCAGCCGGAAAATTTCCCGGCGACGCCGCTTGGAATGTCAATCCGGATCTAGTGAACGAAGGACGAGGGCTTTATCAGAAACATTGCATTGAATGTCACCGTGGGCCGGTGGCCGATGCGAAGTTCGATGAAGAATGGCCCAACGACTCGTTTTGGCGACCGGAAAACTGGAGTGTCTTGGACGGCAAGCCTGAATTAAAAGTCGTACAGATGCCGGTCGAGGTGATGGGTACCGATCGCCAGCAGTCCCGCGTGCTCATCGAGCGCCGGGTTAATTTGCCGGCATCGCTCGGCCTCCGTCCAAGCGAGCATCTCAATTCGCGAGGACAATGCAATCTGCCGATAAGCGAAGCACCTACTGCTTCGCACGATACGCTCAGCGCGTCATTTGTTTTGGCTCTGATGGCTGTGGTCGATAAGTCCATTACGCAGTGGTTCAAAGACAAGCCGTCCCATGCCCACCTGGAAGCGGAGATGCGTGGTCCGCGCCCGAATTGCCAGAATGCGCTGGTCTTTAGAAATGTTCGACCGGTCGGGGCGCCGGAAACCACCCGAGCCGAAATGTCTGCTGTAAACCATTATCGAGCCCGGCCGCTTGATGGCGTGTGGGCAACAGCGCCCTATCTGCACAATGGCTCAGTTCCCACCATGCAAGACATGCTGATTCCTCAAGATAAACGGCCGAAAGAGTTCTGCGTAGGCAGCCGCCAATTCGATCCGGTCAAGGTCGGGTTGGCGACCAAGGATGGCGAGCCTTGCGGTGCGTGGACCAGTTTCGACACTCGGCAACTTGGAAACAGCAACGCCGGTCATTCATTCGAGGGCACCGAAACCAATCCGAAAAAATTGCCAAATGGCATTGTTGGACCCGAACTGAAGAAACGGGAACGCGATGCGTTAGTCGAATATTTGAAAACACTTTGAACGTGAGTTTGGGCCATGCGCCTGTAGAGACGCGATGGTCGTACCGATGTTTGCTGCACGGCGTGGAGATGCTGATTTCCCAGTGCTCAGTTTGCTCCGGAATGGCCCACTCTTTTGGAATGTACAACACAAATTTGGCTGATATTATTGACTGCAGATTGCTCCACGCGACCCATCGTCGGCGAGTGACGATTTTGGGTCCCCAACTTATAGCAAAATCGTGCCAATGCTTTTGTGGCTGAGCAGTACCGCCTCGCCGCTGGCTACGTCGATCGCATCCTCAAGGGGGAGAAGCCTGCCGACCTGCCGGGGCAAGCGAGCAATCAGCGATATGCTGGCATTCCTGAGAAGGCTGACGGCGGCCTGTGGTTGGGAGCAAGAGCTTCCGCCAAATCCATGCTGATAGATTTTCAAGTGTTGCCGGCCCAAGATCGTTAATTTCATCTAGAAATCGATGATCAAGCCCATTGTGTGCATCAGCAAGGGCGCGCTCAAATAGCCCGAGATCTAAGACCATTCCCGTTTCAGGATCCGGCCAGGTTGAGTTCGCTGAATGCGGCTATGGATGAAGATCGGAACCCACATCGCTAGTAACCCTGTTGTAAGGAAGAATTGCTATTTTTTGTTTGCGTTTAATTAAGTCTTTGTGCGCGGGGGAAACCGGTCGTGGTAAAAGCGTGTTCCCCTCGTGAAATCTGGATGTCCCAGGTCTGGAAGTCGTTTCCCCGCGTCGTGCCGCTCGACGAGATCCCGCCGCTCTTTGCCTTGCACGCGGAGTTCACGCCCCTGATCGACCGGATGAAGGAGATCAAGAAGATCGATCCATCGGTCCGCAAAGGCATCGTCGATCCGACGGAGCGACTGCGAAAATTCCCGTTGCCTCCTGACAGCGGAAGGTTCGATCGCAACGTCTGGGTCGAATGACAGCCACGGGGGCAAGGCGACGATGCCCAAGCCCTCGTGTTCCAGGAACATGATCCTGCGGAGGCGAACCCTGCCACACGGACAAACGAAGAATCGCGTTGGAGCTGGCGCGAACCTACGAGAGCCAGAGCAACGGCGGGATCAAGCCTCCGGCGATGTTCGCACCGACGGCTGCGAGGCAGCGCCGACGACCGGATGATCCCACTGTCGAAGGGATTAAGGGCCGCGGTCTGCGTCAATTGTGGCAAGCTCCTCCCTCAGCTGCCGCAACGCCGCAAGCGTATGTTTTTTCTCCATGGCGATCTCCAGAATTGTGGGACGCGCCAACCATCAACGAGTGGATGAGCATCGGATAGCGCAATTCGTGGCGAGTGGCATGCTGCAGCAGCCGATGACCCGTGAAAGCCATTACACAACTCATCAAATGCATGCAGCTAAACGCGCGTAACTGTTGCCTTAACAATCGATTGGATCCATATGCCCTCGTTCGCTGGCCAAGTACCGGCTTTCCCATTCAGTCTTTGCATTTCCTTATCGCCAGCGCGATGCAGCGCGATCACTCGCCACAGCGAGGCTTCGAACACTGGGCTGCCGGAACTTCCCGGCTCGGTCGGCGCACGATACTGGACGCGGCAGGTGCCTGGGTCGGGCGGAGTCCCGTCCGGCGGTGCCTCGTGATCCAGCAGATCATTGTCCTGAAGCGAGAAGGCAAGATCGCGTCCTCCCGGATAACCGATCACATAAACGCGCGGGCGTGCTGCGCCGTCCAATCGGGGAATGGGCGGAATGTTTTTCGCTATCTCAAGCGGTTTGATGGCCGGTTGCTTGTCCAACCGAAGGAGCGAACAGTCGAGACGGTTTCTACAGGATTGCCAGAGAACTTTGGTGAAATTGTAACTGAGATTTTTATCGACAGCCTCGAACGTGATGGTGGCTGTATCGAACGCGATGGCCGGACCAGCCGGCGGATCGCTGATCACATGTGCGTTGGTCATGACGATTAGCTCGTCGCCGAGTGACGGGATTAGATCGCCTCCACGAACGAGAAAGCCGGTTCCTTGCTTTCCGAGGGCAGCATGGCTGATGACGCCGACCGATTGTGCAGTGATCAGCCCCTTCCACATCCAATCATACCTTACCAGCCCACCGGTTCCGAGGATCTTTTGCAGTTGTTCATCGGACGGCCTTTCTGCTCCAAGAGATTGGAGAATCTCGTCCGACGACAATTCGAGGCGTCCGTAACTCTTGCCGTTCAACAGACCAGCCCGGAGTGCTTGAACGATTCCGTATCCCCTTTTCCCCTGCAGATCGAGTTGCCACAACTCGGTAAACTGGCGCAGCGTTCCGCCGAGTGCAAAAGCCGTGGTCGCTTCGCTGCGCACGTAGGCGCCGATATGCATCTCAACCGCGTCGAGGTCTCCCATCGCGAGATAAGCCTCCGCTCGCGACGCGTGATACCAATTATCACGTTTGTCCAGGGAGGTGGCGTCAAGCGAAGTAAGCAGTTTTAGAGCGCAGGCGCGAGGCTCGATGTCGATCGTGGTAATGATACCTTCTCGCTTTGCAAAAACGGAAAGTGCCAGCAGATTCAATCCTGCCCAAACGTTAACTTCGGGGCGAGCGTCGAAAGCAATCTTGTACGCTTTCAGCGAGCTATCGATGGCGGCGCGAGCCTCATTGCTTGCCTTGTCCGCGGACTCGAAAAAGGTTTGCTTCCAGGCGCGCCCCAGAAGGCTCTTGGCTTCGACAAATTCGTCTGATGTGCTAGGCACGTTGGCCGCGAGTTCTCCGAGCAATTCTCGAGCTCTCGCCGCGCCGCCGGTCTCAATCAAAGCTTGCGCCTGCCAGATAAGGACTCCGGGATCGTGTGCGTATTTGCTAAATGTGGTCGCCACGTCGGCTAGAAGCTTGAACTGACGGGCGTCTCGCAAAGACTTGATAAGCGCTTTCGCCTGACCCGCCGTACGGTCCGCTCCGTCCCGGTTTAAACGATCGATCATTGAGCCGGCCGCAGCGCCAAATTCCTCGATATTCATATGGCCCCTCAGCGGCATTTCTGGTTGAACCTTGCGGCGGCTACATCCAAGTACCCAGAACGTGCGCCAATCGCTCACACGCGCATATCGGCTGGAGTTCGCAGCACGGATTCAATGCGAGAATTGGTCGCCCGCTCTTCGTTCGAGAATCCGTCGAAGTTCGACAGCTCGCCAAAATCTATGTCCGCCTGCTCTTCGATCTGACGTACGCTGCGTTGATAGGTCTTGTAGATGCCAAAAGTGGCTTCGAGACTTTTGAGTTCGTGCTTCTGGTCGATCATGTAGGCGGTCGCAGAGGGACGGCCGTCTTCATTGATGAAGGCGATCACCTTCCAATAGGCCAGTGGGATCTTGACGCCACGATATTCCGGATCGCGTGCACCAAAGACCGGGCCGGTAAATACTGTGATCCGATCGTTGGAGACACGCGCTTCATTCAGGACATACGTTTCGAGCCCCAGCCATGTCTTTTGATTAAAGGCCGCCATTTGGGGCGAGCAGTTGGTAAAGTGGAACGTATCCTCATTGGCGATCTCCGCCTCGTCAGGCTTTCCCCAATTTGGATCCTCGCGGCGAACCAAGTGACCGCGGTCAAGATCGTTGGCGGAGTAGAGCTCTTCACCGATCTGGGCTTCGACGGGAATACGGCCGTCAAGCGCCCACACATCGCTATCGCGCTGTATCTTCTTGGATTGTTTTCCGTCGATGTTAACCGCGACGAACATCGCAATGCGCCGGGACTGGGACATCACTACGGAGAAATGCTGATAATCGAGCCGCTTTTTTGGCGCTCCTTCAATAGGCAGGACGTCATTGCGATTGCGGCCGATGGGTTGCGGCAGCGGCACCGGAAATTCGTCAAGAAACTCATCCTGGTAGCCGGTCCGACCCGCGAACACCGCCGCAGCGGTGATACGTGGCTTCTTCTTCCTGGCTTCAAGCGCCGACTCCATGGCGCCCTCGATCCGGCTGGATTCGGTCTCGGCGGGTCCGGCCAGGCGGACCATATCTGCGAGCCGCGGCCTGATGGTCAAATTCACTTCCATCATTTCCTCCTTGATGATTCCTGTTTCGTAACTCGGCTGGTCAGTAGTGGCGCGTTTAAGGGATCCAGTCGAACGTGTCGATGCGCGGCAATTCGCCCGACGCTCTTACCGCGGCAACCGCGTGGGCATGGTTGGCGCGCAGCCAATCCCCGGCGAAATGCAAGCCGACGATCGCGATCGGGCCGTCGATATCGAACGCTGCGCTGCCCGAATTGCCCGCGAGCGTGGTGGCGTCGTGATTGAACACCCATGCCTTGGCGTCGCTCGCCACATCACCGAGCACGGTCGAGACCACGCCGGGGCTGAAATATTTGACTCCATATTTCATTTGAAAGATCGCCCGCAGACGCGCCACCACATCCATGCGGACAGCGCCTGCGGAATCAGTCGGCAGGATCTGCGGCTTCGCCGGGTATCCGACGGTGAAAATGCGCAGCGCGCGTTTGACGGGATCGGAGCTCGCCAGAAGTCCAAGCCGCGACGGCAGCGTCTTGCCCGCAGCATTTGTCGTCTCGACTTCCAGCAACGCCATATCCAGCTTGGCGAATTCGATCGGCAGGTCGGTAATCGGTTGTTTGCCTGCATCGATGACAGACTTGATCCGGAACGCGGTAGGCCCTCCGCGCGCGTCATCCGAGAAGTCGATCGTCACGCGATCGGTTTGCAGCACCCACCCTTTAGGATTGTTGCGCTTTGGCACCGGCGCCGCGAAAGCCTCGATGACGTGGCGGTTGGTCACAATGACGCCGTCGTCAACCACGAACCCCGTTCCAATATGCTCGCCGTCCGCATCGATCCGCCCGACGGATCGAAACGTGGCCTCGATCTCGGGCTGCGCCAACGCGAACGCGCCCTGCCAGGGTCCGAGTTCGGGGTGATTGACATCGATGCTGTCGTTCACGATGCGGACGGCCGGGCGGTCTGTCAGGGTGACCAAGGCCTCGATGACCACGCGATCCGGTCCAGCCACGCGAGAGGCGCCATCGCGGACGATGCGGTTCAAAGCCGCCTCGCCCTGGCCTAACAACTCGCCCCGCAGCCGCGTGGCGAGCGGATCGCTTTCTCCCTCTCGCGCCTCCATCGCCCGCAGGCGCCGTTCGGCCATGTCCAAGGTGTGGCGGATTCCACCTTCACGCAGATTTGTGCGTGCGGCTTCAAGCGTGACGTTTCCCGCGGATTCGAGCCCTTCGTGTTTTGGCCTTCCCAGGATTTGGATGAGACCGGGCGGCGCCGAAAAGTCTCGGGTGCGCGGCTGTGAGACCCTGGCCGTCCGGCCCGCTTCGCGGGCGCCAAGCGCGCGCAGCCGCAGATCCGGCGACCGCTGCGCGGCGGACGCCAATTCCGGGGAGGGACGCGCGCCGGACGGGCTTGCTCCCGCCGAAATCGCGGCGTTGCCGGGAGCGAACCGAGCGTCCTCAAAAAGGATGCTGGCCACCTCCAGGCCGTAGCGCTTCCAATCAAATTGCGGATCCGTGGTTTTCGCGACGCGGAAATCGTCCAGCAATCGTCGCGCGTTGTCCTCGGCGCTCTGCTCGGTCGGCGCGGCCTGCGGGATTGCGCTGAGGGGAAGGCCAAGCAGCTGCTCGGCGTCGACGATGCCTGGGCCGAAATCGTCGGCATCCCAAACGGCCGGCTTGCGGGAGGTCGCTTGAAGCGCGGTCTTGAACAGCGTATGCACCGGCACGCCGCGGCGACCGGCCTCAGCACGAACGGTGTCGCGTCCGTGGTGTGATAACCAGAGCGCCGCGACGCCGGCCGTCAGGGCGACTGCGAAGGACGTTCCCTGCCCACCGCTGACCGCCGTGATCGGGTCCTCGACCCGCTGCCGCTGGGCGCGCCAGACCAACTCCGCGGGCGCGGCAATGTCTACGCTTCGACCCCGGCTAGAACCCAGCCAAGGCCGATCGGCAACGTTGATGCCGGCGACCGCGATAACTTCGTCATATCGCGCGGGATACACGACGAGCCGAACGCAATTGCCGGCTGCCGCCAGCACGATTGCCCCCTTGTTAACCGCGGCGCGCGCCGCGGCGTGAACCGCGAGGCTCGGCAGGCCGCCAAGGCTCATGGTGATGACATCGCAATCCGAAAGGGTCGCGTGCTCGATCGCGGCTGCGAGTGGCGTGCCGTCAAAGATCTTGACGTCGTCTGTGCAGCGGATCGGCACAAGCATCGCTTCAGGCGCCGATCCGGTCATGACGCCCCCGCCGCGGCTGATGACAACGCTCGCGGTGCCAGTGCCGTGACCGGGGTTTGCAGTTCCTGGTGTCAACGGATCGGTGGGATCGGTATCGCCGTCGAGGATATCCGCAGCATGGGCGAGATCAAGCGCGGCACGATCGACCTCCCGATGTTCGGAAACTCCGGTGTCGGGCTGCCCGATACGAATGCCCTTGCCGCGCGCAGGAAATCGAGCCCAGGCGCGCAGGATGCCCATCGTCGCCAGCGCCCATCGTTCATTGGCCGGCGGATCGCTGTCGACCCAGCACAGAGCACCCAACGCGTCGGCGCTTTCCGGCCGCAGACCCGGTTGGAGCGGGTCCGCGTAGATTTGAGCTCCGAGGTCCGGCTCCGCGGCCAAAAGGCCTCGGGCATCTGCAAGCTCATAAGCGATCGAAAACAGCACCTCGCGTGATAGCGTTCGCTCGATAGCCGGAAAACGCAGGACGAGGATACGACCAAGTTCGGGACTGTCGCCGATGAATAGAGGCTGGAGCGTGAAGCCCTCGGATTGCAGCAACGACACGAGGGCCTGTCGTTCGCGCGCAACATCTGGAATATCCGGATATTCCAACGCAAAGCGGAGTTCGAGAGGCGGCAACCGCCGCGACGCATCCTGCGTCTGTGCAGGCTCTTGCATCGCAAGCAGGCGACGCAACAATTGAATGCCCGACATGCTTCGCGCCCCCCGACGACCGTCCCCCGGCTAAGCCTTAAGCCTAGACGTCGATTAGCACAACTATTGCGGGTACATTGGGAGGTGCGGGTTCAGCCCGATGACGGTTTTCCATCCGGGACTCCTACAATGTTGGCTGGTGCGGCGCCAGAAATCCTTGGAAACGATCCTCGGCTGTTCGGCAAGCTGTTGGCAGCTGCCGCGCGGCTGGGCTTGGCGCATTCATCCGGCGATCGATTCGGCTCAGCAATCATCTGCCGAATCCCGCACCGACATCCCTTCTCGTTTCGCTAGCAAAATGCTTGGGCACAAATGATCGCATACTCCAGGTATTCGCCCCGCCTGAAAATGCAGCTGTGCTGCAGACCGCGCTCCGCGATGGCGATAGGGGGGATTGGATATTCGTCGTCTAGGAATTCTACGGAATTGCCGACCTCAGTCTACCA
>Ga0190274_10002939_pt1 | contig 10116 bp, 6 predicted proteins | sample Popmic531T_FD_133002 | JGI IMG/M metagenome (GOLD analysis project Ga0190274, IMG submission 133002) | Populus adjacent soil microbial communities from riparian zone of Yellowstone River, Montana, USA - 531 T | ecosystem: Environmental > Terrestrial > Soil > Riparian zone | place: USA: Montana...
CCGGCAACGATGCCCGCCGCCGTACCACCCAGCGCCGCGGTGCCCCACCGGTTCGACATGTGGCGTGCCGCGCGGCGATAACGCAGACGGACGAGGTGGACGATCGCCTGTAGCGGATCGGGCGACGACAATAGCGGCACAGGTCCGGCGCCTGGCACGTCCCACCGCGCGTCACGGAGCACCGCCCTCGCGTCGGAGTGCCCGGGTAGCCCGTCCAGCCGTCTGAGGGCCTCGGCGGTGCCCAGCGCATGGAGTTGCTCGGCGGCCTCGCGCCGCTCCTCGTCACGCTCGTTCGTATTCAGCAGCCGCTCGATCAACGGTTCGCGAGGGTCCACCAACACCGCAACGGACGGTTCCTCGTCGCTGGCGGGTTCGGTTGTGTTCTCGGTTGAGTCGAACGGGCCGTCATCCCTTTCCTCGCTCACCTCGCGGCTGACGAACTGATAGCCGTGGCGTGAGACCGTGCGAATGAAACGAGGCGCCCGCGGATCGTCTCCGAGACTGCGTCGGATGGTGCGGATGGCTTGGCTCAGCGCGCCATCCGAGACGACGACATCCGTCCAGACGCGATCGAAGATCTCCTGCCGCTCGACGACGCGGTGGCGCTCGGCGAGAAGCAGCACGAGCAGATCGAAATACCGCGGGATGAGGGGAACGTCGGCGTCGTCCCGGCGAACCGATCGATGCGCCGGGGACACGAGAAAGGGTCCGAAACGAAAGCGCGACGTGGCCACCGAGAATCAGCGTCCAATCGCCACGAGGTGGCCGCTGGTCCTGAAGTACCATCGGCCGTCAACGAGTGCCGGCGACGCCAGCACGGACTCGTCCAGCCGATTGACCCCGACGAGATCGAACGTCGGGCCGGCGCGCAGCACGAACGTCTCACCATCGTCGTTGGTGAAGAACACGTGACCGTCCGCGGCAACCGGAGAGGCGGAGAATCCTTCGCGCTGCGCCACGCCCAGGCGGCCCTGCCATACCGTGCGGCCCGTCGTCGCGTCGAGGCTCGTCACGATGCTGGCCATGTCGTTCAGTGTGTAGAGATGGCTGCCGACGAGAATCGGCGAGGGCACAAAGGGCGACCCACGAGGGCTCGTCCACGCCACGTGACTCTGCGTGACGTCGCCTTGTCCGCCCGGACGAATAGCCAGCGTCGGGCCGGCGCGGCCGGACGCGCAGTACACCAGGCCATAGCCGACGACCGGTGTGGGGATCACTTCCAGGGTCGTGCCACGGCACGCCCATAGCTCACGGCCGGTCGCTGGATCGTACGCCTGCACGCGGCTCTGGCCGTTCACGATGATCTCATCGTGATCGCCGACGCGCACCGCGACCGGTGTGCCCCATCCCACCGTGGCATCGCGCGGCGTTCGCCACAACTGGCGGCCGGTTTTCGTGTCGAACGCTGCGATGAACGAGCCGGAGTTCTGGTCCTGAAAGAGAATCAACCGATCGCGGTACAGCAGTGGCGACCCGGCTGGGCCATGGTAGTTGCTGACCGGACCGATATCCTGGTTCCAGACGAGCTTGCCGTTGGCGTCGACGGCCACGAGAGAGCTGCCGAACGACGCATACACGTACGCGCCGTCGGTCGCTGCAGTCGCCGACGCGTGGCCGTTCTTGAAATGTGAATATCCGGCGTGGGACGGCGCAAACGTTTCCCACAGACGAGCGCCGTCAGTCCGCCGGAACGCGATAATTGAGAGCTTGGCGCCGCGGTTGTACGCCGTCGTCAGGTAGATGCGGTCGCCCCACACAATCGGCGACGAGTTGCCGGCGCCCGGCACATCGACCCTCCACTTCAGGTTCTGTGTGGCCGACCACGTCGTGGGATACCCCGTGCCGGTCGCGAGGCCTTGACCGGACGGACCGCGCCAGCGTGACCAGTACTTGGCGCCTTCACCTTCGACAGCCACCATACGCACGCCGCCGTCCTGCACGGCGGCGACGGATTGATCCGCCGGGACCGAGAGGATCGCGACGGCCGCAAATACCAGAAGGGTGCGCAAGGGGCGCATGGCGATCTCGATTCTACTCAGCCCGGAGCGCATCCAGGAGAGGACCGCGGGTCGCGAGCCTCGCGGCCACGACCGTCGACAGGAGCCCCGCGACAAGAACGGCCGCAATGAGCAGCACGGCCCCAGTAGATACGGGAATGCGCCCGCCGCGTTCCGCCACGGCCGGCAGAACAGCAAGCGCCGCCGAAACGGCGCCGAGCATGACCCCGACCACGAGCAGCGACAGACTTTCCGCCGTCAGCAGTAGAACAAAGTGGCGCGGCCGATAGCCCAGAGCGCCGAGAAGCGCCAGTTCGCGCCGCCGCTCGAGCACGTTTCGCAGCAGCACCGCCGCAAGGCCGACCGTGCCGATGAGCAGCCCCAGCCCTCCGAGTGTCTGGAACGTCGAGAGATACGTGTTCTCAACTTTGTGAAACTCCGCCAGCTTCGCCGCCGCCGGCACTGCATCCGCTCCAAGATCGGCCAGCCCGTTCTCGATTTCGTCACTGACGTCGGCGACCGGCTCGGCGGTGTCGACGAGCAGCACCTGGTAGCCTTCGCGTTCCGGAAAGAGCTCGCGGAAATTGGCTTCGGACATCAGCAACTCACTCTGGAACACGCTGTCGCGCAACGCTCCGACGATGCGAAGGCGCACCGGGCGGCCGGCGCTCCGAATCACGACCTCCTCGCCAAGCGCGCGATGGAGCACGTAGTTCATCGATGTGATGTCGGCGATTATCGGAATAGCGCCGTCCGACGTGGCCTGCTCGAGAAGTCTCCAGGGATTCTCCCGATCGCCGGCGTTCGTAGCCAGCGAGCCCTGAAACGCAAACCGGCCCGCGGCGACAAAGTGCGCGGTCGCGCCGAGAATCCGAGGCTCCTGTGGCTGATACAGGTTCAAGCAACTCGCATCGTCCCCAGGGCGCAGCCTGAATCGTTCGATCGTGGTGCCGCCGAGGTCTGGAAGATTCAGTGCCTGCCGTCCACTCGCCGTCGCCGGGTCGTGAACGATCGGGAGCAGTGATTCGACGATGAGCTCGTACCCGCCGGTGCCCGAGGCTGGGTCGCTCGCGGCCGGCGAATCCTTTCTGAATGCGTCGACGGCAATCAGGATGAACGTCGCCGATGCGACGACTCCAACGGAGAGGACGCTCCGGCCGGGCCGGTACTTCGTACTGCGCAGACCGAGCCTGGACACCGCCCACCACCCACGACCGCGAATATGTCCAGGGATTGGCGAGGCCCGGTAGAAGTACGCGCACGCGAAGAGACCCGCCACGAGGAGCGCGCCGCCGGCACCGAAGAAGGCGCCGGCCGCTGGAATGACACGGGCGCTCCCAAGGACCGCGACCCCTCCAGCGGCGGCAGCCGCAAACACCGCCGCGGCACGCATCGTCGTCCGCGCTCCCCGAGCGCCAGGCATGGCGCCGCCGGCCGGCAAATCGCCGGCGAGCAGGCTTCGCTCGGAGATTCCTGAAAGTCCCCGCAGCGTCCACCAGGTGCAGAGGACGGCGGCGACGATGCCGCTGACCGCACCAACGCCGAGCGACACAGGAGCGACATGCACCGTCAGGGCTGTCGTTCCGACGGCATCCACCCACCAGGTAGTCAGGGCCTTGATCACGAGCCACGCGTAGCCAATCGCGCCCACCATACCGAGGATTGTTCCTACCGCCGAGAGCAGCACAGCCTCGGTTGTCAGAAGCCAGCGCACCGTAGGCGCATCGACGCCAACGGCGCGCAGCAGTCCCACTTCGCGAGCGCGCTGCTCGACGCCGAGCCGGAAGAACAGAGACGCGAGTACAAGCGCGGCGACCACGAGAAAGACGCTGAAGTACAGGAAGTACGCACCGAAATCCGTGGCGCCTTGTGAGGCCGCGAGCGCCGGATTGCGAACGTCGGCGACGGTCGCGCCAAACGCCACCGGGTCGATCTTCGATCGCAGCCGTTCGTCGAACGCCCGGACGGTTTCACCGAGGTCGCGTCCGGGAAGCGCGGCCAGACGGATCGACGTCAACGCGCCATGGCGTGAGCCCCACAGGCGCTGACCGACATCCAGCGGGATGAACGCCTTGGGCGCGGTCCGATACCGCTCCCAGTACAACTCGTCGCGCGGACGAATCTTCTTGAGATCCACCGGAAACGGCGGGTCCCAGCTGTCCATCGTCGGCGAGTCGGTGATGCCCGGGTAGGACGGCGCGTAGTCGCGATCCGCCAGCCCGACAGGAACGACGCCCGCAACCTGGAACTCGGCCGTACGCGTCGAGAGCCCCCCTGACTCCTTCCACACGTAGTAGTCAAGGCTCACGACGTCGCCACGACGCGCCGCGAGGTCTGACGCAGCCCAGTCGTTCAGCACGATCGGCGGCAGCGTGGAGGCTGTATCCACAGTGATCAGCGGTGCGATCGTTTTCAGGTCAATCGCGGTCACGAGCGAGTACGGCACGGCGCGCTGGCCCGTGCGCATCTCGTTCGCGACATACGTGAGCACGGGGGTCGAGTCGATCAACGTCGTGTCGAGCGCTTCCGTCACCGACTTGACGTGTTCGGCGTTGATCAGCCCCGCGTCGGCCTCGACCGAGAGCGCGTGACGTGCGGGCAGTGGCTCGAGCTTGAGGCCGACGTCGGTCAGCGCCGCTTGGTCGCGAAGCTGCAACTCGAGGTCAGCGACCGTGCCAGGCGTCGAAGGAACACGCGCGACCAGCAGCGTGTTCGTACGTCCGGGCACCTCGAGCTCGGTCTGCAATCTCAGGAGCGGAACGAAGATCGCCCGGATCTCACCCTGTCGCGGCTGCAGCGAGAAGCCGGACAGAGGCGCATTCGTAAGGACCCGCGAGACGGTCACCCTGAGCGAGCGCCCGACGGCGTCCTTGTCGCTGTGCAGCGATTCGAGTGGAATCGCGGACGGCATCGCCAGGCGCACGAGAGCCGCGTCGCCGACCGCGAGACCGGTCTCAGCCGCCAGAGCCGGGCTGACGAGGGCGTCACGGTCTCCGATGGGCGGCGGATCGACGCCGTGGAAGCGCCAGAATCGCTCGTCCACGCCATATACGAGGACTCGCCCGGCGCGGCGTCCACTGACCTGCGCGGTGACGAGCGCCTCGCTCGCGATCAACGGAGCGATGCGGGCAAATCGCGAGTCGAAGCGCGGGTCGGACCGGATGTCCTCTGCGAGCGCCTCGCGAAAGAAACGCGGTGCGGTGACGACGAGATCAGTGGCCCCGATGCGATCGACCGCGAGTTGCCGCAAGGTGCCCCGGACCGAATCGCCCACGACGAGCGCGCCCGCCAGAACCGACACGGCCGTCGCGACGCCGGCGACGACCGCCAGGTTGGTGCGCCAGTAGTACGCGAGCGCGCGGAGGACGAAGCGGCGACGGTTCATCCGTGTACCCGCTCGTGCAGGCGGCCGGCCACCAGCTCGTAGCGAATTGCGAAACGCTCGGAGACGGCGACGCTATGCGTCACCACAATCAGCATGTTTCGCTGTTCGCGATGCAGGTCCAGGAGCATGGACGTCACGCCGGATGCCGCCGTGCCGTCGAGATTGCCGGTCGGCTCGTCGCACAGGAGCAGCCGCGGATTGCGAATCAGAGCCCGCGCGACCGCCACGCGTTGGCGCTCGCCGCCGGACAATTGCGCCGGCCGGTGATCGATTCGCTCAGCCAGACCGACCCGCTCGAGCAGCGCCCGTGCTCGCCGCTCAACGTCGCCGGCGCTTTCGTCGCGCCCGCCTCCGACGAGCGTCGGCACCAGCACGTTCTCGAGCACCGAGCATTGCGGGAGCAGACAGTGGTCCTGAAAGACGAAACCGATCTCACGGTTGCGGAACTCCGCGAGCGCTCCCGGCGCGAGGACGAACGGATCGCGCCCGTCGAGCGCCACCGATCCAGACGAGGGCGCCTCGAGAGCACCAAGGGCGTAGAGCAGGGAGCTCTTGCCGCTCCCCGACGGCCCCATGATCGCGGCGGCCTCTCCCGGCGCGAGCGAGAAGGTCACATCCGAGAGCACGCGAAGCGGCCCGCGGGCTGTCGCGTATTCCTTGGCGAGGCCGTTGACTGATAGCACAGTCGTCAGTTCCGGAGCGCGGCCTTGTAGACCTCGACGAGCCGGTGCGCCGAGCGTTCGATGCTGTAGTGCGCCGCGACTCCTGCGGCACCGTCACGCCCCAGCCGATCGCGACGGGCGCGATCCTGCCAGAGCGCGTGAAGCCCCTCGGCGAGCGCCTCCGGATTATCGGGCTCGACGAGCAATCCCCCGCCCGTCCGCTCCACGATCTCCGTGAACGCGCCGCGGCGCGGCTGAACCACGGGCACACCGCTCGCCATCGCCTCGAGCAGCGAGAGCCCCTTGGGCTCGTCGTAGACGGCCGGCACGGACATCACGTCGAGGCTGCTGAGGAAGTCGAGCTTTCGTTCACGCAGAACTTCGCCGTGGTACACGAACCGACCGGCCAGCCCTCCCTGAGCGAGCCTGGCCCGGACGTCATCGAGATACGTTCGGTGATTGGCCGAGAGATACCCCGCGGCTTCCAGACGCACGGGGGCGCCGCCGACTCGCTGGGCCAGCCGGATGAACGCGTCGGCCAGCAGATGCAGTCCTTTTTCCGGCGCCACCCGCGCGAAATACCCGACTGTGAAACCGTCCCGCCCTCGCTCGCGCGGCCGGTAGCCACTCAGGCTGATCCCGAGCGGAACGACCGACATACGGTCCGCCGGAATCTTCAGATAGTCCGACATGAATCGGGCGCTGTAGTCGCTGACCGCGATGAACTGATCCACGTCGGTCACCTGCCGCCGGATGAGCGCGAGCGCCTCGTCTCGATACGGCGGCACCAGCGACTCGAGAAACAGTTCTTCGCCCTGCAGGGTGCAACACACGGGACGCGCAAGAGCCGCCCGGAGCGGACCGGCCATCGAAATGAGCAGCGAGTTCGGTAGATTCACGATATCCGGCACGGGTTGACTACGGGTCCACTCCATCAACTTCTCGAACTCACGACGAAGGACGCCGGACTGCCCGCCGAGCATCGAGACAGTCAGGCTGCCGAGGAGCCTCGGATCGTTCGACACTGCTCCGCCGGCAAAAGTATCAATTACCCGTGGCGCATCCCACAGGCGATCGAGGATCCGCGGTCCGTGCCGGAACATCGCGAACCGGTGCTGCAAGTACACGCTGAGGCCGCCAAACAGCACCTGGTGCTGACTGACATTGGTGTCTTCCGTCCGCGTCGGCGTGTACACGGGCACGAGCGAGATGTCGTGTCCCTGCGCCAGGAGCTCGATCGCCAGCGCGTTGTCTCGAAAACAACTGCCGCAATACATCCCGGCGGCGCCGGCGGTCAGAGACAGGATTTTCATCTGCGCGGCCGGTCCGAATCGTACGACAGGTTCGACGGGTACGACGAGTCCGAGGAACCAACTAACGCCTTCATCTTCCTTCGTCTTGAGAACAGGGGAAGATGATTCGCGTCAGCTCGTTCCTGGGAACTGTCGCACCTGTCGTACCGGCGCTCACATCTCGGCCAATTGAAACGCTCTCGGCCGGTAGAGAAAGTCCACGATGTTCCCTTCGTGCGGTTGGAGCCAGTTGAGGCGGCTCGTCGGCACCGGACCGAAGTTGAGCCGGTCGATCTCCACCGAGTCGAGCAACCGGCGCCGAAGTTCGGGTTTGGCGGTCATGGCCGTGCACACGAGCGTCGGACCCATCGCGTCAATCATCTTGGCCTCGGGGCACTCGACCACCGTCACGAACGGAAACATGAACTCCTTGCGGGCAATCGCCGCCTCCGGTGAGTCGGCATGAACGACCGTCGGCAGGAGGTACGACGCGTTGCCCCGCGCGACGACCCGCGGATGCGAGCGGTACTTGGCCGTAACGTCCGTCACACCCGGCACTTGAAGATCCGCATCGATCGAGGCCGAGATCGCGTCAGCGGCGCCGGGAATCGTGAACGCGGCGAGCCCCGCGTCCGGATGGTCCGCTGGGAGCGGCTCGATCGCGGCCATCCGCTTCGCAATCGCGTCGGCGATCTCGCGGGTGTGGCGGCTGGCCCAGATGCCGGAACAATTGATGCAGCTCCGTCCGCCGTTGATGTACACGCTCTCGACCATGATGTCGAGAAACGACTCCCACTCGTCGACCACGTCGTCGCCGATCAGGATCTTCGAGAAACCTGGCCCGTGCGCCTGGACGCGCGGATTGCCCCTATAGCGATCCACCGTGGGTTGGCCGCCGAAGATCAGACTGCGGGGGCAGGCGTCGAGCACCGCGGCGCCGACGTCCGCGCCGCCGGGGTAGATGCCGATGGCCTCACGCGGAATGCCCGCGGAAAAGAACGCCTCGGCCATCCGGTACGGCGTCCATGGTTCCTGGGGGCCCGGCTTGAGCACGAGGCCGATCTGCATCGGGATGATCGGCAGCCAGAGCGTGTGGACGCCGGGCGAGTTCGACGGCAGGACGAGGCCGAGCACTGGACTTTGCGCCTGGTAGCTGATCGGCACCTCGCGCTCGACGCCGTGGCCCGTGGTGAGGACATCGAACGAGAGCCCGCGCGTCAGCGACGTCAGGATGTCGCGCATGTGCGCGAGCACGAACGCGTTCTTCTTCATGTTCGCGCGGCACATGTGTTCGGGGAGCCCCGTCGTGGCGGACTGCGCGCGCACGAACTCGTCGGGGGTCTGCGATCCATCGCCCATCGGCAGCGTGGCGTGCATGTAGGCCTCACCGGCCTTGGCTGCACGTGCGATCAGGTCGTCGATCGGAATCTCGCGGAGCTTCGCGCGGGCCTGATCGGCCTTGCGCATGTCGCGTTGCAACAGCCCGCCGTTTGCGCGGCCGATCCGCGCTACGGGCTCGCCGGTCTGAAAATGCGAGACCTCATCCACGTCCATGCTGCTGTACGGCGATCCCCAACGGATGACTGGTAGTTGGAGCATCAATACACCCCGACCGTCGTGGTGGATGCGAAGCCACGATAAGGCCGCACCCCGCTGACACCGTCCCACGGATACTTCTCGTGCGGAGGCTCGCGCTCGCCCTCGTCGCGCTCAAGGAAGCCGGGCATGAAGAATTCCCGCGTGAGCGTCGTGAGGCGCACGCGCCCGGTCTCACCGTACCCGACGAGCTTCGTCGGGTCGTCGAGATCGACGACCTCGAGCACCGCCCGCGGCTGCGGCGCGTGGTACGTAATCTTGTATCCCGTGTCCGGCCCGGTCGGCGCGCTCGCGGCCAGGCCCATCAGCGTGTTGCCATACGTCGGCGTCATGTACGCGCCGTCGAGCAGTTCCTCGTGCGCGAACCGGTTCCACTGTGGCGTGAACTCCGTGCCGCCAGAGAAGATGCCGGTGATGCCCGCCTTGCGAATGCTCGAGCCCATAGACTCGAGCCGCAACGCCAGCGATTCGAGGAGCTTCGGCGTCGTGAACATGCACTTGATGTCGTGGTTGGCGCCGAGGATCGTGACGGCCTGATCGATCACGTGGTCCTTGTAGGCCTGCAGATGCTCGACCCAGCCCTTCTTGATCAGCTTGATGACCCAGCGCGGGTCGAGATCGACACAGAAACTGATGCCGCCGCGAAACTGCGCGAGGTGTTCAACCGCGAGGCGCAGACGACGCGGGCCCGAGGGCCCAAGCATCAACCAGTTCGATCCCGGCGGGAAGTGCTCATCAGGAAGCGTGCGGCTGAACAGCTCGTAGTCCGTTCGAAAGTCGTCGGACGCAATCCGCGTCTTCGGCACGCCGGTGGTCCCGCCCGTCTCGAACACGAAGATCGGCTTGCCCGCAAGACCGCGAGGCATCCAACGCTGGACCGGACCGCCACGCAACCATTCGTCTTCGAACGGCCCGAGCCGGCCGAGGTCCACGAACCCGTGAATCTCGCGTCGCGGATCCCATCCCAGTTTGTTCGCGTAGTCGATCCAGAACGGGCACCCACTGGCTGGATCGAAGTGCCACGCGACCATTTCGCGTACCCAGGCGTCGAGCGCCTCGCGCGCTGCCGTCTCCTGCTGCATAGGTCGTAAGTATACCGACCGTGCGCCCCGCGTTGTCTTTCGCGCGGGGGCTGTGGTACTACGTCGGGGCATTCTTCATGTCGCGCATCGCGGCGACGCTGA
>Ga0190274_10002940_pt1 | contig 10115 bp, 6 predicted proteins | sample Popmic531T_FD_133002 | JGI IMG/M metagenome (GOLD analysis project Ga0190274, IMG submission 133002) | Populus adjacent soil microbial communities from riparian zone of Yellowstone River, Montana, USA - 531 T | ecosystem: Environmental > Terrestrial > Soil > Riparian zone | place: USA: Montana...
GCGACCGAGAACTTCAAGCTGGGTGTGGTGGCCGCGACGGGCGGAATCGCACTGCTCTACCTTCTGAGCTTCATCCTCGGGTTCTTCGGGATGAACGTGCCGTTGATTCATTCCAGCGGGACGTTCGGAATCCTGTTCAGCGTGTTCGTGGTCGTGATCGCCGCGCTCAATCTTGTGCTGGATTTCGACTTCATCGAACAGGGAGTGGCGCGAGGCGCGCCAAAGTACATGGAGTGGTACGGCGCATTCGGGCTGCTGGTGACCCTGGTGTGGCTATACCTGGAAATCCTGCACCTTCTGGCCAAGCTTCAGTCCCGGGAGCGCTAGAAGGGGCTCTTCACGGGATTCCAATGCGCGGCGCCCGATAGTCGCGATCTCAAGGGCCGCCGTTCATTGCTACCATAGGGGAATGGCTCTCGACGAACGCACTCTGTTCACGGATAGACCGGAAACCCGCCCCGGCCGGTACCAGTGCCCCAAGTGCCGGCGGACCGGCGAATACACCATTCGTTGGGTGCGGCGCTCGAAGAAGGATCGTCTCCCCGCCGGGGCCGACGAAGGCGACCGGATCAAGTTCGCGAAGCTGCGCGACCACCTGCTCCGCCTCGACGACGAGGTGACGTGCAAGGCTTGCGGCCGGAAATTCGAGATCCCCTCGCAACACTCGCTGATGTTCGTGGATCAGCTCGCCGGTCTGCCGAACGAAGCCGAGCTGGAGCGAGAGATCAACGTCGCGGCGGGGGAGCCGGAACCCGAGCCCGAGAGCAAGCCGGCGTTGCCCGCACGGTTCACGCGCAAATCAAGTGGCTGGAAGTAGTCAGCCTATGCGCCGCTCCTGCAGCAATGGCACTACCTGAAGGACAAGCCCGCGTGGCATGAGGGTGCCTGGCTGGAACGCTGCGTGGGTGAAAAAACACAGCGCACACTAGAGCAATTTCCAGATGTACGTAGTGTCCGCCTTTAGGCGGACCGTCGTGAAGTCCGGCTAAAGCCGGACACTACGTACTATACAGAATCGAAAACGGCTCTAGGCTGGCGGCGAGGCTGCAACGGACGTCGCCAGGATTGCATCCTGCGGCCGCGGGATGATGAGCCACGCGACCAGGTACGCAATGACCCCCCCGATTCCCGCGCCGCACAGGATCGAGAGGATCACCCAGAGCAGCCGGACTGGCGTCGCATCGACACTGAAGTACTCTGCGATACCGCCGCAGACGCCGGCGATCTTCTTGTCAGCGGCGGACCGTGTGAGCCGGCGCACGTAGGGTGCCGGCGCCGGTTCGGTCGCGTTCGGCATCAGCAGCCACGCGGCCAGGTAGGCGAGCACGCCACCAATGAGCATCCCGGGGACGATGGAAAAGACGACCCAGGCGGCGCGGATGAGCACCACGTCGACTTCGAAGTAGTTGGCGAGCCCTGCGCACACTCCGGCAATCGTGCCTTCGGATCGTGAACGGGTGAGACGACGAATGACCATGAACGGCCTCCGGATAATTTGACGGATGGGACGACACAACGGTTCCCCGTACGCGGCCCGGACCAGCCAGAGTGTGCGGCCAGCCACGGCGGCCCGGCGAACAAGGTCCTTTCGCTCTATGAAGGTCGCCGGCGCTCGGGTGCGCCACGAGGCGCCGCGCGCTGCACGGGTGCTGCGAAGCATTCGGGAACCCGCCGGTCTGACTTGAAACACGGCCTTGGGGATCCTCGACGTTTTGTGTTACAAGCTCCCAATACAGAACGACTCGTCGCCATTTTCCGAACGCGATCGCGATCGCTAGCGCCTTGTGGGTTGCGGGCGGATGGCTGACACGGGTCGGCTGCGGCGGCTCTGAGGCGCCCCCTGACGATCGTCCACAACACGCTCTGAACGGGCCGGCCCTGCGCTGCGCGCGCCGGCGAGGCTGTGATCGTCTCGATCGCTGTCGTGCAGGACTTGCAGGCCGTGTACATCAGGAGCGATTCTTCAGAGTTCTTGAGGCGGATTCCGTAACGGTCCGGCTGAAGCCGGACACGATAAATGGAGGGTGCGATGAGATGCCCGATTAAGGAATGGATCCTGACGACTGCCCTGCTATGTGCCCCGGCATTGACGGGACATGCGCAGGCGCCGACGCCGACGCCCACGCAGCGAACGGTGCCGAACTTCGTCACGGTGACGGACCAGATCATACGGGCGCCCAAGCCCGAGGATTGGCTGGTGCATCGTGGCAACTATCAAGCCTGGGGCTTCAGTCCGCTCGACCAGATCAACAAGACCAACGTCAAGGGTCTGCAGCTGGTCTGGTCGCGTGTCATGGAGGCCGGCATCAACCAGGCCACGCCCCTCGTCTACAACGGCGTGATGTATCTGGGGAATCCCGGCGACGTGATCCAGGCGATCAATGCCGTCACTGGGGATCTGATTTGGGAGTACCGGCACCCGATGCCGCCGGCCACGTCGTTCCAAAGCAACCACGGACAACGCAAGCGCAGCATCGCCCTGTATGGGGACAACGTCTATACAGTGACCTGGGACAACACCGTCGTCGCGCTGGACGCCCGCACCGGCAAGTTGGCCTGGCAGAACGGCCGCGGCGGCGAATTCTTTGTCAGCAACTCGACCGGGCCGATCGTGGCCAACGGCGTCGTCCTCTCGGGCAGCACGTGCCAGGTGGCGGGCCATGGGTGCTACGTCACCGGCCACGACGCCAAGACCGGCCAGCAGCTGTGGCGCAACGAGATGATTCCCCGCCCGGGCCAGCCCGGCGACGAGACCTGGGGCGGGTCGGCGTTCGACAGCCGGTGGATGACGGGAGTCTGGGGCCAGCTCACCTACGACCCCGAGCTCGATCTCGTCTACTACGGGTCGAGCGGCGTCGGCCCGGCCTCGGAGGCTCAGCGCCAGATGCCGGGCGCCACGATGACCGGCACCAACACACGTTTTGCCGTGCGGCCCAGGACGGGCGAAATCGTCTGGAGGCACCAGGTGCTGCCGCGCGACAACTGGGATCAGGAATGCACCTTCGAGATGATGATTATCAACACGCCTGTCAATCCGGATGCCGCCGGCATGTTGTCGGTCAACCCGGATGCGCGCCGCGGGCCGCGCAAGACCTTGACCGGCGTCCCGTGCAAGACCGGCATCGCCTGGAGCTTCGACGCTGCCACCGGCGAGTTCCTGTGGGCGCGGCCGACCGTTGAGCAGAACCTCGTCGCCAGGATCGACCCGAAGGGCCTCGTCACGGTGAACGAGAACGTCGTGCTCAAGGAGGTCGGCAAGACCTATCACATCTGCCCGACCTATAACGGTGGCCGCGACTGGCCGCAAGGCGCCTACAACCCGAGATCCAACGTCATGTACGTGCCGCTGACGAATCTCTGCATCGATTCGACGGCGCGCACGGATCGCGGTCCGGCGCCGCAGTTCGTTTACAACACCACCAACATCGGCAAGTTCGCGACCGGCAAAGACAAGGTCGGACGCATCGACGCGATCTCGGTCGAGACCGGCAAGACCCTGTGGAGCTGGGAGACGCGGGTCACGAACTACTCGCCGATCCTGGCGACCGGCGGCGGCCTCCTGTTCAACGGCTCCATGGATCGTTACCTGCGGGCGCTCGATGCGGATAACGGAAACGTCGTGTGGCAGACGCGGCTTCCCTCGCAGGCCGTCGGCGGTACCGTGACGTATTCGGTCAACGGCCGTCAATACATCGCGATCGCCGCCGGCGGCGGGCCGCTGGCTGCAATCGGAGTGGGGATGACTCCAGAGGCGGACACGGCCAGCGGCAGCAACGCGATGTACGTCTTCGCGCTCGCACAATAGCCCGCGTTTGCGTCGCCGGCGGATTCGGGGCTCCCCGATCCGTCGGCGCGCGCCTTTCTGCCGGCTCGTTCCGAGACGGCCGCAATCACTTCACGTCGTCCACGCCATTGCGTCGGGCCGGGAACGCCACGACGCGTTGCCACGAAATCGCGAAAACACGAAATTCAATCAGCGCTTCGTCTTTCGTGTTTTCGTGGCTACCTTCCTCGCGGTACTGGATCCGCGAGGACGCTCCACTAGTTTGTCTTGCCGCTACTGACGAACTTCGCGAAATCCGCCCACGGATACACTCTGCCCCCGTGGATGGGTGCAATGGTGGAGACGTCGAGCTTCAATCGCTGTACATTGTTGAAAAACGTTCTGCTGGACGCGGACACGGTAGCCGGAAGCGCTGCGTTCGGAGCAGGGGGGGTGAACAGATCCGCTTCAACGACGATCTTCTCCTTCGGGAGATACGCGATCAACATGCCCTGCGCGTGAGCGAGGCCCTGGACGTTGTAGACCTCCATTACCTTCGTCCCATCCGTTAGCACGTATTTCTGGCCCACCGACTCGAAGGTGTAGCCTTCAGCGACCTCTTCTGGCGGAAAGATGGCCAGTCTGTCCGGCTTCAAGGTCCACGGCCGCACCCACAAGACCTCTGCATAGTAGGCATGATTCGCCTGCTGCAGGACGATCGTCACGCCCTCTTGCTGCACATACGCGCGAACTCCGCCCAGGTGGTCCCAGTGGTGGTGCGTGCTGACCAGGTATCGGATCGGTTTGTTGGGAATCAATTTCTTCACTTCAGCGATCACCGCCAGCGACCGGTCCTCATTGAGGGGTGCCTCGATGACCGTGATGAAATCGCGGAACTCGACAGCGACACTGGCGTGGGTTCCGCCGCCCACGTACCACACCCCATCCGCGGCCTTTTGCGACTCCACGCGGATCGGCGGAACGGTTGCCTGACGCACCGCGTCGGGAATGGTCAGGGCGGCGGGATTCACATTGGCCATGACGTTGCTGACCGTGAGACCAAACGAATTGTGCCCGCCGCTCACGTTGACGCCTTCGCCTTCCAGATCGTCATCGAGATCGTGGTGCGCATGGAACGTCGTGGGGAACATCACGCCACCGAAGTCCTTGTAGTTGGTGAGGACCAGCTCGTAATACAAGTCTCCGACGACGGGATTGGGAAACCATGTCTGGATCCGCTCGACCAGGTTCTTGTCGTTGATGGCGCACTGCACTCTGTACTTTCCGAGCGCCATGAACGAGACGGCTCTGATCCGCCCCTTCCCCTGTTCATTGCGTGTGATGGCGATCGGGTTGGCTCCTGGAGCCAGGGCCGCCTTGAGACAGCCGTGCGGGGTGAGCCAGATCTCGAGTTGCCGTTGCTCCGCGTCCGCCGGCGCCGGAACCGCCATGGCGCCCTGCATGTTCCAGGCGAAGTTGCCGCTGACCAGCGAGATCCGCTGCTGTTCCCCCACGAGCGGTGTTGTAATCAAGGGCGCATTGCCTCCCCCCGTCGGCCCGCCCTGGCCGGTACCCTGCTTGAGCGTGAGCTCCTCCTTCGAGGACTTGGCGTCGTAGTCAATTGTTCGCGTGTAACTGGTCAGCTGATTAGCCGGCCAGTCGTGCGCCGGGGAAAAGTTCTGGCCCACGGCAGACACATAGCCGGTGTTCCCGGAATACTGGATGGACTTGAGGTCGCCCATCGCCTTGAGGGCCGTCTGCAAAATGGTCCGGGCATCCGGCTCCTGAGCCAATCCAGGCCCTCCGAGCGCCAAGAGTGCCGCTGCAACAAAGAGCATCCACAATCGGCCTGTCATACCCCGCCTCCTTATTATTGGATCGACCGTCGACAGCGCAGTCCCTGCTCTTTTACGCAGGGAAAGCGTACCGTTGCTGAATCTACGATGGCCCAAGCGGACGCGGATCGGGCCAGCGAGAATGATCGGGTTCGCCGAGTATACATCCGGCGCTAGCGATCGCCTGCTCGAAGAAGGATCGTGCTTCCCGGCCGCGATCGGTGCGTCACCATCGCTCACGGGTCAGTCGTTCGTCAGACGCATGTTATCGTTGGGAATTCATGCCGGTTCGTGTGGCCTTATTTCTGATCGCTATTATTCTTCCGACCCACGCTCGAGGACAGCAGCCGACCGCCGCTCAGCGCTCGCTTCCTCAGGCGCCGCGACCGATCGCTCCTCCGGCCGTGCAGCAGATCCCGCTCGGCAGCGCGTCGACGTCGGCTGACGACCGGCGCACGCTGGAGGCCGTGCGCATGGACGCCGGGGAGTCGATCATGCTGGATGGACGACTCGATGAAGATGTCTGGATGCGGGCGGTGCCGGCGACCAACCTCAGACAGATGGAGCCGGACAACGGCGAACCTGCGACCGAGCAGACCGAAGTCCGGATCGTCTACAGCGCCGACAATCTGTACATCGGCGCCACGATGTTTGATTCCGCGCCGGACAAGCTGATTTTCTATCAGATGGGCCGGGACGGGAACCTTCCCGCCGACGACAAGTTCCAGTGGGTGATCGACACCTTCCTCGACGGCCGAACCGCCTATTGGTTCGAGATGAACCCGTTGGGTTCGATGGCAGACGCCCTGCGGTCGAACAGCATGAACAACCGGCAGTGGGACGGGATCTGGAACGCCCGATCGACCCGCAGCGACATTGGATGGACGCTGGAGATCGAGATCCCGTTCCGCACACTCAATTTCGACCCGAATGGCGACACGTGGGGCTTCAATTTCAGCCGCACGATCGCCCGCAAGAACGAAGACAACCTGTGGATGGGCTGGCCGCGCAACCAGGGTTTGAACCGGCTGAGCAATACCGGGCGGTTGACCGGCATCCGAAACGTGACCCAGGGTCATGGCCTCGACGTGAAGCCCTACCTGGCCGGCACATCGGAATCGTTCCCGGGGCGAGGTGATACGCGCGTCACGAACGACGCACAGGTCGGCGCCGATGTCTTCTACAACGTCACGCCCGGTCTGCGGGCCAATCTCACCGTGAACACCGATTTCGCGCAAGCCGAGGTCGACCAGCGGCAGGTCAACCTCACACGTTTCTCACTGCTATTCCCCGAGAAGCGCGACTTTTTTCTCGACGGCACCATGTTCTTCGATTTCGCGAGCGCGGCCGAGCCCGCCGACGGCGACAGGGCCGTGCGCGACGCGGGTCCCGATCTGATCCCGTTCTTCAGCCGCCGCATCGGGCTCGATGCGCGCAACACGCCCCAGCGGATCAACGTCGGCAGCAAGCTGACCGGGCAGGTCGGCACCTACGACGTCGGTGTCTTGCAGGTTCAGACCGGCGAGGAGGATGAGGCGATCGCTGAGGACTTCGCCGTGGTGCGCATCAAACGACGGGTGATGCAGCAATCCTACGTTGGCGGTCTGTACACCATGCGGCATGCGCGTGAAGGCGGCATCGAAACTCGTCAGACGGTGGGCGCCGATGTCGGCCTGTCCACGTCCACCTTTCGCGAGTCGAAGAATTTGGTGGCGAACGGGTTCTTGCTGAACGCTCCCAATCCCGCCGCGCCTGGCAAAAGCCTGGCTTTTGGAGGGAGCGTGTCCTATCCCAACGATCCGGTGAACCTCACGCTCGACTACATGGAGGTCCAGGACAACTACGATGCGGCCGTCGGGTTCACTCGCCGGACCGGCTTTCGCAAGATCCAGCCACGGGTGAGCTTCGCGCCGCGCCCACGCCAGCATCCCTGGATCCGCCGGCTCAACTTCGGCGGCAATCTGGACTGGCGGCTCGACCCCGACACCAATCAGCTCCTGACGCGCGTGATTGACATCACGGCGTTGCAGATTGACACGCACGCGGACGACTCGATCCAGGTGCAGGTGATTCCGACCTACGAGCTGGTGGAAGAAGACTTCCGGATCGCGCCAGGCGTCACGCTGCCGGTCGGCCGCGGGTACAGCTTCACACGGTACCGGGTCCAGGGCAGCACGGCCAATCGCCGCCCAATCGCTGTCTCGCCCCAGGTGGAATGGGGCAGCTTTTTTTCCGGCGACCGTCTGCGACTGGGTATGACGGTCAACTTCCGGGCGGCGCCTGGCCAGATGTTCACCTTCGCCAACGAGTGGAACCGCGTGTCGCTGGCCGAGGGTCAGTTCTACACGCGCCTGTACCGCGTCATTGCCGAAACGCAGATCAACCCGCGGATCTCGCTCGTCAATAATGTGCAGTACGACTCGCAGAGCGCCGTCGTAGGCTGGCAATCGCGGTTTCGCTGGATCCTGACCCCGGGCAACGATCTCTATCTTGTCTACATCCGCAACTGGCTTGACGATCCCCTGGAGAACCGGTTTTATACGCTCGACCGCCGGCTCTCATTGAAAGCGCTTTATACCCACAGGTTCTGATCGTCAGGAGGATCCCGCAAGTCTTCGCGTTGCTTCAGGGCGCCGGGGCGCCATCCTCGTACGCCTGTTGACCGCGAAGTTCAAACGCACGTCGCGGGCACGCTGGTGCGACCGCAAGGCAGGGAATCGACATGGACCACGCCTCGAAGAAGTACGAATGGTTTGCGCTGGGAGACGTGAACGGGTTCTTCGGCCTGATGTTCGACAACCTGACCGTGCTCTCGTTTCTGGCGGGGACCTTGATCTTCGTCTTCAAATTTCCGGCCGACATCGTGTACTCGAAGATGTTTCCGGGCTCCGCATTCGGTGTGCTCGTTGGAGATCTGGTCTACACCTGGATGGCCTTTCGACTGTCGAAGCGGACTGGAAGCCGGGTTGTGACGGCGATGCCCCTGGGGCTCGACACGCCCTCCACGATCGGGATGGCGCTCGTGGTCCTGGGACCTGCGTTTGTCGCGTTGAAGGCCGAAGGCATGAGCGAACGCGATGCCGCGACCATGACCTGGTACATCGGGATGGCGACGATGGTCATGATTGGCACCCTGAAGGTGGTCTTCTCCTTTGTCGGCCAATGGGCCCAGCGGGTCGTTCCGCAGGCCGGCCTTCTGGGCTCGCTGGCCGGCATCGGTCTGGCGCTCATCGGTCTTGCACCGCTCATAGATGTCTTCGGCACGCCCGTCATCGGGATGCTGTCGCTGGGGCTGATTCTCTATTCTCTCGTGGCGCGTGTCCGGCTGCCGGGCAACTTTCCCAGTGTGCTCGCCGCGATCCTTCTGGGCACGATCCTCTATTACGTGTTCGGTCCCACCGGGTGGATGGGCGGCACGTACGTCGGACCACCGTCGGTCGACCTCCATTTCGGCCTCCCGACCCCAACCATGGATTTCACGAAGGGGTTCGCCCACGCGCTCAAATACCTCCCGATCACCATTCCATTCGGCCTGCTGACGGTTATCGGCGGCATCAACGTGACAGAGAGCTCGCGGGTGGCCGGGGATGACTACGACACCAGAAGCATCCTGCTGACCGAGGCGATCGCCACGCTGATCGCTGGAATCTGTGGCGGCGTGGCGCAATCAACCCCGTACATCGGCCAGCCCGCGTACAAACGGATGGGCGCCCGGGCCGGCTACACCCTGTTGACCGGACTTTTCATCGGTCTCGGGGGCGTGCTCGGTTTCGTCTCTTTTTTTGTCGAGCTGATTCCCCGAGCTGTCCTCGCGCCCATCCTGATCTTCGTCGCGCTCGACATCGTCGCCGAGTCGTTCCGGGCATGCCCGCCGCGTCACGCGCCCGCGGTCGCCTTCGCCTTCTTTCCCACCATCGCGAGGCTGCTCGCCATCAAACTGGAAAACCCCGAGATCGTCGCGCCGGCGACCCTTCAACGGCTGCTCGAGGCGCCGGGTCGATCGCTGCCCGAAACGCTCGTCATCCTGGCGCTCGGAAACGGATTCATCCTGACGGCGATGCTCTGGGGCGGTTTTCTCGCGGAACTGATCGATCGCCGGCTGAGGATCTCGGCTGCCTATCTGCTGATCATGGCCGCTCTGACGTTTTTTGGCGTGATCCATTCCTCGTTGCCGGATGGTGGGATGTATCTGCCATGGACCTTGACGTCGACTGCCCAGAAGATCCCATATCAGTTCGGTCTCGCCTACGCTGTTTTGGCGGGCGCCCTGCTCCTCCTCGCGCTCACAAAAGGGGCACGCGAGCCGGTGCCCGATCAGGAGTGATCCGTCTTGCGCAGATTCCTCAAGACCTCTGCCATAACCCAGGACTGGAATGTACGCGCCGAGAAGAATCGTTCGAGGACGCGGCTGGTCGCGACCAAGAGGGGAAGGCGGCCCGAATCTCGAACTCGGGCCGTTCTGAGGTGGGACGTTCTATTGGGCGGAGGCCGTGATGGCCTCGGGGGCGTGATTCTCA
>Ga0190274_10002941_pt1 | contig 10111 bp, 11 predicted proteins | sample Popmic531T_FD_133002 | JGI IMG/M metagenome (GOLD analysis project Ga0190274, IMG submission 133002) | Populus adjacent soil microbial communities from riparian zone of Yellowstone River, Montana, USA - 531 T | ecosystem: Environmental > Terrestrial > Soil > Riparian zone | place: USA: Montana...
GCCGATGATGAGCACGCCCAGAGTCGTTCGCGTCAGGTCCTGCGATGGTCCAACATTCATTGCGCGCCCCAGGGATTTATTAGGTGATTTGATACCGGATGGCGCCGTTTCGATCATGGGACCAAGGTCTCATTCCCGCGGCAGCCTCCGGAGTTCGATATTGCTGCACCAGCGACGAGCGCCAGCGCGCAATCCATCGCGGCGGCCTATCTAAGCGCAACGCCGAGGTCCTGAACGAATGAGCGCCCAAATCGCCAACGTGTCCGGTCACGTGCTGACCCTGAAGGTCAGCGGGACGCTCACGCAGCCTGAGCTTGCCAACATGCAGTCAGCGGCCGCAGGAATTCTCGCGAGCGGCGGCAAGTGGCGCGTGCTGGTGCTGACCGAGAATTTTCAGGGGTGGGAGCGCGGCGGCACGTGGGATGACTTCTCGCTCTCCGCCCACGACGGCAGCATCGAGCGCATGGCCATCGTCGGCGAACGCAAATGGGAAGAGATGACGCTGTTGTTCACCGCGAAGGGGTTGCGCGCGTTTCCGATCGAGTATTTCGAACCCGCGCAGCTGTCCGCGGCCAGGAACTGGCTCGCGGCTCAATAACAACGAAATGGCAGGTGACACTTGGCAAAGAAATTCCGGTTGGTGAATCAAAACTGGTGGTTCACCACGTTGCTCGTCAACCCGCATCGGAACTGTCCGCCGCTCACGCGTGACATCAAATGCGATGTCGTCATCGTCGGCGCGGGCTTCGCCGGCGTTTCGGCAGCGATCGAATTCCTCATGACGGGCCACAAGGTCGTGCTGATCGACAAGAACATCGTCGGCGGCAGCTCCTCCGGGCGCAGCGCCGGATTTCTCACGCCTGACAGCGAGCTCGAGCTGCACCAGCTCGTTCGCCGCTACGGAGTGAAAGCAGCCGGTGAGATCTGGGCCGCTCCGCTCTCCGGCATCGAACGCCTGGTTGGCGCCATCAAGAAGCACGACATCCAGTGCGGCTTGCTGAAGCAGGACTCGCTGTTCCTGGGGCTGGGAAAAGGCGGCCAGAAGATGGTGGACGAGGAGCTTCACTGCCGGCAGGAGGTGGGCTTCACCGACCAGCGCACCTATGACCAGCAGCAGCTCAAGGGAGTCCTGGGTGCCGAAGGTTATACGGCCGGCATCCGCTACGGCGGCACCTACGGCGTCAATCCGCTGGCGTGCCTGCAAGGCTTCAAGAACCTGCTGGTCGACAACGGCATGGAGATCTACGAGAGCACGGAGATGGAGCGGCTCGAGGATCACACCGTGTACACGCACGGCGGCAGCATCACGGCCGACAAGATCATCATCGCGGTGGACAAGCTGGATGAGTCCATCAGCCCGCTGTCCAGCGAGGTGTTTCACGCACAGACGTTTCTCAGCATGACTGAGCCACTCACGGACAAGGAGCTGCGAATACTGTTCCCCTCCGGCGAACAGATGCAGTGCTGGGACTCGAAGCTCGTGTACACCTATTTCCGGCTCACCGGCGATAACCGCCTGCTGCTCGGCGGTGGCACGCCCATCACCACTTATCTGAAGGACGCGTTCAACAGTCCGCGCATCATCCGCAAGATCATCAAGGACTTCACGGATCATTTTCCGGGGCTGCGCGACCTTTCCTTCATGCAGTTCTGGCCGGGGCAGATCGACGCGACGCGGGATCTGCTGCCCACGATCGCCAAACCACCGGACCAGCCTCATGTGCGCTACATCTTCGGCGCGGTGGGCATACCCTGGGCGGCGTTCACCGGCAGTTTCGCTGCGCGCAACATCCTCGGGGCCGCGGATGCGGACTACCAGAAGTACTTCAACTATTTTTCCAACGATCGCAAGTTCTCGCTGCCGAGCAGCCTCGGCAAGATCATCGGCAAGCCGGCGCTGTTCGCGCTGACCAACAGCTGGGCAAAGTTCTACCAGGTCGACAAACTGCGCGAGGCCGGCCAGCTGGAGAAGGAATTCTGAGGCCGGCGACCCTCATGTGGCGTGTCGGTGCGGGGGCAACATTGCTCGCCTGCATCTTCGCGGCCGGCTGCACCGTCGGACCCGACTACGTTAGGCCGGAAATCGAAGCCCCGGAGAAATACCGCTTTGCCGTCGTGGAAGCCAACGAACTTGCGAACACGGAATGGTGGAAGCAGTTTCAGGATCCAAAGCTCGATGAGCTCATTCAAGTCGCGCTTTCCGACAACTTCGATGTGCGCATCGCCGCGGCTCGAGTCGACGAGTTCTACGGCGCCTACGGCATAACGCGCTCCGGGAAATTCCCGCAAGTCGGTGCGGAAGCCGCCGTCGGCAGTGCGCGCACGCCACCCACCGATGCTGCGGACAGCGTGCGTGTCGATGCGTTCGCCTCCTGGGAAATCGATCTCTTCGGGCGACTGCGACGGCTCAGTGAAGCGAGCCGCGCAGATCTGCTGGCCAGCGAAGAAGGCCGGCGCTTCGCGGTGCTCACGCTGGTATCGGCCGTGGCCTCGACGTACATCACGCTGCTCGGCGTCGATACGCAGCTCGACATCGCAAAGCGCACGCTGATCAGCCGGGAAAAGGCTCTGAGGATCTTCGAGGCACGTTACCGTCGCGGCGCCACCTCGGAATTCGAGCTCTCCCAGTCCCGTTCGGAATACGCCGTCACGAAGTCGACAATCCCGCCGCTCGAACAGGCACAGGCGCAGATAGAAAACGCACTGGCCCTGCTTCTCGGACGAAATCCGGGGCCCATTTCGCGTGACAAGAAGCTCGCGGCCCTCGGCATGCCGAGCGTGCCGGCCGGCCTGCCCTCGGAGATCCTCGAGCGTCGTCCGGACATCAAGCAGGCCGAGCTCAACCTCATTGCGGCGAATGCACGTATCGGCGCGGCCAAGGCGCTCTACTATCCCAGCATCTCGTTGACCGGGTTGTTCGGCAGCGTGAGCAACTCCTTCGACACGCTGTTCACGGGTCCCGCCGAGCTCTACAGCTATGGCGCTTCGGTCGCAGGACCCATCTTCACGGGTGGTGGCATCTCCGGCCAGGTGAACGTCGCCGAAGCTCGCCAGCAACAATCGCTGCTCGTCTATCAGCGTGCGATCCGCACGGCATTTCGCGATGTCGAGAATGCATTGATTGCCAGCCAGAAATCCCGCGAGGCGCTGGTGGCGCAAGAGGAACGCGTGGACGCAATGCGCGACTACGCGCGGCTCGCAAACCTGCGTTACGACAACGGCTACTCGGGTTATCTCGAGGTACTCGACGCGGAGCGCGGCCTGTTCTCCGCCGAACTCGACTACACGCAGGCCAAGAGCGACACCTACTTTGCACTGGTGGATCTCTACACGACGATGGGCGGCGGTTGGGTGGTCGACGCCGCAGCTCTCGCCGCGCAGCCTCGCGTCGACATGTCTCAAGATCCGAAATCCTTTCCCTGAAGAATTCCAATGGACACCCAGGTCAATCCACCAGCGCCCGCGACCGAGACACCGGCCGCAATCCCGCCACCCCCTGCGGTTAAACCGAAGGACCCGGTCAAAACCATCACGAAGACCGTGCTCATCACGCTCGCGGTGCTGTTCGTCTATCACGTGGCATCGGATCGCGTGACGCCCTACACCTCGCAGTCGAACATCGAAGTGCTGCTGGTGCAGATCGCTCCGCAGATATCCGGGCAGGTGATCGAAGTCGTCACTCACGACAACGAGCGCGTCAAGAAAGGCCAGCTGCTGTATCGCATCGACCCGGAGCCGTTCGAGATCGCTCTTCGCTCCGCCGAGGCCAACCTCGCGGTCGTGCAGCAGAACCTGAAAGTCTCGACCGCCCAGGTACGCTCGACGCAGGCCTCGCTCTCGAAGCAGCGCACCGAGCTCGCAACGAGCAAGGAGCTCGGCGGCATCATTTTCGACCTGACCAAAGAAAAGGCGCTTTCGGAAACGGATTCCATCAGGGCCCGCTCCGAAATCGAGCGCGCCCATGCGGACCTCGCGCGTGCCGAGGCAGAGCTGGAAAGTGCGAAGCAGAAACTTGGTCCCGCCGGCGACGCCAATCCCCAGCTGCAGCAGGCGCGCGCAGCGCTCGCCCAGGCGCGACTCGATTTCACCAACACCACCGTGGTTGCGCCCGCCGACGGCATGATCACCAACCTGCGTCTCTCCAAGGGGCAATACGCCAATCGCGGGCAGCCCGTGATGAGCTTCATCGAGGGCAACAGTGTCTGGCTTACCGCCTATCTACGTGAGAACCAGCTCAGCCGCGTGGCGCCGGGCAACGCCGTTCGTGTGACCTTCGATCTGCTGCCGGGGCGTGTATTCGACGGCACCGTGGACAGCGTGGGCTGGGGCGTGACCAATGGCGGAGACGAAGCACCGGCGGGAACGCTGCCAGACGTCCAATCGCAGCAGGGCTGGCTGCGCGATCCGCAACGCTTTCCGGTTCGCATCGCACTCAAGGAGGAAGCCAGCAACGCGCTCGGCGACCTGCCGTTGCGCAACGGCGCGCAGGCCAACGTGCTGATCCTCACGAATCCGAATTCCTGGGTGTTCAATCCCATCGGCCGCGCATGGCTGCGCATCGTTTCCTGGCTCAGCTACCTCTACTGACGCCATGGATACCCCGCACGCGCAAACGGTACTTCGCTTTGCATTCGGAGTGACGCTCGCGTTCCTGGTGGCGGAGATCGCGGAGTGGACGCCGCCCTTCCTGTCGGCGGTGCTGACCTGCGTGGTACTGGCCAACATTCCGGTGCGCCCGCCGATCAAGGTCGCAGTGGGCTTCAGCCTCGTCGTCGGCGCGTCCGCGTTCCTCGGACTTTTTCTCTCCATGGCTCTGCGAGGCGCGCCGCACATCCTCTTTGGCCTGAGCACGCTCATCGTGTTCCTTGCGTTGCATGCGCTCGCGAGGGGCGCGTCCAGGCTCGGCCCGCTGTTCATCATCATCTGTACGACGGCCATTCCGGTGGTGGGGGTACAGTCCCTGGCGGCCGCCCAGCATTTCGCAGTCGCGTTTGCGAGCGGAGCCTGCTTCGCGATCTTCATGGCCTGGACGAGCTGGCTGTTCTTTCCGAAGGCGCTGCCGCCGCGTGCCGCTCCCGAAGCCAGCCCCTTGTCTCCCGCGCTCGCGCTTCGTTATGCGTTGCTGGGTACAGCCATTCTCGCGCCGCTCATGCTCTGCTACCTGATGATGGGCCTGTACACCGCGCTGCCCGTCATGATCGGCACCGTGATGATCGTCGCGACACTCGATTTTCACCTCGGGCGCAAGCAGGCGGTACTGCGCGTCATCGCCAATTTCGCGGGAGGCGTCTCGAGCGTCATCGTGCTGGTGCTGCTTGCCATCCACCCCACCCTGGCGACGTTCACGCTGCTCGTGCTGGCTTCAGCCTTGCTGTTCGGACTGCGGATCTCGCATGGCGACCCGATGGCCCAACTACTTGTCGTGGCCTGCAATGGCTACCTGATCGTATTCGGCACCAGCCTGCATTCGGATTCGGGAACATTCTCGGTGTGGCTGACGCGCCTCGCCTACTTCTTCCTCGCCGGGGTTTTCACCATCGGCATGATGGCGTTGATCTGGCCGCGCACTCTCAAACCCGAGACCACCCTGGAGACAGGCAAATGAGTGCATCGAAGGAATCCGGACCTGTTGAGGCAGCCGCCCCGCCAACCGCACGACTCTGGACGGGCGTTGGCGTCTTCGCATTCGGCTGGATCCTCGCGTTGACGCTGGTGCCGTTCGTGACCAACTCGGATCTCTCCACCTCCGTCAAGGCGACGCTCACCACGCTGCTCGTCGTCGTGTGTCCGAAGATATTCCTGGTCGGCACCATCGCCATCCTCGGCAAGCCCGGCTTCGCCTACCTCAAAGGCGTGGTCATGAACTTCTTCCGCAAGGTCGGGCCGCCCGCCGAGGTCGGTGCGTGGCGCTATCGCATTGGCCTCGTGATGTTCTTCCTGCCATTCCTGTTCACGCTGATCCTCACGTACTTCGGACACGTGCTGCCGGGCGGCAGGGAAGCGACTCCTTACTACCTGAAGGGCGGTGACGCCATGCAGATCGTCAGCCTGTTCGTGCTCGGCGGAGACTTCTGGGACAAGCTGCGCTCGCTGTTCGTCCGCCAGGCGAAGGCGGTATTTCCCGAGAAGGCGCCAGCCTGAGGTTGGCGAAGGCTTCGAAGGCCTCAGGATTTCGGCTTGGGCGCGGGACGTGCGCCCGCATCCAGCATCCACTTGCCTTCCGGGTCCGCGCAGACGATCTGTTTCGTGGACCCCTTGAGCGACTTCGCGTGATTGTCGATGCGGAGCCGGCGGCAGTCCCGGCCATCGGTGCTGGCGAACACGTCGAGTAGTTTGATCGCCCCGCCATTGCCGGTGGCCGCGTTCTCCCACTTCTTCACGGCGCCGATGACCTTGCCGCGGCTCACCTCGTCGACCGCCGCCCAGAGCATGTCGAAGTCCTGGGGCGTGAATTTTCCGCTCGGCGCATCGCGCAGGTCGCCGAGATTGGTCTGGGACAGCGCGACCGGCGCCGCGCAGACGCCAAGAGCCAGCAACACCAGCGCGGCCTTCATTGCGCCGCCTTGCCGGGATAGTGCGCAAAGATGTCGGAGACGATGACGGCGATCGCCGGGCCGGGGTCATTCAACATGTCTTCGGTCAGACGTCCTTCGGCGATACCTTCCCACACGAGCATCTTGCGCTTCGCGTCCACCACGTCGATGTTGCCGGTGCCGACGCGGTAGTTGATCGTCTCTTCATCTTCGAACGCCACGACTGGCAGGCCATAGAGCTCGGCACGGTAGGCGTAGTAGCCGGTCGAGTATCCATACGCCGGCGCTATGCTCGCTTTCGATCCACCGCCCGCGCGCGGATTGGCGTTGAAGTTCACGTACAGGTCCGGCGATTCCTCCGTGTAGCGGTATCCGCGAGAGTCCATCTCCTTGCGAATCGCCTGCATGAAATACACGGTCAGCGCGGTGGTCTTGCCGCCGTAATTCGTGCCGAGCACCGGCGGAAAGCTGTAGCTGCGGTAGCTCGACATCTCGGCCGCAGGGTCAACCCGAGTGCGAACCTTGACGGGCGGTGCGCTGCTGCACGCGCCCAGCGCCGCGGTGACGCAGAGCAACACGGAGGCGGTAAACAGTTCCCTGGGGCGCGGCAATGTCATGGCGTGGGCTTCTCCGGATTTATGGCTTTGTTGTACTGCCGGCCTCACCACTGCCCCATCGGACCTTGGTCCCATCGTCAGCGGACGCACTGCACACGACGATTGCGACGCGTCGAGCTTTGTCCCGGAGGTCTGTCGTGAACATGCCGATTACCCGCGCGCTCACCCTTTCGCTGATGCTGGCCTGTGTATTCGCGTCCCCTGCCATCGCCAAGAAACCGCCGCAAAACTGGGACGGACTGGAGCTGAAGAAGGTCAAGGGACTCGACGCCGTCTACGTGCGCCCCGGCGTGCAGTTCGCGCCGTACAAGAGCGTGATGCTCGATCCGTCGGCCGTGGAATTCTCCAAGAACTGGGAGAAGAGTTTCGACTTCTCGGATCGCCCCGACGCTTCGGACATGCAGAAAATCAGGGACAACCTCTCGGCGCTGATGCGCGAGAGGTTCACCGTGGAACTCGTGGAGCATGGCTACACCGTGGTCGAGGCCTCCGCCGAGGACACCTTGCATGTCAGTACGGCGATCATCGACCTCTTCATCAACGCTCCGGATACCAGGGACGCTAATATCAAGAGGACCTATACGACGAGCGCGGGCCGCATGACGCTCGTGCTCGAGGCTCGTGATGGCCCAACGGGCCAGCTGCTGGCACGTGCGGTAGACAAGCAGGAAGACGACCACATGGGCGGCATGATGTTGTGGACGACCTCGGCAACGAACACTAACGACGCGCGCCGCATCATCGACGTGTGGGCGAAGAAGTTGCGCGAGGCGCTCGACCGGCTGAACGGCAAAGAGCCCAAGTAGATCGGAGTCAGTCGAACCAGGCGTATTGCCAGCCGATTCCCCAGGTACTGAAGTCGTTGCCGGTGCGGGTGCTCGCCCCTTCACTCCAGCTCATCTTGAGCGACTGGCGCGCGCCCATGGGCAGCGACATGGTGACGCCCAGTCGCGAGTTTTCCTTGCGGTCCGCCTTGACCACGCCGTTAACCGTGGACTGGCCGCCAAAGTAATAAGTGCTGTCGATCGCCAGCCAGAGCCGTGGGCGAATCGTGTAACTCACGTGTCCCTGCACGGTCGTGATCGGATCCTGCGAGCGGCGCACCCCGCCGAAGAAATCATCGTTGTCCGTGAAGAGCCACACTCCCGCGTAGACGTCGAACAACCAGCGGTTGTACGGAACGGACAGACCCAACTCGGGTTTGAACGCCCAGCGGTTCGTGCCGATGTTGATGAGCTTGTCGGGAAGGTATTCGCCCGTGGGCGCGATGACGACGATGCTGGCGCCGAGCGTGGTCTTCGGCGTGCGCTGCGCGAACTCCTTGGGCGTGAGGGCCGGACCGCCGATCAGGTTCATCGCAAGTCGCAGCCGGGCGTCTCCCATGCCTTCGCGTTTCACGCTTTGGCGTACTTCGCCGATGTCGCCGGATACCTCAGCCAGGACGTAGGGCACCGCCAATCCGAAGCTCGCCGACTGCCCCCACAGAGAGAACGTGCGGCCGTAACCGCCAACGCCGGCGTCAATGGTGGCTTCGATGTTCTCGATGGGTACCGAAGGGTCCGGGAGAATTTCGCCTTCCGAACGCGAGCCGGCGAAGAGTACGAAGTTGAGACCCACGGGGGCCGGCGAGTACGCCCGCGGCTCGAGCTCCTGCGCACCGACGCCGCTCGCACAAAGCAGGTATCCGAGCAGCGCCGCCAGGCGTGCCGCGAGTTTCATGCATGACCTCGAGCGCCGGATGACGCCATATCGGAGCCTGTCGTTCGCTACTGCTTCGGGAAGATCGCGTTCCAATCATCCTTCATGCTGACGACAGTCCATTTTTTCGCCACCGCCATGTCCAGCGCCTTGTCGAGCGCACCCACATGCGAGCCGCGGTCGTAAGCCCATTCACGCGCGGCGTCCGTGTGGTGCACGAGCACCGCCAGTCGCTGGCCGTTTCCGGCCGCGGTCCACTCGAGCATCTGCAGGTCGCCATCGGAATTGCCGAAAGCCGCGATCGGCCGCCGGCCGATGAACTTCTGGATGCCGACCACCTTGCCGTCCTTGTCGTTGACGAAGTCGACGGCCGGTAGTTTGAGAAGTTCGGGTACGTCACCGCGCATCTGGTATTTCAGGCGGCCCGAGCTTCCCACGACCTGGTCGGGCGGGATGCCGTAGGCGTCTTCGGCAAATGCGCGGACGAACTCGATGCCTCCGCCGGTCACGATGAAAGTCTTGAACCCGTTCGCGCGCAGGTACGTGAGCAGCTCGAGCATGGGTTGATAGACCAGGCTGATGTATGGCCGCTTGAAGCGTGCGTCGCGCTTGGTGCGGATCCAGTCGCGTGCGATGCGCTCGAATGAATCGGTGGTCATGCGCGCATGCGTCGCCGCGATGGCGTCCATGACGTCCTGCTCGCCTCTCGCGAGCGCCCGTTGCATGTCGCCTTCGAGCAGCGACGCGAACGGCTCCTGCGTCTTCCACTCGGGATGCCCCGCCGAGAGCAGCTTGATCCGATCGATGGCGAATGCGAACTGGAAATACATGGGCTGTTCCGCCCACAGCGTGCCGTCGTTGTCGAACGTGGCGATACGCTGGGTCACGGGAACGAAGTCCGGAGAGCCCTGCTTGGTCACTTTCGCAACGAACGCAATGATGGCCTTCTTCGGTCCGGTGTCGTTCCACGACGGCAGCGGATCCTGCGCCGCGGCCGGAAGCGCCGCCGAGATCGCGACAATTGCGATCAGCGCTGCGAATACCCGCCGCGCGCGTTTCATTTGGCGCCCGGGATCTTCACCGGAAATTCCACGAACATTTCGGTGATGACGGCGTCGATGGTCGCCTGGGGATTCTTCATCATGGTGTCGGTGATCTTTCCCTCCGCGACACCTTCCCACACGAGCTGCTTCTTGGCGGCATCGACGACGTCGATATTCGCCGTGCCTTGCTTGTAACGCACGGTTTCCACGTCCGTTCCGC
>Ga0190274_10002942_pt1 | contig 10109 bp, 7 predicted proteins | sample Popmic531T_FD_133002 | JGI IMG/M metagenome (GOLD analysis project Ga0190274, IMG submission 133002) | Populus adjacent soil microbial communities from riparian zone of Yellowstone River, Montana, USA - 531 T | ecosystem: Environmental > Terrestrial > Soil > Riparian zone | place: USA: Montana...
AGCTGATTTCCGTAAACTTATAGGTGCTACCAATCCGGCTAATGCAGAAGAAGGAACCATTCGAAAAAAATATGCAACATCAGTTGGTGAAAATGCAGTGCATGGAAGCGACAGTGATGAAAATGCAAAAATTGAAGGTGATTTTTTCTTTTCAGCACTTGAAAGATTTTGACAGAAGTTAATATTTTAAAGAGCCGTCTTGTTTTGAACAAGGCGGCTTTTGATTTTTGAAATGAAAGATTTAATCAGAGAACAGTCAAATCCAGAAATTAAAATTATTAGGAGAAATAGAAAAAAATTTTCACCTGGGTTATGAGTAGTCAGAGAATACAATCGCTAATTCAAATCATAAAAACAGAGGTTTACTTTATATAATTAAGGGTAATAAGAGATATTATAATAAGAATGCCCACCAGCGATACAATGAATAAATAGTCTGCAACGGTTTCCAATCGCTTTTCAATTATATGATTTGATGTCCGTAATGAAAAAAAGGAAAACAAACAAGAAATAGTCAGCAAAATTGCAACTCCAGAAGTAAATTCATCAATAATACTGCCTTCTGATTTGTCAGTAAAGTGAAGCGAGGTAATAACGAAAAGGCAAAATCCTAAAAGATTTGCAGAAGTGTTTAAGATATGCTGCGATGTAGTATTTGGCATATTGAAATTTTCACTTGTAATTTAGAGGGATTTGTCTAGCAATGATGTTAAACAGTCCTAATTCAATACACCTTCACTTTAAATTTTCGTAATTGGTCCTATTCCCGATCCATTCAGATCACTCTTTCCATTTTCATCTTATACTTAACAGGCTTGACTGTGTATCCTGCTTTGCGTAATAACTTTATTAATCCTTTTTCTCCGGCAAGATGTCCCGCACCTACCGCGACAGTTAAACTTTTCTCAGGCATAAGTTTCTTCAATTTTTCCACCCAATTGCGGTTGCGGTTATAAATTAAAATGTCTTCATAATTACCAAGCCCTCCATCATCTTCTTGTACAAATTGACCAAGCTTTTCAATATCCTGCGCTTTGTAAGCTTCTATCATTTCTTCAAATTGTTTATCAGCTTCTGATTTTGATCCGCCATCATTAACGTATTTCAATAATTGCTCTGCCTGTAGCTTATAAGGTATGCTGTCAAATATGGATGCCTGGTAGCTCATGGTTTCAAGCCCATCCACTCTTTTTTTATTTTTCTTTGCTTCTTCCAATATCAATTGTTCCATTGCCACCGCTTCTTCGCATCCTATTCCTGATTCCATTAATAAAGATGAAGCAAGCATTGGTTTATAAGTTTCCAATTGAGAAAAAGGCAACAGACCACTTTTTCTTTCCATAAACTCTTTTACTTTTTCATAATCTTCTTTACTAAGCAGATCAGCCAGCGTAGTGTCATTGCGCATTTTAAAATCCTTGAATGCTGATAACATCTCCATAAGGTTGTCCATATCCACTTCAAAGTATACCCGATCAGATCGTTGAATTGCCGAAAGCAAACTATCGCCTAACGAAGCGTCATCTTTACATATCATATGAATAGTGCCATATATATAGGAAGGTTTGGTTAAGCCATTACCACTCACTTCCCAAAGCAATGATTTCTCTAAAGGCTTTTTGTTATCCTGCGCATCTGCGTTTGCCGTAATTATACTTAAAGCAAAGAGTGGAAGCAGGAATTTTGTAAATGTTTTCATGAGCTATTTAAACTTTTATTGATTGATGAGTTGATTCAGACACTATGGCTTCTTCCCCATACATCTGGTCTTTAAATTTCAAAGATGGTGAAGAGATAAAATTACCGATACCAAGATCGTTCCATTTCGTATCTACTGCCATTATGGTAGCATTATCTGCCACAATAATATTTGGCCAGTCACGATTAAAATCGTCAAACTCCTTTGTTTTGCGGGTGCCGTCGAAGCCGATGCAAGCCGTATAATTTGAAGTTTGATGTTTGAGATTTGAGGTTGATTGCTTACTTATATGAGAATCTCTTTTAGGATCGAGATTATTACAAAAACGCCATAGAGCCGTTGGGAGATCGTTGGCATCAACGGTATGTTCAACATAGAGTATCATCTTCACTCCTGCTATTTCTTTTAAAGAACAAATTTGTTCGTGTAACTCTTTTATATGTCCCTTTCTGTTCTTTTTTACTGAGATTATTAAGCACGGGATCTGTTTTGCAAGCAATGATGAATTGACTATTCCTATTTCTGCAAACTTCTCTTTCAATAAAGAATCAATTTTTAATTTTTCATTATTAATTCTTAATTCATAATTCTCATCTGTCTCTTCTTCAAACTTGTGCGTTCCATCAATACACATCTTTCCTCCAAATCCAAGTTTACTACAACTATGATCAAGCACATCCATTGGTCCTTGTGAAAAATAAGTATCGGTTGCTGGATTCATGTTCTTAAAAACATATTTAGCCAACTCTTCGTAATTCTGAATCTTCATTTCACCATCCACCAATACCAGTATTTTATTAAACATCATTTGCCCGGCACCCCACATTGCATTCATTACTTTTTGACCTTGCCCTGCATAGTCTTTTTTAATTTTTGCGATCACCAGGTTATGAAACACTCCTTCCACAGGCATATCCATATCAACTATTTCGGGGATCAATGTCATTTTTATAGGCGCTAAAAAGATCCTTTCGGTTGCTTTTCCCAGCCACGCATCTTCCTGTGGGGGAATACCAACGATAGTTGCTGGGTAAACCGCATTTTTTTTATGAGTGATAGCAGTGATATGAAATCGCGGATACCAATCGGGCAAAGAATAATAACCGGTATGATCGCCAAATGGTCCTTCCCATATCATTTCCTCACCGGGCTCAACATATCCTTCAATAATAAAATCTGCATCTGCAGGAACTTCAATTTCTGGTTGAGTAATGCATTTGACTAATTCCACTTTTTTCTTTCTTAAAAAACCTGCCAACATGTATTCATCTACATTCTCAGGCAAAGGCGCCGTAGCAGAGTATCCATATACAGGGTCGCCACCCAAAGCAACGGCGACCGGCATTCTTTTATTTAGTTTTTTATATTCATTAAAATGTTTGGCTGAAACTTTATGTTTATGCCAATGCATGCCGGTAAGTGTTGGTTCATATACCTGCATTCTATACATTCCAACATTTCTTATACCTGTATTCGGATCTTTTGTATGAATGATGGGTAATGTAACAAACGGACCTCCATCTTTTGGCCAGCAGGTAATTACCGGAAGTTTTGTAATGTCTGGTTCACGCATTATTATTTCCTGGCATTCACCTTTCCCGCTTTTTACTGTCGGCATCCACGAAGCAAACTGGCTTAGCTTCGGAAGCATTTTTAATTTATCAAGTATCCCTTCTTTAGGTGCAGATAATAACTTGAATAAATTTTCTATTTCTTTAGCCACATCATCCAAATGCTGAACACCAAGTGCAAGACACATTCTTCGTTCACTTCCGTAAGCATTCATCAACACCGGAAAATCATAACCGGTATTTTCAAACAACAATGCTTTACCGCCGCCTGGTTGTTTGCTCATCCGGTCAGTGATCTCCGCCATTTCTAATTTGGGATCTACAAAAGATTTAATGCGAAGTAATTCACCTTCTTTTTCTAATGTATCAATAAAATGTTGCTGATTACGATAGGCCATTGCTTATAAATAAACCTCAAAGTTAGTATTAGTTGTCAATGAGTATTGGACAATTAACAGATAAGAAACGTAAATGTTTATGAGTTATAATGGATTAGCCGGGCAACCATATTTTCCTTTTTTACCATTTCCTCGACTACGACTGCTTCCACCACCGCCAAATGAAGGACGAAATGATATATTAATGCCCGTGAAGTAATAAATATCTTTTTGTTCGGCACCCCCGCGTTGTGTTTGCTTGGTCGGAAAAGTCGGATCACCACCAGGAACTTCATCGCTTCGATAAGAAAAATCAACAGCAGTTTGTCCTCTTGCTGCAAGCAGATCATTTTGATCCGGATAACTGGTACTTACATCATCCAAATAATCCGTAAATATTTTTCTAATCCCGATCTCAAATCCTATCCGAAGATTTTCTGAAATAGCAAATTTAACACCGCCACCAATAGGTATTGTCGGTTGCCATAATGAATAAGGCTTTTTATCAGGATAAATTCCCTGCCCTTCAGTACTCAATGGTTTTAAAAAAACTTTTTGTTCGAGTGAATCATATGCATAGGGATTAAAATGAAAAAGCCCCAGTCCCACAAAACCATAAGGCGAAAACTTCCTTTCGTAGAGATTGAACAAATAGTATTCTCCAACAATGCTGAACTCTGAAATCGCTGATTCAAAATGCAAATTTCTAATCCGGAGATAATCTTTCTCACTATAAATATCGCTTCCGCTTACTCTTGCAAAATTATAAGAACCACGTATCAGGATCTGGTCCTGCAATTCATAATGAGCCGTTAGCCCTATAAAGCCATTCGTTAATTTACTGTGGTAAAGTTTATCAAGTAAGTCACCATTGTAGTTGGCAAATCCTCCTGCCACGCCAATAAATACACGTTGTGCGGGGGCATATAAAAAATTCGATAAGAAAAGAATAAACAGGAAACCTGTTTTCATGCGCCTGATTTGCATTGGTTGTGCAAAAATAAGGCCTGAACCATTGAATTAGCTATAATTGATAATCTCAATTAATATGTGGCTATTGTTGCACATTCCGGGGGCAACGGGTATAATGAAGTGCAGAGGAATTTTCCGCTTTCACCCCTTTGAATAATTGAGCAAATGCAGAAAACTTAATTTCAAAATTTATTCCGAAAAAATAATACCAATCCATTTCAGTTGGCGTACCTCTTTTCTCACCATGATTGGGATAAGGAAGGCCTCCGGTAATTTCATCACCGCGATAAGCCATTTCAACTGCTTTAGCACCTTTTGCCTGTAACAATACATTCTGATCAACATATATACTACTTACGTCATCAAGATAATCAGTGAAAGTTTTTCGCTGGAGCATTTCAACGCCAATATTCATGTTTTCGGTAATTGCATATCGTGCACCAAAGCCAAAACCAAGTGCTATTTGAGTAAGCTTATATCGTTTTTGTTCTGGAAATTGAGAAAGTCCCTGTCCCTCTGTACTTAGTGGTTGTAAGAAAACCTTTTTGCCATTCTTATCATTGGCCCATGGATTGAAATGATAAAGTACAACATCCCCGAATACATATGGTGTAAAACGTGTTGTTGACAGGTCAAGTAATGAAGCTTCCAAACCAATTGAAACTTCTTTTATCGTTGTCTTAAAGCTAAGATTACGTTTTTTCAGATAGTCACGATTATAATGATCAGCTGCATCAATATGACCAATTGCGAAACCTCCTTTAAACGATATCCATCTATTCAAAGATTGACGGATCGAAAGTCCAGTAGTAGCTTTTGAATGAGAAAATGTAAAGCTATTGGGGTTCAAATCTCCCTGGTAATTCATTTTCCCAAAAATGAAGCCGATATAGGTTCCTTTATTTCCATCTTGTGAAAATGAATTAGTGCCGAAGAACGATAAGCCTAATAGGATTAATAGCAGGCTTTTAGCGCAGTTTTTCATGGAAAGGATTTGGATTCTTGGTAAAAAACTATTTACAAAGAATATAACGCTCCAGCATGCCGAAAATTACTTCGGAGATAGACTTTATCAATAATTAAAGCTGATACCCAGACCAGGTTTATCAGAATAAATAATTTTCCCATTATCATACGAAATTCCTGTTGCAACATCTTCAGATAAAAGTAATGGGCCATCCATATCAACATGATCAAGCAAAGGAAGTAAATGAGCAATAGCTGCAGTACCAATTGTAGTTTCATTCATGCAACCGATCATCACTTGCATGTTGAGTTCTCTCGCTTTTTTTATCATTCTCAGTGCAGGGGTTATGCCGCTGCATTTTGTCAATTTTATATTTATGCCATGGAAAAATCCATGACATTTCTCCACTTCATTTTCTAATGCACAACTTTCATCAGCAAATAATGGTAAGGGAGATTCTTTATAAAGAATTTTCATTCCTTCCCAATTATCTCGTGCCAATGGTTGTTCTACTAACTCCACTCCTAACTCTTTCAACAAAGGAATTTTTTGCAATGCTTGCTCAGTTGTCCATCCTGCATTTGCATCTACACGAAGAATTGAATCTGTATTTTGCCTTAATGCTTTTACCATTTCGATATCATTCTCCGTCCCTACTTTCACTTTATAGATCGGCCAGGGTTTTTCTTTCATCTTTTCTACCATCTTATCGATCGTATCAATACCAATTGTATAATCGGTGATTGGATTCTTGGAAATATCTAAATTCCAAAGTTTGTAAAGCGGCTTGCCTTTCATTTTACCATAGAGATCCCATGCAGCAATATCAAGGGCACAAACAAGAAAAGGATTATTTGGTATAAGATGATGCAGGTAATGCCAATAACGTTCAGGTTCTGTAAAAGCAAATTTTTCAACAAAAGGTTTTTTACTTTCAAGCTGCTCGATCATCTGTTCAACTGTGATATCATAATATTTTATTGAAGGTGCTTCACCATAACCTTTTTTTCCGAAATGTTCCAGCTCAACTACTAATGTTGGTTGATGAGTTTTTGTACCACGGGAAATTGTAAATGGGTAACGAAAAGGCAGATTGAATTTGTAGTAATTCACTTTCATGCATCAAATATAAGATGGGAAATTCTATACATTACCTTCCACTGCCCTGAATATAATCACTGAGCTCTTCATTAAATTCATTTTCATTAATGAGATCCTCCAACAGCAAATGCATCCTGTATTTCCATTCGTTATTTGGATCAGCAGGAACATTTATTCTTTCTTCATGTGAATTTTCTCTACGCAACTTTTCACTCATGCCAAGAATATCCTGCAGTTGAAAAATACTCCACATTGCGGGTGAATATAAATGCTGAATAACGATCGCCCGGTTCACCCATGGTTCGCAATAAACAGGAGGATTACCATAATGACCAAGTACTTGATGATAGAATGGAGTTATTTTTGCCCTGTCTTCTTCCCACCAGCTACGAATTGTACTCATATCATGTGTTGATGGAGTAATGACCGATAAGTATGGTGCTTCTTCCGGAAGAAAGAATTCTGCTCCATATTTTTTCGGCATGCGCTGAATTTCCAAACTAAGAATACCCAGCTGTTCCATTACATCAGGTACACAATGTGGCACCATTCCAAGATCCTCGCCACAAATAAGCATGTTCGTAGCACGTTTCAAATAAGGAAGCTTGTGCATTGCCTCCTTCATCCAAAAATCATCCTGGCGTTTGAAAAAATAATTTTCGTAAAGATCATATAGTTTTCTCTTCTGTTCATTATCGAGATAGCGAAAAGAAATTGTTCTGTCAGCGCCGATCCTGAAATGAAATTGCTTTCCTTCGGTGCCCGGCTCTTCAAATAAAACAACATTTGATATCAGGTCGAATAAGCCGGTCTTTAATGCTTCATTACCCTCATCTTCTTCAAGTGTTGCTATGTAAGCTTCCACTTTTCTTTGTGTAGCATATTCCGGTTTCAGATCATACAAACCATATTCTTTTCTTATAAGAAAGTCTGCTTTTATGTTTATTGAAGAAAAATTGCCAAATATTTCATCAAGAACAACGTCATTAATAAAAGGTTTGCAAAAACGATCATAATCAAACCACATTCCCTTTTCTCCAAACTCACTTACATGCACTGGTATAGACGGAACAAAATGCCCCATGATACCTTCTACTGCATCAATTGGAATGCTCCATATTCTAAAGAACCCAAGTATATGATCAATTCTGAATGCATCGAAATAATTACTCATTTGCTCAAATCGCTTGCGCCACCATTCAAAATGATCTTCCTGCATTTTTTTCCAATTGTAAGTTGGAAAACCCCAATTCTGTCCTTTCACTGCAAAATCATCAGGTGGTGCCCCTGCCTGGAAATCCAGGTTGTATAGTTCCGGATCAACCCATGCATCACATCCATAACGGTAAACGCCAATGGGAATATCCCCTTTAAATACAATCCCTTTTTTATGACAGTAATCAACAGCTTCTTTTAATTGTTTATGCAAATGAAACTGTACGAAATAGTGAAATGAAATATCACGATGGACAGAAGAATTTTTTGCTGAAAGTTTTTCAACAGCCTTTTTGCTGTAAACAGAAAAATTTTCCCAATTACTAAAATCAGAAGTTTGATACTTATCACGCAAATAACAAAAAGCCGCATAAGGCATCAGCCAGTATTTATTTGCGTGATAGAATTCTTTATATTCTTCATAATCAAAAAATTCACTTGACGTGTTGCTAAAAATATCATTCAGCACTTCCAGCTTTGTTTTTACCACTTCTACGTAATCCACATAGGAAAGCTTATTTAACTCCTCTTGCTTTTCAGATAATGCTTTGATCTTTGCCGCATTTGATTTACCAGCAACTTTTTCAAGATTGATATAGATCGGATGCAGAGCAAATGCAGATATTGCTGCATAAGGATATGAATCGGACCAGGTATGATTAGCTATGGTATCATTTACCGGTAATATTTGTATAAGCCGTAAGCCGCTTTTTTTTGCCCAATCAGCCAGCGGTTTCAGGTCGGCAAATTCCCCGACCCCAAAACTTTTTTTGCTGCGTAAACTAAAAACAGGGATCGCAACACCGGCGCCTTTCCATGTATTATTTGGTAAATGAATAAAGCCATCATGAAGAACAATAAGTTTCTTTTTTTCAGGTTCTGCAAATGCGATCCGGTTATCTCCGTCTTCAAAATGGGTAAAAAGCTTTTCCTTTTTATTATAAACACCATATTTATATGCTAAGGGAAAAACTTCGTCTGAAAGATCCAGCTTGTAGGTCCACCAGTTTCCATCTTTTTTTAAAAGAATTGGTTTTATCATTTGCCACTCACCCATTTCTTTTCCACTACCACCAATGCAAACACACTCATTGTTTTTAAGCAAGGGAGCTTTTACTTTAAAAATATGGGTGAACTTCTCTTTAGATCTTGCTGATGATTTTGAAGCGGGTCTTTTTAATAATATATCAGCAAACGGGGTTGAATAAAAAGCATTTTCATACTCACCGGCATGGTTCCAGGTATCGATTAGCTGTAGCTCTTTAATACCATGTGCAGGCACTTCAAGAAAGCGGTCCTTACCAAACTCAGGAACGATCTCACCATCTTTGTTCTGAAGTATATACTTGTAATGAAATGAGGAAGCTTCTTCTTTATCGATCTTAATGTTGGCGATCCAAAATTCATCGTTCAAATAGGTCATTGGAATAGCGCCTTTGATAAGGTCAGTACCCAACTCTCCATTATCGCTAATCCACAATGATTGGCCAAAAGAAGTCTTGAAACGTAAGTAAAACTGTATTCTCATAAATTAGTCAGACATGCAGGCAATCAATCGTTAAGGCTTGTGATTCGGGCTTATGAAAATCACATTCAAAAACTGTGTCCTTTTGACACATTGACGAAAGTAATGAAAAACTTCATTTAAATAAAAAAGCGATTTTTAGCAGGCCTGTATAAACATCTTAAGTTAAGATCATTAAAAATGATTTCCCTCGGCATATTAATAAGCCTAAAGAAAATTTCATCACAAGTCCATCCTTTAAAGTTCCCAGGTTGCGCCTTTGATGTTATAGAAGATCATTGCTTCAAAAAATATTTAAAAGAAAAGATCTGAAATCCGGAATCTAAAATCTTAAATTAATTCGGCTCCCCTATCTTTGCGCCAACAAATTTTTAACAAATGGAGCAGCAAAAGAGTTCTACGATGATCTGGTGGGTAATATTTCTTGCATCAACAGCTGGGCTTCTTTTTGCGATCTATAGCCATTGGGAATGGCTTACACTTATTTTACCTTTTGTTGCCACATCTTTTGTAAAGGCATTAAGAATAATGTAAAGATTTTTATTTTCACCTTTCTACTAACGACTAACTAATTGCTTATAAAAAAACCCGGCCGAGGCCGGGTTTTTAGTTTTCATCAGTTAAGGTTCCATCTGCGCATCATGGCACTGGCAGACTTTGCTTGTCTTTGCCTGTTCCACAT